>Ga0153954_1000005_pt1 | contig 365462 bp, 288 predicted proteins | sample TSFL038MetaG_FD_102277 | JGI IMG/M metagenome (GOLD analysis project Ga0153954, IMG submission 102277) | Attine ant fungus gardens microbial communities from Florida, USA - TSFL038 MetaG | ecosystem: Host-associated > Fungi > Mycelium > Unclassified | place: USA: Florida, Wekiwa Springs State...
TCGCGTTCAAGAAATTCACAGAAATCAAAAATCTCCTGCACAGTTCCTACACAGCCAAAAACATGGATATTATCCACAATAAAAACAATGTGATACGAAATCTGTATCACCCGCTCAGGATGATACTGCCGAGAGAGTGTGAGCGGGTGGGTGGATGTGGCAACCTAGTTCTTTGGAGGATTTTCAACGATGGCAGCCGAGATGATTGCAGCGCTCAAGGTGACGGACGAGATTCATGCGTGGGATGGCGGGGGCGCGAGCTCTGCCGAGGTGCTTGCGGCTTGGGTGACGGCGCGGCTTGCAGCGCATGAGGAGGCGCTGAAGGCGCTGCTGGCTGTGGAGGGTGCAAGGACGCTTGAGAACACGCTGCGGTTGTATGACGTGGCGGTTGAGCAGTTGAGCCTGGCTGGGGCGCAGGCAAATGTTTTGAATTCGGTTGCTGCGGATAAGGCTGTGCGCGATCAGGCGCAAATGGACTCGCAGCGCGTGGCGATGGCGGGAGCGGCGCTGAGTTTGAATCGTGGTGTATATGATGCGCTCGCTGCGATGGAACTGACAGGCGCTGGTGATGCTACACGGTATTATGTAGAGCGCACGCTGTTGAGTTATCGGCTGGCGGGTGTGGATAAGGATGAGGCGACAAGGAAGAAGCTGCAGGAGCTGCATGAGCAGGCTACGCGGCTGTCGCTGGAGTTCAGCAGGAATATCCAGGAGGGCGGGAAGACGATTACGGCTTCTACGGAGGAGCTGGAGGGGCTGCCTGCGGATTATCTGGAGCGGCATAAGCCGGACACGGACGGGAAGGTTTCGATTTCGACGGACCAGCCGGATATGCAGCCAGTGATGACCTTTGCAGCGAGTGCAGCGCTACGGCAGAGGATGTTCCTGGCATATAACACGCGGGCTTATCCGGGGAACAAGACGATTCTGGAGGATTTGCTCAAGACGCGGCAGGAGATTGCTTCGGTGCTTGGATTTCGGAGCTGGGCGGATTTGGCTACGGCGGACCAGATGATGGGGTCGGCTGCGAACGTGCGGGAGTTTTTGCGCAAGCTGGATGAGGCCAGCCGCGAAGGGGCGAAGCGCGAGCACGAGATGGTGCTGGAGTTTGCGCGGAAGCAGCAGCCTGAAATTGACGAGATCGATATGACGAGCCGCGGGTACTGGTATGAGCAGTTCCGGCGGGAGCGGTTTGATTTTGATTCGCAGTCGGTGCGGCCTTATTTTCCGTATGCGCAGGTGGAGGCTGGCGTGCTGGCTACGGCGGCGCGATTGTTCAAGGTCGAATTTCGACCTAGCGATGCGACGGCTTGGGATAAGGCTGTGAAGGTGTTTGATGTGTTGGAAGGTGGCGAGCGGATTGGGCGCTTCTATCTTGATATGCATCCGCGCGAGGGGAAGGATAAGTGGTTTTCTGCGGCGCCGGTTGTTACGGGTGTGAAGGGGCGATATTTGCCGGAGGCTTCGCTGATTTGTAACTTCCCGGGTGGTGAGCCTGGTGATCCGGGGTTGATGCAGTACAGCGATGTGGTGACTTACTTCCACGAATTTGGGCATTTGATGCATGCGATTCTTGGCGGGCATACAGAGTGGGCGGGGCTTTCGGGGTTTGCTACCGAAGGAGATTTTATTGAGGTGCCGTCGCAGATGTTGGAGGAGTTTTTCCGCGATGTGAAGCTGCTGCAGAGTTTTGCGAAGCACTATGAGACGGGGGAAGTGCTGCCTGCGGAGACGATTCAGAAGATGAAGGCGGCGAGTGCGTTTGGGCGCGCTGATGGAATGCGGCAGCAGATTTACTACACGGCGATTTCGCTCAACGTGCATGATGAGGATCCGGCGAAGATTGATCTTGATAAGACGATCTACTTGCTTTACACGAGCCTGCTGCCGTGGAAGTGGCAGGATGGGAACCGCATGTATGCGAGCTTTGGGCATTTGACGGGGTACTCGTCGAACTACTACACGTATGCGTTTGACAAGGTGATTGCGCTCGATTTCTTTGGGCAGTTTGATACAGAGAATCTGCTCGACGGGGATGCGGGCGTGCGGTATCGTAAGGCGGTGCTGGAGCAGGGCGGGTCGAAGCCAGGGCGGACGATGGTTCGCGATTTCCTGGGACGCGATGAGGAGTTTGAGGCGTTTACGCGATGGCTCAACGAGGAGTTCGAAAACGAGGCAGTGCCGGCGGTGGGATGAGCATTGCCGATTTCCGGCGGATTGCTCTGAGCTTGGATGGTGCGGAGGAGGGTTCGCATATGGGCTCGCCGGATTTTCGTGTTGGCGGACGGATTTTTGCGACGCTCGCCATGCAGGATCAGGGATATGGCAATTTGATGCTGACGCCGGAGGCGCAGGCGGGTTTTGTGGCAGAGGCGCCTGAGGTCTTTGTGCCGGTGTTTGGCGGGTGGGGGCGGATGGGCGCTACGCATGTTGTGCTGGGTGTGGCGAATGAGGATTTGCTGACGGGCGCGTTGCAGACGGCTTGGAAGCTACGGGTGGAGAAGAATGCTTCCGCGCGGAAACCGAGTGTGAAGAAGAAGGCGAAGGCGCGTTAGCCCTTGGTGGGGGACCGCTGGGGTTGGAAGGAGCTGAAGAAGCGGGTTACGTCTTTTTCGTTGCGGGCTCCGGGGGTGGGGAAGAGCGCCATCAGGGTGTAGAGGCGGTCATTTCCGTTATTGGGAATGTAAATCAGGCGGGCGTTGAGGATGCCGCCAGCGGAGTTGTGCGCGGAGATTTCGCGGCCGGGGAAACCGGAGACGGTGATACGGGTTTCGCTGACGAGAGTGGCCTGGGTGCTGGCGAGCATGCCGTCGCGGGCCTGGTCGAGGGTGCGGTCAGGCCGGTGGTTGTTGGCGCGGGCGATGGGTGGGTTGTCGGCCCAGGTGATGGCGTAGACGGTGTCGCCGCCGGGGCTGGCGCGGAGCATTTTGATGGGCTCGGTGCCGCCGGTTTCGTTGAAGGCAGGGGCTTCGGCGTCCTTGGGGCCGGCGGGCATTTCGACTTTGAAGCCATCGGACTGGTTGTTGAGGGAGCGCCATTCGATGGTGGCAGGTTTGAGGGCGCCGGGAGACGAGGTTGCATCCGATGCGGGTGGGGTGTCAACGGAGCTGTCGCTGGCATCCTGATTACCGTGGTGGAGGGAAAAATATCTGGTCAGCCCTAGCTGCTCGCGGTTGTCGTATGCCCATCCGGCACCCAGGCATAGAGCAACGACTAAAGCTGCAATGTAGGGCCAATTCTTCATGCTCTGTTAGATGCTTGCGTAGAAGTTACCGCGCCATGCGAAAGATACGTTATTTGGGAGGTTTCGTGGAAAAGTTGAGCAACCATTTTTACGGGGGGTACGTCTTATCGAATAACAAGCAGAGGCTGCCCCGAAGTTATCGTCCCTCCAAGGTAGGAATTTTCCTCTTTGAAGGTCCCCCTAGGGACCCCCTTCACCAATCCCCCCTTTCTGGAATCCCTCCAATTAACGCCTCTCGAGCGGGCCCGTCGGAAGACGGGCCCATATGCTTGCTTATAGATAGAATGGCTTCGATGGCTTCCGATATTCCCTCTTCCGATAAAAAAGTGCCGAAAACTAAGGCTGCGGTGACGACGCGGGCTGAGAACGGTGTGGAATTTGTGCATGTGCCGGGGTGGGAGAAGCTGCCTTGGCTCTGGCATGGGTTCAGCACGCGGGTTGGTGGGGTTAGCTCGGCGTATGGGCACGATGATCTGAATCTTGGACTTACGGCGGATGACACGAGAGAAAATGTGACACGGAACCGGGAGCTGCTGGCGGAGGCGGTGACGGGAGCTGCCGGGACGCCGATTGCTACGGTGCGGCAGGTGCACTCGGATGTGGTGGCACTGGCTACAGAGGTGGCGCCTGGGCCGGTTTGCGAGGGGGATGGGCTGATTACCGACCGGACGGGGCTGCTGGTGGGCGTGCTGACGGCAGATTGCACTCCTGTGCTGGTGGCGGATACGAAGCGCAAGGTTGTGGCGGCGTTTCATGCGGGCTGGCGCGGGACGGTAAAGAGGATTGTGGAAAACGGGATCGGGCGGATGCAGTTGGAGCTTGGGTCGCAGCCGAAGGATCTGGTTGCCGCGATTGGGCCGGGGATTGGGCCTTGCTGCTACGAGGTGGACGAGGAAGTGTTTTCCGAGTTTGGCTCGCAGTTTGGTTATGCGCGGGATCTGTTTTACGAGGTGGGCGCGCGGATGCATCTGGATGTGGCGGAGGCGAATCGGCGACAGCTGCTGGATGCGGGGCTTGGGACCGGAAATATCGAAATGGTTGGGGGATGTACGAAGTGCCAGCCGGGGTTGTTCTTTTCGCATCGCGGAGAGAATGGGCGTGCGGGGCGGATGTTGAATGTGATTGGGGTTCGAGGATAGTGACGAAGGACGAGGGACGAAATATGCCCTTGGGATAACGTGGTTTCTGCGTGGAGACTGAGAATATAGATTATCCAGCTAAATACTAAATAAGACAGAGCAGGGACTAGGCAGCGTTTGACGAATCTTTCGCGTATTAGTGAAGGGTAAAAAGCATCCCTCAAGGGCTAAAGCCCTGCACGGACACGTCTTACCCAAGCCCATTTCTTTCTTCGAGCGGATTTTTCCAGCCTCTTTCAGCTGGTGATCGGGATCACAGGTTGCCATGTTCATGAAGTGAGACATTTGCGTTGACAGGGATATGCGACCAAATTAGTCTTCCTTAATTGAGGACTGAATTAGTCGGAATCCGATTAATTCAGTCGGATTCCGACTATTTTGGTCGCTTGGCCCGGTTAGGGCGTTTGGGGAGGGAATGCTGTGTCTGATGGGGTAGTGTGCCGTTTGCGTGCCGGGTGTCGTTGGAGCGCATTCGGGTTTATCTTTGCGGTCCTGGTTCTTGCTTGCGGCCGTCGGGCTGAGGCGCAGTTGGAGCAGCCTTACTTTGTGACCTACTCCTCCACTCTTGAGGAGCCGGGCAATCTCGAAATTGAAAACCAGAACATTGTGGCGCAGCCGAAGGGCACGAATTTGTTTTATGCGCCGACGGTGGAGCTGGAGTACGGCGTCAAGGCGTGGTGGACCTCAGAGTTTTATCTGCAGGGGCAGGCTACGAATCATGATTCGGCGGTGATGACGGGCTTTCGGTTTGAGAACCGCTTCCGGCCGTTGCCGCGGGAGTACTGGATCAATCCGGTGCTCTACGTCGAGTACGAGAACGTGAACAAGACCGACAAGAGCTACCTGGAAGTGACGGGGAATACCAGCACGCAGACGCTGGCGGTGCCGAATGCCGCGCTGCGCAAGGAACTGGAGCGGAGCATTGAGGGGAAGCTGATTCTTTCAAGCAATGTGAAGGGCTGGAATATCTCCGAGAACATGATTGCGGAAAAGGCTGTGAATGAGGCTGAGGCTTGGGAGTTCGGTTATGCAGCGGGTGTGAGTAGGCCGCTGCGGCTGAAGGCTGGGGCGCGGCAGTGCACGTTCTGCTTGCAGAATCTTTCGGGCGGCGTGGAGATTTTTGGCGGGCTGGGCACGCGGTACAACTTCGGCTTTGACCAGACGGAGCAATACCTGGGACCGACACTGGCGCTGAATACGCCGAAGGGGATCACTTACAAGTTTTCGCCGGAGTTTGGGTTGAATGACAACTCTGCGGGTGTGTTGTGGCGGTTCGGCGTGAGCTACGAGATTCCGCAATTTCTTGATGTGTTCCGGAGGAAGAAGTGAAAAGGCAGGGTACAGGGAAAATCACGAGCCTTGGTTTGCTTTGCCTGACTACGGCGGTGATGGCGTTTGCGGCGCCGGGTGGTTGGTTGAAAAGCGTTCCGACGGGAGATAAGGCGCGGACGAATCCGTATTCCGGGCAAACAGACGCGATTGAGGCAGGGAAGAATCTGTTTGCCAATAACTGCTCGAAGTGCCACGGGGCGAATGCGGAAGGCAAAGGACGGAAGCCTGCGCTGGTGAGTGATGTGTTGCGTGGGGCTACGGATGGAGAGATTCAGTGGCTCATCAAGAATGGCGAGCCTTTCAAGGGAATGCCCGGATGGGGTTCGATGCCGGAGCAGGAACGCTGGCAGATTGTAGCGTGGTTGCGGAGTGTGAACGAAAAGAGCGCGGAGGGGACGAAGTGAGCGCCGGATTGAAACTGAGTCGTGCGTTTTGGGGGAGTGCCTGTGCGGTGGCTGCAGTGGGTGTGCTTTCTGCGGCGGTGATTGTTGGTTGTTCGTCGGGAAATGCTCCGGCAGCGCTGACGGAGAATGATGCGGTGCCTCCATCGGACCCGATTGGCGAGGCGCTGTTTCTGGATACGCGGTTTTCTGAATACTTTGCCGCGAATATGACTGGTGTGAATGATCCGCTACCTGTTGGCGACCCAGTGGTGGCGACGGTGCAGAACGTGAATACCGGACCGATGCCTGGGCCGTTTGCGGGGCAATCGATTAACTGCCGGAGCTGCCACTTTGTGACGGAGTTTGAAGGCGTGCAGGGTGCGGGGAATCGCACGTATGCGGATTTCACGACGCGGAGCCCGATTCCGAGGAAGACGGCTGCGGGGTTTGACCACACACCGCGCAATGCAATGCAGATGGTGGACTCGATGACGAGCCGGAGTGGGCCGATGTTTCTGCACTTTGATGGCGAGTTTGCTACGCCGGAAGACCTGGTTGTGGGAACGCTGACGGGACGGAACTTTGGATGGACTCCGGCGCAGTACAACCAGGCGATTGCGCATATTGCGAAGGTGATTCGCGAGGATGACGGAAGCGGACAGCTTGCGGCGGACCGGCTGGATGGGCTGAGCTATGCGGTGATCTTTGCAGGGACGGACCCGCGCATCACGAGCGACATTCGGCTGCCGGCTTCGCAGAGGCTGGATGTTTCGACAGCGACAGATATGCAGATTGTGAATGAAGTGGCGATGTGCATGGGGCAGTATATGCGCGATCTGCTGTTTCAGCGGGATGCGTATGGACGGTACATCGGGTCGCCGTATGACAATTTTCTGCGCGTGAATCATCTGCCGCAGGCTCCGCTGGCGGGTGAGACGAAGGCTGCTTATAACACGAGGCTACTGGCGGCGGTGAATGCGCTGTCGAATCCTACTTACATTACGGCGAAGGACGGGTCGTTTAAGTATCATTCACAGACTTACCAGTTTGGGCCGACGGAACTTCAGGGGTTGAAGATCTTTTTGTCGTCGGCTTCGCCGGGGGCGGTGAATGCGCATGCGGGAAATTGCGCGGCTTGCCACCAGGCTCCGGATTTTTCGGATTTTGTGTTTCACAATACTGGCGTTTCTCAGGTGGAGTATGACGCGGCGAATGGGCAGGGTGCATTTATGCAGCTCTATGTGCCAGGGCAGGCGGAACGAATGGCGAAGTTCAATTCGTATATGCCGGCGAGCACGGCGCATCCGGATGCGTTAGAGGTCTTTCGGCATGCTGCTGTGGCGGGGCAGCCGCAATATGCGGACCTGGGGATGTGGAATATTTATCAGAATTCGGATGTGCCGAATCCGCAGGCGAATCTGAAGAGCTTTGTTTGTGCGACGGGGAAGGACTGCTCGGTGGATAGCGGGCTGGCTTCTACGATTGCGCAGTTCAAGACGCCAGTGTTGAGGGATCTGGAGGATTCTGCGCCTTATTTCCATAACGGCAGTGCGCCGACGTTTAACGAGGTGATTGCGCATTACATCACGATGTCGACGCTGGCACGGGCGGGGCAGATGCGGAATGCGCCGGCGGAGTTTGCGAATATGTCGCTGAGCGAGGACGATTTGAATGCGTTGGTAGCGTTTTTGCAATCGCTGACCGAAGACTACGACGACAGCTAGGCATTGCGCGTGCGGCTGGCTGCGCCTTCGGCGTCATTCTTGCTGAGGAAAGAGCTGTGGGCCTTCCGTTGGTCGGCGTGGAAGTTGTGCTGAAGGTGAAATAAAAACAGGGCGGAATCCCTTGCGTGGAATTCCGCCCTGTTTGTTTGGATGAGTGTGGCTCTGCGCGGATTTACGAGGCTGCAGGCTCTTGGCTGGCTGCAGCGGCTTCGTCGGGATTTACGAGGTCGCGGAGCTCTTTTGAGGGCTTGAAGTAGGGGACGCGCTTGGCGGGGACCTCCACGCGTTCGCCGGTTTTTGGATTGCGGCCAATGCGGGGGTTGCGCTGGCGGATGCGGAAAGAGCCGAATCCGCGGATTTCGATTTTGTCGCCGCTTTGGAGCGCGCTGATGACTGAATCAAAGATCGTTTCTACGATGACTTCCCCGTCGCGACGCGTCAGGTCGCCCAGCTTGGTCACCTTTTCTACCAGGTCTGCCTTCGTCATGCTTCCTTCGCCTCCGCTAGCTAGCATACCCAAAATTTGATGCAAAAGGGGGAAAAAGGAGAGCAGGGTTGTGGAATTGTCCTTTTTGCATCAGTGATTTGCCGCGAATTGGAATGGCGGAGAGGGTGCGTATAGCATGGTGGGAGTATTGCCGGGAGGGCGTTATGCAGCATTTGGAAATGGCGCGGATGGCGGCGGGGGTGGCGTTTGTGCTGATTGCGGTGCTGCTGGTTTGGAGGCGGGGGAGACGGCGGGATTAGAGGAGGTTGGGATTTGAGGGTCTGAGGTCGTTACTGCGTTGCGCAGTAGCGGCTTTTGTGTTTTTGGAGAACTTGCGGGAGTGCTGTCCCACGTCCGAAAACACGGACGTGGGGCACCTGGTCTTTGTGGCTTAGTTGGCGGGGGCCGGATTTTCCTCGTGAGCAGAGTAGCGCTGCTCGCCGGCTTCCAGAGCTATTGCCAGGCGGTTTTGCGGGGGTGGCAAGGGGCAGGTGGCGTAGGGTGTGTAGGCGCAGGGCGGGTTGTAGAGCTGGTTGAAGTCGAGGATGAGAGAGCCCGGCTTGTCGAGGCCGTGGTCGGGGAAGGGCGTGCGGAGGAAGCGCGCGGCTTCGTAAGTGGTGGTTTTGCTGGTTTCATCGCGAAGGATGAAGAAGAGCGTGGTGTCGTGCGGATCTTCGAGGACGGGCTCGAGGCGATAGGTTTTGTCGTCGAGGGTGAACTCGGCGATGCCGGGAGCGGGGAGGTCGAGTACGGTGCCGATGATGGTGGGGATTTTTTCCATGTGTCCGGCGGGGTAGGGGGTCCACTTGGCTTCGACGGCGTAGTGAAGATTTGGCGCGTACCAGTGGAGGCCGGTGAAGCTGGTGCGGGTGGTGGCGTTGGCATCCTTGATGCGGAGGGCGTAGCGGTCGCCGCGCTGGAGGATGACCATGGTGATGCCGCGCCAAGTGAGTATGGAGGGTTTTTCGGCATCGGTGGAAAGCTGGGTTTCGCGGGCGGGCTTGTGGTCGATCTCGAAGCCGGAGGGGAATCCGTCGGGTGGGGCCAGGAGCTGGACGATTTTACCGGAGACTGTGAGCAGGCCGAAGTGCGAGGGCGCAACGGTTTTGACGCGGATGGAGTTGTCAGCGGAGGCGCCGAAGCTGTTGCCGCCGTTTTTGAGCCATTCGAGGCCGATGAGGGTGAGCCAGCCGTCGGGGGCGGAGAGTTCTTTTTCGCGCTGGGCGCGCCACTGGGCCAGCTTCTGCTGCCATTGAGCCGCGGGGTCCTGTGCGGCTGCGGTGAGGGTAGCGGCCAGGAGGAAGAGGGCGATTAGGATTCGACGCTTGGGCATGGCTGGCTTCTATTATGCCTCCGAACAGGGAACAGGTTACAGATGACAGTGAACAGTTGTTCCTGCAATTACACGATGCGGCGGAGGCCGGGGAGACGGACTAGCGGGTCGCTGAGGAGCCAGCAGGCGACGATGGCGATGGAACCTGCTGATGCGAATTTGATGAGTGCTGGTGCGGCCCAGCTGTGCAGCAGGAACGTGGTGATGGCTACAAGGATGGGCGGGTGAATGATGTAGACGGCGTAGGCGCGGCGGCTTAGCCATGTCCATGTGCCGGATGGCTGGTTGAAGTATTTGCGGAAGAGGAGAAGCCATGCTGCGATGAGGCCCCAGGCGACGAAGGGCTCCCAGAAGGCGTAAAAGATGGCTGTCCACGAAAGGCCACCGGAGAAGTTGGATTTGCCGGGACCGTTGAGGGCAGCGGCGACGATAATGGCGGCGGGCATGCTGGTCCAGGTGAGGATGAGGCCGAGAATCCACCAGCGGGAGTTTTGCCAGGAGAGTTGCTGAAGCCAGTTGTAGCGCCATGCGGCGATGCCGAGAACGAAGAGGAAGATGTAGCTGGAGAAGTAGCCGAGCTGCAGACCGATGACGTTGACGCCGACGGGAACCCATTGGCGGATGAGCAAGGCGAATGCGCCGACTGCCAGCGCGCCTAGGAGCCACCAGAGGTTGTTGGGAATGGGGTTCGGCGTGCGTCCGGATTGTGTGAGCGGAGAGCCGAAGAGTTTGCGCCAGGCGCAGTAGGCGAGAGAGAAGATTAAGAGAGCTTGCGCGAACCAGAGCGGGCCGTTGATGAATTCCTTGTGATTCCAGAGGTAAGCGAAGGTGGGCCAGAAGCCGTGGCCTTCGAATGCGGTGACGATGGCGGCGGTGAGCGGGCCGAGTAAGAGGCCGAAGGCCAGGAGAGGGATGCCGAGACGGAGGAAACGGTCGACGAGGAAGCGGGCGTAGCCTTTGCGCTCCAGCGAGAGCGGGGTGAAGTAGCCGGCGAGCAGGAAGAAGAAGCCCATGAAGTAGGCCTGATTGGTGGTGCAGAAGAGGATAAGCAGACGACCTGCGGGCGTGGAGGACGGGTTGATCTCGCGCCAGAACCAGCCGCCAATGGCTCCGTAAACGATAGAGGTGTGGTGGAGGATGACGAGGGCTGTCATGACGACGCGGAGGCGGTCGATGTAGAGCTCGCGTGGAGGCATGAACCATAGTACGTGGAGAAGGGCGGTGTGGTTCGTTGCGAAGTGATTTTGTGGATTATGAATGTGGTGAATGCAGAACCCTGCACCGTACTACGAGTCAGCAGTAGCCCAGGATGGAGATGATCCGTTGGGCATCCGCAAGCGGAAAAGCTGCGATAGTGTGGCAACGGTCGCATATGGCATGAATATCCGTCGAATAGGGCGAATCGATGAGAGAGCTCGCATGTGACTCAATCAGCGTATGGACTTCTTTTGCGGCTTGAGAAAATGCCGGGGGACTCCAGGCATTTCTGTGCTGTTGCCAAACGGCTTCAACGCTTTGAATATCCGCAACCTTGAGCAATCTCAGAAAATCTCGAACGTACTTCGGAGCTACGGATTTTCTACCCAGGTCCCAGGTGAGGCGAGCGGCGCGAGCAGTTAAATCCTGCTGAGAGATGATTTGCAGTCTTGTATTCAGGGGAGAGGTGCGGTTCATCACGGGAGGGTCAACCCGGAAGATATCGACTCGAACTCCTGTTTCCGGGTCTACACATTGCAGCAGGTTTTTGCCCGGTGGATCGAAAGGATGAACATGCCGAAAGAGGAAATCGCGGCCGATGCTTGTAGGAATGTTTGCGAAGGAGCTGACAAGGAAGTCGAGGTCATGGAGAGGACGCACTATGGGTTTGCTTCCGGCGCGGCGAATAAAAATCTCTGTGGCAAATCCTCCGGTTAATGCCCAGGACTCGATGCCGTGCGATAGCAACTTGCCGAGCGTGCGCTCTGCGCGTTGTTGGTCTTCCGGGGAGAGGGCGCCGTCAAAGATCATCGTATTTCCTCGTTCGGCAGGAACTTACTTTTGAAGGCAGGCCGCGATTGCTTTTTGCCAGTCCGGCCCGCTGGAACCGTCTTTGGCTCCCAGTGCTTCCACATCGCTATTTGCAGCGGACGATAATGCCGTGCGGATGTATGTCACTTCAACACCTGTGGTGGAGGGATTGATTGCAGTGAGTTGAACGTTGATTGTTGAGACGAACGCATCCGGGACAAACGACACATATTGCATATATCCACCCGCAAGATCAAAACGCGTATTGACCCATACGCTTTTGTGCGGCCCGTGCTGAACGGTGAATACGGCCCCTTCCACATCCTTTGCGGGTTGGGGATGAAGGAATTCGGGGTTCCAATGCTTGCCTGCCCAGCATCGCTCTCCCTCGGGGCCAAACAGTGGAGCGGCGCGGTCAAAGGGTGCAGCCACCGTGAACTGAAAACTGTTGCGGACGTGCGCTGGCGGAGGACTAGTCTGAGCTAAAGCCTGTTTGTGAGTCATAGAGGATGTGATAACTGCGAGAACAAGAAAGCAGGTTATTTTCATCTGCGTTCCTTCAGGTTGTGGCTATCTGTTGCGTGCAGAGTAAGACCGTAAATCGCTCGGAGCTGCTCAATTTCCTTTAAAGTGCCTGGGGAAAAGGGCACTTTGCCTTCAAAGGAATGGAGAACGATTCCTTCGAGCAAGTCTCCCAAACTCATGTCCTTAAGTTCTGCTACCGCCTTAAGAACTTTGAGCAGCCGTTTCTCGATGCGAATCCCTGTTTGGATACGTTCGACTTCGATTGAAGGAGATTTTTCGTACATATGTACAAATATAAAAATGTACACAGAAAAGTCAAGCACAAAGACAATTTCGAATGACTTTGAGGACGGCAGCCGGCAACTCATCTAATCTTTAGTTTGGCTTGACAGTGACGGGCGCAGATTTCTAGACTTAAAGAGGAGAATCCTGCCTGAATTTGTATCAAATTGCTTGTTTTGAGTGGTTTAGGTTGCGAATCAGGAGGATTCCGAGGAGTGCGGCGCGGTGAATGAGACGCGCGTCAGTCCGCGGGAGCGGCTGGTGCTTACGGCCATCATCGAACTCTACATTGCCACGGGCGAGCCGGTGGCGTCGCAGGCGGTTGCGCGTGTGTTCGCGGATCGCCCGGATTCGAGTGTGGGCTTGAGCTCGGCGACGATTCGCAATGTGATGGCAACGCTCGCGGATGCTGGGCTGCTGGAGCAGCCGCATACTTCCGCGGGGCGCGTGCCTACGGCGAAGGCGTTTCGCACTTACGTGGAGCAGATTACGCAGACTGGCCGTGTAGCGACGGGTGTACAGGCGCTGGATGGGCCGGTTGCGCTGAGTCCGAGTCCTTTGAGCCCAAGTCTTTTGAGTGAGGAACGGCGCGGGCAGATTGAGGATTCATTCAGCGGGATTTCGAGTACGAATGAATATCTGCAGCGGACTTCGCAGGTGCTGGCGCTGCTTTCCAGCGGGCTTGGCGTTGCGCTGGCCAACATGACGGGAACGCAGGTGCTGGAGCATATTCATTTTTCGCGGCTGGCTGCTACGGTTGGGAACAGCCGTGTGCTTGCCGTGCTGGTGACACAGGCCGGCGTGGTGCATGACCGCGTGCTGGTGTTGGGCCGCGAGATGAGCCACGTGGAGCTGGAGACGGCGGGGCGGTATTTGAACGAGAACTTTCGCGGCTGGCCGGTGGAGAAGATTCGCACGGAGATTGCGCGGAGAGTGGACGAGGAGCGGGCGGCGTATGATGCGTTGCTGGCATCCGTGGAAGAGCTTTGCAACAGGGGCGCGCTGGTGAGTGAGAGCGGGCCGACGCTGTTTGTGGATGGAATGGCGAATTTGATTGGCGCCGAGGTGGACCGCGAGCGGCTGAAGCAGATGCTGGTGGCTCTCGAAGCGAAGCAGCGGCTGGTGGAACTGCTGACGGCTTATGTGGATGGGCGGAGGCAGGAGGTTCGTGTGGTGGTGGGGCTGGATGCGGCTTCTCCGGCTATGCAAGATCTTGTGCTGATTGGTGCTCCGGCGCGGCTGGGTGGCGAGAGCCTTGGAACGGTGGCGCTTATTGCGCCCACGCGCATCCAATATCAGGAGATGATTCACGCGGTGCGATATATTGCGCAGCTTTCAGAACGCATTGTTGGTGCCAGAGATTAGCAGACTGCAACGCGGAATTGAGATTTATTCTTGAAACATCCAAGAAAATTTGGCGATAAGTTAGGGAAGTTGTGGAGAAGTATGCCTGAACAGGAAGTGGAATTGAAGGAAACAGGGACCAATCCGGAAGAGAACTCGGCGGATGCTATGGTGGAGACTCCGGCAGCGGAAGAGACCGTCAGCAAGGCGGAGTTTGATGCGCTGAAGGCAGAGCGCGATGCGCTTATGGACCGCGTGGCGCGGCTACAGGCTGAGTTTGAGAATGCGCGCAAGCGCAGCGAACGCGAGAAGGCGGAGTTTCGCGATTTTGCGACGGGCAACGCGGTGGAGCAGTTTTTGCCGGTGCTCGATAACTTTGAGCTGGCGCTGAAGGCCTCGGGCTCTGCGGAGCAGTTGAAGTCGGGCGTGGAACTGATCGTCAAGCAGATGGAAGAAGTGCTTCGTCAGATGCAGGTGACGGCGATCCCGACTGTGGGCGAGCCGTTTGATCCGCGGGTGCATGAGGCGCTTGGGTCTGTTGAGCGCGAGGACTTGCCGGACCAGCATGTGGCTGAGGAGATTCGGCGCGGGTACAAGATTCGCGAGCGGCTGTTAAGGCCGGCGATGGTGCGCGTGGTTTCGAATCCGAAACAAGTAAGCGAGTAAGACAAGTTACGGGTGACAGGGAACAGTAACCTCACCCAAGACATTTGCTAAACAAATTAGCGAATCAAGCGGAAGTGAGTTAGTGGCAACGGTGGCTAAAGCAGATTATTACGAGGTGCTTGGCGTCTCTCGGGACGTGAGCGAGCAGGACTTGAAGAGCGCGTATCGCAAGCAGGCGCTGAAGTATCACCCTGACCGCAATCCGGGAGACCAGGAGGCGGAAGAGAAGTTTAAGGAAGCGAGCGAGGCTTACCAGGTGCTGGGCGACCCGGAGAAGCGCGCGGTGTATGACCGCTATGGTCATGCAGGCGTGAGTGGAGCAGGCGCTGGTGCTGGACCATTTGGTGGCGGGTTCTCGGGTTCCGTTGATATTGGGGATATTTTTGGCGATCTGTTCGGTGAGATGTTTGGCGGCGGCGGTGGCCGCGGTCAGGGACGCAGCCGTGTGCAGCGCGGCGACGACTTGCGCCTGGATTTGACGATTAATTTTGAAGACGCGATCTTTGGGCTTGAGACCGAGGTAAAGGTTCGGCGGCTGGATGTTTGCGGGACTTGCCATGGAAGCGGAAGTGCTTCCGGGCGCGGACCGGTGATGTGCCAGCAGTGCCAGGGACGCGGGCAGATTCGCTATCAGCAGGGGTTCTTCAGCGTGGCGCGGGCCTGTACGGCTTGTGGTGGGACGGGAACGGTGGTGACTGATCCTTGTACGACCTGCAGAGGCGAGACGCGCGTGGCGAAGGAGATCAAGCTGGGCGTGAAGGTTCCGCCGGGCGTGGAAGACGGCACGCGGATTCGTTACTCGGGTGAGGGCGATGCGGGACGCAGCGCGGGACCGAAGGGCGATTTGTACGTGGTGCTTTCGGTGCGCGCGCATGATGTGTTTGAGCGCGACGGCAACGATTTGCACTGCGCGGTGCCGATCAGTTTTCCGCAGGCGGTGCTGGGTGCGGAGATTGAGATTGAGGGGGTTGACGGTCCTGTCAGCTTGAAGATTCCTGAAGGCACGCAGAGCGGGAAAGAGCTGCGCGTGCGCGGGCGCGGTGTGCCGGTTCTCAATACCAAGGGCAAGGGCGATCTTGTCGTCACTGTTGTTGTGCAGGTGCCGAAGAAGCTGACGAAGGTGCAGCGTGAATTGATGCGGCAGCTGGAAGATGCGCTGCAGGTGGAGAACAAGCCGGCTGCGCCTTCGTTTCTGGACAAGATGAAGGATTTGTTCAGCTAGGTGCTGCGCGCACGGCGAACTGCGCTTCGCTCCATTTGTGCAGCTGCCCGTTCTCTCGGGCTTCCCGTTAGTCGTTGTTCAGGATGCAGGATGAGGCGGGCTTTCAGCCTGCCTTTTCTGTTAGCTCGGCCCAGCGGGCGTAGAGTGTATCGAGCGCGTCCTGCGCGGCTTCCTGCTCGGCGAGAGCTTTCTGCAACTCTGCGGCATCGGTGGCTACAGCGGGATCTTCGACACGCGCATGCGCCGCAATGAGCCGTGCATCGGCTTCTTCTACACGCTGCTCGATGGTGGCGAATTCACGGGCTTCTAAATAGGACAGCTTCTTTTTGGGTTCTTGCCTGGGAGCGGCTCCTTCGGCTTTGGCTGCAGGTTTTTCCGCGGAGGCTTCGGCTTCGGCCTGCCAGTCTTCCCACTGCGAGTAGCTTGCGAACTGCGCTGCGCCGCCTTTGCCGTCGAGGCCAAGGACGGTTGTTGAGATGCGGTCGAGGAGATAGCGGTCGTGCGTTACGAGGACGAGCGCGCCGGGGAATTCCAGCAGGCTTTCTTCGAGGATGTCGAGCGTTGGGATGTCGAGGTCGTTGGTCGGCTCGTCGAGGAGCAGGAGGTCAGCGGGCTCTAGCATGAGGCGCGCGATGAGTACGCGGGCGCGTTCGCCGCCGCTGAGGCGCTCGACGGGTTGATTGAGTTGCTCGCCGGTGAAGAGGAAGCGCGAGGCCCAGCTTGCTACGTGAATCTGGCGGCCTTGATATACGACTGCGTCACCGTCGGGTGAGAGTGCCTGGCGCAGAGTGAGCTTCGGATCGATTTCGCGGAGCTGGCTGAAGTAGACGATGCGGAGAAAATCGGCGCGCTGGATTGTGCCGGTGGTTGGTTCGAGCTCGCCGCGCAGGAGGCGCAGCAGCGTTGTTTTTCCGCTGCCGTTGGCGCCTACTAAGCCGACGCGCGTGCCCGCTGTGAAGGCGAAGTTGAGGTCTTCAAAGAGTGTGCGGCCGCCGATTTTGTATGACAGGTCTTCAAGCGTGATGAGGCGCTTGGTCTTGCGGTCGCTGGCCTGGAAGTCGATGCCGGCGTTGTTGATCTGGGAGCGCGTGTCCATGTCGGCGAGCTTGCGGATCATCTCGTTGGCTGAGTCGATACGGGCTTTGCTCTTGGTGGTGCGCGCCTTGGGACCGCGGCGCAGCCACTCGATTTCTGTGCGGACGCGGTTGCGCAGGCTTTCCTGTTCGCGCGATTGCGATTCAAGATAGGACTGGCGCTCTTCAAGGAAGCGGCTGAATTTTCCGCGGACGCGGAGCAGGCCATCTGCATAGATGCGGTTGAGCTCTACGATTTCGTTGGCTACGTTTTCGAGGAAGTAGCGGTCGTGGCTGACGATGACGGTTGCGAAGTTTGCCTGTTCCAGCAACTCTTCGAGCCAGCGGATCCCGGCGAGGTCGAGATGGTTGGTTGGCTCATCGAGTAAGAGGACATCGGGATGTGTTACGAGGGCTTCTGCGATGGCGAGGCGCTTGCGCCAGCCGCCGGAGAGGGATGCGGCTTCTGCTGTCAGCTCGGTAAAGCCGGTGCGGCCTGCGAGTTCGCGGAGGCGGCCTTCGCGCTCTTCTTCTGCGACGTGTGCTGCGGTGAGGGCTTGTTCCAGAACATTGCGGACTGTGAGGCCGGCAGGGTAGAGCGAGTCCTGTGCGACATAGGAGACGCGGGCGCGCTTGCGCATGGCGACTTCGCCGGAGTCGGGGTCCTGGATTCCGGCAAGGACGGAGAGCAGTGTTGACTTGCCGGCTCCATTGGGGCCAATGAGGCCGATGCGGTCGCCCTCACTGACGGTGAGCGAGATGTTGCGGAAGAGCGGGGCGGCGCCGAAGGACTTGGAGATAGATTGTGCGTTGAGGATCGGGGGCATTCCTCTTCTATTTTAGTTTCCTCGCTTTCATTTCTCGCCGAGGCAGCAAATGAATCGCGGGCTGGCTGGATGAATCTTTAAGAAAGCAGCCTGTCAAGGTTGTGCAAGGTGCTGGATTGACGACGTTTGCGTGGCTGCGTGGTTCCGGCACTTGTGAATGAGAGAGAATAGAGATATGTCCGTTGAAACAGCATCTGTTGGCCCTCTCCTGGGCGAGTACATCGAGCGTCATCCTAGTCTCCCCATTGAGGCGATTCTTAAGGCCGATCTTTTGCGGCGCGGAATCTCTTTTGCGCCGGAGGCACTGGTGCCGGCCGGGGCGGCGGCTGCGCATCAGCCGAAGTCGTATTTCATCTTCTCGTTCAACATGGTGAAGCAGTCCGAGCTGGATGCCACGATGCAGTGGAAGGCTCCGGAGGAGATTGCGCTGACGGGCGGGCAGTTCAATCTGCGGCGCACCATTGTTTCGGTGCGGCTGAATCCGGCTTCGCCTTACAAGGTGGTTGTGCATGAGGGCGAGCGCTGGTTGACAGCTGGTGACGAGCTACTGGCCAAGGTGACGCTGCCGTCGATGCCGGAGCATTATGGGCATCGGTTGGAGGATGGGAAGTCCGTTGCCGAGATTGCTCCGACGATTGAGTGGGGATACCTGATTTATCTCACCGTTTTTCGTATCTGCCAGTACTTTGGCGAAAAGGAAGAATGCCAGTTCTGCGATATCAACCACAACTACCGCGAGCAGATTGCGGCGGGGCGTCCGTATACGGGCGTGAAGAAGGTTGAGGATATTCTTGCGGCGCTTGAGGTGATTGCAGGCAGCAACAGCGCGACCGAGGCTTACACGATTACTGGCGGCAGCATTACTTCGCAGCTTGGCGGACAGACGGAGGTCGAGTTTTACAGCCAATATGTGGAGGCGATTGAGAAGAGGTTTCCGAATCGCTGGATTGGCAAGGTAGTGACGCAGGCCTGGCCGAAGGAAGACGTGCAGCGGCTGAAGGATGCGGGCACGAAGATCTATCACCCGAACTACGAAGTGTGGGATGCGGATTTGTTTGCTGCTTACTCGCCGGGGAAGAATCGCTACATTGGGCGCGAGGAATGGATCAAGCGTGTTGTGGATGCGGCGGGTATCTTCGGTACGTCGTGCGTGATTCCGAATTTTGTTGCGGGAATTGAGATGGCGAAGCCGTATGGCTTTACGGATGTGGAGAAGGCGGTTGCTTCCACGCAGGAGGGGCTGCGGTTCTTTATGTCGCATGGGGTTGTGCCGCGGTTTACGACGTGGTGCCCGGAGCCTACTACGCCGCTTGGAAAAGCCAATCCTGACGGAGCTCCGCTTGAGTATCACCTGCGGCTGCTGGAGGTATATCGCGATACGCTGGCGGATTTCAAGCTGCCTGCGCCTCCGGGATATGGCGAGCCGGGGCCGGGTAAGGCTGTGTTTTCGGTGAGCCCGTTTATGGATGTGCTGCCGGCGAATTCGTAGAGGGATATTTTCAGGATTTCGAAGGGGCGAGGCAGAGTTCTGCTTCGCCTTTTTGCATGGAATGGCGATTGGCGCGAATAGCCTTGACGGACTCAGGCTGGTCTCGCGTTTTCCCTGAATTGTGGAATGGATTGGTGGAGCTGAGCGGGATCGAACCGCTGGCCTCCTCGTTGCGAACGAGGCGCTCTCCCAGCTGAGCTACAGCCCCACGAGACTCCTTTGATTTTAACAGCGATGTGTGGTTTGTGGAAGGGCGAAGGCAGGGATTCTGCTTTAGCGCGTGTAGGTGTAGGTGCCGCAGAGCGTGGTGGAGTTGGAGATGGCGTCGAAGGTGAACTGGGGAGGCTCTGAGCTGGAAAAGAAGGCTACGCGCAGGGTTTTGCCATACGCGTAGGTGGCCATCCATTGCGTGGCTTCGCTGCCGCAGAGCGTGTTTTTGTGGAGGAAGCGCTGCTCGGCGGCAACGTTGAGATGGTAGAGCGTGCCGGGGCCGGCGGTGTTGACGTCGGCGTCGAAGACGGCGGCGACTTCTTCCGGCTTGAGGGCGCGGAGGGGGACGATGGTGAAGCCGAGGAAGTTGATGGAGAGCCGGTTTTCCGAGATGGCGATTGGGCCGGTGATGCTGGATGCCGTGTGGCTGTCCGGTTGCCATGCGCCGCGGTCCTGTTGCGCGGATGCTTGCAGGGCGCAGGTGAGGAACAGGATTGCGAGGGCGGCTTGGAACAGGCTTTTCATTGCGGAACTCCGTAAGGGGTATTTGCGCCGTTATGGCGCTGATGCCCAAAGCGTCAATTTAATTAAGCCGAAAAGCATACCTCAGGGCCTAAAGGCCTCATTCATTCGGCTTGGCTTATTGCCGGGGCTGAAGCCCCGGCCTACCTTTTGTGCAACAGCACCATAATAGCGGGGGATTTGCAAAGAAGGCCGGGGATGGTCCCCGGCCTTCGCTGTGCGGGTGTTGCAGTTTCGATTAGAGCTGGTTCATGTTCTGGAGGAATTCCGCATTGTTGCGGACCTTCTCCAGGCGGCTGATGAGCAGCTCCATGGCCTCAACCGGCGAGAGCGGGTTGAGCACCTTGCGGAGGACCCAGATGCGCTGCAGATCTTCCTTGGGGATGAGGAGCTCTTCCTTACGCGTGCCCGAGCGCTGAATGTCGATGGCCGGGAAGACGCGCTTGTCGACGAGCTTGCGGTCGAGAATGATTTCCATGTTGCCGGTGCCCTTGAACTCTTCGAAGATGACTTCGTCCATGCGGGAGCCGGTATCGACGAGGGCCGTGGCGATGATGGTCAGCGAGCCGCCTTCTTCAATGTTGCGGGCCGCGCCGAAGAAGCGCTTGGGGCGCTGCAACGCGTTCGAATCGACGCCACCGGAGAGGACTTTGCCCGACGGAGGAACGATGGTGTTGTAAGCGCGGGCGAGACGCGTGATGGAGTCGAGAAGGATGACGACGTCGCGCTTGTGCTCGACGAGGCGCTTGGCCTTCTCGATGACCATTTCGGCGACCTGCACATGGCGGGCCGCGGGCTCGTCGAAGGTGGAGCTGATGACTTCGCCCTTCACGCTGCGCTGCATGTCCGTGACTTCTTCCGGGCGCTCGTCGATGAGCAGAACGATGAGGACCACTTCGGGGTGGTTCGCAGTGATGGAGTTGGCGATGGACTGCAACAGCATCGTTTTGCCGGTACGCGGCGGAGCAACGATGAGTCCGCGCTGGCCTTTGCCTACGGGCGTCAGCAGATCCATGACGCGGCCGCTAGTGGCTTCGCGCACGGTCTCCATCTTGATGCGTTCCTGCGGGTAGAGCGGCGTGAGGTTGTCGAAGAGGATCTTGTTGCGGGTTTCTTCGGGCGACTCGAAGTTGATGGCCTCGATTTTGACGAGGGCGAAGTACTTTTCGCCTTCGTGGGGCGGGCGGACGTTGCCGCTGATGGAGTCGCCGGTCTTGAGGTCGAACTTGCGGATTTGTGACGGGGAGACGTAGATATCGTCCGGGCCGGGGAGATAGTTGTAATCCGGCGAGCGGAGGAAGCCGTAGCCGTCGGGAAGGATTTCGAGAACACCGTCAGCAAAAATGTGGCCCTCTTTTTCACTCTGGGCCTGGAGGATCTTGAAGATCAAATCCTGCTTGCGAAGGCCGCTGGCGCCAGGGATTTCGAGGGTGCGCGCAATACGGCTCAGTTCGGTGATGTTTTTCTCTTTGAGTTCAGCGATGGTCATGTTCACCTGCGAATAGGGAGGGATGGATTGGAAGAGATGTGTGTAGGGAATTGTGCTCCAGAATTGTCAGGGCCAGGGAAAATCAGGCGGGACTTCTTACGAGAGCAGTATAGCGGCGGTACTAGGGATTTCTCCAGAACGGTATAGATGGAGGTTCGGGTTTGGTTGGCGGCGGTTCCCAAAACAGGAAGGGGAGAACCGCCGTCCCCAAAACAGGCTTAGTAAGGCAGAGCGAGAGCTGCTTTAGGCAGCGCGGCGCTCCTGCACATGCTCAGCGGCTGACTTAGCAGTGGTCGCCGGAGCGGCGGGATTGGTGTCATGAAAGCGGCCCAGGACTTCGTTGGTGGTGTCCTGCAGACGAGTATTCGGCTTGTGCAGCTTGCGGGTCGCCTTGCTCGCCAGCTGACAGAGCTGATAGCGGTTGGACACATGAGAGAGTGCCCCAAAAACCAAATCAGAACGCATTGCAATTCTCCTTCACATCGAATCTGCCCGGCCGGGACTGCTTTGGCGCCGACGAGTGCAGCCGGCAGCCTTTGTTTCTGGCTGCCTTTGTTCCATTCCAAGGGTTTAGACGCACGCACTAGGCGCGAAGTTCATAAATTTTGTGTGGTCCTGCACAATGCGAGACCGTGTGCCTCTTATCCACAGACCTGCAGCATCACCCTTGCTCTGCCCGGCTTGAGTTGGGGATAAGGCGGTGCACACCCTTGTATCAGCCCCGGAGCCGTAGCTCTTCATCTTTTATGATGCGGGAATTGATCAAAAGGGCGCAGGGAACTAAGTTCGGTCGGCCCTATTGGGTGGCACTTTTGACTTTATACCCATAAAGAACCGTGGTCAACAGTTATTTTCCCCTCCGCGGGCTCCTGTGATGGTAGATACGGGGGCGTGATTATGTGTTGTAACTATTTGTAATTCTTTGAGATAGATGGGTTAATCCGGAGTGGATCCGGATGGGGTTTCTGGGGGATCCGGGGTGAATCGCTGTGTTACTCCCAGGGACGGCCGTCGGGGTCGGTGAACATGAAATCCCTGTCCCGCCTGGCGAGGGGACGGACGGCGACGCGGGTGGCCTTCGAGGAGACCAAGAGGTTATCCAAGCGAAAAAAGGCCACAACCAGGAAGAAGATCAGAGGTGCGCCAAATACAAGAAAATCAAGGCCGTGGATGGTAGTTGCGCCATTCATAGTCGTACTCCACACGCAAATCTGATGCCCGGCTCCCTTTTCGGGGAATGCCGGAAGTTACTTTTGTACGTTTCTTCCGGATTTGCAACAAGAGAACGAAAGTCGGTGAGGTGTCCCGTGAACCAAAGTAATATAACGCAAACATAGCGCCATAGCTGGTTTTAGCAGGCAGGAGGCAAATTTCAGGACTGGTAACTGTGGTCGCTAAGACCAATAACTCCGGTCCAGGGTTCGGTACTGGATGGCCTCGGCCAGGTGAGAGACGGCGAGAGACTCAACACCTTCAAGATCGGCGACGGTACGGGCGACCTTGAGGATGCGGTCGTGAGCGCGGGCGGTCAGGCCTTGTTGTTGCATGGCACGTTCGAGGAGGCGTTCGGCGTCGGGGGAGAGCTCGCAATAAGCGCGGATCTGGCGGGTGGTCATCTGGGCGTTGGAATAGATTTTTTCGCCGTGCTTACGGAAGCGGGTACGCTGACGTTCGCGGGCGGCCAGGACGCGATCGCGGATTTCTGACGAGCCTTCCGCAGCGGCCCCGCCGCGCAGCTCCTTATATTGAACGGCCGGGACTTCGATGTGGATGTCGATGCGGTCAAGGAGCGGGCCGGAGACTTTCGAGACGTAGCGCTGAATCATGGGCGGGGTGCAGAGGCACTCGCGGGATTTGTCGTTGAAGAAGCCGCAGGGGCAGGGGTTCATGGCGGCGGCGAGCATGAAGCGGGCTGGAAAGCTGAGGCTCATGCTGGCGCGGGCGATGGTAACAGTGTGGTCTTCGAGCGGCTGACGCATGACTTCGAGGACGTTGCGGGGGAATTCGGGGAGCTCATCCAGAAAGAGCAGGCCATTGTGTGCCAGCGAGACTTCACCTGGCCTCGGGACCATGCCACCGCCGATGAGGCCTGCGTCCGAGATGGTGTGGTGCGGCGAACGGAAAGGGCGCTGGGTGACGAGGCCGGCTGCTGCGTCGAGGACTCCGGCGACGGAGTGGATCTTTGTTGTTTCGAGCGCTTCGTCGAAGGTGAGTGGTGCGAGGATGGACGGCAGGCGTTTCGCCAGCATGGTTTTGCCGGAGCCGGGCGGGCCGATCATGAGAATGTTATGGCTTCCGGCGGCGGCGACTTCGAGCGCGCGCTTGGCGGTCTGCTGGCCACGTACATCTTTGAAGTCAACGACGAAGTGCTGCAGCTCGGTGAGGAGGTTTTCTGTGGATGTGCTGACGGGCTCGCGTTGGAGGACGCCTGCGACAGAAGTGTTGAGGAGATCAATGACGTCTGCGAGTGAGGCGACGGGGTAGACGTTGACGCCTTCTACGACGGCAGCTTCTGCTGCGTTGGCTGCGGGGAGGATGAGATTCGGAATGGCTTTCTCGCGGGCGAGGATGGCCATGGGGAGAACGCCAGGGACAGGACGCACGCTGCCGTCCAGACCCAGCTCGCCAACAAGAAGAAAATTGCCGAGGTTCGAGATGCGCAGTGCGCCGTAGGCTCCAAGGATGCCGATGGCGATGGGGAGATCGAAGCCGGACCCTTCCTTCTTCAAGTCAGCCGGCGCAAGATTGATGGTGATGTGCGTGGGCGGAATGGCGTAGCCGGAGTTCTTGATGGCGGAGCGAACGCGGTCGCGGCTCTCGCGGACCGAGGCGTCTGGCAGGCCTACGGTGTGGAAGATTTCTTTTTCAAGGACAGTGCCGCTGTAATCGACTTCTACATCGATGAGGTTGGCGTCAATTCCATAGACGGCTGCGCTGAAGGATTTGAAAAGCATGTTTGGGGTTTGTGGTGGCAGTGTATCACTAAAGGGCTAGGGACGAGGGACGAGAACGTTTGCTGCATTGCGCGACTAGAATTTAAGTGTGGCTACGAGTCTGTTTGATCTTTACAAGATTGGTGTTGGGCCTTCGAGCTCGCACACGATGGGTCCCATGCGGGCTGCGGTTGCGTTTGTTCGCGGTCTGGATGCGCGTGGATTACTGAACGGCGTGCGGCGGGTACGCGTGGAGCTGTATGGCTCGCTGGCGCTGACGGGTGTGGGGCATGCTACCGATCGCGCGGTGCTGCTGGGGTTGGCGGGGAATGAGCCTGCGACGGTGCAGCCGGATGCGATTGAGGGGACGATTGCCGCGATTCGTTCCGAAAAGAGGATTGTGCTGAATGGGACGCATGCAGTTGCGTTCGATGAGGCGCGTGACCTGGTGTGGCATCGTGATGGGATGTTTCCGCCGGGAGCGAAGATGCAGCATCCGAATGGAATGCGCGCTGCGGCCTTGAATGATGCCGGTGCGGTGCTGGATGAGCATACCTACTTTTCGATTGGCGGCGGGTTCATTGTTGAGGATGGCGATGCGAGTGCGCTGAGTGCGGACAAAACGGCTGGCGCAATTGTGCCTTATCCATTTCACAGCGCAGCAGAGCTGCTGGAGATTGCTGGAACGCGCGGGATCAGCATTGTGGAGTTAATGCTGGCGAATGAAAGCGCGCTTATTGCGGACGGCAAGACACGGGAAGAGGACGAGGCAAAGGTTCTCGCAGGTATTAATCGCATCTGGCAGACGATGAAGGCATGCATGGATCGCGGCATGGTTACCGACGGCGTGCTGCCGGGCGGGCTGAATGTGCACAGGCGCGCGAAGAGGCTTGCGGAGCGGCTGCATGAGAGAGGAAGTAAAGATCCGCTGGCGCCGCTGGATTGGGTAACGGTGTTTGCAATGGCAGTGAATGAAGAGAATGCCGCGGGCGGGCGCGTGGTGACGGCGCCGACCAATGGAGCGGCTGGCGTGGTGCCGGCGGTGGCTCGCTATTACGAAAAATTTATTGACGGTGCAGATGAGGCGGGCATTCAACGCTACTTTCTAACTTCTGCGGCGATTGGGATTTTGTACAAGGAGAATGCTTCGATCAGCGGCGCGGAGGTTGGATGCCAGGGCGAAGTTGGAGTGGCTTGCTCGATGGCTGCGGGTGGGCTTGCAGCGGCGCTGGGCGCGACGAATGCGCAGATTGAGCATGCGGCGGAGATTGGGATGGAGCACAATCTGGGCATGACGTGCGATCCGATTGGCGGGCTGGTGCAGATTCCGTGCATTGAGCGCAATGCGATGGGCGCCGTGAAGGCTGTGCATGCGGCGCGCATGGCGATGAATGAAACGGAAGGGCACAAGGTGTCACTTGATCAGGTGATTCAGACGATGTATCAGACAGGACTTGATATGCAGTCGCGCTATAAAGAGACAAGCCTGGCGGGCCTTGCGCTGAATGTAATTGAGTGCTGATGTGAGTGCGTTGCGTGCGGTGAAGGCGAGACATGATTCATCGGCAAGGATGCTGGAAGAGTTGAATGGAAAAAGTCGCGGTGTTCTCTTTAGAAAAATTGTTGCCACTTTTTCCACTTGCACTGCGTTTTTTTCTTGACACTTGTTTTACATGAATCTATACATTCCTCAACTGCAATGTGAATTGCAGGAGTCGATGAACTTCATCGAAAAGGGAGAATAGGCAAAATGGCAACGAAGAAGGCAGCCAAAAAGGCACCTGCAAAGAAGGCCGCGAAGAAGGCAACGAAGAAGAAGTAACTCGCGACCAACAACAAAACAGGCAACGTGAAGGGGATGCTTTCGAGCATCCCCTTCGACGTTTTGTGTGGAAAGAGGAATAGCTCGATAGAATTTTGTTGAAGAGCTGATTGGAAGGGATCGATACGAATGACGCGCCGCCGCTGGATTGCCGAGCATTGGGATGAAGCAACTGCAACGTTGACAGGAGCACAGGCTGAGCACCTGGCCCGTGTGTTGCGCGCAACGCCAGGTATGGAGGCTGATGTTGTGGCGGGCGGGCATGTCTTTCATGCGGAGGTTGCGGCTGTTGCTGCGAATGAGGTGCGGTTCAATCTGCTCGCGGAGCTGGAAGCTGACCCTGCGCTGCCGATTACGCTGGTGGTTTCCGTCTTCAAGTTTGACCACATGGAGTGGGGAATCGAGAAGGCCACGGAGCTTGGCGTGGAGACGATTGTTCCGGTGATTGCGCGGCGGACGGAGAAGCATTTGGCACAGGCGGCGGCAAAGCGTGTGGAGCGCTGGCGCAGGATTGCGCATGAGGCGGCGAAGCAATCGCGGAGATCGGATGTGCCGGTGGTGTTGGATCCGGTTCTGTTGGCGGAGCGCGTGAAGGCTGCTGCGGAAGGTGTGACGCGCATTGTGCTGGCGGAGCAGGAGCGTGGTGTGACGCTGCGCGCGGTGATGGAAGAGGCTGTGGCAGCGGCGCAGAATGAGATGCCGCGATTAGAGCTTGCATTTGGGCCTGAGGGTGGATGGGCTCCGGATGAGGAAGCGTTGCTGGATGCGAATGGATGGAAGGCGGCTTCGCTGGGGCCGCGTATTTTGCGCGCGGAGACGGCGGCGATTGCGGCGTTGAGCGTGGTGGCTTCGTTTTTGGAGTAGCTGCGTTACAAGCCTGCTGCGCGGAGGAATAGGCCTGCGAGTATGCCGCCGATGAGCGGACCGATTACGGGGATGGGTGCGTAGCTCCAGTTGCTACTGCCCTTGCCGGGGATGGGCGCGAGGAAGTGGACGAGGCGTGGGCCGAGGTCGCGTGCGGGGTTGATGGCGTAGCCGGTGGTGCCTCCGAGTGAGAGGCCGATACCCCACACTAAGCTTGCGACGAGCCACGGACCAACGCCTCCTGCGGGGCCTGTTGGTGAGACTCCGTGGGAGCCGATGGCAGTGGCTATGACAATGAGCGCGGCGGTGCCGAGAATTTCACTGAGCAGATTGAAGAGCGTGGACGGGATGGCAGGCGCGGTGCAGAAGATGCCGAGCTTGGCTGCCTGGTTCGGCGTTTCTTTCCAGTGCTTGGCGTAGTGGAGTGTGACGAGCGCGGCTCCGCAGATTGCGCCTAGCATTTGCGCGGACCAGAGGGAGAGCAGTTGCGAGTAGTCTCCGGTCTTGACGGCGGCGGAGAGTGTGATGGCGGGGTTGAGATGCGCGGCGGGGCTGCCGAAGGCTTGCGAGACAAGGACTCCGCAGAGGACGGCAAGCCCCCAGCCGGTGGCGATGACCATCCAGCCGGAGTCGGCGGCGTAGGACTTGCGGAGTGTTACGCCGGCGTTGACGCCGTTGCCGAAGAGAAGGATGGTAAGGGTGCCCATAAACTCGCCGAACCAGACTGAGTGCATTGGTAGCTTTCCTCTCGCGTTTGCCGCGTGTGTTGAACGGCGAAATTCGGAACGCAAGCATTGTTCCGTATTGAGGCTGCGCTCGCCAAGTGCTGAGTGTGTTTCGCGATGCTATGGATGCGTTGGTGGTGCGGTTGCGTACTTCGTCCAGTTGGTGAGGAGTTCGTTGACTACGGTGTGGCCGACGGCGTAGGCAGCTTCGAGCGAGGGAAGATAGGCGCTGTAAGTACCGATGCGTTGCTGGGCGAGGCTTTCCGGCGCGGAGAGATTACGGGGCTGGCGGTCGAAGTTGCTCACGGTGCGCAGGACGAGGATACGGGACCAATCGATGCGGTTGGCGTTGGCGAGGAACCTGAGCGATTGCAGCGTGCCGGTGTCTTCCATGGCTGTGGTTGCGAAGGTGCCCTGGCCGTTGGTGAAGTAGCGGGTCCACTCCTTCGCCCATTCGTCGAAAAGCTTGCCGTGCCAGTAGGTAGAGGATGAGATGGTGTCGCCAAGGGTGACGAAAGGCGGCCTCTGTGCCTGGGCTCCGTCGAAGTTGGCGCGGACTTGCTTGAGTTTGTCGGTATCGGCGAGAGGCGTGTCTTTGGTGAGTGCGTAGGCCCATTCCGCTAGTGGTGCGTTCAGTTGGTAGAGCTGGCCGGGGAGTGGCGTGGCAGGTTGTTCGAAGGGCTTGGTTTTGCGTAGAGGAAGAAAGCCGGTGGACCAGTCAGCGGGGATTTCGCGGGCATCGATTTCGTAAGCTAGGTCGCCGTCGATGACGTAGCGCGCCCATGCTGCGGAGCCGAGCGAGATCTTATCGGGGCTGCCTCCGGCGATGCCGGCCACGATCCAGTAGGCGTGGGAGAGATCGAAGCGCGGGTCAAGGCCGAGGGCCATGATGGTGGATGCGGCGGATGCGGTGCCCTGGCCTGTGAGGACAGCTAGCTCGCCGCGGTCGTTCATGCGGACTGCGTGATAAGCAGCGGGGAGCGGGTAGATGTGATCGAGATGATCTCGCTCGACCCAGTATTGAAGCTCTCCGGGCTGGTCGCCGGTGTCGGCTCCGACTTCAAACATGGCGACTACTACAACTTTTACGGGGATGGGAGTTTGCTGCGCGAAGGTGCTGCGACAACAGGCGAAAAGAGAGGAGGCAAGGAGAGCGCAAAGGAAGTGCTTCATGGGTGCGATGGTAAATGGAAAAAGCAGGGAGTAGGGAATAGGAATCAGGGAGTAGAAAGAAAGATAGTACGATGGTGAAAAACAAGCGCGAAGGGATGCGTTCTATGAAGAAACTTTGTTGTGCGGTTGCGATGATTGTGGCTGCGTCTACTGCGAGTGCGCAGCAGGCGGGTACGCATAAATGGAGCATTGTGATTCATGGCGGCGCGGGTGTAATCGAGCGTGTGGCGCTGGGTGCGGAGGGTGATAAGGCGTATCGCGCAAGTTTGACGGCTGCAACGATGGCGGGCGCGAAGGTTCTGGATGGGGGTGGGTCAGCGTTGGATGCTGTGGAGGCTTCGCTCCATGTTCTGGAGGACGATCCGCTATTCAATTCGGGGCACGGAGCGGTGTTTACGGCCGAGGGAAAGAACGAGATGGATGCGTCGATTATGGACGGCGCGACGTTGCGTGCGGGCGCTGTGGCGGATTCCACGACAGCGCGAAGCCCGATCAGCCTGGCGCGCGCCATCATGGAGAAATCGCCGTACGTGATGATGGTGGGGCCAGGCGCGGATGCGTTTGGAGCGAAGATTGGGCTGCAGCAGGAACCGCCGAGCTATTTCTTTACCGAGTCGCGCTGGCAGTCACTAGTGAAGCAGTTGAAGAAGGAAGGCAAGCCGATTCCGCCGCGGCCTGCAGGCGTGCCGCCGGAGCCGGGTAAGACTGTTCCTGTTGCGATGTTCTATGACGAGGGCGCAGATATGCACAGCCATGGAACAACAGGCGTAGTGGCGCTGGATCGCAATGGCAACATTGCTGCCGGAACTTCAACGGGTGGATTGCAAGGCAAGATGCCGGGGCGCGTAGGCGACTCGCCGATTATTGGCGCGGGCACGTATGCGTCGAATGATTCGTGTGCCGTTTCTGCTACGGGGACGGGTGAGTACTTCATCCGGCTTGGCGTGGCGAGGGAGATTTGCAATCTTGTAAAGTTCAAGCACATGAAGGTGCAGGATGCTGCCGATGAAGTCGTTCATCATGAGCTGGAAACGCTGCATGGAGACGGCGGCGTGATTGCGATTACGCCGGATGGGCAGACGGCTTTCAGCTTCAATACGCCGGGGATGTTCCGGGCGCGGCTGGCTGAGGGCGGGAAGATTACGGTGGGGATTTATAACGACGAGAAGTGAAGGCTACTCTCTGTGTGAAAGAAGTTATGGCGCTGAAATTTACTAACTCGTATCTTGAGGATGCTCTCAGCCTGTTTTGTTATTACAAAAAACTGGCTGAGGGCGCGATGACACAGGTGACCGATGAGCAGCTTTTTGTCGCATTGGATATCGAGGCGAACTCGATTGCGGTGATGGTGAAGCATCCGGCGGGCAATATGAAGTCGCGGTGGACGGATTTTTTGTCGAGTGATGGAGAGAAGCCGGGACGTGACCGTGATGTGGAGTTTGTGGATCCGCCGGCAACGCGGCCAGAGTTGATGGATGAGTGGGAGGCCGGATGGGATTGCCTGCTGCGAACGCTGGAGTCTCTGACGGAAGAGGATTTGAAACGAACGATTACGATTCGCGGCGAGGCGCACTCGGTGATGCAGGCGATTAACCGACAGCTGGCGCATTATCCGTATCATGTAGGGCAAATTGTGCTATTGGCTAAGCATTTTGCGAGCGAGCATTGGCAGACGTTGAGCGTGGCGAGAAATAAGTCGGCGGAATTTAATCGCAAAGTAGCGGCGGGTGAGGCCAGTCAGCGATAAAGAAAATTAGGCAGAAAACAAAATGGACCGGCAATCACCGGTCCATTTTGTTTTCTGCCTATGGGATTAGCGCTGGGCTGCTGCCAGAGGTACTTCGTTGCGGGCCTGTGCTTTCTGTGCCTGCACCTTGTGGGCGTTGTCTTCGAGAGCCTGTGCTTCCGGCAGGAAGGTGAGGGCCTTCTGGATCATGGGATCCCAATCAGCGAGCAGATGCAGACCGACGGTCTGGCCGTATTGCGCGGAGAGAACCGTGTTCTTGATGTTGACCTTGAGCCACTCGATGTTGTCCGTGACGTCCTTGTCGGAGAACTGCACGCCTTCGCTGGTGAGGTACTGCTTGAAGCTGGCGAGGACTGAGTCATCGACCTGGAAGTTCTTATCGATGGTGTGATTGGCCATGTAGACAGGCGCGAAACGGAAGAAGCCGTCACGATAGAGGATTTCATCCTGAAAGTGGCTGGACTTGGGTGTGTCGACCTTTTCGTCCGGCGTAATGCCACCGCCGCCATAGACGGTACGACCGGAGTCGGTCATCTTGACTTCGCGGGTCTTGGAGTCGGCCACGCCTGCGTGATTGTAGTAGTAGTCGAGGAGCGAAACGCCTTCATAATTGCGCTGGATGAGGCGGCCGGAAGGCGTGTAGTAGTGATACGTGGTCAGCGCGAGACCGGTGTTTTCGCTGAGGTTGTAGACCGTCTGCACAAGGCCCTTACCGAAGGTGGTTTCGCCAACGATGAGGGCGCGGTCGTGGTCCTGCAGCGCGCCGGAGACTATCTCTGCCGCCGATGCAGTGTTGCGATTGACCAGGACAACGATGGGGAAGGTCTTGCCGCCGTTGCCGTGCGTGGCTACGTAGTTCTGATCAGGATAAGCGCGACCGCGCTGCGAAACGATGGTCTGGCCCTTGGCGAGGAGGTGGTCGCAGATTTCGACTGCCTGGCTGAGAAGGCCGCCGGGGTTACCGCGCAGGTCGAGGACGAGGCCCTTCAGATTGCCGAAGTTATCGACGGCGTCATCGACTTCCTGGGCGCTGGTTTCCATGAACTGCGTCAGATGGATGTAGCCGACACCGGGGCGGATCTCGTACTTGAGATCGACGGAGGGGTGCGGGATTTCGTCGCGCACAAGGTCGAAGACGAGCGGCTTGTCCTGGCCGGTGCGCTGCATGCTGACCTGGACATGGGTGCCCTTAGGCCCCTTGAGGTTCTTGGCTACCGAGTCAGACGAATTAATCGAATTGGGATCGGGGTTGCCAATGACGACGGGTTTGCCGTCGACGGCGACGATCTGGTCAGCGGGGCGGATGCCGGCGCGGAAGGAAGGCGTGCCCTCGTAAGGGATCTTCACGATGACCTGGTCCTTGCCGGTCTTGGGGTCACGCTGCTGCTGGATGAGCATGCCGACTCCGTAATAATGACCGCGCTGATCTTCGCGCATCTTGGCGTATGCCTTGGGATCGTAGAAGTTAGAGTGTGGGTCGAGCGTGCGCAGCATGCCGGGGATGGCGCCGTCATAGATGGCGGCGTCGGCCTTGTCGCCGGTGATGGGCTCGGCGTAGTTCTGCTCTACGAGCGAGTAGACGTTGGTGAAGGCCTTGAGGCTGTCGCGAATCTGGCTCTCGTCCTCAGAGGATTGCGCGCCGACTTTGCGCTGCAGCACGGAGCCGGCAACGGCCATGACGGCGAAGAAAAGGACGAGGAAGAAAAGTGCGCGGCGGGCGCGGGGAGTCATAAGCGGCAGAACCTCCAGGCGCTGTGGGCACAGACACCTTTTGCCGGGCCGGAAACGCCCGGTTGTGAGCTAGAGTATAGCACCGGAGGATTTGACGCCGCTGCGCGCGGGCAGGTAAGCAATTCAGGTGCCAATTCAGTTTTTCAGGCCTCTGACCTCTCTTCCCTTATCTACTGTCTTTACGGCTCCCAAGGCATTTACAATGACGTCTATAACTCAGGCGACGAAATTTACTGCCTGACCTGTGCCGAAATCTATGACTTTGAGACTCCTTCGAAATCCCGCGGTGTTTGTGCCTGTACCTCTGGTGCTTGGTGTAATGCTGCTTGCTGCTCCTGCTATTACACAAACACCCCAGGCCAAGAGCACCGAACCTGCCAGCCCCTATGGCGGGGTCACGGTGGAAGAGATTCTTGCCCGCGTGAATGACCAGATCATTACGCGGGGCGACTACGACCGCGCGATGAAGGAGCTGGACGACGAAGCCCGCCAGCGTGGTGCGACGATGCAGCAGATGTCTGAGGCACACAAGGATTTGCTGCGCAACTTGATTGACCAGCAACTCTGGCTCTCGAAGGGCAAAGAGCTGGGCATCAACGGCGACACCGAGCTGGTGAATCGGCTGAACGAGATTCGTAAGCAGTACAACCTGGCCACGATGGAAGACCTCGAAAAGGCGGCGCAGGAGCAGGGCGTCTCCTTTGAGGACTTCAAGGCGAACATCCGCAACCAGATCATTACGCAGGAAGTGATGCGCGATGAAGTGGGCGCGCATATTTCGCGCACGGTGACCCCCGGTGAAGTGCAGCGCTACTTTGAGGAGCACAAGCAGGACTTTGTGCAGCCGGAGAGCGTGAAACTGAGCGAGATATTGATTTCGACCGGAACGGGCGATGCCGATGATGCGAAGGTGGCAGCGGCGAAGGCCAAGGCCGACGATATTGAGGCCAAGCTGAAGACCGGCGCAGACTTCACGCAACTGGCTCGCACGTCGAGCGACGGACAGACCGCAAGCGAAGGCGGCGACCTGGGGCAGTACAAGCGCGGCGCGTTGGCGAAGGCGCTGGAAGACGCGACGTTTGGATTGCAGGCGGGGCAATATACGGAGCCGATTCGCACACGGCAGGGCTACATCATTCTTAAAGTGAATGAGCATGTTGGCGGTAGTGCGCCGCAGTTCAAGGACGTGCAGAACCAGGTGGAAGAAGCCTACTACATGTCCAAGATGGAACCGGCCATGCGCGACTATCTGACGAAGATGCGCGAGGACGCCTACATCAACATCAAGCCGGGTTATGAGGATACGGGCGCGACGACGAACAAGCGCATCAATCCGATTGCGTACTCGGCCTATACGCCGCCTGCCGCAAAGAAAAAGAAGAAGGTGGAGCGTACGCGCTTCCGCGAGAACGCGCACTTCCGCCAGAAGGGTCCGCAGGTGGTGGATACGGCGGCGACGACAACGGCTCCCGCTCCGACACCCGCAACGGCGACAACGAACACGAAGGCTCAGAAGGCGGGTAAGAAGGAAAAGATTCGCTTTGGCAAGGCTCCGACCAAGACGCTGCCTGCGGCGAGTGCTCCGGCACAGACTGAGGACGCGGCGGGCGCGAATGGCGCTACCGCAGCCGAAGCTGCTGGAGGAACGCAGACGGCGCAGAACCAGGAACCGGACAATCCGCTGGAACAGGCTGCTCCGCAGAAGAAGACGCGGTTCAGTGAGCGCGCCAAGCTGCCTAAGGAGCAGAAGTCGAAGAACGTGCAGGAACAGCAGAAGGATGCCACGACGCCTGCTCCTGCAGGCGCAGACGAACTAGCTGATCGGCAGACGCAGTCGCAGCCGTTGGGACTGGGTGGCGACACCGCGAGCAAGAAGAAGAAAAAGAATACTGCGACAACGGAAGGCGAGAAGACGCGTTACAGCCAGCGCAAGCCGGATGAAACGCAGAAGAACGCTCCGGCGCCGCAGCCTACGCCGATTCCGCAGGTGCAGGGTGCGGGGGCTCCGCAAGCAGCTCCGGCCAATGCGCCGGCACCGGCTCCTGCTCCAACCCAGGCTCCTGCGCAGCCGCAGACTACGGCACCGCAGCAGTAAAAGACAGCTGTTAGCTTTTAGCTCCTGGTAACAACGGCCCGCTGCTTTCGCAGCGGGCCGTTGTTTTTTCGTCACTCGTCATTCATCACTCGTACCTAGTATTCTTGGCGCAGCATGAAGGACATTTTTATCTCCGACCTGGCTGCCTATGAAGAGGGCAAGCCCTTTGATAGTTTTTTTCTTGTTTTGTCTAAACAACAGCGGACTACCAAGACCGGCAAGCCTTACCTGAACTTGCAGTTTGCAGACAAGAGCGGGCAGCTTGAGGCGCGCGTGTGGGAGCCGAATGATCCGCGCATTGCGAAAGATGTGGAACAGGGCGATGTGGTGAAGGTGCGCGGCAGCGTTTCCGTCTTTGACGGCAAGCTGCAGATGAAGGTGGACCAGCTGCGCAAGGCTACGGCCGACGAGACAGACAAAGCTGACCTGATGCCTGCGACTACGTATGACGTGGATGAGCTTTGGGCGCAGTTGCGGAGCTTTGTTAACGGGTTTACGGACCCGCATTTGAAGCTGTTGCTGGACACGCTGCTCGATGACGAGCGGATTGGCGATAAGTTTCGCGAGGCTCCGGCGGCGAAGCAGCTGCATCATGCGTGGCTGGGAGGATTATTGGAGCATGTGGTGAGTCTGCTCACGCTGGCGGATCGCGTGGCGCCGAATTATCCGATTCTCAACCGCGATCTGTTGATGACCGGCGTGATTCTGCACGACATTGGCAAGATCCAGGAGCTTGAGTGGGAGATTGGGTTTGAGTACTCCGTTGAGGGAGTGCTTTTGGGCCACATCCAGATGGGATATGAACTGGCGGCCAGGACGATGGACTCGCTGCCGGATTTTCCGCCGCGGCTGCGGACGCTGGTGCTGCATATGATTCTGTCGCATCACGGCAAGCTTGAGTTTGGCTCGCCCAAGCTGCCGATGATTCCCGAGGCGCTGGCGTTGAGCTTTATCGATGACTTCGACGCGAAGATGATGGCGATGCAGCAGGCGTTTGAGAAGGCGCAGCGCGAGGGTAAAGCTGCCGACGAGTTTACCGATAAGGTTTGGGCGCTTGAGAATCGGCAGCTTTTGAGTACGAAGGGGTGGCTGGGCAGTTCGAAATAGCGCTATCTTGTGCAGCCTGACGGAATAATATGTTCCGGATAGCTACCGGCTTGAAAAATTTTCAGGTTCTGGGCCTGCTGTTCACGTGGAGGAACACAAAACTCCAAACGAACAGTGTCTGGAACAAGCTGCTCATCATACGGCTGCTGCGTGTCTGTGTCCGGGATTGTCTTGAACTTCTCCGCCATGTCGGGGTCGTTTTTGTGCCCGAGATACCAAGCATATTTTCCGCTGAGATATTGCGTGCCGAAAACCTGTTTTTGCCCGATGGACTGCAAATAACGGTCTAAAGTCGCGGCTGCAATCCAGCGTGAAGTCGAGTCACCTTTGGCGACTGCGTTAGTCGCCAGGATGTGTGCAAGCAAGTAATCCTGTGACTCGCTCCCGTGCTGAAAGACGAAGGCTGCATCATGGAAATCCTGAGCGGTGGTGACTTTCCCTGCCGCCAGCAGTTCCCGCACCTGCTTGCGGCGTTCTGCATCCCTCTTCTGCATGGTTGCTGCATCAAGCGATTCAGCAGGATGTGTTCTATCTCCTGGCTTGACTGGGCCGCCATCATCGGCGAGTTCGACGCCACGATCTCTCTGATCTTGCACGTAAATCTGGCGCATGAGAGGTATTTTTGGCGCTGATTGTGTGGCCTGGTTTTGAACTAAAGCATTGCCATGAATAGGCAGAAGCAAAATCACGACGGCACAAGGCAGAATTTTGATGGAAATTATTCTCATTCGTTACCTTGTTGTTTCGGCGGCAGTCCGAACTTTTTGCGAATACGATCCATAGTTCCCGGCTCGGCAATGCCGCTTGCAAGGCCTCTGTCGATGGCAGCACGCAAAACGATGAGCTTTCCTTCATCCGTCAATCTGTCCATCACGGGATGATACAAAGCTCCTCGCACACCACTACTCCAATCGATAATCTCAGGCATCTCAGAAGCATTAATCTCGCTGTCCGGCATCGCAGCGAGCGTATCTAGTTCCGCCTGCAGCTTCGGAGTGAGCGGTTTGAGGTTATCTTCTTTCATATCTCTCAGCTTGCGAACCAGTCCCATTGCTCTTTGGTCAGCGGCACTACGGACAGGCGGCCGATGATGACTAGCGGGGAGTCGGCAAAGATCGGTTCGGCTTTGATGGCGGCCAACGTTTTGGGCGTTTTCAGACGCTTGCCTGCTTTTACTTTCACGATGGGAACTTTGGGATTGGTTGGGTCTACGCTTTCTACTGTGCCGGTGCCTACGGCGGTGCGCTCGTCGCCGGTGTGGTAGAAGATCCACTTGGTTCCGGCTTTCATCTCGCGGAGGTATTTGACGGCGGTGGGATTGGTCACGCCGTCCCAGATGGTTTCCTGGTCGCGGAGGAAGTCGTCGAAGGAATAAACGTCGGGCTCTGTTTTGAAAAGGAAGTACGCGGGCATGGGGAAATCTTACTAGGCCATCTTCGCTTCGAGTCTTCTGCCTTCACCGCATCCTGTGGAAAACCCTTGTCAAGCCCTTGGGCCGAAAATATTTTCTAACCTCTTTCCCATCAACAAAAGATTTTCCAAAACCTTTGCGGTGAATTATGCGAAACCTGCAACAATAGAATCAGCAGAAGAAAAACGGCCCGATTCCAACGGAATCGGGCCGTTTTGTTTTTACTCCAAGGAAGGATCAATCAATGCAGCGGATGACAGGTGTAAACAGCGATTCATGGTGCACGGTCCAACCACTGCCTTCCGCGCAGTTGTACAGTCTCTGTGCTGCACAGTTGCACAAATCAAAAATAAAGAAACTGCACAGCCGCTGTGCAATCGCCCGCAACCATCACAAAACAAACCGCTCCGGAATCGACCCCACTGTGGCGAACGCGGCGTTATTACAGCGGCCGGTCCGTCCAGAGCGTTTTGTCGGCGATGGACTGAACGGGGTAGAGGCGGCCTGCGAGAAGCTGCTCCGCCTTGGCTTCATTCTTGTCCTGGGCGAAGAGCCATTTGCGCTCGCCGGTGCCCCATTGCCTGGAGAGCTCGTCTTCGGAGAGGAAGATTTTGGGCGCGTCGGGCCAGCAGGAGCCCCAGAGCATCGACGAGCCGAGGCCGTGGGGCGAGCAGGGTTCCATGACAATGTCGGCGGGCTTCTTGAAGAAGTTGTGCGTGTAGAAGATCACCGAAGATGCGTCGGACTGGTCGCCATAGACGATGAAGGTGTCGGCGGGGGTGCCTTTGGCGAGGATCGTGTCGGCCAACTGCTTGGAGCTGAGCATGGGATCGAAGCGTGCGAAGGCGATGTGGGCGGCGATGAGAAAGACTGCGGAAGTGAGCGCCAGCGTTGTCGTGGCGGCGAGGTGCTTGTGCTTACGGCGCAGCCACCAGCTTACGGCGGGGCCGATGAGCAAGGTGATGGCTGCGAGGGTCGCTGGCAGGCGCAGGGCGGCGAAGGATGGGCCGGTGAGATCGAAGAAGTGCGACGTTGCCAGCGTGTAGTCGCCTACGTCGCGGTGGGCGAGGAGCGTGCCGATGTCGGCGACGAAGGGGAGGTTACGCGACTCCCATAGTCCCCAGCCGAGAGCGATGGCAACGATGATGCCGATGATGGCGAAGACGGCCTGCGCGCCGGTGAGCCATGCGAGAGAAAGCTGGGGGCGGGCTTCGGAGTTGCTTTCTTCGGTGTTCGCCAAGATGCCTGCAATGAGGATGAAGAGCGCGGGCCAGGCTGGGAAGGTGTAGTACTCCTGGTTGGTGGAGAGCGAGAAGAAGAGCAGGACGAAGGCCGCGTAGATGCCGAGGAGCCAGTTGGTGCGCACGCGGAATTTGAGGCGCGCGACATAGGTGGCTACGTCTTCGCGGGCGGCGTTGTCGAGGTAGAAATCGACGGTCTGGCCGGCGTCGCGGCGCAGGTGCTGGAGCCAGCTATGGCGCGTCTTCCAGGCTACGATGACGAGCGCGGGGAGGAAGAGGCTCCAGGGGAAGAGCCAGACGAGATGCGCGAGCCAGTACCAGGCGACGGGCATGCGGTTGTAGTCCACCGGCCAGCGGAGCCCGAGGAAGCGGAAGACGTGCTCGTTGAGGAAGTAGAAGTACCAGAAGCCGTGCACGTTGCCGGGGGTGGGACGGTTGCCGATGGGGTTGCCCTGGTCGGGGTTGGCAAGTCCGGCGAGGATGTGCCACGGGGCAGCGATCAGAAGGAACAGCAGGATGCCTGAAAAAGGCTTCATTTCGCGCCAGCGGCGCCACTGGCCGCTGAGAGCGAGCAGTGGGACGGCGGCGGCGATGAAAAAGACGGGCGCGATGAGTCCCTTGGCGAGCGTGGCAAGGGCGAGCGCGGCCCACATGCCGTAGAAGCGGATAGGGCGCTGGCTTTCGAGACCAGTCAAGAAGCTGTAGAGCGCGAAGAGCAGGAGGAAGCTCAGCAGTGCTTCCGGGATTGCGAAGCGCGTCCAGAGGAACGGGCCGATGGCGGTGAGGACTCCGAGCGCCGCGTAGAAGCCGGCGCGGCGGCCCCAGGCTCTGAGAGCCCAGAGATAGGCGAGCCACGCGCAGCCGAGGACGGCGAGCGAGTTGGAGAGGTGCGTGGCGAAGACGTTCTCGCCGAAGAGACGATAGAAGCCGGCGGCGAGCCAGTAGGGCAGCGGCGGCTTTTCGAGATAGCGGATACCGTTGATGTGCAGGGTGACGAGGTCACCTGTTTCGGCCATGTGCTGCGCGGCTTGCGCGTGGCCAGCGTCAACGTCGTCAAGCAGCGGTGGGCTGAAGAGGGAGGCAAAGTGAACGGCGGCAAAAATGAGCGCCAGAACTAGCCATGCGACAAACGGGTTGGGACCCGATTGCGTGCGATTTTCTTGCGGTTTTGGTGTCGTCATTGCGAAAAGTACGGCGTGAATAGGATATCAAGGCTGTGTCGAGAGGGTTTCATGGGGCGCAACTGGTGGTTGGGGCTGGATTTGGTGGGATACCCAGTCCCGGCAGATGTTTCCGGTGTCACCGTACAAAAGCACCGTGCGGGTTGAAAATAAATGACAGAAGGTTGTAATGCGATGAATTCCGGCACTCTTTCTCTCGTTGGCGGCCAGCCGGGTGAGTCTTTCCAACAGCAATGGCTGCAATGGCGCGCGCTGCTGGCCCGGTGCAGCAGGAAGCCCAGCCGCAAGCGCGTCCACGATCTCCGGGTTGCTACGCTTCGTCTTCAGGCTCTGCTCGAATTCTGGCTGCAGAAGCATGCGCATGATCCTGCTGCGAATGCTGTGAAGCGCTGGAACAGGCAGGCCAATAAGTTGCGCCATTCCCTGCAGTGTGCCCGGTCAGCAGAGGTGTACTCCCGTAAACTCGCATGGCTTTCGAAGCAAGAGGTTGCTGGAAGTGGAAAGGGCCCAGTTCTTAGCGCTGATTGCCGGCGCCAGGTCGCGAAGCTGGAACGCAGGTTTGCAGAGCAGCGCAAGAGGGCAGAGAAAAAGCTGGTTGAGGAGATTGGCAGCCGTTGTGCCCAGCTGGAGAGGTGGGGAAAGAAGATTGAGAACGCGATTGCTTCGCCGACAGAGCGTAATGCGGTGCGCGGCGATGAGGTGGTGCGTGAGCAGGCTGCCAGATTGAAGGACGAGTTTCCTGTGCTTGCGGTGGACTGCCTGCATGAGTATCGCAAGCGGGTCAAGAATATGCATTACCTGGCGGAGTTTTTTGCAGACGGAGATCCGCGTTCTGCGCAGCAGGCAAAGGTGCTGAGCAGCATGCAGGCTGCCATTGGCGAATGGCGCGACTGGAATCTGCTTACCCAGGAGGCTCGCAGCGTGCTCAAGGACAAGGAGAGTGAACTACACGGCCTGCTTGCGGAGCAGGAAGAGAAGTCGCTCAGGAAAGCGCTTCGATGGTGCCGCCGGTTGATGGCGCGGCTGCTGAAGGATGAGGAGAGGAAGGCAGGCGGTGTGTTGCAGAAGATTCCAACGCAGCGTGTGGAGACGCTCTTTGCTGCAAAGAAAAGAAGGCACGCTTGACGCTTAGTGACAACATGGTGGCATCGTTCGCAGTTCTGTGATTTGCGCGTTGTGGAATTGCAACAGTGGTCGTGTATCTTCGGTGTGAAGAGCATTACTTACACACATGCCTACCTTTGCCGCGATAGATATTGGGTCCAACTCCTGCAGGTTGAAGATTGCGCGGGTTGTTGCGCACCGTCTGAAGACGGTACACGAAGACCGCGAGGTGACGCGGCTTGGTTCGAGCGTCTTTGAGTCGGGGCTGGTTTCTCCGGAGGCGATGGCACTGACGCTGCGGGCGCTGAAGCGATTTCAGCGGGGTGTGCAGGAGCATGCTGTCGACCAGGTTCGCGTGGTGGCGACGGCGGCGCTGCGCGATGCGCGGAATGGCGCGGCCTTTCAGGCGTGGGTGAAGGCGGAGACGGGCTGGAATCTCGAAATTATCTCGGGGCTTGAGGAAGGACGCCTGATTCACCGCGGGATTATGAGCGCAGAGCCGGGTGTGAACGGGCGTGTGCTGCTTGTGGACCTAGGCGGCGGCAGCTGCGAGATTACGCTGAGCGAGCATAAGCGGATCAGGGAGACTGTCAGCTTGCCGCTGGGGGCGGTGCGGTTGACGGAGAGCTTTCTGACGGCTGATCCGGCACCGGCTGAGGGCCTGGCGCAGATGCGGCAGTTGATTGGCCGCGAGCTGCGGAAGGCACGGAGGAGGATTTCGCCGGAGCGGGTTTCCCTGGTGATTGCGACGAGCGGCACGGCGGCGGCGCTGGCGGAGGCTTCTGTAGCGCTGGCGAAGAGCTCGAAGCGGGTAGCGAAGAAGTCTGCTGCGCGAGGTGCGTTGCAGGCGGGACCGGGTGTTGCGCTGACGCCGATGGTACGGAAGCTGGCGTCGAAGCTTTCGAAGATGGGTTTGCCGGAGCGCGAGGCGATGCCGGGCGTGGGACCGCGGCGGGCGGAGATTATTGTTGCCGGAGCGCAGGTTTATGCGGAGTTCCTGGAGCACTTTGGGTTGCCGGGGTTTCGGTACTCAGGGTTGGGGCTGCGGGATGGGATCCTGGCGCAGATGCTGGCGGAGCAGGATACACGAGCGCTGGGGCATCGCGAGTTTGAGCATGAGCGCTGGGAGAGCGTGCTGTCCACGGCGCGGCGGTATGGGGTGGATCCGCGGCAGTCGGAGCCGGTAAGGGCGCATGCTGCGCAGTTGTTTCGCGAGCTGAAGATGCTGCACGGGTTGCCGGATGATTATGAGCACTGGCTGACGGCGGCGGCGTTGTTGCGGGATACGGGGAAGTTCATCAATCACCAGGGGCACCACCGGCACACGCAGTACATTATTTCGAGTTCGGAGATGTATGGGTATACGCCGGTGCAGCGGACGATTGTTTCGGCAATTGCTCGTTATTTGGGTAAGAGCCGGCCGGAGCCGGGGGATCGGGCGCTGCGAAATATTCCGGCGGATGAGCACAAGAATGTGCATCGCGCGGTGGTGTTGCTGAGGCTGGCGGTAGCGCTGAACCAAGACCGCGCGAGCGATGTGCTGCGGGTTGCGGCGAAGGTGTATCCGAAGCGGGTGTACGTGGAGATTAAGCCCGGACGGACGGGCGCGGAACTGGAGCTGTGGTCGCTTCGCAAGGAAGCGGACTATTTTCGCGAGGTCTTTGGACGGGAGCTTTTTCCGACGCTTGTATAGATATTTCTCGCCATGCGTGGGTCGATGAGCCACTGGAGTTGCGCGGGGTGGCGGTCGAGATCGACGCGGGCAATGGCGCCTTTGCGGAGGCGCAGGCTGGCTCCGCCGTTGCCGGTGACTAACTTGCCGAGAAACTGAATCAGGTTGGGGTTGTGGCCTACGACCAGGATGCCTTCGACGCTGGAGTGCGAGGCGACGAGGGCCTGGAAGTCGGTGTAGGTGCCTTCAGGCGCGAGTGCGGGGTTGATTTCGATCCGGGTTTCATAGCCTAGCTCGGTGGCGACGAACTGCGCGGTCTGCAGGGCGCGCTTGAGGGGGCTGGAGACTACGGCGTCGATTTGCACCTTGAGCGCACTGAGGACGCGGGCCATGAGGATGCACTGGTCTTTGCCATCCTTGACGAGGCCACGCTTGGCGTCAAGAAGCGGGTTGGCTTTGCGAAGGCCGGCGTTGGCGTGACGCATTACGTACAAGTTCATTTGGGGTCTTTCCGGCGGGGGAATCGATCAGACGCCTAATTAGAGCAAAATCCGCATAAGTGCACCCGGATTACAAATGTAAGTCGGATTTTTCTCAAGGGAAAATCCGGTTTTTGTCCTTGCCGCTGGGTATAGCTGTGCGGATTTTGCTCTAGCCTGCCGATTTTAACACTGCAGTAACATTTGCGTCGGAGTCCCTTTGGCGCTTTTGCCAGAGCTCGCTGGCTACGAGGCCGCCGAGATTGGTTTTGCGGGCGGCGAGGATGAAACCGGAGTAGCGAATGGCGTTGGAGTAATCGGGGAGCTGATGCGTGCGGAGGCCGGTGAGGAAGCCGAAGGCTGTGTAGAGCAGGCTGACGAGGGGGCGGGCGATGACGTTGCCGTAGGCGCCGGGCGGGATGGCGAAGTCGGAGACGACCCAGATGGCGCCGGGGGAGAGGTTGAGGCGGATGATGCGGGCGAGGGTGCGGATTTCCTTGTTGGTCAGGCAGTCGAGGAAGAAGTGGGTGATGACGAGGTCGTAGGGCTGGGTGGTGGTGGGCAGCGAGGCCAGCCAGGTGCGGGCGTCGGCGGTGTGGGTGCGGACACGGACGGCGTTGGGGCCGGCGCGGTGGAGGAGCACACGGAGCATGGCGGGGCTTGAGTCAACGGCGTCGATACGGATGGAGGGGTTGAGGTCGAGGAGGTCGGCGGTGAAGCGGCCGTCACCGTCCCCGAGGATAAGGGCGTGGCGGGCCTGGATCAGCTCAGGCAGGAAGGCGCAGCGGGCTCGGTGGAGATATGGACCGAAGGTGAACCACTCCATCCAGCGATAGGCGTGGGCGAGGCGGTCAAAGTTGGGCACAGGGGCGGCGGCTGCGGGGGCGAGAGAGGGCTGGCTGTTCATTGGACGAGGAGTACGGCTGGGGCTATCAGGAGCGGACTCAAAAGAATCAGATCGGCGGCGGCGCGGAGGCTCAGGGGGGATAGTTTTTCCTGGTTCCGGTCGAGGATTAGGAAGGAAAGAGCGGAGAGGGAGGCTGCGGTTAAGAGTATGGCTTGTCTTGATGTGGCGAAGATGGGCTGGGCGAAGAGGGCGAGGGTGAGCGTGACGAGGGCCAGGATGGCCGCGGGAAGCTGGATGCGGCGGCGGGAGTGCGATTCCCATTTGGCGATGGCGTGCAGGTTGAGGGCTGCGAGGGCTGCGTAGGCCAGCAGGGGGATCAGCGGGAGTTTGAGAAATTGGGCGAGCGAGTGGGCTGCTCCTAGTTGCGAGCTGACGGGCAGGGCGCAGCCGAGGGTGAAGAGTACGCCTACGATGATGGCGGAACGGAGTTCGCTGGTGGCGGCTACCGATGTCTCCTGCTTGCGATGCATGTGGACGCTGGTGAGCCAGAGGAGCGTGGCTGCTGCGACTACCGAGTCGGGGCGGATGGAGTGCGGCGGGAGTTGCAGGAAGACGAGGGTGGCGGCCGTTGTGGCGGCGAGCGCTGCGAGCGGGACCAGAATGTGGCGGTGACGCCAGTGGAAGTGGTGACGGTCGCGGAGGGCATGGTTGCCGCGCTTGCAGAATGTTGCCCGGGCGTCGAGGAGGCGATCGGCGATGTAGATGGTCCAGACGATGAGAGCTAAGGCTGATGCGGCCCAGAGCGGGAAGCGTACGTGCGCAGACCACGTGAAGGCCCAGGCCCAGGTTACGGCTACGGTTGGTGCGTCAAGGCTGGCGAGATGCCAGAAGTGCAGCGGGGTGGCCAGGCCGCGTAGTGCGGGTGAGGTTGTGGGCGGGTTGAGAGAAGTCGCCACGAGTATAAGAGTACAGAAAGACAGGGAGTAGGGAACAGGGAGTAGAAAACAAAGCGGGGCTGGGGGACTAAGGCGGATTCATCTTCCTCTTCCGAGAGAACGGCTGCTGGCAGGAGTGCTTTCCCAGGTCTCCAAAAGAAGGAGACCTGGGGCACCCGGTACTTGCTTTCGTCATTTGTGGCTGGTTTTGCTCAGGCGGTCAGGGCTTCGGTGACGAGGTTGTGCATCTTTTCGTTGATTTCGGATACGGAGAGGAAGAAGGGCGCTTTGAGGCAGTTGAGGGTCAGCTGCAGCGTCTCAGGAGAGTAGTTCCACTCTACCTCTACACCCATCTTGGAAGCGGAGCCGGAGTTGCCGTTGAGAGGGATGCCGGCAGACGCTGCTTTTTGCTGGAGCAATGCGAACTGGGTGGGGGTGATGTTTTCGAAGATTTGCGGTGCGGTTGTGCTCATACAGAGGATCTCCGTGGTGCCTGTGGTTACAACATACAGGTTCTTTGTCCTCCGGGGGAGGGGTAGTTGGGATGGATGGCGGCAAATGGCTTGCCATCCATGTTTGCTTTTTGTTTGTTGCTAGAGGCGTGTGTTAAGCGCGTTGCAATTCTGGATTAAGCTGTTGGATTTAATTGGGTAGTTCTAGTCTTTATGATGTTTACTACTTAATAATCTAGTGGTTGTTTTGGTGTGCTTTTCCGGATTTTGCGTGAATTTTTTTCGCGCGCTGGAAAGCAAAACGACCCTCCGGAGGGAGGGTCGTTTTTGCTTCTATTTTGAGTGTGGCATAAAAGGGGGTAATTGACCGCAAAGTTTTTCCACAGATTTGGGGTTTATTTGGTAAGTATTCTTGCGCAGTAAGTATGCGGAGCCGACGCGTGGTTAAGACCCGGGGCTGAAGCCCCTTTCTTCTTTCCGTTTATCTTCAGGGGCCTGAGGGCCCCTGCTCCCTTCGTAAGGGCGCTGTTCTTCTGCACTGGAAACTTTCTTGTTGAGGGAAGGGCAGGACGGGGAACGGGCGGTATGGGTATCCCACCCATACGCAAAAGACGCGGATGGATGGGGCACCCAGCTTTTGTGGTGTGCGGCAGCGGAAGGGCATGGTGAGTACCGCTCCGCTGCTGTTTTGTTGGTTAGAAAGAGTAGCGCAGGCTGAACTGCAGCTCTCGGTCTGACGAGTAGGTTTGGCCCTTGGTGGTGACTTCGCCGAAGGTGCCGCTTCCGGGGGTTTGGTTCGGTGTGTCCCAGTTAGGGTGGTTGGTGAAGTTGAAGGCTTCCGCGCGGAAGGTCAACTGGTGGTTGTCGTGGCCGGGCAGGATGTGGAAGGGCTTCTGCAGGGCGATATTCCAGCTTTGGAAGCCGGGGGCGTAGAGTGCGTTGCGCGTGCCGCGCAAGGCCAGGGTTCCGGAGGCCGGCGCCGCGAAGAGGTCTGGGTTGAACCAGCCGGCAGAGCCGAAGTTTTTGGATAGCGTGGGCTTCCCGGTGAGGACCCAGAGCTGCGAGCCGGTTCCGGGGCCTACGCCTGCGTAGTCGTTGCCGTTGGTGATGTTGTTGAGCGGTACGCCGGTTTGCGCCTGCGTGACGCCGGAGAGCTGCCAGTCACCGAGGGCATTGCGAACGATCCAGTGGCTGGAGTGGTTGGCGTACGGCATGTTCCAGACGTAATCGACGACGAGCACGTTGCGGATGTCGAAGTCGGCTGGGCCATAGTTGTTGTTGGGCGTGTAGAGGTTGGGCAGCTCGTAGCCGCGGCCGGAACCGTAGTCGAGGAGCTTGGCCCAGGTGTAGACCACATCGAAGAGAAAGTTGTTGGTGAGGCGGCGCTTCAGGTTGACCTGCAGAGCGTGGTAGATGGAGCTGCCGCGGTTGGACTGCTCAATGATGGACGCGAAGCCCTGATAGGGACGCAGGGCGTCCGGTGCGGTGTTGGGATTGGCCTGGATGGTTCCGGGCGTGAGCTGGTTTACGTTCTCAAGCTGCTGTAAGTGAATTCCCTTGCGACCGACGTAGGAGATGGTGAGGGCGGCGAACTTTTTGAACTCCTGCTCGACGCTGGCGCTCCATGCCCAGGCTTCGGGGTTGGGGTAGTTGTAGGCCTGCGAGGAGAGCTGCAGCGGATAGAGGCTGGTGCCGTTGCCGCCGGGGTTGTCCACGTGACCGTTAGTTACGGATTCAGCGGATTGGAAGGGTGCGTTGCCGCCGAGCTGGATGGAGTCGTTAATGCCGGTGTGCTGCACATAGCGGCCGCCACCGAGGCGCACGACCGTGGTGGGCGTGACCTGATCGGTGATGCCAAGACGCGGTTGGATATCGGTGTAGGTGGTAGGTGAGTAGCTGGGGCTGAGGCCGTGGAAGAGGCCATTGTAGGCTCCGCTAAGGATGGAGTCCGGCACGTGGCCCTTGGCGGAGCTTGGGAATCCGCTGCCAGGGATTACGACGCCGTCATACTGATTGCCGCCGGATTCGGTGCCGGTGACGGGATCGACGACCGGAGCCTGGGCGGGGTCATAGTATGTGGGGCTGAACATGGACTGGTTGCGCCAGATGGCCCAGTAGGGCTGGAAGATGCTGTAGCGTGCGCCGTACTCGATGACCATGTGAGGCGTGGCGCGCCAGGTGTCCTGCGCGAAGAACTCGGCCACGTTGCCGCGGAAGAGCGTGTAGGACTTCTGGCCGATTTCGCCGTAGCTGTCGAAGAGGCCGAGCGCGGTGTTGGCTACGCCCGCTCCCGTGGTGGCCTGGCTGTTGTGCAGAGCGGTGAAGATGAACTGGCCGTTCTGGTTGTTGGTGGCGCCGGGCGTGGTGCTGCTGACGTCAATCTGGTCGAAGTTGTTTTCGCCGGTGTACTCCCAGAGTCCGCCAAAGGCGAGAGTGTGACGACCGATGATCTTGGTGAAGGTGTCGGCGACGGTGTTGACGATGCCGCCGGAGTGCGATGGGTAGGGCCCGCCGTCGAGGGTGGTGAAGTCCTGGATCTCGATGGTGGGAATTTTGTTGGGCGTCAGCTTCTCATCGGCTGGGAAGAGATAGGGGAAGTTGATGCCGTATTGGGTGCGGTCGTAGAGGCCGCTGGTCTTGTCGATGCTGATGGTGACGTGGTCGGTGGAGCCGGAGACGGTGAGGTCGTTGACGGCCGTGGGACTGATGGTCCAGGTGTAGTGCAGGACGCCGACTTCATCGGGCCAGTTCCAGATTTGCGGCGTGCGGTTGAAGTTACCGGAGAAGGGACTGTCCTGGTAGAAGGTGTAGTGCAGGAACGAGAAGCGGATCTGGTGGTTCTGCGCGGGCAGATAGTTGACGGTTACGGTGTCTTTGCGCTGGTTCTGCGGGTAGGGGGCGGTGTCGAGCCAGTTGTAGCTGGCGGCGTTTTCATTCGCTGCCGGGTAGGCGCTGAGCAGGCCGATGCCGTTGGAACTCAACGTGGTGCCGCAGTTGTTGAGGTTGTTATTGGGGCAGTCCTGGCCGGTGCTGGGGTTCTTGATTTGCACGGGGCTCTGGAAGATGTTGGGCTGCAGGAGCTCACTGAAGTTGCCCTGGCGCATGAGCGTGGTTGGCACTGTGCCGGTTTGCGAGGGGGTTTGACGATAGCGGACCCATTCCTGCCCGACTAAGAAGAAGAGCTTGTTGCGAAGCGCTTCCCATGCGTGGGGGATGGCGATGGGGCCGTTCACGTTCCAGCCGAACTGGTTGTAGCGGAAGGGCTGGGGATGGTCGGCGATTGCCGGGTCACTGGATTGCTTGTTAATCCAGGTGTTGGCGTCAAAGAAAGAGTTGCGGAGGTATTCGAAGGCTGAGCCGTGGAAGTCTCGTGTGCCGGTGCGCGGAACCTGTATGAGCACGCCGCCGGATGTGCCGCCGTATTGCGCGGGATAGGCTGTGGAGAGGATTTGCATCTGCGCGATGCTGTCGACGTCGGCGACGCCGGTGGTGGTGCCGTTGCCGCGGGTGCGGATCATGGGCGCTCCGTCGAGCGTGACGGCGATTTCGTCGTTACGGGCGCCGCTGATCTGCGGGCCACTGAAGTCGGGTTGGAAGTTGAAGGACGAGAGCGGCGCGTTGCGTGTTACGCCGGGCTCGAGTTGCGAGAGGTAGATGGGATTGCGGCCGTTGAGCTGGATGGATTGCACCTGCTCCTGGGTGACAACCTGGCCTACGGATGCGGACTCGGTTTGGAGGACGTTTGCGTTGGCCTCCACGGTGACGGTGGTGTTGACGTTGCCGATTTTCAGGGCGAAGTTCACCTGGCGGCCAACGTTGGCGTCCACGATGACGTTGCTTTGCGTTTGTCCTTCAAAGCCCTGGGCTGCGACAGAGACGGTGTAGGTGGCGGGCTGGATGTTGGTGACGGTATAGGCGCCCCCGTTGTCGGTGGCGACGGTGAACTTCTGGCCGGTGGCGCGGTTGACCACGGTGACCTGCGCGTTGGGGACTACGGCTCCGGAGTTGTCTGTGACGGTGCCGGAGATGGACGAGGAGATGTTCTGGGCGCTTAGAGGCCTGGGTGCGACGACGGCGATTGCGAGTAGAAAGACAAAGGCCGCGAGAATGGCTGAGGGGATTAGGTACGGGAGTGAATTGCGTCCCGGTGTGGAATTTGGCGAGATACTTCTGCGATCGTGGAATACGAGATCGCGCATGGACTGCCTCCTTGTGACTGCATGTGACCGGCGCGCGAGAACTCAATGACATACGTGCTTATACGGCTGCGCCGGGGTGATGGTAACGATTCCATCCTTCGTGCAGAAACAAGATCCAGGGGAGTGAAACAAGCAGCTTGCAAACGAAAAAAATCTGTCATGGTGCGTAAGACGCACATGAGTTGCCAATGATGGTGGACATAGGCGCGTGAGTTGCTTGGCCTATGGATTGCAGAGGCACAAATAATTAAGGGATCGCTAACGTCCTTTGCTCCGGGTGAAAAATAAATAGCGATTCCAGGCCCCACCGAAGCAATGAGTAGGACATTACTACCTGAGATGGAAGGGGTGCAACGGAGCGGGGTGATTTTTGTACGGGGGTGCAACTAAAGTTGCACCCGGCATTAGGGCATTCGTCCTAGTCCGCGGCTACTACGGCCTTTGTGGCTTTCTTTGCTGGGCGGCGTGGAGCGGGGGCTTCTGCCGGCTCGGCTTTTTCGGTTTTATGGTTGCCGGCTTCGGTGCAGGGTGGGGGGATGTCCTTGAGGGAGGCTTTGCCTTCGGCGAGCTGCATCAGGAAGTCCTGGCTGCTGAAGCTTGGGGCGTCTTTGTAGATTTTGGCAGCGCGCTGGTAGGTGCCGTCGGGTTGCTGGAGGCGGGCTTTGAGCGTGTCGGCCAGGAGGGCGGGCAGGATTTCGAACTGGATGCGTGCCTTGGTGGCTTCTTCGCGAACGGGGAAGACGACTTCGCAGCGCTCGAAGAGATTGCGGGGCATCCAGTCGGCGGAGCCTATGTAAATTTCTTCGTTCCCGGAGTTGGCAAAGGAGAAGATGCGGGAGTGCTCGAGGAAGCGGCCTACGATGGAGCGGACACGGATGTTTTCGCTGAGGCCCTTGACGCCGGGCTTAAGGATGGAGAGGCCGCGGACGATGATGTCGATTTCTACGCCGGCCTGCGAGGCTTCATAGAGGGCTTCGATGACGGATGGCTCGAGGAGGGCGTTCATCTTGGCGATGATGCGGGCGGGCTTGCCGGCTTTGGCATGGTCGGTTTCGCGGCGGATGAGGCCGAGGAAGCTTTCGGCCATGGTGAGCGGGGCTACCAGGAGCGGACGGTAGTCATCGATTTCGGCGTGTGCGGTGAGGTAGTTGAAGACCATGTGCACGCGCTCCGTGATTTCGGGGTTGCTGGTAAGGAGCGAGAGGTCTGTGTAGAAACGGGCGGTGACGGGGTTGTAGTTGCCGGTGCCGAGATGGCAGTAGCGGCGGGTGACTCCGTCTTCGTCGTGGCGGACGAGCATGGCCAGCTTGCAGTGCGTTTTGAGGCCGACTACGCCGTGGAAGACCTGCACGCCAGCGTCTTCCATGCTGCGCGCCCAGCGAATGTTGGAGGCTTCATCGAAGCGGGCCATCAGCTCCACGACTACGGTGGTTTCCTTTATGGCTGCTGCTTCGATGAGCGCCTTGAACATGGGCGAGTCCTGCGAGGTGCGGTAAAGCGTTTGCTTCATGCTCAGGACGCGGTCATCGTGGGCGCCGTGCTCGATGAAGCTGACGACGGGGTCGTAGGAGTCGTAGGGGTGGTGCAGAAGAATGTCGTGGTTGCGCAGCTCTTCAAAGATGTTTGCCGATTTGCGGTTGAGGACGAGCGGACGCGGGGTGAAGGATTTGAATTTGAGGTCGGGGCGCTGCACGTCTCCAAAGAGGAAGAAGAGGCGTGAGAGATTGACGGGGCCATCGGCGCGGAAGACCTGGTCGGATTCAAGCTCGAAGTTGGTGCGGAGGCGCTCGACGATTTCAGGGTGGGCCTCGGTTTCGATTTCGAGACGGACGGCGTCGCCTTTGCGGCGGTTGTGGAGCTCGCCGCGGATGGTTTCGAGAAGCGAGCGGGCTTCTTCTTCCTCGAAGTAGAGGTTGGAGTTGCGGGTGACGCGGAAGGCGGCGTGGGCCTGCACTTCATAACCGCGGTACATGCCGGCGAGGTTCTGGATGATGAGGTCCTGGAGGAGCAGGTAGTCGAATTTGCCGGGCTCGGAGGGCAGGCGGACGAAGCGCGGGAGAGCGCGGGGCACAGTGACTACACCGAGGACCTGCGGGCCGGTAGCTTTGCGCTTGAGGCGGAGAAGAAGCGCGAGGCAGAGCGCCTTGTTGAGGACGCGTGGGAAAGGATGCGTGGGGTCGATGGAGATGGGCGTGAGGAGTGGGTCGACTTCCTTGAGGAAGTAGTTTTGGGCGTGGGCGCGGGCGTTTTCGCCGAGCTCCTCCCACTCGAGGATGCGGATGCCTTCCTTGCGCAGCTCGGGGAGCAGGTGCTTGTTCCAGCACTCGTATTGCGAGGCGACGAAAGAGTGGATGTCGCGGGTGAGGGCGGTGAGGGACTCGGCGGGGGTGAGGCCATCGAATCCGTGGTCGCTGCCGCCGTCTTCGACGGTTTGCATGAGGCCGGCTTGACGGATTTCGACGTACTCGTCGAGGTTGGAGCCGGTGATGGCGAGGAACTTGACGCGCTCAAGGAGCGGGTTGGCGGTGTCGGCGGCCTCTTCGAGCACTCGCCGGTTGAATTGCATCCACGACTCGTCACGTCCGTTGAAGAGCTTTTTCTTTTCCGCCGATTTTGCCATTGGAGTGCACCTGCGCGTGTTTGGAAGTCTATCGTGTTCTGGCTCAGAAATTCATGAGCCAATTAAAAACGCATATCTCAGGACCTAAAGGCCCAATGGGGCTGTGCCGTGTTGGCTGCCGGGGTTAAAACCCCGGCCTACCGATCCTGCCCGGTGGCTGCTTTTTCCATATGTTGCAAAGAAATTGGTAACAAAAGGTTTGAAGGAAAGGTGTTAATGGGCTGAAAAAAGATGGATTGGAGGCAGGTTTTATTGCGGTGCGAGAGCTGCTGGCTGCGTGCGGGGAAGGAAACAGGTGCGGAGCCAGTGGTTGGCAGGTTCGGAGTAGAGGCGGGCTACGAGTTCTCCGAGCAGGGCGGCGGCGAGGATGGTTGCGGCGAAGAGCAGCGGGACCAGCGGCATGGGTTTACCGATGTGGAGGAAGAGATCGAAGAGGGCGAAGACGAGGAACATGTGCGTGAGGTAGATCTCGTAGCTGCGGCGGCCCAGGGCGAGGATGGCATGCAGGATGCGCGGTGCTGGTGACTGGCTTTGCGCGGAGACGGCAATGAGCATGCAGGCGCCGACGGCGACGATGGTCATGTCGAGACCCTTATGTGCGAGGCCTAGCTGGCTGATGTAAGGCCAGAAGGCTAGGACGGAGATGAGGAGGGTGAGTCCGCCGATGAGGAGCCAGCGGCGTGTGGGTTGCGAGAGTTGGCGCTTCGAGAGAAAGATGGCGGTGAGACAGCCGAGAGCGATGGCGTCCATGCCGCCGAGGTAGGAGTACTCCTCCCATACGGGATTGCCGTGGGTGAGGATGGTGCGGGCGAAAGGGCCGGTGAGCACGAAGGCGGCGAGGACGGTGATGGTGGCTGGTTTGCTGCGGCCCAGGAGGCGGCAAAGGATGGGGAATCCTAGATAGAAGACTTCTTCTACGCCGAGAGACCAGAGGATGTCCCAGTTGCCGGGGAGGTAATCGCGTGTGGCTTCGAGGAGGCCGATGTGGAAGGTGAGCGCAGCGAAGAGTGCGGCGGGCAGGCCTCCGGTTTTTGGCGAAACGACATAGTGCGGGATGCCGAGGCAATGAAGGATGCTGAGGATGGCGAGCAGGGCGAGGAGCAGCGGGGCGATGCGGGCGAAGCGGATGAGGTAGAACTCGCGGAGACGGATGGCGGCGAGCGAGCCCCAGCGGCGGAGGGCCATGGAAGTAATCAGGAAGCCGGAGACCGCGAAGAAGATTTGCACGCCGCGCTGGCCTTGCCATACGAGAGCGACGGTGAGCTGCCAGGGGAGGGATTTTGTATAGGGGATGTGCGCGCCGAGGAGGCGCATATTGATGTGGTTGAGGAGGACGTAAAGGATGGCGAGCGCGCGCAGGGCGTCGATGCCGTCTATTCGGGAACTGATCGGTCGGGAACTGGTGGTAGGAGTGCGCGGGGAGCTGCCAGCCATTTGTTCATTGTTGCATTGCGCGGAGTTTGCCCGGTAAAGCGATATTGCTGACGCTGGTACTCCGGAAGGATTGACCCGTGTGGCACCGCGGGTTGAGGATGGAGATTGAAGCTGATCGCAGCGGAGGTTGGCACGATATGTCAGAAAAGACTCCGAATACTGATTCAATTTTGGATTTAACGGACCCGATTGCGCCGGGGGCCGTGGAATTTACGCGGACGGTGCAGGGAATGCTGGACGGCAAGGAAAAGGATGAGGCCACGGTGGCTAAGGCCTTTGATGGGTTTGAGGAAATGTTCGACCTGATTGCCGCAGCGCTGTACAACATGGCGTCGATGCTGGTGGGCGCGGGGCCGGAGAGCGAAGAGGTTGTGGTTGCTGCGGTGAATGATGCCGAGGTGACCTGCTGCTCACGTCCGGAGGAGGCGCGCAAGAGTGGCAAACGGGCGCTGGCGCGCGAGGCGCTGAAGTTGCTTGCGGCTCGCGATGCGGAGAGCTTGGCTGCGCCTGCGGGCGTGGAGCATGTGCAGACCTGCATTGAGAATGAGGACCTGGATGCGGCGGGCGAGAGCGGCGAGCAACTGGAGCGGATCCTGGCGGGGCCGGATCGGGACCGGGTGCGGACGTGGCTGGAGAGCTTGCCGACGGCGACGCGGGTGATTTATGTGCTGCGGGCCGTGGGAGGGATTTCTTCTCCGGAGACGGCGGCTCTGCTGGCGGCTTATGGCGGGCCGAAGGCGGCGGGATGGACTGCCGATGCGGTACGAGAGCTGTTCCAGCAGGGACTTTGTTCGCTGGCTTCGCAGTTGTTGCATGAGGGAATTAAAAGCTAGGGACGAGTGGCGAAGGATGAGAGTTTGGGTTCGCGTTCTATGCTGGCTGGCGAGGGGTGATATTGAAAAATCGCCGGTTAACAAGTGGCAAAATTTGTTTTTCGTCCTTCGTCCCTAGTCCTTCGTCCCTATAAACTATTTCAGAACCTTCTCGCTGCGGGTGTGCATCTGTAAGAATGCACAGAATTTTTTGCATATTAACCTGCTGTCTTTGATGTAAATCAGGTCGAAAATCATTGATGCCGTTGAATTGTTCAAGGAAGTTGATTGAGCGCCCCGGAACCCGCGTCGTGTTTGCGGCGGTTGCCGCGCTAATGGCCGCGTTGCCGGCGGCGGCACAGTCCGTGCCTACGGCCGCGGCGCCTACCCAGCAGAGTTTTCAGGGTAGCGTGCCTTCGGGCACGGCCACGGGGCAGGTGCTGGATTTGACGCTGGACGATGCGATTCAGCGCGGCCTGCGGAACAACCTGGGCGCGATTTTGAGCGGCACGCAGACAGCTGCGGCCAAGGGCGAGCGGTTGAGCCAGTTGCAGAACCTGCTTCCGAGCGTGGATGGCTCGATTAAAGAGAATTTCATGCAGGTGGACCTTGCGGCTGAGGGTATCCGGATTCCGGGATTTCCTACGGTAGTGGGGCCGTTTGGATTTACGGATATTCGCGCGGCGCTTCAGTGGTCGCTAGTGGATGTGAAGTCGCTGAGGAATTACATGGCGGCGAAGCATAACTTTACGGCGGCGCAGTTGAGTGCGGAAGATGCACGCGAGATGGTGATTTTGACCGTGGGCAATGCGTATCTGCTGGTGATTGCCGATGAGACGCAGGTGACGAGCGTGCAGGCGCAGGTGGCCACGGCAAAGGTTTCGCTGGACCAGGCGGTGGCGAATCACGAGGCGGGTACGGCTCCGAGGATTGATGAGCTGCGGGCCAAGGTGGATTACCAGACGCTGCAGCAACAGTTGATTGCGGCGCAGAACTCGCTGGAGAAAGACAGGCTGGCGCTGGCGCGTACGATTGGAATGCCGCTGGATCAGAAGTTCAACCTGGTGGATCGCGAGCCGTATGCGGCGTTTGACCAGATTGATGTGAATGCGGCGATTCAGCAGGCGCATGCCAACCGCAAGGATTTGGCGGCGATGGTGGAGCAGACGAAGGCCGCGGAGTTGCAGCGCAAGGCGGCTACGGCGGAGCGGTATCCGACGCTGACGGCGAATGCGGATTATGGCGATATCGGCGTGAACGTTGGGAACTCGCACGGGACGGTAGATGCAACGGGCACGGTGAGTGTGCCGCTGTTCAAGGAGTTTGGGCTTCGTGGAGATGCGGAGCAGGCGCAGAGCCAGCTCGATACGTCGAAGGCGCAGTTGAGTGACAAGGGCGCGCAGATTGACGCCGATGTCCGGGATGCGCTGCTTGATATCGAGAGCGCGCAGAAGCAGGTTGAGGTGGCGAAGTCGAATGTAGACCTTGCCAACGAAGCGTTGAGCGAGGCGCAGCAGCGGTACCAGGCGGGTGTGAGCGATAACCTGCCGGTGAGCCAGGCGGAGCAGTCCGTGGCTCAGGCGAACGATCAATATGTAGGCAGTCTTTACCGGCACAACATTGCCAAGCTGAGCTTGGCGCGTGCCGTGGGCGCTGCCGGAAGCTATAAGAACTATCTGGGAGGAAAGTAACGTGGCGGATTCAACCACAACCCCCGCAGCAGAGCCCGAGACTGAGGTAGCGGCTCCAAAGCCGCGCCGCAGGGGCATCATCCTTGTTGTACTTGCGATTGTGGCCGTGGCCGCGCTGGGCTTCTGGTGGCACTCCACCTACTTTGAAGACACGGACGACGCGCAGGTGAGCGGGCACTTGATCCAGGTGAGCTCGCGTATCCAGGGGCAGGTGTCGAAGGTGTACGTCGACGAGAATCAGCTTGTCCACAAGGGCGATCCGATTGCGGATCTTGATCCGCGCGATTTCCAGGTGGCTGTTGAGAACGCCAAGGCTTCACTGGCAAGCGCGCAGGCCGCGGCTGCGGCTGCGAATGTCAACGTGCCGCTGACAGACATCAACGCCGGTTCGAATCTGCGTTCGGCAGGTGCGGATGTTTCAGGTGCGACGGCGACGGTACAGCAGGCATTGGGGCAGTTGCAGGCGGCGAATGCGCAAGTGGTGCAGGCGCAGGCGAACAGCACGAAGGCACAGCAGGACCTGGAGCGCTACAAGCCGCTGGTTGAGAAGGATGTAATCAGCAAGCAGCAGTTTGATGCGGCTGTGGCAACGGCTGCGGCGGACGCAGCGGCGCTGCAGAGCGCGCAGGCGAATGCGCAGGCTGCAAAGGATGCTGTGGCGGTTGCACAGCAGCGTACAGCGGCTGCAAATGCGGCTTTGCGGTATGCGCAGACGGGTCCGCAGCAGGTGGCGGTGCAGAGTGCGCGTGCCAAGCAGGCACTGGCGCAGGTGCAGGCGGCGCAGGCGCAACTTGACCAGGCGCAGTTGAACCTGAGCTATACGAAGATTGTGGCTCCGGAGGATGGCATCATCACGCGCAAGAGCGTGGAGATTAACCAGAACGTTTCCTCGGGGCAGAATCTGCTGACGCTGGTTTCACTAAGCGATATCTGGATTACGGCGAACTTCAAGGAAACGCAGTTGAAGGAGATGAAGCCGGGCCAGAAGGTGGAGATTGCCGTGGATGCTACGGGTAAGAAGTACTCCGGTACGGTGACGCAGATTGGCGGCGCTACGGGCTCGGTGCTTTCGCTGTTCCCGCCGGAGAACGCTACGGGCAACTACGTGAAGGTGGTGCAGCGGCTTCCGGTGCGTATTGATTTCACGGATCTGAAGACAGAGGACCCGAATCATGCGCTGCGGCCGGGGCTTTCGGTGGAACCGAAGGTGAGAGTAAAAGACTAGGGACGAATGACGAAGGACGAGAAGGGCCGGCGGATGCCGGCCCTTTTATTTGGTGGCGATTTCGGATGAATATTTGTGGCGGATAGTTATTCGCTGGAACGGAATTTCGGAGCGCGGCGTATTGTGGTTCGTGCGGAGGTTTGACGTGCGGGAGAAGACACTTGTTGTGTGCGGGCTTGGGCTTGGTGTTTCTCTAAGCTGCGCTGTGATGGCGGCAGCGCAGGCGCCGAAAGAGGTGCAGCAGCGAATCGAGACTGTGGAGTCCTGCTTGCCTCTGGCTGTCATTGTCAAGAATGCGCCGAAGAACTGCACAACTTTGTCGAAGCGCATGGCTGAGCTGCATGTGCCTGGTGTGAGCGTTGCGGTTTTGCACCATGGCACGATTGAGTGGGCGAAGGGATATGGGGTTCGGCAGACGGGTGGGGAGCCGGTTACGCCTGACACGCTCTTCCAGGCGGGATCCATCAGCAAGCCGGTGGCTGCGATGGCGGCGCTGCGCCTGGTAGAGCAGGGAAAGCTTTCCCTTGATACGGATATCAATACGGAACTGACGAGCTGGAAGCTGCCGCCGAGTGCGGCTGCTCCGGGAGCGACGGTTACGCTGCGCGAGCTGCTTACGCATTCGGCAGGGCTGACGGTGCATGGGTTTCCGGGGTATGCGGCCGGAGTTCCTGTTCCGACCGTGGTGCAGGTTCTGAATGGCGAGAAACCGGCGAATACGGAGGCGATTCGGCTGGACAGCGTGCCGGGGAAGGAGTGGCGATACTCCGGCGGGGGATTCACGGTTATGCAGCAGGCGGTGCTGGACGCTGCGAAGGAGCCGTTTCCCAAGTTGCTGCATGACACGGTACTGGCTCCGATTGGGATGAGTCACAGCACGTATGAACAGCCGCTTCCGGCGGAGAGGCTGCGCAATGTGGCTATGCCCTACAACGACGATGGCACGCCGGTGGCGGGTGGGCCGCATACCTATCCGGAGATGGCGGCTGCGGGGCTTTGGACTACGCCTTCGGATTTGTGCCGGTACATTGTTGAGGTTCAGAAGTCGCTGGATGGGAAGGCGAATCATGTTTTGTCGCAGGCGATGATACAGAAGATGCTGACTGCAGGAATTGGGAGTTGGGGGCTTGGGGTTCAAGTCGGTGGCTCGGCGCAGAGTCCGTGGTTTTCACATGGTGGCGTGAATGCGGGATACGAGAGCCTCTTTGTGGGCTATGACAAGAATGGCGATGGCGCGGCGGTGATGACGAATGCGCAGGGAGGGTCGCGCATTGCAGGGGAGATTATGAGCGCGATTGCGGTGGCGTACGACTGGCCGGATCATCGGCCTGCGGAGCGCACAAAGGTGACGGTGGATCCGGCAGTGCTGGCTCGGTATGTGGGGACGTATCAGCTCGAACCGAATTTCAGCCTTGTGTTTACGCTGGAAGGGAACCAGCTGATGACGCAGGCTACGAACCAGCCTAAGTTTCCTGTCTATCCTGAAGCGCAGAATAAGTTCTTTTTGACAGTGGTGGATGCCGAGGTGGAGTTTGTCAGCGATGACAAGGGGCAGGTGAGTTATGCCGTGCTTCACCAGGGCGGGCAGGATCATAAGGCGATGCGGAAGTAGAAGTTTGTGGATTTGCGAGAGGGCTGGCGGTTGCTGGCCCTTTTATTTTTTGGTGTAGAACCTATAATTTCTGCAATTATGCAGACGCTTCTTCGCAATCTTCACTTTGCGCTTCGGATTTTTCGGCAGAACAAGGGATTTACGGCTGGCGTGGTGTTGACGCTGGCGCTGGGGATTGGCGCGAATACGGCCATCTTTACGGTGACGGATGCGCTGCTGTTGAAGCCGTTTGTGTTTCGTGATCCGGCAAAGCTGGTTACGGTGGAGACGCATGACCAGACGCAGGATCGCGGGATCAGCCTGACGCGCTATGAGATGGTGCGCGATAACAGCCGCTCGTTGGAAGGCGTGGCGGTTTGGGCGGGCGATACGCTGAACCTGACTGGCTGGGGCGAGCCGGCGCAAGTGCAGGTGGCGAGGGTTTCTGCAAATTTCTTTTCTCTTCTTGGAGTGGAGCCGCAACTGGGGCGTGCGTTTACGGAAGAAGAAGCGCGGCCTGAGGGCAGGGCCGTGGTGATGCTGAGCGACGCGCTTTGGCGGGAGAGATTTCATGCTGATCCGAAGGTGATTGGGCAGACGATTCGCCTGGATTCTGCGGCGGCGACGATTATTGGCGTGATGCCGAAGGCGATGAAGTTTCCATTGCTGGGCGAGCCGGCGGTGTGGACGCCGCGGTACTTTGAGTTTTCGCTGTTTCCGCCGGCGAGGCTGCGGCAGGGAGTGGGGTACCTCAATATTGTTGCGCGGTTGAAGGATGGCGTGACGCTGGAGGCGGCGAACTCGGAGCTGAAGGTACTGAATGAGCAGTACCGCGCGCAGAATGCCTCGATGCCGGATGCGGATAAGAACATTGTGCTGGCGGCGAAGTCGCTGCGCGAAGTGGCTGTTGGCGATTTGCGCGGCAAGGTTCTAATGCTGGCGGGGGCTGTGGGCGTGGTGCTGTTGATTGCCTGCGCGAATGTGGCGGGGTTGATGCTGTCTCGTGCGATTGCACGGCGGAGCGAGATGGCGGTGAGAACGGCGCTGGGGGCGCGGCGCTCGACGATTGTGGGGCAGTTGCTGACAGAGAGTGTGGTGCTGGCGCTGGCGGCGGGTGTGTTGGGGGTGGCGTTTGGATGGGCGGCTACGAAGGCGCTGGCGGTTTGGGGCGCGGAGGAGTTGCCGGCGGGTTTCTCGCTGGTTTTGGACTGGCGGGTGCTGGTGTTCACGATTGGCGTTTCGGCGCTGGCGGGGATTTTGTTCGGGATTGTTCCGGCGTTGCAGCTGGCACGGGTGGATTTGAATGCGACGTTGCGCGAGGAAGGACGCGGGGCTTCCGCAGGACGCGGGCGCGTGCGGATGAAGGACGCGCTGGTAGTGGGGCAGGTAGCGCTGTCGCTTCTGTTGCTGATTGGCGCGGGGCTGCTGGTGAGGAGCTTTGTACGGCTGATGCGGGTGGAGACGGGATTTGATCCGGAGAATGTGCTGACGATGAATCTTTCGCTCTCGACGCAGCGATATGCGGACTCGGATAAGCAGACGGCGTTTTTTGATGATGTGCTGCGGAGGGTGCAGACACTGCCGGGGGTGAAGAGCGCGGCGATTTCCGCGGCATTGCCGATGGCGTGGATGCGGATGTCTCCGGTGCTGGCGGAGGGGCAGGCGGATGTTCCGCTGGGGCAGAGGCCGTTTGTGGATATCGAAGCGGTGAGCCCGGCGTGGTTTGAGACGATGCGTGTGCCGTTGCGGGCTGGACGGGCGTTTACGGCGGCGGATACGGGGAAGTCGCAGCAGGTGATTGTGGTGAATGAGGCGTTTGTGCGGCAGTTCTGGCAAGGACGGGATGCGCTGACGCAGAACGTGATGATTGGGAGGAAGCCGAATCCATACCAGGTTGTTGGTGTGGCGGCAGATGTGAAGAACAAGGGGCTGGCGGAAGAGACGCAGCCGGAGGTTTATATTCCGTTTGCGCAACTGCCGTGGGGGAAGATGAACCTGCTGGTGCGGACGGCTGTGAAGCCGGAGGCGATGACGGAGAGCATTCGCGCGCAGGTTCGGGCGGTGGATGCTGACCAGCCAGTGACGGATGTGAAGACAGTGACGCAGCTGATGAACGAGCAACGGGCGCAGCCGAAGTTTCTGCTGGCGGTGGTTGGGGTGTTTTCCACGACGGCGCTGGTGCTGGCGTTGGTTGGGATTTACAGCATGTTGTCGTATGCGGTGGCGGAGAGGCAGAAGGAGTTTGGGATTCGCATGGCGCTGGGCGCTGGGCATGCGGATATTTTGCGGCTGGTGATGCGGCACGGGTTTGTGCTGGCTGTGATGGGTGTGGTGCTGGGGCTGGCGGCGGCGTTTGGGCTGGCCCGGCTGATGGGGTCAATGCTCTACGAGACGGGTGAGCATGATGCGGTGACGTTTGTGGTGGCTCCGGTGGTGTTTCTGGTGGTTGCGCTATTGGCGGCGTGGTTGCCAGCGCGGCGGGCGACGCGGGTGAGCCCGATGGAGACGCTGCGGTAAGGGCTGAGTAGAAAACAAGGGCTGGCGGTTGCTGGCCCTTTTGTTTGTTGCACGGCGATATTCAGTTGGTCTGGAACGGGAGCGTGGTTGGAGGGTCGATCCAGTATGTGGTTCTTGCTGTGATCTCCAGGCCGGCGTAGTTTGGCGTTTGCAGTTTGAGCGTGTGCAGACCGGGGTGCGGGTTCTGCGGGTAGAAGCTCAAGACATAACGGTTGGGTACATGATTGGCAATGACGGAGAGATAGGACTCCAGCTCGTTGGGTTTGGAGAGCTTGAAATACTCGCCGCCGGTCATGTGTGCGACTGTTTCCGGCACGTTGGTTTTGAGCCCATCTACCGCGAGAATTGCGGCCATCTTGGCGAAGGCAAGCGGCGGAGCTAACTGGGTGAGGCAATCATAGGCCTGGATCCACTTATTGGTGGTAGCGTCGGGGTCGGGATCGGGATCCTTGCCCATGCAGCCGTTTGGCGGGTTGGGGTGATGGTCTTCCAGCACGAGCCAGCCGGGCTTGATGTGTCCGCTGGGCTGCGTGGGTAAATCACGGTATGCATAATGCGCGGCTTCTGACTTTCCGGTAGAAAAGCCGATGCTGTAGATTGTCGTGTTTGTGCCGGTAACGGCGCGTACGGCCTGCTGGATGGTTGTTGTGCTGCCGCGGTCGAGCGTTTCAGTGATGAGCAGGATGGCGCGGCGGTAGAACGTTGGCTGGCTGCGGAGCAGATCGACGGCGTAGACGAGGCTGTCCAGGATTGCTGCGCCGTTGTCGCCGAGAGGAACGTTGTGGACGGGGTGCGGGCCGGTGCAGTTGTTGTAATGATGCTGCCGGGTGCAGCCGGGCTGGAGGGTGCGGAGCGCATCGGTGGCTTCCTCGGTGTTTGACGTGAAGTTCTGGATCAGGTGCGGCTTGCTGTCAAATGCGACTACGGCGATTTGATGAGTGACGTTGCCAACAATGGATGCGAGCATTGGCGCGAGCGGCGGTGCAAGGGTGTCGTCATATTGAAATTCGCGTGCGCCGGCACCGCCGATTTCAATAACGACTGCGAGGGCAAGCGGAGCGCTATCGGTGTCCTGTTCCAGTGTTAGCTTTTGGGGGATGCCGTCATCGGTCAGAGTGAAATCATCGGCTTTCAGCGTGTAGGCCACTGCGCCGGATTTGTTGCGCACAAGCGCGGGCACGACGACGAGATTGGATTGCACGGTGAAGGATGGGGTTTGCGAGTTGCCCGGGGTTTGCGGATGGGCAGGGAGTTGGGCTGCTGCTGCGAGCGCAGCTAAGGCAATGTGCGGAAGAATGGATCGTGTTCTCAACCAGACCTCGGGAGGCGGAAGGATTGTTGCGGCGTACACGGGACCATTTTGCTGGTGATGGGGCTTCTGGCGCGATCTTCTTGATGAGAAAGAGGGTGCGCTGCGATATAGACTGTTTTGAGCTATGAAAGACTCTATCGCTGTATCCAAAGAGAACTATCTGAAGGCCATTCTTGAGGCGGAAGCGGAAGGGCGGCAGGTGATTCCTGCAATGCTGGCACACTGGCTGGAGGTGTCTGCCCCGGCGGTGACGATGGCGCTGAAGCGGCTGAAGCGCGATGGGTATGTGACGGTGGGTGAGGACGGGATTGTCCGGCTCACGGAGAAGGGGCGCGAGACGGCTTATCGGACAGCGCTCAGGCATCACCTGGTGGAGCGGATGCTGAGCGAGATTTTCGGGATGGAGTGGTACGAGATTCATGAAGAGGCCGAACGGCTGGAGCATGCGGTTTCTCCGGCGTTTGAGGCGAAGCTGAAGGAGAAGCTGGGTGACGGCGCCTGTCCGCATGGGAATGCGGTGCTGCCGGAGAATCCGGCGGAGCGGAAGCTGCGGGGCGAGGTGCCGCTTTCCGAGGCTGAGCCTGGGAAGAAATACGTGGTGGCGAGCTTGCAGGAGCGGGATCCGCAGCTGTTGCTGTTTTTGCATAAGGCCGGTGTGGGGCCGGGACAGACGCTGCGCGTGGCGAGCCAAAATTACGACCAAACTGTTTCGATTGAGCTGGATACGGGGAAGTCGATACTGGGAAGGCCAGCGGCAGAGGCGGTTTGGCTACGTCAATAAAGAATAAATAACTGAAAATAATTTCCGTTATTAACTATGATTAAGTAGTTTGTGGCATACTTTGGTTGTGGGCGGAAGTTTGCCCTGCCTTTGCACATGGCTACTGAAATCACACCCAAGATGGATATTTCTGCTCCCTCTCTGCCCGAAGTACACGCGAGTGTGCGCGTAACGGGTGCGCCTGGGAAATGGCGCCGGCTGCTGGGATTCCTGGGGCCGGGATTTTTGATTGCTGTGGGGTATATGGACCCCGGCAACTGGGCGACCGATATTGCGGGCGGTTCGAAGTATGGGTACACGCTGCTGAGCGTGATTATGCTGTCGAACCTGATGGCGATTTTGCTGCAGAGCTTGAGTTTGAAGCTGGGGATTGCTACGGAGCGCGACCTGGCGCAGGTTTGCCGCGAGGCTACGGGGCGTTGGGTTGGGTTTGTGCTATGGATTATGGCCGAGGTGGCGATTGCGGCCTGCGACCTGGCCGAGGTGATTGGGTCGGCGATTGCGCTGAACCTGCTGTTTCACATTCCGCTGATTTGGGGTGTGCTGATTACCGGGCTCGATGTCCTGCTGATTTTGCTGCTGCAGCAGTTCGGCTTCCGCAAGGTGGAAGCGGTGGTGATTGGGCTGATTGGCACGATTGTGGTGCTATTTGGAATACAAATGGTGCTATCACGGCCGGAGTATAGCCTGGCTGCTTGGAGCCTGGTGATGCCTTCGGCGCGGATTGTCACGGATCCAGGGCTGCTTTACATTGCGATTGGGATTCTGGGCGCTACGGTGATGCCGCATAACTTGTATCTGCACTCGGCGATTGTGCAGAGCAGGGATTATAAGCGCACACGCAAGGGGCGGCGTGAAGCGATCTGGCTGGCGAATATTGATTCGGCGCTGGCGCTGACGATTGCGCTGTTTGTGAATGCGGCGATTTTGATTGTGGCGGCGGCGGTGTTTCACCGCAGTGGGCACTTTGAGGTGGCGGCGATCGAGGATGCGTACAAGCTGCTGAGCCCGCTGGTTGGCGCGGCGGGCGCGAGCACGCTGTTTGCCGTGGCGTTGTTGGCGAGCGGGCAGAATTCTTCCATTACGGGCACTCTGGCGGGGCAGGTGGTGATGGAAGGATTTGTGAACCTGAAGGTGGCTCCGTGGCTGCGCAGGCTGATTACGCGGTCGATTGCGATTGCGCCGACGGTTGTGGTGGTGGCGCTGTGGGGCGAGCATGGGACCGAAAAACTGCTGCTGCTGAGCCAGGTGATTCTTTCGCTGCAGTTGAGTTTTGCGGTGGTGCCGCTGGTGATTTTTACAGGCAGCCGGAAGTGGATGGGTGAGTTTGTAAATGCAATGTGGGTGAAGGTGTTGGCGTGGGTGACGGCGGTGGTGATTGCAGGGCTAAATATATGGTTTTTGGTGCAGATGTTGACGGGCAACTGATCTGATCTTCTTTCGCGTTTTCTCCCAGAGGTGACATATGAAACGTTTTGCACTTGTAAGGCATATCTCTTTTTTGGTTCTAATATTAACCGTAATTAATGTTTTAAATTTATTGGCGCAAAGTGGGACGTCAAGCGCTCTTGCCGGTGTGGTGACGGATCCGAGCGGAGCGGTGCTGCCCCATGCAAGGGTTACCGCAATTGACTTGAATACGAAGGCGACTCGCATTGGCGAGACGGATGCAGCCGGTCACTATCTTTTTTCGCAGATTACGCCGGGCACCTATCAGGTGACAGTTGAGGCGAGGGGATTTGTTGTTTCCAGGTCAGAGCCTACGCCGGTTGATGTTGGGCGAACGGTTGCACTGAATTTCTCGCTTGCAGTGCAGGCAGGCAATCAGAGTGTTGAGGTGCGGGCACAGCAGGGCCTGCTCAGCCTGGATAATCCGAACACAACGACAACAATCAGCGCGGAGGCTATCAAGAACCTGCCAAATCCGGGGCAGGACCTTACCTATCTGGCGCAGTTTGCGCAAGGCGCGCTGATGAATACGGCCGGCTCTTCAAGCGATGCGAAGGCACCGGGCGGCTATGGCAATGTGGAGTTTAACGGTCTGCCGGCGACATCGAATGGTTACATCCTGGATGGCTATGACTCGAATGATCCGTGGCTTGGCCTGAATATAGGCCTTTCAACAAACCTGGTCATTGGACTTGATGCGGTGCAGGAGGCGACGGTCAATACCAACTCGTTCTCTGTTGACCAGGGCCGGTATGCCGTGGCGCAAGTGAACTACTTCACCAAGTCGGGTACAAATGCCTTTCATGGTGATGTATATGAGCTGTGGAACGGCTCTTTGCTGAATGCGGAAAATTACTTTCTTCATGCCAATGACACGCCGGGCGACATTGCCCAGAAACCGCGGGATGTGGTGAATGAGTTCGGCGTTAGCGTAGGAGGGCCGATTCGCAAAGACAAGCTCTTTTTCTTTGCGCATTATGAGGGTATTCGGATTGCGCTGCCGATTGTTACGCCTACAACTTTGCCGACAGCGGCTTATCAGCAGTACGTGCTGGGACAGCTTGCTACTGGCGGATACGATCCAGTAACAGGAGCGAGCCTTCCGGCGCAGCCAGCGGAGATTCCGTTTTATACGAATATGTTTTCGCTGTTGCCGGCTGCGGGCGGGTCTCCGGTGGCGATTACGGGCTGTCCGCTGGATGCGTCGGGGAGTTTGCTGCCTGCGCCGCCGAATGGGACTGGACTCGCGGGTACTGGGCTCGACGGCAGCGGCTGCGCGAGTCAGCGGCAGCGGTCTTTGAACAACAGTGACAGTGAGAATCTGATTGTGCTGAAGATCGATCACACCATTCATCCCAGGGACAGCGTGTGGTATCGCTTTCAACAGGACACAGGTCTGCAGGCGGAGTGGACTGATCCAATCAACTCGATCTTTAACGCATTTTCTCCGCAGCCGCAGCGTACGCTGGTGGCGGGGTATACGCACTTGTTCAACGCGACTCTGGTAAACCAGTTCAATCCCGGAGCGAGCTGGTATTCGAGCATCTTTGAACCGAATAATTACTCGCAGGTGCAGCAGGCGTTTCCCATTGTGCTGACTTCGGGCAGCGACAGTGTGCCTTTTACCGCGATTGGCGGGTTGAACAATACGTTTCCTCAGGGGCGCAAGGTTACGCAGTGGCAGATCAACGACAACCTGACTTGGACACTGGGGCCGCATACCCTGCACTTCGGAATCAATACACGACGCGTGGACACGAGCGACTACGACCTTGGGGAAGGCATTGTGCCGACGGTGACCTACAACGATCTGGCGGAGTTCACGTACGGGGCGGCATATACCGCGCAGCAGAACTTTCCTGTTTCTCTGAAGGAAAGAGTTGCCGTTGGCAATCTCGAATACTACGGGATGGATACGTACAAGCCGTCTGTGCGGGCTACGATTACCTACGGGATGCGCGTGACGTGGAATACGAATGTTACCAGTCCCAAGGCGCTGTTTTCGCGCATGGCCGGGTCGTTTTTGGATGCGTCGCACGCGACCAATCAGCCGCTGAACCAGGTGATTCTGAGCAATGTGGGCAGTTTGTTTGCGGCGACTCCGCTGTTTGTTTATCAGCCGCGCGTTTCGTTTGCCTATCAGCTTGGCTCAAGTGTGGCTATCCATGCGGGGTTTGGCGTTTTCAACGACATCATTCCGCAGCAGGTGGCTGACAGCGGCTTGATGAATGCTCCGAATGATCCCAGTTTTGTTGGTGGTCTTGCCGGGCCGGTGGGTGGAATTGGAGTTGCGCCTGGTGTTCCGGGGAGTTCTGTTGATGCCGCCACTGCTGCCAACAAGTCTTTTCAGACGATCTTCAACTCTGGTGGCGCGCCGTGTGCGGGGATTCAGCCGGGAGCGCCAACCTGCCCACTTGCCGTGAGCCTGAACACGTTTCCTACCGGCAGGCTCAAGACTCCGTACTACTACCAGTTCAACTTCGGCATCGAGAAGCAAGTGGGGACGCATGGCAGTGTGCGCGCCGATTATGTGGGCACGCGCGGATTGCATGAGCCCTATCAAGTGCAGCTCAACGGCTACCAGAATGTCTGCAACGGCTGCTTTGCGCCATTTCCATACGAACGGCCGATGGACCAGCGGTTTGGGAGCGTGACTGAGTTTCAAACTGGAGCGAATAGTGTTTATCACGGACTGCAGACTGTCTACACGCAGCAATGGCATGGCCTGACGGTGCGCGGCAACTATACCTTCAGTCATTGCCTGGATGAGGTATCGAATGGCGGTCTGCTGGCGTTCTCGACGCAGGGGTTGGAGTCTCCTTTACCGGGAGAGTTGAACCAGCAATATGCCAGTTGCGACTATGATGTGCGGCACAACATCTCCGCATTTGGGATGTACCAGGTTCCGTTTCACTCCGGTAACCGGATGCTTCGCCAGATTTTTGGCGGGTGGTCGTTTTCGGAAACGGGGTTCCTGCACTCCGGGCTCCCTTTCAGTGTGCTGAGCCAGGCGTATAGCGCGAATGGCAACGGTGTTATTCAAGCATTCAATCCGGCGCAGACCATCCAATTTGCGGTACCGAATTATGCGAACAGAGTGGCCGGTGTTTCGCTCTATCGCAAGAGTTCTTATCCAGGCGTTACGATGTCCGGGACGCGGCAGTGGCTCAATCCTGATGCATTTGTTTCGGTTGTCGATCCGACGACGGGCGCCTGCTATACGGGAGTGCTTGGCGTACAGAACGACCATCCGGCGATATGCCAGTTCGGCAATTCAGGCCGCAACTCGGTGCGGGGGCCACACTTTACGTATTCGGATATGTTTGTCACGAAAACATTCTCGATTCGAGAGGGAATCAGGCTGCGCATTGATGGCCAGATGTTCAATGCGTTCAACCATCCCAACTTTGCGTTGCCGACTACGGTGCAGGCAGGCGTGCCTGGTTCCGCCATAGCAAGATTCGGAACGCTCCAGAGTACGACTTCCCCGCCTACGGGACTGCTTGGTGTGGGGCTTGGAGGAGATACTTCGCCGCGGATGATTGCGTTCCAGGGGCGGATTGAGTTCTGAGCGCGAAGGCGCGCCACAAGCTAGGATAAGAGCCATGTTGGTTCTTTCTGCTGCTGAGATGATGGCTTGTGACCGCGTGACTGCGGAGCGGTTCGGGGTTTCTTCGGTTGAGTTGATGCGCAACGCGGCGCGGGCTGTGGCGGATGTGGCGTTGGCGTGTTTTCCGCGGGCGCTGCGCGTTACGGTGTTGTGTGGCAAGGGGAACAATGGCGGCGATGGAGCGATGGCAGCTCGGCTGTTGGCTGAGCGCGGATTGGCTGTCACGGTGTTGCTGCTTGGCGTTCCTGAGGAGCTGAAGGGGGATGCTGCGGTTGCTTGGCGTGAGCTTGAGGCTGCGGGGAATTGCAAGACCTTTACGATTACTGCGGCAGATGAGCTGGCTCTGCATGGGGATGCGCTGGCGGCGGATCTGATTCTGGATGCGGTGGTGGGGACGGGGTTTAAGCCTCCGCTGAAGGGGCCTGCAGCCGCAGCGTTGAAGTGGGTGCGGCAGAGTGAGGCGCCGATTCTTGCCGTGGATTTGCCTTCAGGATGGCCGGCGGATGAGCCCCGGGCTGCTGTGAGCGAGGATGTTTTTGCTGCGGATGCTGTGGTTACGTTTACGGCGCCGAAGCCTGCGCATGTGTTTGGACAACTGACGCGGCGGTGGGATGGGCCTGTCGTTGTGGCGCCGATTGGATCGCCGGATGAGGCGGTGATTTCTACGCTAGGGCTGCAATGGGCGGGCTCGGCGCTGGAGATGGTGCAGCGGCCGCGTGCGGCGGATGCGAATAAGGGCAAGTTTGGACATGTGCTGGTTGTCGGCGGGGCGTTTGGCTCTGCGGGCGGCAAGAGTGGGGCGCCGACGATGGCTGCGATGGCTGCGATGCGCGTAGGCGCAGGGCTGGTGACGGCGGCTGTTCCTGAGCCTGCGCTGGCGGTGGTTGCAGGAGTTGCGCCGGAGTTGATGACGTGGCCGCTGAAGGTGAATTCCGAGGGGCAGATTTCTGCGGAGAATTCGATTGAGGCGCTGACGAAGGGTGCGACTGTTGTCGCGATTGGGCCGGGGATGGGACAGAGCGCCGATACGGTGAAGTTTCTGAATGATTTTCTTGCCGGGACGAAGATGCCTGTCGTGATTGATGCGGATGCATTGAATAACCTGGCACGGCAGTCGGATGCGTTGCTGGGGAAGATTGCGAAGGAGCGGACGGTGGTGATTACGCCGCATCCGGGCGAGATGGCGCGGCTGGCGGGGCTGAGCACGGCGGAGGTGCAGGCGAAGCGGCTGGATGTGGCGCGCGGGTTTGCGATGAAGAATGGCGTGACGGTGGTGTTGAAGGGGGCGCGGACGCTGATTGCGCATCCTTCGGGGCAAGTTGCTGTGAATACTAGCGGGAATCCCGCGATGGCGAAGGGGGGAAGCGGCGATGTGCTGGCGGGAATGATTGCGGGGATGTTGGCGCAATATGCGAATGAGGCATCTAAAGCTGTGGAAGCGGCGGTGTATCTGCATGGGCTGGCCGCGGATTTGGCGGTTGGCAAGGGAGACGATCACACACTGTTGGCCACGGATAGTTTTAGACTGTTTTCACGGGCGTTCCGGGCTCGCAATCGCGATGGAGCGGGGCGGGTGTGGTTGCAAGGGCAAGCGGAGAGAAGAGCATAAGAGCCGTGGAGGTGAGAGATGGCGGGAGCGATGACTGCAACGGGGAAGGTACACGAGTTCACTACGCGCAGTGATGCGGACACGGTTGAGGTGGGGCGCAAGCTGGTGAAATTGCTTGTGCTGCCGCAACTGTTGCTGTTGACGGGTGACCTTGGCACCGGCAAGACGACGCTGGTGAAGGGCATTGCCGAGGCGCTGGGCGCGGCGGAGCCGGATGAGGTGACGAGCCCTACGTTTACGCTGCTGCATGAGTATGAGGGCGAGCGCGAGGGGAAGGCCGTGATGCTGTATCACCTGGATGTTTACCGGCTGGAGGGTGAGCGTCAGCTGGAGACGTTGGGGCTGGATGATCTCCTGACCGAGGATGCGCTGGTGCTGGTGGAGTGGGGAGAGAAGTTTGAGAGTTTGAAGAAGCGCGCTACGGGAGAGATTGCGATTCGGTCAACGGGTGGCGATGCGCGGAAGATTACGGTGACGTTGTACGAAGAGTGAGGATGGAGACTGCGATTCATTCCGGCGAGACAGCGGCTTGTTGCGGCACGTGCTGTGAAGCGTATGTTGCGGAGCCGAAGCTGACGCGCGCGGTGGCGTGGCTGCAGATTGTTACGCTCGCGTGGATGGTGGTGGAATGTGCGGGAGCGCTGATTGCGGCGGCGCAGGCGCATAGCGTGGCACTGCTGGCGTTTGGTTCAGATAGTTTGGTGGAGCTGCTTTCGGCTGTGGTGGTGCTGCTGCAGTTTTTGCCGCGGGCTGCGTTGAAGAAGGAGCAGGCTACGCGCGTGGCTGCGGTGCTGTTGTATGTGCTTGCGGCTGCGGTGGTGGTGATTGCGCTGCTTGCGTATCGGACGCCGAAGGAAACCAGCGTGCTGGGGATGAGCATTACGGCTGCAGCGCTGGTTGCGATGCCGGTGCTGGCGTGGTTGAAGCGCTCAGAGGCACGCAAGATGAATAACAGTGCACTGGCGGCGGATGCTGTGCAATCTGCTACGTGTGCATATTTAGCGGCTGTGACATTAGTGGGGTTGGCGGTGAATGCTCTATGGCATGTGGCGTGGGTTGATTCGGTTGCCGCGCTGGTTGCTGTGCCGATCCTGATTGTTGAGGCGCGGAGAGCGTGGCGTGGTGAGAGCTGCGGTTGCTGCGTTTAAGATGCCTGTCTAGATAAAGCGATTTTGCGTTCCAAAAGAGAACGATGCCGTGAAATTGACGCGGGGAATTTTGATGAAATTCCCCGCGTTTTTATATTGTGGATGTAGGCGCTTGATGGTTTTTAATGGGGTGTCCATAGCATCCATGTGTCATTGTCATGGCACTCAGGGGAGGCGTATGCTGAATACAATTCACAAAGAGTGCATTTGCACCGATATGCAAGACAAGCAGTACATTTTTTGTCTCTGGTTTCAGTAAGTATGGCTCATGCATTTATGTATATGCCGTATCTGATGTATGGGTACGCGACGGCAATCCTCATGGTACTGGTGGGGTGCAGGGTCTGTGCATGGAGCGTGCCGGGACTGCGTGGCTTGAACCTGCTGAGCTGGAGTTTTGTGTGTGCTCTTGCAGCGGTGCTGCTGGTTTCCTTCCGTGAATTTGCCCCGAAATGGATTACGATTCTCGCCGCGAATGAGGCGATGTTCTGTTATTGGCTGCTGTTTTATTGCGCGACGGCCACGATCCTTGGCGTGCGGATGCGCTTTTTGCGGTTGTGCCTGGCAGTACAGGCGATTGCCCTGGTGGGCATGTGGTACTACAGCTACATTGTTCCCGACCTTACAGTGCGCATTTTGATTGTGAGCGCGGTTTGTGTCCTGGAGTCGGCGGCGACGGCAGCGGTGCTGTTCGGGTACAAGGAGCCGAAATCAGAGCTGGAAACAGGGCCAACTTTACAATCGCTGACGACGGTGTTGGCGTGGCTGGCAGTGATGCTTGCGGCTTTGCAGATGGTGCGCGGCATTCTCACGGAGCTTTATCCGGGACAGGATTTTGTGCACTTAAACGTGGTGCAGGTTTCCTTTACCTACGTGAATATGCTGATTAATGCATCCGGAGGGTGCGGGCTTATCTGGCTGGCAGTATGGATGCATCGCAGGGATCTGCATGTGCTGGCACAGACGGATAGCCTGACGGGATTATTGAACCGGCGTGCGTTTGAGGAGTTGCTGGCATCCGAGCTGCAGCAGCAGCCGGCGGGGGATTCGTTTGCGATTATGCTGGCGGATATTGACCACTTCAAGGAAGTGAATGATGTGTGGGGACATCCGGCGGGCGATGAGGTGATTCGCAGAGTCGGCTGGGCGATGCACAAGGAATTACGGCCGGGAGACGTGTTGGCGCGGATGGGTGGCGAAGAGTACGTTGTGCTGTTGCGGAATGTGAGTGAGGCCAAGGCAGAGGCGATTGGCGAACACATTCGCGAGCGGATTGCCGTGCTGGAGGGATTACCGGGCAGGGTTCGCGTGACGGTCAGCATTGGGGTGGCGGCGAATTATACGGTGGATACTTCGGAAGAGATGTTGAGCCGCTGCGATGTGGCGACGTACCGCTCGAAGGAAGCGGGGAGGAACTTAGTGACGGCGTATTCTTCGTTTCCGGGCAAGAGCGGCGTTGTGGCGCGGGCTTAGTTGCGGTGCTAGATGAGGGTTAGATAATTTTTATCTTGTTTGCCGCTTCAGAGGAGGCCGCGACGTTTTCTGTCGACGAGATCCCCGTATGCCTTTAATGAATTTTTATTTGACTTGGATTTTACGTCCAGCACTAAACCTAATGGCTGATCGGGCCTTTTCTTGAATGCTCTGCGGCGTTTTTCAATTGCATCCAGACGAGATTCGATACCTGAATTTTCCGCGATTTCTTCAGTGACCGCTCCGCGTACAGCTTGAAGGGGAACTTTAGCAGAGCGCCGTTCCGACTGACGACTACGTTGTTTTGATTTTGGAATGCTGTTGCGGCTGGCTTTTGCGTTTTCGCCATAGGTGTTGCGACGATCACGTTCAAGACTTAATTCCTTTTTTTGCTGTGGAGTCTTAATTGTGCTCATCGCATTCCTCCTAGCTAGAAGCCCATGATGTTGAAGCCGCAATCGACGTAGATGACTTCTCCGGTTACGGCTGAGGCGAGAGGGCTGGCGAGGAACAATGCTGTGCCGCCGACTTCCTCCTGATCGACGTTGCGGTGGAGCGGGGAGCGCTCGACCTGCGCAGAGCGCATGGTGCTGAGGTCGCCGACGCCACGGGCGGCCAGTGTGTTGATGGGGCCGGCGGAGATGGCGTTGACGCGGATGTTTTTGGCGCCGAGCTCGTAGGAGAGGTAACGGACGGTGGCTTCGAGTGAGGCCTTGGCGAGAGCCATTACGTTGTAGTGCGGGACTACGCGTTCGCTGGCGAGGTATGTCAGCGTGAGGATGCTGCCGCCTTCGGTCATGAGTGGGGCTGCTGCGCGACTGAGCGCGATGAGCGAGTAGACGCTGACTTCATGAGCGATGCGGAAGTCTTCGCGGGTGGTGTTGAGAAATTCGCCTTTGAGCGCGGCCGGCGGGGCGAAGGCGATGGCGTGGACGAGGATGTCGATTTTGCCGTGCTGCTCTTTGAGGGCGGCGAAGACGGCGTCGATCTCGGCGTCGATGGAGACGTCACACTGGAAGCCGGTGGCTCCGGGGAGCTCGGCGATGAGGCCATGGGCTTCGAGCTTCATGCGCTCGTTCTGGTAGCCGATGGCGAGGGTGGCTCCGGCGGCGGCGAGCTTTTGGGCGATGCCCCAGGCGATGGAACGCTTGTTGGCAAGGCCGAAGACTACGGCTACTTTGCCTTTGAGATCGATCATTATTCTTCCTCTGTGGTCCGCTTGGTTGCGGGTTTGTCGTGAATCAGGATACCAGCCGGGAGAGGTGGAAGAGGGACCAGGGGACTGAGGGGACTAAGGGACTGAAAAGCAGATGCATGGGGAACTCAGCCGCCTAGGTCTACCAGCTCGACTTTGCCGGTGGGGCGGCCTAAAAAGCGGGAGCCCAGGCGCTCGAATTTTTCTACGGAGTCGGTGGCGAAGCAGTGGATATGTGAGCCAGCCTCTGTGGTTTCCCACCCTTGAGACGGTGAAGATGTCTCAACCACCCCAGCATGCAAAGTTCGCACGCTGGGGGCCCCGGTCAGGATGGGGTGTCCAGGATTTGTGGTGGGCTGAAGGTTGAAAAGGCTCGCTGCTTTGGCGGCGGTGGCTTCTGCACTGTCGATTACTTGCATTCCTTCGGGGACGATTTTCTCGATGAGCGGGCGGAGCAGGGGGTAGTGTGTGCAGCCGAGGACTAATGTGTCGGGGTGCAGGTTGGCGGAGGCTGCGTCCTTTTGGAGCTCGTTGAGGTAGATGCGGAAGACTTCGGCGGTTACAGGGTGATCGGTCCAGCCTTCTTCTACTAACGGAACCAGCAGCGGGCAGGCGCGTTCGATGCCGTGGAGGCCGAGGGCTTTGCAGGCTTCGGCGTAGGCGTGGCTTTGGACTGTCGCGTCTGTCGCTATGACGAGGACATCTCCGGTTTGCGAGGCGGCTCGAGCGGCTGATGCGCCGGGTTGGATTACGCCGAGGACGGGAACGGGGACTGCTTCCTGGATGGCGTCGAGGGCTAGCGCGCTGGCGGTGTTGCAGGCGATGACGAGAAATTGTGCGCCTTGTTCATTGACTAAGAACTGTGCGGATTCGGCGGCGTACTTGGCAATTGTCCGGCGGGATTTGGAGCCGTAGGGGAGACGGGCGGTGTCGCCGAGGAATTTGTAATTCGCTTGCGGGATGTGACGGAGAAGTTCGCGGAGGACGGTTAGGCCTCCGAAGCCGGAGTCAAAAACGCCGATGGTGGGATTACTCATGCGTAGAACCGGAGCGGATGAGGATGGGTGAGGCTGTGTCGGAGACGAGATAGGTGCGGGTGAGGTCGGCGTGGCCAGCTAGAGAGGCGTGCGGTTCGCCGTCGACGAGGAAACGCACCTCTGTGATGCGCGGGAGGTTGGCGTGGAGGGTTCCGATGATGGAGAGGATGGTGAGGGATTCGGTTTCTAGGCCGGAGGGGTGCGTGGAGATGAAGTCTCCGGTGAGGTTGACGATGGCGAGCTGCGGGCCGGTGAGAGGGCTGAAGGCGGATTTTGTTGCCGGGGCAGAATTGGATGGAGCGGGTACGAGGAAGACCTGTTGCACGGAGCCGGAACCGCCGGGGACGGGATGGCTTGAATCGCTGGCGGCGTAGATGTCGAGAAGCTTGTTGAGCACGGCGCGGGCGCGGGCTTCATCTTCTGCAGGGAGTGGCAGGGAGTGGACCTGTTCGCGGAGGCTGTTGTCGTCGTCATTGGCGACGATGAGTGTGGCTTGTGCGTCGGCGGCGATGTGCGGGGCCTGTGTGGGCGAGGAGTCGTGGCCGAGGACCATTTGCTCGTGGGCTTTGTCACGCATGTGCCAGAGGACAGAGGCCATGATGATGGAGGCCACGGCGAGTACGGCGAGAAGGATCTTCTGATAGCGGGGGATCACGGGAGATGGGCCCCCGTTTCTGCCTGCGAGGACTTCCATTCGAGAAGTGCGGTGGCGAGCGCTTGCGCGATGGAGGCCTGGTAGCCGGCGTCGCCGGGCTCAGCTGTGATTTTGTGACTGGCGTCGCGCTGGGGGGCCAGCTCAAGCGCGACGGCGGGGCAGGTCATGCTGTCGATGCCAGGCAGAGCGGTGCGGCCCAGGGTGACGTTGAAGCCGGCTTGCGTGAGCGCGGAGTTGAGGACTCCGGCGAGGGCGAGCGAGCGGGTGATGACTGCGGATTGAGCGGTCTTCCATGCGGAGAAACGCGCGGCTGCAGATGGTGAGAGCGATGAGGTGAAGAGATGGACGCCGGAGCCGGTTTCCGCAGCATGGAGGCTGATGCAGGCCTGCGGGGTGGCGCGGTTGGCGAGCTCGGCGCGGTCGGATGCGGCGAGGGTCTTGTCTGCTTCCCGGGTGGTGACGACCTGGATGCCGCGGGCGGAGAGCAGTGAGCGCAGGCGGACACTGAAGGCCAGGGTGACGGCTTTTTCTGATTGATTGTTGCTGAGAGTTCCGCCGTGGTCTTCGCCGCCGTGGGCTGCGTCGAGAAGCACTACGAAGTGAGGTTGTGATGGCGTGGAAGACGTAGGGGGCACGGGTGCTTGCGCAAAGCCATGCAGCGCGGCGAGGGCGAGTGTTGCGATGCAAACGGGTTTGGTCCAGCCGGAAGCCGCCATGCGCAGAAAGACTTACAGGAGCCAGGTTGAATTCAAAGTATGGGCTCGGGTTCGATTGTATCGCGTGGGATTCGCAGGTCTGTTGGCTTATGTGGGGAGGGTTTTGAAATGGGAAATGTCACGAAATGTTCAGGGGAATGTAATGCACAGGCTTCTGCTGTTGACTGAGTGTGATCTTGGCGAGTCTCTTATAGATAGGACGCGGCGTGCGTCGCGCGCTTCGTGCTACTATCTACGTTCGTTCCCCCAAGAGCGATGCATGGGGCGGCGGTATGAGAATGATTCCGAGAACGCGGATTTTCTTTGGCCAATGCCTTTGTCTCTCCCGGTGTGCTGCGTTGGGAGTGGTCGCGTTGAGTGTGTCTTTTGCTGCCCATACGCAGGATGATCCGTTGAACAAGGTGCATGTGCCGCCGCCGTCAACGGCAACGCCGAGCACGGGTGCGCCGAAGGGCGCGGAGGCTCCGGCGGAGACCGATGTTGCGAAGACGAGGCCGGGCGGCGTGTTGCGCATGAATGTAGATATGGTGCTGGTTCCGATTACGGTGACGGATCCGATGAACCGGCTGGTGACCGGGCTTGAGAAAGACGACTTCAAGCTGTTCGAGAATAATGCCGAGCAGAAGATCAAGACCTTTGCGAGCGAGGATGCGCCGGTTTCGATTGGGATTATTTTTGATCTTTCGGGATCGATGACATCCAAGCTGATTCGCGCGCGGGAGTCGATTCTGCAGTTCATCAAGACTGCGAATCCGCAAGATGAATTTTTTGTCATCGGGTTCAATGACAGGCCGGAGCTGATTGAAGATTTCACGAGTTCTGTCGAAGATATCCAGGCGCGGCTGGCTACGGTAAGGAGCGGGCATAGGACGGCGCTGCTGGATGCGATTTACTACGGCGTGGCAAAGATGAAGGACGCGCGGTGGGAGAGGAAGGCTTTGCTGGTGGTGAGCGACGGAGGGGACAACCGCTCACGTTATACAGAGGGCGAAGTCAAATCGCAGGTGCGCGAGTCGGACACGGAGATTTATTCGATTGGGATTTTTGATGCTTATGCTGCGACGCCGGAAGAGAGGTCTGGGCCGCTGTTGCTAAATGATTTGTGCGAGGAGACGGGCGGGCGCATGTTTCGCGTGGACGATCTCTCTGAGATGGGAGATATTGCCGAAAAGATTTCCACGGAACTGCGCAACCAATATGTGATTGGGTATACACCGAAAGACCTGCGCCGCGACGGCAAGTGGCGTAAAGTGAAGGTAAAGCTGAATCCTCCGCAGGGGCTGCCTCCGCTGACGGTTCATGCCCGAACCGGTTACTATGCGCCACTACAGTAAATATCTAATTTTTGCTTCCCTTCTGGCAGGTGCGGTAATTTCGCGTCCGGCGCTTGCATCGCAAGTGCAGGCGAAGCCTGCGCAGCAACCTGCTCCTGCGACTACACAATCTCCGCTTACGGTGGACAGCGATCCTGTGCGCTCGCCGGATGCCAATGTTACGGCGCCGGTTGCCGCGGGAGGCGCTACGGCGGGGCCGATTGAGAAAGAGAACGGCGGTTATGTTCTGCACACGGATGTGGAAGAAGTGGTGTTGAATGCCACAGTGCTGAGCGGCAATAAGCTTGTGCAGGATTTGAAGAAGGATGATTTTCAGGTTTACGAAGATGGTGTGAAGCAGACGATTGTCAGCTTCCAGCACACGGATTTGCCGGTCTCGATTGCGATGGTGGTGGATAATTCCGGTTCGATGGCGAAGAAGCGGCCTAGCGTGAATAAGAGTGCGCTGGATTTGATTGAGGCTTCAAATCCTGAGGACGAGGCGTTTGTGGTGAACTTCTCCGATGAGGCGTTTATTGACCAGGAGTTCACTTCGGATGTGAATAAGTTGCGTGATGGGTTGTCGCATATTGAGTCGCGCGGCGGCACGGCGCTGTATGACGCGGTGGTGGCTTCTGCAGATAAGCTGGCGGCGGATGCGAAGCGGCCGAAGCAGGTGTTAATCATCATTACCGATGGTGAAGATAATGCTTCGACGCTGGATCTGGAACAGACGATTCATCGCGTGCAGGAGCTGAGCGGGCCGGTGGTTTATGCGATTGGGCTGCTGTTTGGCGATGAGATGAGCCATGCGGAGATTCGCCATGCGCGGCGCGCGTTGGAGATGATGGCGACGGAGACGGGCGGGATTGCATTCTTCCCGAAGTCGATTGAGCAAGTGGATGAGATTGCCGCCGAGGTAGCACGCGATATTCGGAGCCAGTACACGATTGGGTATCACTCGACGAAGCCGACGACAGAGCCTGGGTTCCGCAGGGTACAGGTGACAGCGGGAGAGAAGGGCGAAGGCAAGCTGAATGTGCGGACGCGGACGGGGTATTTCCCGGTGGTGCGTGGCGCGAAGAAAGCGACTAAGACCACAGGGGAGTAATTTGTGCATTGCCTTAGCGGGCCGTGTGGCAGTACAGATGGCGTTCGTTGCAGTTCAGGGTTGGAATGCTGCCGTTGGCTGCGGGCGCGGAGGCTGTTGCAGGTGCGCACGATAAACTGAAGGAGATAACCTTCAGGAGCCTTTCTTCCTTCATGTCTGAATACAAGTACTCGACTCTTGCCGTGCATGCGGGGCAGCATCCGGATCCGCAGACGGGCGCAGTGAATGTGCCTCTTTATCTTTCTTCCACCTTTGAATTGACGGGCATTGGAACGGATCGCGGGTGGGATTATTCGCGTGCCGGGAATCCGACGCGCGACCGGCTGGAGTATGCGCTTGCTGCTCTTGAAGGCGGACACAGCGGTCATGCGTTTACGAGCGGCATGGCTGCGATTTCGGCGCTGGTGGCGATGCTGAAAGCGGGCGATCACATGATTGCGCCGCAGGATGTGTATGGCGGCACGGCGCGTCTGTTCAACCAGATTGTGAGCGGCTACGGGATTGAGATTGAGTACGTCGATACGTCCGATGTTGCGAATGTTGAGAAGGCAATCAAGAAGAATACGAAGCTGATTCACCTGGAGACGCCGAGCAATCCGCGTATGGTGTTGACGGATATTGCGGCGGTGGCAGAGGTGGCGCATAAGCATGGCATTGAGGTGAGCGTAGATAACACGTTCATGTCGCCTGCGCTGCAGAGCCCGCTGGCACTGGGTGCGGATATCGTGATGCACTCGACGACGAAGTATTTGAATGGACACTCGGATGGCATTGGCGGCGCGCTGATTGGCTCGACGCCGGAGCACAAGGAGCGTTTTCTGCTGGTGCAGAAGGCTGCCGGTGGCATCATGTCGGCGTTTGAGTGCTTCCTGGTGCTGCGCGGAATCAAGACGATGCCGCTGCGCATCAAGCAGCATGAAGAGAATGGACAGGCGGTTGCGGAGTTTCTGTCGAAGCATCCCAAGGTGCTGAAGCTGAATTATCCGGGGCTGAAGACGCATCCGCAGTATGAGCTTGCGGTGCGTCAACAAAAAGGATTCGGTTCGATGCTGAGTATGGATATTGGCTCGCGTGAGAACTGCGCGAAGTTCCTGGCTGCGATCAAGATCTTCCTCAATGCGGAGTCGCTGGGCGGCGTAGAGTCGCTGGCTTCGCACTCGGCTACTACGACGCATGCTTCAGTTTCTGCGGAAGAGCGCGAAGTGATGGGGATTACCGAAGGGATGATTCGCCTTTCGATTGGAATTGAGGATAAGGAAGATCTGATCGCGGACCTGGAGCAGGCGCTGGCTTCGTTCTAGTGCTTGTTTACTGCGAATGAAAAAGCCCTGCCTTGGCGGCAGGGCTTCTTCATTTAGTGGCCCATGCTTACTGCGCCTGCTTTCTTTGGGCGCTGCATCAGGAAGGGCAGCGGGACCAGCAGCATCAGGAGTATGACCATGATCCAGACGACATCAACGTAGGAGAGCAGGCGGGCTTGCACTTGCGCTAGGTTGTAGATCTGTGCGCCGGCGTGTTGCATGGCGTCAGGCGGAGAAAAGCCTCGTTGGGACCATGCGCCTGCCATTGCGCCGCGGACTCGTTCGAAGGCGGGATCGCCGGGGGCGGTGTGCTGGTTGAGCATGGCGAGATGGCGTTGCGTGCTGCGCGCGAGATAGGTAGTGATGAAGCTGATGCCGACGGAGCCGCCAAGATTGCGTGAGAGCGCGGAGAGACCGCTGATCTCGTTGTTTTTGTGCTGCGGGATTCCGGCGTAGTTGAGCGTGTTGATGGGGATGAAGAGGAATGGCAGGCCGAGGGCGATGCCGGCGCGCCAGCTTACGGCGAGGGCAAAGCTTACGTTGAGGTTGAGATCGGTCATGCGCAGCATTCCCATGCTGGTGAGAAAGAAGCCGATGGAGACGAGAAGGCGCGGGTCGAATTTGGGCGCGAATCTGCCGGCAAGTGGGAAGAGCAGCATAAGCACGATGGCTCCACTGGCAATGGCGGTGCCGGCCTGGCGGGCGGTGTAGCCCATGATCTCCTGCAGAAACTGCGGGATGAGGACGGTTGTGGAGTAGAGCGCTACGCCGACCATGAAAAGCACGAACTGGCACATGGCGGTGTTTCGTCGGGCAAATAATCGCAGGTCGAGAATGGGGTGCTCGATGACAAGCTCGCGCCAGATGAAGAGAATGAGCCCGATAGTGGCGATGATGGCGCAAGTGATGATGAGGTTAGAGCTGAACCAGTCGTCTTCCTGGCCTTTGTCGAGGAGGATTTGCAAGGCTCCGATGGCGACGACGAGCAGGCCAAGGCCCCAGTAATCGATGCCTTCTTTGCGCTTGCGGCTTTCGGCGAGGTACGGGGGGTCTTCTACTAGGCGGTTCGACAAATAGAGTGAGAGGATGCCGACGGGGATGTTGAGGAAAAAGATCCAGCGCCAGCTGTAGTTGTCGATGATCCAGCCGCCGACGGTGGGGCCGATGGCGGGGGCCATGACGACGGCGACGCCGTACATCGCAAATGCCATGGAGCGTTTTTCGGGCGGAAAGGTGTCGGCGAGGATGGCTTGTTCACTGGGTTGTAGGCCGCCGCCGGCTGCGCCTTGCAGGACTCGGCAGAAGACGAGCGCACCGAGTGTGGGCGCGATGCCGCACAAGAACGAGCAGACAGTGAAGGCGAAGACGCAGCTCATGTAGAAGCGCTTGCGACCGATGCGGTTGGCGATCCAGCCGGAGATGGGCAGAACCATGGCGTTGGCTACGAGGTAGCTCGTCAGCACCCATGTGGCTTCGTCCTGGCTGGCGGAGAGCGTGCCGGCGATATGCTGCATGGCCACGTTGGCGATGGAACTGTCGAGAGCTTCCATGAAGGTGGCCAGCGTGACAGTGAGCGCGATGGCCCACGGGTTGGCGCGTGGCCGCCAGATGTCGTGGAACGAGGGGGCTGGTGCTGTCGCCGTGGCGGCCAAAAACTGCTCCTTTGAGATCGTATGCTTGCTCCTTAGAGTAAAGTACTGTCGGCGAGATGTGTAATTCTGATGAAGTTATGGCGGATGGTTGGAGTAATTCCTTGTTGCTGCTGGGGATCGATACATGCGGGCCTTCGGGGTCGGTGGCTCTGGGTCGGCTTTCTGCGACCACCGGCTTAGAAGGCCGGTGTTCTAACGGCCCGGTTGAGATTCTGGGGCAGATTGAGCTTGAGGGGAAAAGCTACTCGGCACGGCTGGTGGCGGCGGTGGGAGGGTTGCTTGCTGTGCATGGGGTGAAGCTGCAGCAGGTTGGGTGCATTGTCGCCGTGAATGGGCCGGGGAGCTTTACGGGGGTTCGCGTGGGGCTGAGTGCCGTGAAGGGGCTGGCTGGAGGCGTGGGGATGCCGGTGACGGCGATCTCCAGGCTGGAAGTGCTGGCGGGGAAGGTCGGCTTGTCGGCTGCGGTCCTGGATGCGCACCGGAATGAGGTTTTTTTGCGCGTGGCTGGGCGGGAGCTGCTAGCGGGGGTTGCGGATTTGGCGGAGATTGCACGGCCGGAGCAGGTGGCTGTGTGCGATGCGGCTGCGGCTGAGATGTTGCGCACGGTGTGGACCGAGGCGGAACTGGTTGAGACAGGTGTGCCGACGGCCGCCGATGCTTTGCAGATGGCTGCGGGAGGTGTGGCAGCGAAGGCCTTTGTGGAGATTGCGCTGCTCGACGGGCATTACCTGCGGCGGCCAGATGCCGAGATTGCCGCGGAGATCCATTCTGGTGAGGCGGCGCAGAAAGCATGAGCGCGGTGGTGTGGGTGCGCAGGATGCAGGTTGCGGATGTGGAGGCGGCGATTGCGCTGGCTGCAGAGCTTCCTACGGCGCCGCACTGGAAGGCTGGGATGTATCTTGCTGCAATTACGACGGGGGTTGCCGTGGTTGCAGAGGTGGCGGAGGGATTGGCGGGATTTGCTGTTGCCTCTGTAATTGTGCCGCAGGCGGAGCTGGAGTCGATTGTGGTTGCAGCGGAGTGGCAGCGGCAGGGAGTGGCGCGGCGGTTGTTTGAGGCGTTGACAGGTGAGCTGGCCGCTATGGGTGTGGACGAAGTGCTGCTGGAGGTGCGGGCTTCGAATAAGGCGGCGATGGGGCTTTACTACTCGCTGGGATTTGAGGAGACGGGGCGGCGGCGGGGATATTATTCCGACCCGGAAGAAGATGCGCTGCTACTGCGCAAGGGGATTAAAAGCTAGGGGCGAGTGATTGCCGAACTGAATCCCCGACGTGCCTGTGCAAAGAGGCTGATCTGCATATGGGGCTTTCGTAAGAGCGAAAGCAGTTTCTGCGGGCGCGGAAGGCTGGCCAGAAGATTCCACAGGGCGTTTGGCACGTGATTGGTGTCACTTAAGGGGGGTCATCCGGTAAAAATCCACAGATTTTGGGCTTTCGCCTATCTTTCCCGCTTGCAGGCTGCCACGGCGCGGAGCTATATGTAATGGGTCTGTAACCTAAGGAGGGATCTATGGAGGAAATTCAGGAATCGCTGAGCGAAGAGTTGACCCGCCTGCAAACCGAGCATCACCGCTACGCTCAGCGGCTGGAAGAGCTGATTCAGAAGCCGTACCTCTCCGAAGATGAGCAACTGGAAGAGGTTCGCTTGAAGAAGCTGAAACTCCACGCAAAAGACCTGATATACGCGATTCAGCAGCGCCACACTGCAGTTGCAGTGTAGAGCAAAACCAGAGAAAAGCGGCATGTAGAGTGATGCTTAAGGCCGCCGCTCCCAGATGGTCGCGTCGACTTGGAAGTGGTGGCTTCAGTGTGCGGTGTCTCTGGTGTTGGTGGGCGTTTTTCGCGGGTAAGTGGCGAAGCAGGCGGGCAGCAATCCCACGTACGGGGTGTGTGCCAGCTGCGCGAGCGCCAAATTTTGCATCCCCGTATAATCGTTGGGGACTATGGTTCGCGACGGTTACATGTACGGGTTGGGGCTGCTGGCGGTTGCAGCGGTGGCTGTGTGGCTTACGGGTGTGTGGGCATGGGGGATTGTGCCTGTACTGCTTGCTGCGTTTTTCCTCTGGTTTTTCCGCGACCCCGAAAGGGCAATTCCTACGGCAGATGGGGCGGTTGTTTCCCCCGGCGACGGGCTGGTCACGGAGATAGTCCGCATCCAGACCCCGGAGGGCGAAAAGCAGCGCATCAGCATCTTTCTGAGCGTGTTTGACGTGCACGTGAACCGCTCGCCGATTGCGGGCATGCTGAGCGAAGTGCGCTACCAGAAGGGCAAGTATCTGAACGCCATGAACCCTGCCAGCGCCGATGCGAACGAGCAGAATATTGTGACGGTGCGCGGCGAGGGCGTGGAAGTGACCTTCAAGCAGATTGCCGGGCTGTTGGCGCGGCGCATTGTTTTTGACTACAAGCAGGGCGACCGCGTGGAGCGCGGGCAGCGCGTGGGGCTGATCAAGTTTGGCTCGCGCGTGGATGTGATTGTGCCTGGCGAGGCGGAGTTGCAGGTGAAGAAGGGGCAGCGGGTGCGCGGCGGCGCGAGCGTGCTGGCGATTGTGACGGCTGGTGTTCGGTCTGGCTACGGGAGCGGGGGTGAGCGGAGTTTGCGTGCTACCTCTGAGCCGCCAGAGGATGGGCGCTGATGCCTGGGCGCGATGCGGCAATTGCCAAGGCGCGGTTGCGGCGCGGCATGTACCTGCTGCCCTCACTGTTTACCATGGGCAACATTGCTGCGGGCTACTACGCGATCATGGAGACGATTGCGGCGATTGTTTCGCGCGGCGAGGCGCAGATGCACCTGGATCATGCGGCGATTGCGATTATGCTGGCGATTCCGTTTGACGCGCTGGACGGGCGCATTGCGCGCATGACGAATACGACGAGCGAGTTTGGCAAGGAGCTGGATTCGCTGGCCGACGCGATTACATTTGGCATGGCGCCGAGTTTGCTGGCTTACATCTGGGGGGTGTTTTTTCTGCCGGATTCAATTCGGCCGGAGTGGCGGCCCGATCTACGCCAGGACCTGATCTGGGCAGGTGGGTTTATCTGCTTTGTGTACCTGATTGGCGGCGTCTCGCGGCTGGCGCGGTTCAATATCAGCCCGGATGCGCAGCCGAGGAACCCGGGAAGGCCGGGGCGGAAGTATTTTGTGGGGATGCCGATTCCGGCTGCGGCCTTTACGCTGGCTGCAACGGTTCATGTTGCCAATGCGTATCCCAATGAGGCGTGGTGGGTGGCGATTCTGTGGCTGGGGTTGGTGGGCGCCTGCGGTTTGCTGATGGTGAGCACGTGGCGTTTCTGGAGCGGAAAGGAGATTAACTTTTCGCGGAGCCATCCCTTCCAGATTTTGCTGCTGCTGGCGGTGGCGATCTTTCTCTTGGTGCGTTTCTCGGGAGGCGTGTTGTTTGCTGCGGCGATGGTGTACCTGTTCTCGGGTCTGTGGGCGCGGGCAGCGTATTCGTGGCAACGGCGGAGGAAGCAGCGCGGAGTGGGCGCGGAATCGGATTCGCGCGGGCCTGATTCACTGACCAGGACACTGCATCCGTAGTATTCTCTGCATCCAATCTCTTTTGTGAATCACGACATTCAACGGATAATGGAAAATCCGAAATTCACGGATAAGGAAAGACCTGTGTACAAGATTGCGATTGCCGGCGCTTCGACGCTGCTAGGTAAGGAATTGAAGGAAGCTCTTGAGGATTCGCCGCTGGTGGGGGCGAACTTTACCCTGCTGGATGATGAGCAGGGGCAAGGGATGTTGGACCAAGTGGGCGACGAGGTGACGCTTGTCCAAGCCGTGGAGCCGGATTCGTTTGAGAAGGCGGATTTTACATTTTTTACCGGCTCAGAGGATATGACGCGGCGGCACTGGCAGAATGCTCTGCGGGCCGGCTCGACGGTGCTTGATCTCTCGGGGGCGCTGGAGGGTGAGGCGGGCGTGCTGGTGCGTGCGCCGTGGGTTGGGGTGGGTACCGACGGGGCGGATTTGTTGACGAAGGCCGTGGTCCCGGCGCACCCGGCGGCCCTGGCGCTGGGGCTGCTGGTGAGCAAGGTCGCGAGGGCTGGCGCGGTACGATCGGTGGCGGCGACGATGCTGGCTCCGGCGAGCGAGTTTGGGCGCGCGGCTATGGATGAGCTGCATCAGCAGACGGTGAATCTGCTGAGCTTCCAGAGTTTGCCGCGGGCGGTGTTTGATGCGCAGGCGGCTTACAACCTGTTGTGCGGGTTTGGCGAGAGCGCGCAGGCGAGCCTGATAAAGCTGGAAGAGCGGATTCAGCGCGATTATGTGGCGCTGGGCGGCGGCCGGTGGCCTGCGCTGGCTCTGCAGACGATTGCTGCGCCGGTTTTTCATGGGCATACGTTTTCGATTGCGATTGAGCTGGATAAGCCCGCGGACATTGCCGCAGTGGAAGAGGCTCTGGGCAGCGACCACGTTGATCTGGTGCTAGAAGATACCGATTCCCCCTCCAACCTTGCTGCAACAGGGCAGAATGATGTGCTGGTGCGTCTGCGGCCGGTGATCGAGGGCCGGAACCCGGCGCAGGCTTCACGGTTCTGGCTCTGGGCGGCCAGCGATAACCTGCGGCTCTATGCGCAAAACGCCGTCGAGTGTGCGCTGGATCTGCGCAGGCTGCGACCGCAGGGGCTTGTGCAGTAGTAAGTAGAGGCCATGATGATCGTTTGGGAAAAAGTATTCCCGATTTTAGCTGAAGCTATTCCAGGCTTTGGGCCTTCTCAAGAAGAGTGGGAAGACTGCCTATGCTATCCATTCATCTCCGACATGGTGCGGTTTGTGAATGACCGGACCTATCTTGGCACGGCAGAATCCGAGCACCTTGCCCGCCTCTTGGAAAATCTACTAACCAAGGGAGATGGTAATGTGCATGATCTTGCTGTCGACGCGATTGAAACTGTATGGGGAAGCGAAAACGGTAGATCAATCGCTGAGCACTTTGGACAAGAATCGAAAAAGATTTGGGATGAGATTGGTCGGCGAGGATGGTGCCAGTAAGCGGAACGCCTGCGAAAATTCAGGAATTTAATTTTAGGCTTACAGCTCTCAATCCCGCCTGTGGAAAACTCTTGTCAAGCCCTCCGGCGCAAAATATTTTCTAACCCCTTTATCATCAACGTAAAATTCTCTGGAAACTTTGCGTACAATTAACCCCGTTTATGCCAAACTAAGAATGAGCAGACAAACGGCCCGATTTCGTCAGAAATCGGGCCGTTCTCTTTTCTTGCGCAATTATGGCGCTGTTGTACAAAAGGTAGGCCGGGGCTTCAGCCCCGGCAATAAGTCCTGCCAAATGAGTAGGGCCTTTAGGCCCTGAGGTATGCTTTTCGACTTAAATTGCTGCTTTGTGCATCCGCGCCATACCGGCGTTTTCCTGCAAATCCGTTTCATTAAGACGCATTTAGACACACTTTTTCGCGGGAAAATCTCCCGTAAGCTATTGATAAAAAATCTTATCAAGTAACGTTGCCAGCAAAAATGCAAAAAATCACGCTGCACAGCCCACAGAATCTGTGGTTCTGTGGCGAAAAGGAGCGCGCCATGCCGCCAATGACAGCAACGAACTGTACCCGGTACCCCGTACCCGGCGCCCGGTCTTCCGCACAGTCGCACAGTCCCGGAATAAAGAAACTGCACAGCCGCTGTGCAATCGTCTGCATCCCGCACAAAATAAAGAGCCCCGGAAAGCACCCCACTGTGCGCAACGCGCCGTTGTTCAAAAGAGAGCAGGTGTCAGGACATCCGCGCCCATGTCTGCTCAATGAAGCTGTCGGTCATTCCGGCAATGTAGTCGGTAACAGTGCGGGCCAGACCCTGCGATTCGATCTGCTCGCGGTGGTCCTCGGGCAGCAGCTTAGGGTCGGCGGCGAACTGCACGAAGAGTTTTTCTACGACCGCTGCAGAGTGGGCGCGGGATTCTTCGAGGTCCGGTGAGTTGTAGAGATTCGCATAGAGGAAGCGCTTGGTAGCGGCGCGTTCAGTCTCCGTTGCCGGGCTGAAGGCGGCGAGGCGCTGTGGTGTGCTGCGCACATCATCGAGCGTGTTGATTTTGTTTGTTTCAATGCGGCGGCGTACTTCCTGCAACAGATCTGTGACAAGGACGTTCAGCATACGGCGCGTGGCTTCGCCGGCGAGAACGCGTGGCGTGGCAGTGGGGTATTCGTTACGCGCGGCGGTGTGAAATTCGCGGAAGAGTGGGACGTGGAGCAGGACGGACTCAATGCGGAGGATGCCGGAGTCGAGGCCGTCTTCAATATCGGCGGTGAGATAAGCGATTTCATCGGCTAGATCAATGAGCTGAGCTTCGAGCGGCGGAAGCTGGTCGAGGAAATATTCGGCAAGCTCGGGATGTGCGGCGGGCGAGTAGTCGCGGGAGTGCTTGATGATGCCTTCTCGAACGCCAAGGGTGAGGTTGAGGCCGCGGAAGGCGGGATAGCGTTCTTCGAACCAGGTGACGATGCGCAGGGCGTGCAGGTTGTGGTCGAAACGTAGGCCGTAGGGTTTCAATGCTTCGTCGAGTGCGCGTTCGCCGACGTGGCCGAAGGGCGGGTGGCCTATGTCGTGGACCAGCGCCAATGTTTCCGCAAGCTCGACGTTGAGGCCGAGGGTGGCGGCCATGGTGCGGGAGATTTGCGCGACTTCCAACGTGTGCGTGAGGCGGCTGCGGAAGTGGTCGCCTGGGCGGTTGCCGGGCGCTTGCGTGAAGACCTGCGTTTTGCCGGCGAGGCGACGGAAGGCGCGTGCGTGAAGGACGCGGGCGCCATCGCGAATGAAAGCGGAGCGATAGGCGTGCGGTGGCTCGGGGTATGCGCGCTGTGTGAGTGCCCCGTCGCCGGGTACGGCGATGGCGGGGGAAAGCGCTGCAGGCTGTTCGGCTTTCACGCTCATGAGATACAGGGTACAGTGTTCGTGATTTGTGAACCGTGAAGAGTGGACAGAAAACTTTGGCCCGTGTCCTGAGTGGAGCGCGGGCCAAGGTGTTTTGTTTTGGGTGTTGTGAATTACGGCTTGTTGTTGCCGGTGCCGTCGGTGTTTTCCTGTCTGGCGAGCTTCACGTGTGCGGTGTCGAGCTTCTTCTGCACCTTGGCTACTTCGCCGGGTTCGATATCGGCTGCTGTGGACTTGGCGTAGTTGGCGAGGGAAAGCTCCCACTGTGCGGCTGCCAGACGAATGCGGCCAGTCTTCTCATAGAGGTCACCGAGGTGGTCATGCACCGTGGGGTCGGTCTGCGAGCGGTCTACGGCCTGACGTAGGTTGGACTCTGCGAGTTCGTATTCGCCGAGCTTGAAGTAAGCCCAGCCGAGCGAATCGAGATACGCGCCGTTGGTCGGGTCGATTTCGACGGCCTTGCGGATATACTTGACGGCTTCCGGCAGGCGGATGCCCTTGTCTGCCAGCATGTAGCCGAGATAGTTGAGCGTGAGCGAGTTGTTGGGATCGAGATCGAGCACCTGCTTGAAGTAGCCTTCGGCCTGCTCAAGATGCTTCTGCTTGTCAGCCAGCTCACCCCTGAGGAAGAGCACGTTGATACGCTCTTCTTTTTTGGTGGCCATGGTGTCGGCCTTGGCGATGGAGTCTTCCGCGTCCTTCCAGCGGCGCAGGCGGATGTTGATCTGCGTGATTTCGAGCCATACGCCGCGATCATCGGGCGTGTTGTTCAGCGTGCTCTTGGCGGCGGCGACGGCGTCATCGCCTTTGCCCGCGTCTACGAGCACATCGGCGAGAGCCAGCTTCAGGTCGCGGTTTTTGGGATTGGCGGCAACGGCTGCATGCGCGGCTTCTACGGACTTGTCATACTGCTTGGATTCGCGGTAGACATCAACCTGTCCCTGATAACCGCGAATGGCAGCATCGCCACCGAGGTCAATCATCTTCTGGTAGATGGCGACGGACTGATCGGTCTTGCCCTGTTCGTGATAAACGGCGGCAAGGCGCTCGAGGAAGATGCTGCGATTGGTCTTCTCGTCGGCGGTGTAGGCACCGTTGGCGTGGAAGAGGGTGGGTAGCTCGAGCATCTTTTCGTAGACGCGAGCGGATTCGTCGTAGCGGCCGAGGACATCGAGCAAAAGGCCTTCGTCATAGCCGGCCTTGAGATCGTCGGGCGTGATCTTGCGCGCTTTGCGAATGGCGACGAGGGCGTCTTCATATTTGCCCTGACGGCGCAGAATCTCCGAGATGTTGACGAGTGGGTCAGCGGTTTCGGGATCGGCTGCGGCGAGGTCCTTGTACTGCTTGAGAGCTTCGTCGAGCTGATTGTCATTCAAGAGCGCCTGCGCGAGGGCGTTGAGCGTCTGGGGATCGCCGGACTGCAGGTCATTGGCGCGCTTGTAGGCGGCAATGGCGTCCTTGGGACGCTTCATCTGGTCGTAGGTGGCGCCGAGGGTGAACTCCATGCGCGGTGTACGGTCGGCTTCCGGCACGGACTCGAGAATCTTGGCGGTCTGGTCGAGATTGTTGTTCTCGGCGTAGACACGGGCAAGGTTCAGGATGACTTCTTCGGATTCGGGGTCGAGCTTGCGCGCGATCTGGAACTGAGCTTCGGCCTTGGGCTGCTGGTGCTTGGCGAGATAAAGCTGGCCGAGAACCATGTGGCTTTCGACGCTGTTCGGATCGAGCGAGACGAGCTTTTCGTATTCGGCAATAGCCTGATCGACGGTGTTGCTGGAGGGCTGCGCGTTGGCTCCGGCATTCTGCTGCTCACCGAGCTGGCGCAGGTAGATGTGGCCGAGGAGCTTGTGCCCGTCGAGATCGTCAGGCGAGTTTTTGAGCAGCTCGCGGACGGTGGTTTCCGCTTCATGCGAGTGGCCGGTGCGGAAGTAGAGGTCCGCGAGGCCGTTGTAAAGCTGAGGAGATGTGGGGTCGGCGTTGATGGCCGCCTTGTATTCCTCAATGGCATGCTGCACGAACTCGGGCCGGCCGGTGTTCATGGCCTGGTCTTCATAGACGCCAGCCATGGCGGCGTGGAAGTAGGCCTGCGAGCGGGCGCCCTGCGCGGGCTGTGCCTGAGTTGTGGAAGCGGGCTGGGCGGAGGATTGGGGGCCAGATTCTGTCTTGACTTGTGTCTGGGCGCCCATCGCCAGCGGCATGGTAATTGCAGATGCTGCGAAGACCATGCCAAGAAGCGGCAAACGATGCGGAGTATTCATCATCACGAAAGGGAATCCATGCCTCGGTGCATCGGGGTGTTGCCGCCACCGAATGAGCTGGAGGAGGCGGACTCCTATGCTTTCAGACGATTGTACGCGTGATTGGGTGTGGAGGGATACACCGCCCGGGAGGATTTCCGCGCGGTGTATGAGAGTGGTGTAAAGAAGTGCCGCAGAATCAGTGGCGGAAGTGGCGCATGCCGGTGAATACCATGGCGATGCCGAGGCGGTCTGCTGCGGCGATGACGTCTGCGTCCTTGACTGAGCCGCCGGGTTGGATGACGGCGGTGGCTCCGGCTTCTACGACGGTTTCAAGACCGTCAGGGAAGGGGAAGAAGGCGTCAGATGCGGCGACGGTTCCCTTGAGTGGGAGGACTGCTTTCATGGCTCCGAATTTGGCGGAGTCCACGCGGCTCATCTGGCCAGCGCCGACGCCTACGGTTTGGCCGTCACGAGCATAGACGATGGCGTTGGACTTGACGTGCTTGCAGACTCGCCAGGCGAAGAGAAGGCTGCGGAGCTCTTCTTCGGTGGGCTGGCGCTTGGTGACGACTTTCAGCTCGGCGGCGGTGACGTGGCCGGTGTCTGCGTCCTGCAACAGGAGGCCACCGGAGACGTTTTTGACGACGGGCTTGGGCGGTGCGGCTGCGATTTCTACGAGGCGGAGATTTTTCTTGGCTGCGAAGCGCTCTTTGGCTTCGCCGGTGAAGCCGGGGGCGGCGATGGCTTCTACGAAGAGCTTGGCGATTTCTTCGGCGGCGGGGCCGTCTACTACGCGGTTGATGCCAATGACGCCGCCGAATGCGGAGACGGGGTCGGCGGAAAGGGCTTTCTGATATGCCTCAAGGACGGTTGTGCCGGTGGCTGCTCCGCAGGGATTGGTGTGCTTGATGATGGCTACGCCGATTTCGGAGTTGTCAGGTCCGCCTAGTTCGAGGGCCAGCTCCCAGCAGGCGTCGAGATCGACGAGGTTGTTATAGCTTAGCTCTTTGCCTTGAAGCTGCTTTGCACCGGCTACGCCGAGGCCAGTGCCGTCTGCGTAGAGGGCGGCGCGCTGGTGCGGGTTTTCACCGTAGCGGAGCGACTGCGCGAGCGGGTAGTTGATGCGCAGTGTTGCGGGGAGCACCTGCGGTGCGGCCAACTGCGCCTTCGGCGCGATAGGTTCAGTTGCGAGCGGAACTTCTGAAATCTGGTCGAGCGTGTTGGCGATGGCGGTGTCGTAGGCGGCGGTTGTGGCGAAGGCTTGCCTGGCGAGCTTCCAACGGGTTGCACGGCTTAGGGAGCCGTTGTTGGCTTTGAGCTCTTCGGTGAGCAAGGGGTAGTCGGCGACGCGGGTGACGATGGCGACGTCTTCAAAGTTCTTTGCTGCGGAGCGGACCATCGATGGGCCGCCGATGTCGATGTTCTCGATGAGATGGCCGAAGACTACGCCGGGCTGGACGGCGGTTTTCTCGAAGGCGTAGAGATTGACGACGACCATGTCGATGGGCGCGATGTTGTGCTGCGCGACGGCGGCTTCATGCTCGGCGTTGCCGCGGATGTAGAGCAGGCCGCCGTGCACTTTGGGGTGCAACGTCTTCACGCGGCCGTCGAGCATCTCGGGGAATCCGGTCAGGTCGCTGATGTCCTTGACCGTGAGGCCGGCTTCACGCAGGGTGCGTGCTGTGCCTCCGGTGGAGATCAGCTCCACGCCGTGGCCGGCCAGTGCCTGGGCAAACTCCACAAGGCCAGCCTTATCCGTAACACTCAACAATGCCCGCTGTATCTTTTTTTGCGCGCTCAAAACGCTCTCCTTCAAGCGGCTTGCGTGTATGCAAGCCCACTCTCCAGAGTACCGTATCGGAGCTTTTAGCTCTTAGCTGTCAGCTTTTGGCTTGTTTTTGGCGCTGCGGGCGTTTCTGCTACGGATATGGCGGGCTGCACAGAGGCTAAGAGTTAACGGCTGACAGCTATATTTTCGGTTACAGTGGAGCTATGGGCAGTACCCCCCCCCACCCTTTTGCAGAGGGCCCGCATAACGTACCGGAGTATCTGCCTCCGCAGCCCGGTGATGGATATGGCTACGCGCCGCCTCCGCTGCCGCGTAGGGCACGGCGTGGCTGGGTTTCGGCTCCGGCTACCTACTTCCTGATTGGTGTGAATGTTGCTGTCTTTGTGTTGATGACGCTGCGTGGCGTGAGCCCTATCAGCCCAGAGCCTGAACAGCTTTTGCACTGGGGCGCGGACCACGCGGGGCTTGTTCTGCTGGGTGGGGAGTGGTGGCGGATTCTTACCGCCATGTTTGTGCATGTGGGCATACTGCACCTGGCCACGAACATGTGGTGCTTGTGGAACCTGGGACTGCTGGCTGAGCCGCTGATGGGGTCCGTTGGCGTGATTGCGGTATATCTGCTGACGGGTGCGGCGGGGAATCTGCTTTCAATTGCGCATAACTTTATCTGGCCCATCCAGGACAATGTTTATCCCGTAGGCGCGGGTGCGTCAGGCGCTGTCTTTGGAATCGCCGGTGCGCTGATTGTTCTGTTAAAAAGCCCGCGGCTACCTGTTCCGCCAGAGGATTTGAAGAAGCTGCGCCGATCGGTGATTACCTTTGCTGCCATCAACCTTGTGATTCCTTTTGCTGTGAATTATGGTGCGGAGGCGGTGCACGCGGGGTTGCAGATTGACTACATGGCGCATGTGGGCGGCGTGGCCTGCGGGCTACTGTTTGCCGTGCCCATGGTGCCGCGGCTTGGCTCGCCGCGCGGCCTGTTTACGATGCGGTTGCAGACGGCTATCGGCATTGTGACGGGGCTGGTGGTTCTGTTTGGATTCTTCCTGGCGCAACTGCCGCGTTAGAGTGACGGCGAAATTTCCATCTTGTTGTGTCTGTGCCATAATTCGCGTGTAAGCGTAGGGCAAGATGCAAGTCCACTCCAACTCTCAATGTGGAGGCGCAGATGGAACGCCGGGATTTTCTGAAGCAGGCCGCAATTACGGCGGCTACTGTTGCGACAACTTCTCAATTACACGCGAATACCAAGACGCCATCGAATCCGATTGCGCGGCGTGCGCTGGGCAAGACCGGCGAGCAGCTTTCGATTATCGGTTTTGGCGGCATTGTGGTGATGAATGAAGAGACGGGCGTGGCCTCGAATATTGTGGCTGAGGCTGTGGACCGCGGCGTGAATTATTTTGATGTGGCTCCGAGCTATGGCAATGCACAAGAGCGGCTGGGACCGGCGCTTGCGCCGTATCGCAAGAACTGTTTTCTAGCGTGCAAGACCGAAGGCCGCATGAAGGATGACTCGCAGAAGCAATTGGAAGAGTCATTGAGGTTGTTGAAGACGGACCACCTGGACCTGTACCAGTTTCATGGGCTGGTGAAGATGAAAGAACTGGACCAGGTGCTGGGGCCGGGCGGCGCGATGGAGACGATGGAGGCGGCGAAGAAGGCGGGCAAGATTCGCTACATCGGTTTCTCTGTGCACTCGGTGGAGACAGCGCTGGCTGCAATGGACCGCTACAACTTCGACACGATTTTGTTTCCGGTGAACTGGGTGCTCTTTACGCAGGCGAACTTTGGTCCGCAAATTTTGCAGAAGGCGCAGGAGAAGAAGATGGGTATCCTGGCGCTGAAGGGCATGGCGAAGACCGTGTGGGCTGCGGACCAGAAGCAGAATCATCCGCAGCCAAAGTGCTGGTATCAGCCAGCGGCGTTTCCCGACGAGGCTTCGTTGGGATTGCGCTGGACGCTTGGACATCCGGTGACGGCGGCGATTCCGCCGGGGGATGAACGGTACTTCCGGCTGGCGATGGACGTAGCGCAGAACTACAAGCCGCTTTCAGCACACGAAGAGCAGGCGCTGTTGAGCGGTGGGCATGGTGTGGAGCCCATCTTTCACCTGGGTAATGATGTGTAGGCGCTTAGGGCAAAATCCGAGAAGGTGTGCCCTTTGAAGATTTTTTCAAGGTTGCCGCTCCCTGATGGTCGCATCAACTTGGCTGTGCGGCTTCGGGGTACAGTATCTCGGATTTTGTTTTAGCGCGACGAGGACGCGAACTTGCGCACCATGGCCAGCAGAATCTCGCGGTCGCTCTTGTTGAGATTGCTGGAGTAGCGGCGTACCTGCATGAGGAAACGCAGTTCGTCGTCCGAGAGCTTGGGCACGCTCATCTTCTTTTCGATGGATTCATCGTTGAAGAACTGTGCGATCGGCAGGTCGAGCGCCGTGGCGATCTTCGAGAGCGTGTCGAGCGAGGGAACTGTGTGGCCGTTTTCCACGCGGGAGAGGTAGCAGCGGAGGAGTCCGGTTTTCTTTTCGATGTCCCCCTGCGAGAGGCCTTTTTGCAGGCGGTGAGAGCGAATCGTGGTGCCAATCTGCATGGTGTCTGGATCCTTCGCCGTGGCCGGCAGGGTGAGTCTGCCGGCTCTCGGATTGTTAACTCAATAGTTAACATGCGGAGGTGTCGCTGGCAAGGTGACGAAAGGGTGAGAGGTGCTTTCCTGGGTACCCCGCCTGTGGATTTCACTACGGATTCAGCGCTGTAGAGCCTCCGCGAAGAACTTGTCGATGCGGGCTAGCGCGTCGGCGGCGTCTTCGGGCTTGTAGCCGGTTTTATTGTTGGGGTTTTCGAAGGCGTGGCCGGCGTCGGGATAAATCTTGGTATCGACGGGCTTGCCCATGGATTTCAGGCTTGCTTCAAAGGTATGGATGGACTCGGCGGAGATTCCCTGGTCGAGCCCGCCGAAATTGCCGAGGACAGCGGCGTGGATTTTGCCGAGTGCGGTTTTATCTGTCGGCAGTGCGCCGTAATTGATGGCCACCGCGCGCAGCGAAGGCTCGGCAACGGCGAGCTGTGAGGCGAATCCGCCGCCCATGCACCAGCCCACTGCGCCGATGCGGCTGCGATTCACGTCCTTGCGGTTGGCGAGGAAACGGAAGCCGGAGGTCAGGTCTCGTACGCCCTGGTCCTGCGGCAGGCCGCGCATCAGCTCATGTGCTGTGTCGGGGTCTTTGGCAATTTTGCCGCGGTAGAGATCAACGGCGAGAGCGACGTAACCCTTGGATGCATAGTTGGCGGCCTGTTCCTTGATCCAGTCGTTCACGCCCCACCACTCCTGGATGACAATGACGGCGGGGTGCGATCCAGGGCCTTGCGGAAGGTAGAGAAATCCCTGTGCTGTAGAGTCGCCGCTGGGGAAGGTGACGGCTTCTTGCGCGTGCGTGATTGCAGTGGAAGCGGAGATCAGGAATGTAATCGCGCAAAGAAGAAGGCGAAGAGGTTTCATGGCATGGTCTCGATTCATGACGGGGATTTATGGAATTTCTACCGGCACAAGAATAGTGCGGCCTAGAGCCATTTCACAAGATACTCAATTCCCTTAACAGGATTGTCATTGTAGGGCGGGCAAGGGGTGAAGCCCATGGTGCGATAGAGCCGATAGGCGCTGGCCATTGCTGCGGGAACTGTGTCGAGATAGACGGCTTTGCAGCCTGCAGCTATGGCTCGGTTCAGCACGGCTTGTGTGAGTGCATGCCCAAGGCCGAGGCCACGAGCCTCCGGTGCTACCCACAGGCGCTTCATCTCCCATGTGTGCGGCGCAATCTCGCGCCATGCAACAAGTCCTACGGCTGCATCATCGGCGCGGGCGAGCAGGCATCCGCCGTTACGCTCGATATAGCTGAGTGGAAGGCTTGCAGCCTCTTTTTCGAGTGTGCCAAAACAGAATCCTGCCACATTTTCGTGGCTCACGATAAATTGTCCATAGGAGAGCAGTAGCGCACGCGCCTCAGCGATTGTGGCTGGAGGTGCGGCGACGGGAACTTCCTCGATGCGGATGACGCGGCCTGCTACTTCAGATTGCATGGAATGAGTTTAGAGGCGCGGCAGGCCGGGGTAAACCTTTACGGCTTTTGACCCGTCTCTTTGTGTACAGACGAAGAGAGAGCTCAGGAGATGGAATGCGGCAGTGGATACAGGTGGGGTGTCGAGCAGTTGGTCTGATTGCCGTATGTGTGATTTCTGCAGCTGCCCAGGCACCTGCTGCGCCAAGCCCTGCTACATCAGATCCGGCTCCGCAGGCGCAAGCGGCTCCAGCGCAGGCCGCTGATGCGACGGTTACCGGTGGCAAATTGCATGGCGTGGTGAAGAGCGGCAATGTTCCTTTACCGGGCGTGACGGTGACGGCGCAGAACACGCTGACCGGCAAGCGCTACGCTACGACGACGGATGCTACCGGCGCGTGGTCGATGATGATTCCGCAGAATGGCCGCTACGTGATTCGGACGCAGTTTGCGGCTTTTGCGCAGGGCTCGCAGGAGGCGTTGTTTAACGCGACGGGCAGCCACGACCAGGCGGTGAATTTTGATCTGACGCTGGCCAGCCGTGCTGTGCAGCAGGAGCAGCAGGCGCAGACAGGGCAACAGCAGCAGATTCAGCAGGTGATTCGGCAGCTTGCTGCGAACGGCGCGCAGAGCCTCAGCCTGATCAGCTCGCTGAGCAGCGATACGGAAAGCGGTTCGGGGGGCGCATCTGCGAATGGCGGCGCGGTGCTACCTTCGATTGCGGGCAACTCGGATTTCAGCAGCGAGTCGGTTTCGATCAATGGGCAGAGCGGGCAGGTGAGCCCGATTGCTGGGCTGGATATGGATCGCATTCGCGATGCGATTGAAACGGCGCGTGCGCAGGGAGCGATTCCGGGCGGTGGTGGGCTGTTTGACAGCGCAGGTAGTGGAGGTTTCGGCGGCGCCTTTGGCGGTAGCTTCGTCATAGGAGGTCCCGGCGGAGGTCCCGGTGGGCCGGGCGGTCCTGGTGGATTTGGCGGACGCGGCGGCGGTGGGCGTGGAAACTTCCGTGGCTTCAATCCGGGACAGCCGCACGGTGCAATCTTCTGGTTCGGCACAAACTCGGCGCTGAACGCGGAACCATTTAGCGTGACGGGTGGATCGCGACCGCAGCCGAGCAATGGCTCCAACCGCTTTGGCCTGACGTTCATGTCCGCGCCGTATATTCCTGGCCTGACTAAGCCCAGTAACAAGGACACGATTTTCCTTACGCTTTCCGGTCAGCGCAGCTCCAGCCTGACCGCCTTTAACACTCTTGTGCCTACCGATGAGCAGCGCGCGGGCGATCTTGGCAATGGCCTGACTGTTACACCGGTTCCGCAGGCTGTGGCGTTGTTGAAGTACGTTCCGGAGCCGAATGTTCCACTATCTGGTGGAAATAACTACTATTCGCTGGCCACCGCGCAGACGAACTCGACGCAGTTGGGCGTGCGCTACATGCGTAGCATCGGCTCGAATGCTTCTCCGCTGGGCTTTGGCGGGCGTGGCGGTGGGGGTGGGGGGGGAGGCGGCCGTCGCTCGCAGCAGAACCAGGGGCTGCGGCAGAGCGTGAACTTCAACTACAACTGGTCTGGCTCAGCCGCTGACAGCGTAGGCATCGTGCCGATTCTCGGCGGCAAGACGGACTCTAATTCGCAGTCACTGCAGGCTGGTTACACAATTGGCTATCACAAGCTCACCAACATCTTTAACGTTAACTGGAACCGCACGAATACCAGTAATCCGAATTACTTTACCAATGGCACGGATATTGCGAGCCAGATGGGCATTCTCGGCCCAGATGGAGAGGCGCTGAACACAAGCCCGCTGAACTATGGCGTGCCGAATGTCAACGTGAGTGGTTTTAACAACTTCATCAGCGAGGTGCAGCCCACCTTTTCGATTGCGCAGACCATCTCGCTTTCAGAAACGCTGTCGTGGATACACGGCAAACACAATCTGCGCTTTGGCGGCGATTATCGCCGCGTGCATCGCGATTTCCTGGGACAGGGCAACGCTACGGGATCGTTTGAATTTACTGGGCAGTATCACAAGGAGTTGCAGCAGACGGATCAGGCGCTTGCATCTCTGGCCGATTTTCTTGCCGGCGAGCCGACGCAGACTTCGATCTCCGCTTCGGATAGCAAGACCTATCTGCGGGACAATGTCTACGACCTCTACGCAAACGACGATTGGCGCGTGAGGCCGAGCCTGACGCTTCAGATAGGCGTGCGTTATGACTTCTATGCACCGTATACGGAGAAGTACAACCACCTGGCGATGGTGGATACAAATCCCGGCGGCAACTTCACAAGTGTGGGACAGGTGAGCGCCGGGACGACGAGTCCAAATTATGGCTCGCTGCCGGATTCGCTCGTCTATCCCTATCGTATTGGCTTTTCGCCGCGTCTCGGCATTGCGTGGCGCGTGCCGAAGATCAAGCAGATGGTGGTTCGCGCTGGATACGGCATCAACTATACCGTTGGCGAATACTCAACCTTTGCGCAAAGCATGGCCTACCAGCCGCCGTTTGTGAATGAGCAGTCGAATATCTGCTCCAGCACATCTACAACGCCGTGCTACACGCTGGCCAACGGATTCTCTGGGGCCAACCCTATCGGGACGTATGCTCTGGACCCGCACTACCGGCTGCCGCACGTGCAGGCCTTCAATCTCGACATTCAGAAGACTCTGCCGTGGGGCATTGTTATGAACCTCGGATACAACGGCTCTATCGGCGGCAATATGGACATCAAGATTGCGCCGCGCGCCGTTGTTTCGAGCCCGAATACCAATCTCGATAATGTGCCTTTCTACTATCTCGAAGACGGTGCCTTCTATCACATGAATGAGGGCACGGTGCGTGTAAACAAGCGGCTGACGCACGGCATCGCTCTCGGCGCGAACTATCAGTGGATGCACGCGATTGACAACTCGGGCGGCGTAGGAGGCAACTCGCCTCTGACCGCGCAGAGCTGGCAGGACATTGGCGCGGAAGTGAGCAACTCGACCATCGACCAGCGGCACAAGGTTTCGGGAACTTATCTCTACGAGCTGCCCTTCGGCAAGGATAAGTGGTGGTTTACCACGGGAACCGCTTCGCACGTCCTGGAAGGCTTTTCGATCTCCGGCTCGTTTACTTTTGCAACGGGTTCGCCGCTGAATGTGACCTATTTCTCGACGGCTTTGGCGCTCAACTGCGGCACGGCGGGCACGCTGCGTCCGAATATTGTGCCGGGAGTTTCGCCCACGGCGGGCGGAGGGTCGAAGGAGCAGTGGTTCAACACAAGCGCGTTTACCACGCCGGCGTCGACTGGCGAATATTGCCCCATCGGCAATGCGCCGCGCAATGTGCTGATGGGGCCGGGCACGGTTTCCAACAATATGTCGCTTTCGAAGACGCTGCAGTTGGGCGATACGCGCAGCTGGGAGTTCCGCGCAACGGCGCAGAACGCTTTTAACACAGTGCAGTATTCGACCGTTGGCTCGACGTATGGCACGTCCACCTTTGGGCAGGTGATTTCGGCGAGCAGCATGCGTTCCTTCCAGTTCACGACGAGATTTAGATTCTGATGCGTACGCAGGCGGAAAAGAAAAACGGTTCGGGAGAGAGGATTTTCATGGCGCGGTGGGCTGAAAAATCGATTGCGGCGATTGCGGCGTTGGCGCTGTTTATGCCTTCCTCTGTTCCGATGTATGCGCAGAACCAGCAGCAGGCCAACCAGAATCAAGACCAGCAGGATACGGGCTTTGTTTTGCGGGTGAATGCGGACCTGGTTTTGACCAACGTGGTGGCGCGTGATGCGAAGACCGGCGAGGTGGTGCGCGGGCTTACGGCGAAGGATTTTACGGTTCTCGAAAATGGCAAGCCGCAGAAGATTTCCACTTTTGATTTCCAGAGCGTGGATATGGCTACGCCGTTGAGCGAGGCCACAGTGAGTGGCCTTGCCATGGGTGGAAACACTGCGAATGGGCAGACGGCTGTTGTTGCGAAACCGGAAGAGTTGCGGAATCATCGCCTCATCGTGATGTTCTTCGACCTTACCTCCATGCAGCCCGAAGATCTGGACCGCTGCGTGGAGGCAGCGCGTGATTTTTTGAAGAACAAAATGCAGGCCGCGGATCTTGTGGCGCTGGTTTCGCTCGGCGACACGCTGAAAGTGGATCAGGACTTTACCGCTAACAAGGATGCGCTCATCAATGAGGTGGGCATCTACAACGGCACGCAGGGACAGGGCTTTGCGCAGGGCACTACGGCGAACTCCAACCAGGTGGAAGACACCACTGGGTACACGCCGGATGAGAGCGAGTACAACGACCTGAATACCGACCGCGAGCTGTTTGCGCTGCGCGCGATTTCGAAGTCGCTGGAGCGCATTACGGAGAAGAAGTCGCTGCTGTATTTCTCGGGCGGCATCTCTCGGGATGGTATTGAGAACCAAGCTTCACTGCGTTCTGCCATCAATGCGGCCGTTCGCGCCAACCTTGCCATTTACAGCGTGGACACGCGAGGTCTGCAGGCTGTTTCGCCAATGGGCGATGCTTCCCAGGGCAACTTGCGCGGGACGGGCGCGTACAACGGAGCCTCGCTGACCAACAATATGCAGGCGAACTTTGCGAGCCAGGAAGTGATGGCTACGCTCAGCTCGGACACGGGTGGCAAGGCCTTCTTCGACTCGAATGATTTTGCGCCGGCCTTTGCGCAGGTGCAGAAAGATACGTCTGCATACTACGCGGTTGGCTTCCATTCGACTAACCCTGCGCGTGACGGAAAATTCCGCAGGCTTACCATCAAGATCAACAAGCCGGGCATCAAGCTTGAGTACCGCCCCGGCTACTATGCGCCGGCGGACTTCCAGCACTCCGGCAATGAAGACCGGGAGCGCCAGTTGCAGGATCAGCTTGCGAGCGACCTGCCCGCTACAGACATGGCGCTGTACCTCGACGCCATGTACTTCCGCATGGATGACAACCGCTTCTATGTACCGGTTTCGCTGATTATTCCGGGCTCGCAGATTCCGTTTGTGAAGGGTGGCGACAAGGACAAGGCGACGATCGACATCATAGGTGCGGTGATTGACGAGGTGAAGCGTCCAGTGGGGCGTGCGCGAGAGACGGTGAAGCTGAATCTCGACTCCTCGCAGCAGGCGCGGCAGAAGAACATTCAGTACAACACGAGCTTCAATCTGCCGCTGGGCAAGTACCAGATCAAGTTTGTGGTGCGCGAAAACCAGACCGGCCGCATGGGTTCGTTTGAAGCCGACATTACGCTGCCAGATATGAAGAAGGCGCCACTTCGGATGAGCTCGATTGTGCTGGCTTCGACGCGGCAGCCGAGTAAGGCGCAGAACCCGCTGGTGCGCGAAGGCGAAGAGTACGTGCCGAATATCAGCCACGTCTTCCGGCAGGATCAGCACCTGTATCTGCTCTATGAGGTGTACTCTCCCGCGCAGGAGAAGCTTGCTGACAATGCGCCGAAAGGTACGAAGCCGGGCATCAATCTACTGAGCAGCCTTGAACTGATTCAGGGTTCGACGAAGGTTTACGAGACGCCGCTGGTGCAGGCAAAGCAGATCAATGTGGAAGGGCGTAATGCCGTTGCCGTCGAGCTGGATGTGCCACTCGCGGGACTCAAGCCTGGCTCTTACATATGCCAGTTGAATGTGGTGGATGATGCTGGCGGCAGCTTTGCCTTTCCGCGCTTTGCTGTGCTGGTGCGTGAACCCGTGCCAGTAGCACAACCGGCTGCGCCGGCGGCCACGGGCACGGGTTCTGGGAGATAGGTAGGAAAACTTAGAGCATTTTCCGCATTCCCATAGAGTTACCAGGTGTTGTGCAAGGTCGATTTTTCTTGATGAAAAATCCACTCAGCTTCTGTGGCTTACTCGACAGCAATGCGGAAAATGCTTTAGCCCTTGCCGCCGGTGATAAGGCGGAAGAGGAAGACAAGGATGATCGCTCCGACAAGTGCGATGATCAGCGAGTAAATGAGGCCGCCGCTGGCGGGCAGGTGGATAAGCGTGGCAAGGAAGCCGCCGACAAGCGAGCCGACGATGCCGAGAATGATGTCCCAGAAGAAACCGTAGCCGCTCCCCTTCATGATTTTTCCGGTGAGCCATCCAGCGATTAGACCAACCACGATTACAAACAACCAATGCATGTTGTCCTCCGTTCGGTGCTGCAGGATGCTCGGGCTTTGAGAACGGCTGCCCGGCTGCGCCGCAGTGTATATGGATGCTGGATTGGTTGCAAAGGGTTTTCTGCGCGGGGCTCGCGCGAAAATTCGTTTACTGCTAATTGAGTGTGGGAGTAAGCGGCTCCGTGCTGCCCGCGACATGGCCGTACGGGCAGTGCCGGCAGCCTGAGCCACAGCAGGATCCGCGCTTGAGGTGATAGGCCGCCGTAAAGACTATCAGGCCGTTCTCGAAGTAGTAGTCTTCAGGCGCTAGCGCGGCGTTTTGCTCGTCTTTTTGCTCATTGCTCACTCAAATTATTGTCGCCCGAGCGGCGCGGCACTGGCGAATAGAATGAAAACATGACATTGACTGCAACGGGACAGACTTTAACTGCGACTGAGCGGGCTCTCCGCATCAAAATCATCCTCTTCGACGTGGATGGCGTTCTGACGGACGGAACCATCTGGCTTGTGCCTGGCAGTCCTGCGGATGGCGGTTCTTTGGTTAAGCAGCAGTTGAAAGAGAAGAGCAGCGAGGTGGGCTTTGCCGTGCAGTCGGCCACGCTGACGGAAGCAAAAGGTTACAGCGCGCATGATGGCGCGGGTATCTCCCTGGCGCGTCTTGGTGGGCTGAAATGTGGCGTGATTACCAAGCGCATCAGCGAAACGGTGGCCACGCGGGCGCGCGATCTGAAGCTTGAGTATGTTTACATGGGGCAGTCCTTCAAGATGCAGGCCGTGCGCGAGATTATGGCGAAGGAAGGCGTGACGCTCGAAGAGATTGCCTACGTTGGCGATGACGTTATCGACCTGCCCGTGTTGCGCCAGTGCGGGCTTGCGATTGCCGTTGCGAATGCACGGGAACAGGTGAAGGCCGCTGCGCATTACATTACGCCGAACTCTGGCGGATATGGTGCGGGCCGCGATGCTATTGATTTCATTCTCGACGCAAAGGGAGTGCTGAATGACTGCATCGAAGCCTACATTGACGAAGAGAATCCCATTGCGCCTTCGATGGATATTGGGAACAGTGTTGGCACAGTTTAAGCCGGAGAGTTGCCGTTTATGAGCCAGCAACTGGAAACGCCGAAGCAGAAGATTGGATATATTGCGCTGGTTGTGCGCGAATACGATGAGGCCATTGCGTTCTATTCGGAAAAACTGGGCTTTGTTCTGGTTGAGGATACGTTTCTTGGCGATAAGAAGCGATGGGTTTTGATGGAGCCGCCTAACTCAACGGGCACACGGCTTCTTCTTGCGCGTGCAGCCGCGCCGGAACAGGTAACGCGGATTGGCAACCAGACCGGGGGCCGCGTGTTTTTGTTCCTGCATACGGATGACTTCTGGCGCGACTACAACGCTTACGTGGCTCGCGGCGTGGTGTTTCGCAGGCCACCCAAAGAAGAGACCTACGGAACCGTCGCGGTCTTTGAAGATCTGTATGGCAATCTTTGGGATTTGCTTGAGCTAAAGCAGAAGTAAAACCGAGTCAATTCTTTCCGGCATAGGCTGGGAAAACTTTTTCGATCAACATGCCTCGTACTGCCTGGCGCAAATCTGTTTTCGGATCGGGCTCGGTGTTCGAAACGGCGTGCGTCGTATCTGCTGGTGGTGCGCCGGTATCCGTGGTATTCGATGCAAGAATGCTTGCGCTTCTACCTTGTAGATCGATCATCAGTTCCAGCGTAAAGCCTCCCTGGTCGCCGTCATGATAGATATACTTGTGCCCGTTGGTTTCGAGTACAAAGAAGCCCAGGCCCATCTTTGGCTGTATGCCGTTGGGGCCTGAGGTGTACGGCGTTGCCGCTGCGCCGGGTTCGATTGCGGGCAGCACGCCAGTCCACATCTCTTCCAGCGAGCTGCGCTTGAGTACCATCTCGTAGCGTGCATTGCCACGTTCGCCGATGAGAAAGTGTGCGTACTTTTCCATGTCGATAATTGGAGTTTTCAATCCGCTGTTCGATGTGGTGATGCCGGTGTCAAAGTTGAAGGGCTGCTCGGTGAGCTTTTTGCCGGAGCGCAGGAAGCTTTGGGAGACGTGGTCTTCGAGGAAATAGGGGGCGCGGTCGAAGTAGCTTTCCGTCATGCCAAGTGGCTTCAGGATGTTTTTGTCGATGTAGACTTCGAAGTCATCGCCGGTGAGCCGTTCTATGATCTGGCCAAGAAAGACATAGCCGGGATTTGAGTAGCTCCATCGACTGCCGGGCTTGAAGGCGATATGTGTATATGGCAGCATCGCCGCTACCTGTGCCCATTTCGTCGGTTCAAAGGGCTGCCAGTCGCAGTTGGTAGTGTCGTCGCAGTCCCACGGCCAGGTTCCGTTGCGGAATCCCGCGCTGTGCGTGAGGAGATGACGGATAGTGATGTCGTCGATGGAGCCGTAGGCATCATGCACCTGGCGCAGTTCGGGCACGTACTTCACTGCTGGATCGTCCAGCGAGAGCAGGCCACGGTCGCGCAGTTGCAGAATCGCAATTGCCGTCATGGTTTTTGTGATGGATGCCCAGTTGAATGCAGTATGCGCATCCACGGGGCGATGCGTTTCCTGGTTGGCCTGCCCACTGAACATTTCAAAGGCCAGGGATTGCCCGTGTACAACTGCCCATCCGCCGCCCACAACGCCATGTTGAACGAGGATGGAATCGAAGCGCTCATGGAGCATGGGCAGATCAATCGATTGCTGTGCGGGCTGTTGTGCGGTTGCGCAATTAGCAGCGGAGGCCAGCAACAAAACTATGGGCAATATGCGCGAACAGGGAAGCATGTTGCTCATCTTACAGCCTGAGTTGGTGCGGCATTCATCGGTTTTGTGGAATGCAGCGGAAGTCCCCGGCGTAAACTACGAAGCGTTTGCCGCGCAGAAAGCCGATCAACGTAAGACCCAGCTCGCGAGCCAGCTTTACACCGAGGCTGGAAGGTGCAGAGACGGACGCCACGACGGGAATGCCGCCGGCCAGCGCCTTTTGGATAATTTCAAAACCTCCGCGGCCGCTTACCATTAGTACGGACTCGCGCAGTGGCACACGATTTTCCATCAGTGCCCAGCCGATGAGTTTATCTACGGCGTTGTGCCGGCCAATGTCTTCGCGCAGTGCTATGAGCTCGCCTGTTGCATCGAAAAGCGCAGCAGCATGCAGGCCGCCGGTGCGCTCAAAGACGGCCTGTTCTGCACGCAAACGTTCCGGCATTGCGGTCAACACTTCCGGCGCTACGCGAAACTCGCGATTGGGTGCTGCCAGGTTGCGGTTGCGAATAGCCTCAATCGTGGCTTTGCCGCAGATGCCGCAGCTAGAAGCGGCAAAGAAATTGCGCTGCATGGTCTCGGAGTCGAATTCGGTGTCTTTCAACTCCATGTCTACGCGATTGCTCTTGACCGTGCCTTCGGGGACTGTGAGGCGTATGGAGGCAATCTGCTCGCGCTCCTCGATGATTCCCTCGGTGAGCAGAAACCCTGCGGCAAGCTCTAGGTCGTTGCCTGGCGTGCGCATTGTGACTGTCAGTGGCGCTCCATTTAAGCGAATCTCCAGCGGCTCTTCCGCCGCCAGTGCATCCTGCACGGGCTGTGCAACTCCATCATTCCATTCTGTTACCTGGGTCAACTCCAGGCTGCGTGCCGGTGTCTGCATTCTGTTCCTCTCGCAATCTCCAGTTCAACCGTTGTGCCTGCCTGTGTCAACGCGGAGGGAGATTTGGGGCGCCATTTGGTACCTTGTGTGCATCCAATCTGCGAGAGGACAGGGAAGATGAAGCTGCGCGTGAAAGGCGATTCGTTACGGTTGAGAATTGGGCCATCGGAAGTGACCCGGCTGGTGGAAGAGGGCCGCGTGGCGGAGACGGTTCATTTTGCGCCGGGGGGTGATGCGAAACTGACCTACGCGCTTGAAAGCTCCCCGGTGCCTGGGCAATCGGAATCCCTCACTGTGCGCTATGCCGGGCAGGAAGTTGCCGTCGTTGTTCCGGCTTCGCTGGTGAAGCACTGGGCTGACAGCTCTGAAGTGGGCCTGTATGGCAGTGTGCCTCTTGCGAGCGGCGTGCTTGAGGTTGTCGTGGAAAAAGACTTCGCCTGCCTCGATAGAAACGATGCTGAAAACGAGGACACGTTTCCGCACCCCAAGCAAGGTGCTGTCTGCTAACTGCGGCCGATTGCACCTCTAGCGTGCTGGTTTGTCTACAAGAACGCCGTATCAAACACACGATTGGCAGATGAACACCACTATGTGCTTAACTGCAAGCTCCGCCCTTGTGCGCTCTGCATTCAGGGCACACTTTCCCGGACTGCGCTTTGGGCGCAATCCAGTCAGGCGCAAGAGCGATGTGCAGATCGGAAAATCCGATCACGCCCCACCGTCCCTCCAAGGCAAGGAATGACAGCAACCGGGAAACCTACATCCGTTCACCAGGTCAAAAACACACGTTTAACCTGATGAGCAGAATCTCCGTGAACAACCGCAACTCTGCCTGACTTTCAGTCAGTTCTATGATTTTGGTAATCGAATAATACCCTGAAGCAGGGGTACCTTAGTATGGAAAAATAGCAAATTTTAACTAGCTTCCCATTTTGGGACTGGGGTATGGATCGCGATACTCGCGCCGCTTGAGTTCGCGGAGCGCCTGCTCATGGCCTTGGAGAGCGGCCTGGCGAATCCAGTGGCGGGACTGGGGGTAGTCGTGTTCGACGCCTTGTCCGACGGCATAGAGATGGCCGAGTTGAAACTGGGCCTCGGGATTGCCCTGTTCCGCAGCCTTGCGATACCACGCAGCGGCCTGCGTGTAGCTGAGCGGAACTCCCAAGCCAAGATAATAGAGGTCAGCCAGTTTCAGCTGGGCTTCAGGAAAGTTCTGGTTGGCTGCCAGGCGATACCAATGGGCAGCCTCGGTGTTGCTTTGCTCGACGCCTTCCCCTTTGCGGTACATGAGGCCGAGGTTATATTGCGCCCAGGCGAGTTGACTGTGCGCAGCGCGCTGGCACCATGCAAAAGCCTCGGGAAAGTTGTTCGCCGAGTAGCAGCGGAAACAGAGGTTGGCTTGCGCATAGGCGTGGCCTTGTTCGGCGGCCTTGCGCTCCCAGTAAGCAGCCTGCGTGTCGTCCTGCTGTAAGCCCTCGCCCGCGTCGTACATCAGGCTGAGGAGGTACTGCGACTCGGCGTGACCCTGCTCGGCGGCGAGTTGGAAGCTGGCTGCGGCTTTAGTAAAGTTGCCTGCGTTGTAGTCGGTGATGCCCTGTTGGTAGTGAGGGTTGGAGGCTGCGTCGGCCGCGTCACGGCGGCCGCGGGCAATGATACTCGAGCGCGTGGAATGAAGGGACAGCGTATTGCCAGCAGGAACGTGCTGCAGCCCAGCTTTGGTTCTATCTTCCATGGGCTGTAACCTGACGGTTGACGAACTCGAAGCGGCGCTTAGCCTCGGTGACCTGCTCGCTGACTCTTGCGGCAAGCTCGGTGAGAAGGTCGCGGTGTTCGCTGGCAGCGGCCTCGGCGTCGAGATACAGCTGCGCGATTTCGCTTGCGAGCAGCGAATGCTGTTCCGTATCCAGAGCTATGATGTCACGCTCCGCATGCAGGATCTGTCGCGTGATGCGGAAAAGCTCCGCGGCACTACCCTCCCTGCCGATGGAAGAGTTGATTTCGCGATGATCGTCCAAGAGACGCTGCAGGGTTTCGGCATCGCCGCGCCGATAGGCTTGATTGGCTCGGGCCATCAGCAGGGTGAAGTGTTTCTGCTCGGCGTCATCGCGCGCAAAGTCGGGATGGATGCGCTTGGCCACATCGTGAAAAAGCGTCTTGAGGCTGGGCGGTGGATCGAACTCTTCAGCTTCCGCAGCTTCACCGAATGCGGCATCATGCGTCTCTTGCGCGCGCTGGCGGGCTTCCTCGGCGCGTTGGCGCGCGGAGTCAGAATCATAGAGATCGACTTCACGCTCGGCGATGCGCGCTTCCAGATCGTCGAGCTCGGCGTAAAGAACACCGACCTGGCGGAAGTAGCGGCCTTCAAAGGTTCTGAGCTGGACGCGGATCTGGGCAAGCTCCGCTTCTCGTTCCGCAAGCCTGGCGCGAACAGCGGCAAGCTGCTCGCGCTTGTCGAGGAGCGCGGCATTGTCCGGGCTTTGCTGAAGGATGATTTCGGCGGACATAGGGCTTCCGTGAGTCGAACTTCTAGTTTAGCTTCTGCCTCGGGGGAAACAAAGCTCTCCGCCTTAAGGCGGAGATGGTGGGGTATAGGCAGAACTCGCAGGTGGTATGGGATGTGAAGTGCTACGTCCTCTGGGTGGCGAAGTGTCGTTAGTAGTACGTCAAAGATCGGCCGAGCCGGATATTGCAGGAGGAATTTTTTCCAGTTGAAAAAGCGCTATTGGAGCCGGCATCTGTGCAAAACGCGCTGGCTACACTAGCTATTTTGCTGGTACAAGATACTGGGCAAGCCAATACAATTCTGCGCCAAGGAGACTCTCCTGAGATGTACTCGCCGACTGAAGCTGGACATTACGATAATAGGCCGAAAGCGAAGACTCGAGAGGGAAGCGAGCGGAGCAAGGCCAATTATTCAACGCGATCTGTTGTGCGGGCCTGCGAGATACTGAAGTGCTTCCAACGGGAGAGCCGGGAGATAGGGCTGGATGAGGTGGCTGCTCGTTGCAGACTCAATAAGCCAACTACATATCGCCTGCTGAGGACATTAGTGGGGTGCGGAATGTTGAGGGCATTGGCTAAGAACTCCTATGTGCTGAATGACCGGCACTCACTCAGATGGAAATACAGGTTTGGATACGCCTCACAAACTGAGGAGTTCTCATTTTCGCGGTTAGTTTCCGATAGCATTCGCAGCAGCGCGTATGAGGCGGGGATTGATCTCCTGGTTTTGGATAACTGCTACAGCCCCAAGGTTGCGGTGCGGAATGCTGAGACGTTTGTTCGGGAGCGGGTTGACCTGGTGATTGAGTTTCAGACCAATCAGCAGTGCTCGTCTATGGTGGCTTCAAAGTTAGCGAGTGCGAGTATCCCGATTGTTGCGATTGATATCCCGCATCCCGGAGGAGAATACTATGGCGCCGATAATTATCGCGCTGGGTTGATTGGAGGGCATGCACTAGCGCAGGCGTGTATACGCCAGTGGCGAGGGAGGGTAGATGAAGTGATTTTGCTGGAGCTCCCGGTGGCGGGCCCGCTGCCGCGCGCGAGGCTGATGGGGATGCTGGCGGGCATTCGCGAGCACTCGCTCAACGTATCTGACTCGAATGTGCGGCTGATTGATGGAAATGGACGGTTTGAAAAAAGCCTGGATGCAATGCGGCGCTATCTGCGCAGGGTGAAATCGAAGAAGATTTTGCTTGGGGCAGTGAATGATCCTAGTTGCCTTGGGGCTCTGCAGGCGTTTGAAGAGGCGGGACGTGCGGAAGACTGCCTGGCAGTCAGTCAGAATGCCTGCATTGAAGCACGGCGCGAGATGCGGCGAGCGGGATCGCGACTGATTGGGTCCGTGGGCTTCTTTCCGGAACGCTATGGGGATGCGGTGATCTCTCTTGCATTGGATAAAGTACGAGGAAGGCATATTCCCTCGGCGACGTTTGTTAAGCACCAACTGATATCGAAAGAAAACGTCGATACGCTTTATCCCAATGACAGGCTGATCCCTCTGGGGGATAGCGATTCACTGCTTTGGAGTCATCGTTGAGAGATTGAAGCGGATTGATTCCGCTCTTCCAGTGGAATCAATCCGTACGTGCAATTTGCACGCATCTGTGCGCAGAGAATTGCGACATTCCTGAGCAAATTTCAACACATGAAATATTGCGGGCTGAGGGATGGCGCCGTTTCCCGCATCTAAATTCCTGATTCAGAAACACTCGACATGCAAGGATAAAGCTATTACGCATCATTCGAAATACGCATGTTCGCTGCGAAATCCCTTATTGCACAACATTGCAGACTCGATAGGAGCAATCCTCAAAAGAGGCGGATTACCGGTCAGCTTTCTGGCAGTGGCTCGATGTTCTGGAATTTTCACTCTATGAAATACTCGTCTACCTAATAAATCCGTGGCAATTCAAAATGGCGGATGCGTACTCTCTCCAACGTCAAAGTGGCCGATTTAAAAGTGTCCACGATTTGCACGAACTCGGAGGTGGTGATGGGTAGCATGTTCGCCAGCAGATGGCAAAACCGAGTCGCACATAAAGGCAGAGCCCGCGTTAGATGTCTTTCTTCCCGCGATCTGGCTATGCGGAAGCAATGGAGTCTTTTGGGGGTTCTCTTCCTGGCCTTGATGGCAGGCTATAGCGCAATGGCGCAATCTGTTACAGGAGACCTGGTTGTTACTGTGAACGATCAGTCTGGAGCTGCTATCAAGAAAGCGAAGTTGATCTTGACGGAAGTGGGGACTGGCATACAGAAACAAGCGCAATCGGACGCCAATGGAATTGTGGTGTACGGAGATTTGAAGCCAGGTGAGTATAGGCTTCGCGTAAGCGCGTCAGGGTTTCAAGAAACGCAAGTGAACAACATTGCAGTGCTGATTGGACAACGTTCAGCGTTGCCAATCATGATGCAAATTGGCTCTGTGAGTGAGGTTGTGAATGTATCGGCCTCAGGAGAAACGCTGCTGAATTCCGAGAGCGCGGCTGTGGGGCAGGCAATTACAGCGAAATCGATTCAGGAGCTGCCGCTGAACGGAAGAAATTTTGTTCAGCTGACGCAGCTGACAACTGGCGCGGCACCAGTAGGGCAAGGTACTTCTCCTGCTACAACGTGGACTGGACGTACGGATACCACGGTGTCCTTTGCGGGGTTGCGCGAAAGCGACACGAGCTACCTGGTGAACGGAATAGAAACGCGCAATTCTCGCTTCGGCAATACCGGTATTCGGCCCTCGATTGATGCAATCCAGGAGTTTCGCGTGCAACGGACATTTTTCGGGGCAGAGTTTGGGCATAGCGCCTCGATTGTGAATACTACGCTGGCGGCAGGCGCGAACCCGTTTCATCTTGTTCTGTTTGAATTGAATCGCAACGTTGACTATGCGGCAGTTGACTACTTTGCTAAACGGAACAACATTAAGCCACCCGCACTGAACCAGAATAATTTTGGCTCAACTTTCAGCGGGCCTATCTGGCTGCCGCACTTGTTTGATGGCAGGAACAAGGCGTTCTTCATGTTCAACTATGAGGGCTTTCGACTGATCCAGGGAACGACTGCCAGCACGGTGTATCCTTCCGCCGCGCAACTGCAAGGGAACTTGGCGGATGACAGCGCGGGGACGGGTGTGTTTCCGACTACATCGTCTTTTTGCCTGGCAAACCCAGGGTCCGCGAAATGCGTGGATATCATCAATCCGCAAACGGGAACACCGTTTCCGGGTAACGTGATTCCCGCCGGGCAAATCAGCGACTTTGCAAAGGCGGCGATTAACGGAAAGTTTATTCCGACTCCGAATGTGAATGTTCCTTCGGGGGCAACAAGCTTTCCTTCTGCGAACTACTCGGTGGCGCCGCGAAATACGCAAACCATCAATCAATACAATACGAGATTGGATTTCCAGCCCACTACGAATGACACCGTTTATGGCACCTGGTCGGATTCCAATGACAACTTGTATACGCCATCTGCTCATCCTTTGGGTGGTGTGAACACTCCGCTGGCAGACCGGCTCTGGACAGCGACGTGGGTTCATGTTTTTACTCCTAATCTGTTTAATGAATTTCGCTTTGGCCTGAATGACTCCAATACTTTTACAGAATCAGAGGGAGCTTACGGGACAAATTATGCTGCGGATGTTTTTCATCTGCCGTATGCAAATCCTGATCCGGCGACCTATGGCGTGCCGAGCATTAGTATTTCAGGACTCGGAGGTTTGGGCTCGATTGCGGAGTCGATTGGTGCGGACGACAGGAATCTTCAGTTTTCGGACAACGTGAGCCTGACTCATGGAAAGCTCACGTTGCTCGCGGGCGGGCAGTTCATTCACGAGAAGTTTAAGCAGATTACCGACTTTGGATCGAACCCTTCGTTCTCATTCAGCCAAGGATATTCGGCGCGGCTTGCTTCCGGTGCTAACGATGGGGGATTTGGCTTGGCTGATTTTCTTCTGGGCGAGCCTTTTTCCGTGACGGCTGCGAGTGGAGATTCGAGTCAGTATCTGCATACGAATTACTACGGAGTGTATTCGCAGAACAACTGGAAGGTCACTCAATCGCTTACATTGAACCTTGGCGTTCGCTATGAGTTTGCGCGCACACCGATAGAGTCGCGCAACCACAGCATCTATTTCGATATTCCTACAGGGAAATTTCTTTATGCCGGACAGGATATTGGCCGGTCAATCGTGGAGCCAGACTACAACAATGTTGCACCTCGTGTTGGTTTTGCCTGGCGGCCGAAGTTTCTGAAGAACACCGTTGTTCGCGGCGGCGGGGGAACGTTTTACGCAACGGACAACTTCAATGAGTTGCAGTTCGATATTGCGGGAAGCCCGTTCTACACCTCACTGAGCAATAATCCGAGCCCTATGACGCCGGCGTCAATTATGAACCCATTTGCGGGGACCAGTACGACATTTCCTCCGCCCAATGCCAATATCTTTACGCTTTACAGGTATAGCCGCACGCCCTATGTGAATCAGTGGGGAGTTTCTGTTCAGCAGGAGTTTGGAGGAAACTACCTGTTTGAACTGGAATATGCAGGTGGCAGCGGGCAGAAACTGGCGCAGCGCTATAACGCGAATGCAGGTGCGTTCGATCCAACGGGGACTGTACCGCTCGGCGAAAAAATTCCATTTCCGCAGTACGGGTTTATTCTAGTCAGCTCCAATTACGGACGCGCTAATTACAACGGACTGGAGGCGAAGCTTGAAAAACGCTTCAGTAATGGCACGTCGTTCCTGGTGGCGTATACCTTTTCTAAGGCAATCGACATAGGGACAACGGATGATTTTTCGGCGCTTTCGCGAGATTTCTTTACTTACGACCGAGGCGTATCGGACTACAACGTACCTCATCGTCTGGCTGTCAGCTATGTTTATCAACTGCCATTTGGGAGAGGACAGCAATTCTTTGCTCAGAGCCCGGCGGTGGTGAACGCAATCATCGGTGGGTGGCAATTGAACGGGATTACGGTCTTCACAGCGGGGCAATATAGTACGCCGACGCTGTCGAATGACTATCTGAATATCGGCGGATTCGATCAGTCGCGCCCTGACATGGTGGGTAATCCAAAGACGGGAAGAAGTGGGTTGCAGTGGTTTAATCCGGCGGCATTTGCTGTGCCCGCTACGCATGTTCCAGGAAACGCCGGACGCAACTCGATTGAGCAGCCGGGATACCAGAACTGGGACGCTAGCTTGTTTAAGGCGATTCAAATCCACGATAATGCTCAGTTTCAACTGCGCTTTGAAGCATTTAACGCGTTCAATCACACGCAGCTTTGCTGCGCGAACACTACCTATAATCCAGGCGTTGTTGGGAATGGAAACTTTGGTTTGATTACAAGCACGCGGCCGAATTCTGCCAGGGTGGTGCAGGTAGGAGGACGGTTTACGTTTTGAATGTCGCAGGATAGCTGAGCAGGTACACGGTGTAACGTACGTGCAGATAAATCACTGTGTGGGAAGCATAAGTCATCCAGATGAAAAATATTACTTTGTCGGAGAGTTCGAACAAATGAGGGGAGTTGGGATGAGCAATTCAGGGAAGTGGCTGGGGGTGTTGGTTGCGGGATGTTTGTGCCTGCATGGGAAGGCACAGAAGGAGCGGCATTCTGACCTGGAAGTGAATTGGGACAAGGTTGCAATTGTGTCGCGGTCAACACCCACGCTGCAGGTTGTGGTGAATCCTCAACTGGTGCGAGGGGCGAAGCTGCATGACTCATCATTTAAGGCTCTACATGATCTGGGTGCGGATTATGTACGTTATGTCCCGTGGTTGCCTTATCCGCGAATGGCGGTAGCTGAGCTTGAGCCACCAAAGGATGGTAAGACGTCCTGGGATTTCGCCAATATTGATCCGATGCTGGACGATTTTATGAAAGCCACAGAAGGGCATTCAGTCATTCTGAATTTCAGCACGATTCCAACGTGGATGTTCAAGATGGAGAAGCCCGTTCAGTATCCGGATGATCCGCTCCAGGTAGTTTGGGATTACACGCAAGGAACTGAACTGCGCGATCCTTCGATGAAGGAGATTGCGGATTATTATGTTCGGCTTCTGAGCTGGTATACGAAGGGCGGATTTAAAGACGAGTTTGGGAAGTGGCACGAGTCAGGGCATCACTACAAGATTGCCTATTGGGAACTTCTCAATGAGATTGAAGCGGAGCATCACTGGACTCCGGAGCAATACACGAAGTTCTACGATGTGGTGTCTTCCGCCATGCGCAAGGTGAATCCGGATCTGAAGTTTGTGGCGCTGGCGCTTGCAGACCCCAGTCACAATCCGAAGATGTTCGAGTATTTTCTGAATCCAGCGCATCACTCTGGCGGAGTGCCGCTGGATTTCATCAGCTATCACTTTTATGCGACTCCTCGGAAGGAAGAGAAGGAGGATAATTGGCAGTACACCTTCTTCAACCAGGAGGAAGGGTTTTTAAACACAGTTCGGTATGTAGAGGAGATTCGCAAACGGCTTTCTCCAACAACGAAGACGGATCTGGATGAACTGGGGGTGATTCTGAACGATGATCAGCCGGGCGCGACGCACATGATTGAGCCAGCAGGCTACTGGAACATGGCCGGAGCGCTTTATGCGGATATCTACATCCAACTGGCGCGCATGGGAGTCGATGTTGTGGGCGAGTCGCAGCTGGTGGGATATCCTTCGCAATATCCCAGCGTGAGCATGATGAATTATGTGACGACGAAACCAAATGCGCGATTCTGGGTGCTGAAGTTGCTGAAGGATCACTTCAGGCCGGGCGATCGCCTGGTGGAGACCAGGGAAACGAATGGAGATCTTTCGGCACAGGCATTTGAGACTCCGCAGGGCAGGTGCATACTAGTTGTCAACAAGCGTCCGACGAAGGCTACACTTATGCTTCCAGCAAGCTTCAAAGGAGCTCAGGTTCAATTCGTAGCTCCATCTACTGGTGATGATGGAGTGGCTGCGAAAGCAATGCAGGGCAACGAAATTGAATTAGAGCCCAATGAGGTTGCAGTGGTCACGGAAAAAGCAATGTGAGACTGGTATGCTGCCTGAGCCGGGATACGAGCGTTCGGGCAGTATGCTTTCCAATCGAAATGCTGCACACGATGTGCGACTTTTCATACATGCTTTAGGTAGTGAAGGATTGTATGCATGCCTCGTATTCGTGAGGCTCTCATTGTTGAGTTTCCAGTCGGAGAAGCCATGCGTGTGTGTTTTTTACTGAAAGTTCGCAGTGAGAAGGTGGAGGAGTATAAACAGAGGCATGTCGAGGTTTGGCCAGAAATGCTGCGCGCACTCAAGAAGGCAGGATGGCACAACTACTCATTGTTTATGCGGCAGGATGGCATTTTAGTGGGATATTTCGAAACTTCAGATTTTGAAGAGGCCCGGATTGCAATGCGGAATCATCCGATCAATGGCCAATGGCAGGCTGAGATGTCTGAATATTTTGAGCCGATGGCAAATGGTGGAGTAGACGAAAGTATGATTCCGCTGGATGAGGTTTTTCATCTCGATTGAGCGGATTGGCAGAGAGTACGGCTATGGCACTGTGTTGCACTGGTTCCATTTGGCGAGGAGAGGGAGTGAATGGCATATAGCAAGTTACGCGTGGGCCTTTGCGGTATTGGATTACAGGCCTACTGGCCTCAGTTTGATGGATTGCGTCTGCGCCTGGAGGGATATATTCAGCAGGTGGCGTTGCACCTGGAAAAAGTGGGTGCGCAGGTTGAAAGGCTGGGGATGGTGGACACTGCGCAATGTGGCAGGGATGCTGGGGACGCGTGCCGTCATGCCGGAGTGGATCTTCTGGTTGTTTATGTAACCACGTATGCGCTTTCCAGTACTGTTTTGCCGATGGCGCAGCGTGCCGGGGTTCCGGTGCTGGTGCTGAATCTTCAGCCCGAGGCGGCAATTGATTATGCGAAGTTCAATACGTTGCCGAACCGGACAGCCATGACCGGGGAATGGCTGGCGTATTGCTCCTCATGTCCGATGCCGGAGATTGCCAATGTTTTCACGCGCGCTTATATTCCGTTTCACCAGGTAACAGGAATGCTGGGTGAGGAAGAGACGTGGGCTGAAATCGATGAGTGGATTCAGGCCGCGCGTGTAAGGAAGGTGCTTGCTGACAATCGGCTGGGGTTACTTGGGCATTACTATAGCGGCATGTTCGACATCATGACAGATATTACTCAGGTGTGTATTACCTTTGGCAGTCATGTAGAACATCTTGAGGTGGATGAGCTAAGCGCGCTTCGCGCAGAGGTGACTGAGCATGACATTGCCATGCGTGTGAATGATTTTCTTGACGGCTTTGATGTGTTGCCGGATTGCAGTAGAGAGGAATTGGAGCGTGCTGCGCGTACCTCCGTTGCACTAGATCGCTTTATCGCCAAACATGATTTGCAATCACTGGCTTATTACGCAAGCGGTAGTGGTGTACCGGAAAACGAGGACACGATGAGCTCGATCATCCTTGGAACATCATTGTTGACTGCGCGCGGAATTCCTGTAGCAGGTGAGTACGAAGTGAAGAATGTGCTTGCGATGAAGATGCTGGATTGTCTTGGGGCAGGCGGATCATTTTCTGAGTATTATGCGCTAGATCTCAAGTTGGACCATGTGTTGCTAGGGCATGACGGGCCTGGACATCTGGCGATTGCAGAGAGCAGGGCGAAGGTGCGTCCACTCAAGGAGTACCATGGAAAAGCGGGTCGAGGTCTATCGATTGAGATGAGCGTAAAGCAAGGCCCTGTGACGCTGCTTTCCGTAGTGGAGGATACAAAGCACGGCTTCAAGCTGCTTGTGGCTGAGGGGGAAAGTGTTCCCGGAGAAGTGTTGCGCATTGGGAATACCAACAGCCATTACCGTTTTCCGATTGGGGCACGGAGATTTGTGGAGGAATGGAATGCCCAGGGGCCTGCGCATCATTGTGCGATTGGAGTAGGACATCTTTCCGCAAAGCTGAGCAAACTGGCACGCCTTTGGGAGATTTCGATTATACGTGTGTGCTAGCCCACATGTCGCCGATGCCTCTTGCTATCGACTTGGTGTGACTTGATGGCTACTTTCATTTGAGCCTCAGTTCACGCCTTCGCCTCCGGTCGGACTCTTGAAAACAGCGTATTTTTCCAATTCAAATTCTTTGATGCGGGTTTTCGGCCGAGCCAAATCAATATATGAACCTGTTCCCAATAGCAGGTAAATCAAAAACTACGCAAAAGAAAATCTCTTGCATTTGCTAATACTTTCTCTTGCACTGCACGATCAGGCAGTATGCGGGCGATTTGCATCGCTCCGATCATCGTTGAAAAGATCACAAAGAAGGCACGCTCTTTGTCGATAGTTCGCCGGCCAGGCATAAAAGGAACCATGCGGTCTCTGTAGTTCACGAGTTCGGCGAAGACCCGGCTCCTCATCGTCTCATCGCCTCGCGCCAGTTCTGGGGCAAGGGCCGTTAACGGGCAGCCATGCTCGGCATCGTCGCAATATTTCAAGCTTAGATAAAACTTCACAATCACCTTCCATGCTTCTCCAGAATGCGATTGTTCCGCTGCTCGAACCAGCTTGTCGATGATATCTCGGAACGCTTCCCGTACTGACTCGGTGAGTAGGTCTTCTTTACTTGCGAAGTACTTGTAAAAGCCTCCGTGTGTGAGGCCTGTGTCGCGCATAACTGCCGCTACCGCAGCGCCGGTCAAGCCCTCAGCACGTACGCGAAGAGATGCGTCTTTCACAATCTTCTGATGGACTTCCGCTTTGTGTTCGGGTGGGTACCGCATGGTTCCTCTTAGGATGCGCGATATCATTCCACAACGCAAACGGGGTGGCTAAATAGTATGTGAAAAACTGCATCCATGGGATGATAATAATAATCCTATACGTACAAAGGAGGCTATATGTCGCCGCAAATCATCTTTCAACTGCATCTCATTCTGGGCTATGTCGCATGTCTGCTTTGCTTCATCACCTATGCCTGGCCGAGGCTCAAGGCGATGGACCGAGTCAACGCGCAACGTGTTATCGCTACCTTCCATAGTTTTCGATTCTTCGGGATGGTCTTTCTTCTTCCAGGTGTCGTTGGGCCAAATCTGCCCGCTAGCTTTGCTGCGTTTGCCGCCTATTGGGACCTTGCGACCGGGATTCTCGCGCTCCTGGCGCTTCTTACTGTAAGAATGAGACCACTCTTCTGGCTGTTCGTGGTGGCCTTCAATCTTGTAGGAGCTATAGACCTGATCCTCGACTATTACCATGCGACCAGCGCGGGCCTTCCCGCATTAGCAGGTCAGTTGGGCGCGGCCTACGTAATTCCGGTCATTATCGTGCCCGCGCTCATGATCACGCACGCAGCGGCATTTTATTTGCTCATCCGTCCGAATCCTGGAGCAGTTCGGGCTGTTGCCCCTCTTAGCGGTACAGACTAACTCGTGGGGATCGGATAGTCAGAGAGCAGACGTTTATGGCGGCCGGTGTGTGCCAAATCGCAGAGTTACTCGCGTGCCACACAGAAAGTTTATGCCCGTTCACCGGCTGGGAATATCATCTGTACCGAAATTCCACCCTCAGGACGGTTCACCGCTCGAACGGTTCCCCCATGCAATCTCACTGCACGTTCCGTAATGGCAAGGCCAACACCGAAGCCGCCTGTCTCGGAGCTGCGCGATCCATCCAGGCGATAGAAAGGACGAAAAATGTGTGCCAGCTCAGCCTCAGGTATGCCAGGGCCAGAATCGTTTACTTCGACTGTCGCAATTCGTTTTGTATCTACGGAGCTCTCTGTTACCCGAAGTGTGACCTGCGTCCCAGGTTCTGTATACCGGATTGCGTTGCGAACCACATTTTCAATCGCGCGGTAGAGTAGTTCCCAATTCCCACTGATTGTGCATTCAGAAGCCTGCTCCAGAACAACGGCGCAGGAACGTTGCTGTGCCTCGTACTTGGCATCAGGCACTATCTGCTCACAGAGCTCGTTGAGTGAGACTGGTTTGAATGTAGAAGTGCCCTCCCTGGTTTCCATGGAGGAGAGTGTGAGCAACTGCCCTATAAGCTGATTGAGCCTTTCTGCTTCCCGCTCGATACGCCCGAGATGTTCGTTGAGTTCATGAGGTGCATCCTCACGTACGAGGGCGAGTGCAACGCTTAGCCGAGCAAGAGGCGAGCGGAGCTCATGAGATACATCGCGCAATAGAAGCTTCTGTGCTCCGACAAGCGACTCCAATCGTTCTGCCATGTGATTGAAGTCGTGAACAAGCCCCTGGAATTCGTCGGAATGTGCTCGCGAAGCTGCCGCCTGAGATTCTTCTACACGAGCGCTCAGATCTCCTTCGGCCAGCTTACGTGCTGCCTTGCGCAGGCGCACAATGGGGCGGCTGAACAAAAGCACGAGCACGAAAGTTGTTACACCGCCAACTGCGATGGCGACAGGCAGCTGAGGAAAGGCGAAGTGAAGGAACGGGCTGCGTCGCGGCGGTCTCGGAGGTCGTTGCAATGATGGAGGAGGTTGGAACCAGGCGTATTCGTATCGGACGCCGGCACTCGATATAGCTGGAATAAGCCATAAGGGGTGGCCATCTACCTGGCGTCCATCAATTCTGTCCGGAAATTGCGAAATGATGCCGGTAAAAGATGGCGCATTCGGCGTCTTGCAGAGTACTTGTCCCTGTTCATCCAACAGTGTTGCGCCGGCAGGCTCATACCGTGCTGAATTGTTCGCGAAGCCGGTGCAGCCGCCTGCTTCATATGCTTGAAGAGCTACTGAGGCGTCATGCTTGAGATTGCTGTCGAGCGCATCAGAGACGATGTCTGGACTGGGGAACCGCTGTCTCACAATCAGTGCTGTGGAAATGACGAAGATCAGGCTCTGTGCGATCCAGAAGATGACAAAGATTTTGAGGAACAATCCGCGCATATGTCAGTTCCCTCCCGCCGGGAGTGTTCGACGGAGCACAAGCTGATAGCCCGTTCCGCGGATCGTTTTGACGGGATCTTCACTGATATCTTTGCTTACCAATTTTTTGCGCAGACGGCTCACATGCATGTCGAGGCTTCGATCGAACGGGTTGAATTTGCGGCCCAGAACCTTTTCAGCCAGGTTCTCGCGTTCCACTACCTTGCCGGGAGATCGCATGAGAACCTCAAGTAGCGTAAATTCTACGTCGGTAAGGTCGATCCGTTCTCCGTTCTGCGTGACGATGCGTGCGGCTGGATCAAGCACCAAGTCATCTACGATGAGAGCAGCGGCTGGGTTGGTTTTCTCCGGAACCACACTCCGGCGGCGAATTGCGCGGATACGGGCGAGCAGTTCACGCGCATTGAAGGGTTTGGCAAGGTAATCATCTGCGCCGAACTCAAGACCGATGATGCGGTCCACATCTTCTCCGCGGGCTGTGAGAAGGAGCACATTGCTGGAAGAGAAGGTGCGAATCTGCTTCAAAACTTCCAGGCCGTCCATTCCCGGCAGCATGACGTCAAGCAGGATCATAGGCCAGACACGGCTGCGCGCAGCGTTGAGGCCGGCGTCTCCACGATGCACAGCGGAGACGCGGAAATCATAGCGGCCGAGGTAGTCGGTCAACATTGCGCATAACTCAACATCGTCGTCGATCAGGAGAATATCTTCCATCTGCTTGCATGCTTCCTGCATTAGGGTAACGCCGGGAAGCTCTATTTGGCGGAAATTCAATGTAATGAATAGTCACAGCTCCGTGACATAACTTTACAAAGCGTTACTCAATGTAACCGCACTCTTTCCGACTGTGCGTTCTTCTGGAAATGGTTCAGGAAGGCGCAATCATGATCAGGAAATCTACTTTCATTCGAATCGCTGCCGGCTTGTTGCTGGCATTTGGCATAACAGCAACGCTGCTTGCCCAAGACGCTACGGGCAGTCTTCGAGGAACTGTCGCCGACCCCTCCGGCGCGGTGGTGCCGCAAGCGGCCATCACACTCTCAAGCACAAGCGGGAGTTCACGCATGGCAAAGAGCAATGCCGTTGGAGCATTTGAAATGACGCGTCTCGTTCCCGGCCGCTACACGTTGACTGTGGCCGCGAAAGGTTTTGCCCGGGCCATTGTGAGTGACGTGATGGTCTATGGAGGCAAAGTTGCCACCCAGGATATCAAGTTGGAAATCAAGGTGGAATCCGATGTGCAGGTCACCACGGAAGAATCTGGGGTGAGTGTGAGCCCCGACAATAACGCCAGTGCGCTGGTCATCAAGGGCAAGGACCTGGATGCGTTGTCGGACGACCCGGACGATCTTCAGAACGAGTTAACTGCTCTTGCCGGTCCTGCCGCTGGTCCAAATGGTGGGCAGATCTATATCGACGGCTTTACGGGTGGTCAGTTGCCTCCAAAAAGCTCGATTCGTGAGATCCGCATTAACAGCAATCCGTTCTCGGCGCAATATGACAAGCTGGGCTACGGACGCATTGAGATTTTGACCAAGCCCGGCACCGACAAGCTGCACGGATCCTTTATGGTCAACGGGAACGACAGCAGCTTCAATTCACTTAATCCATTCATAACGAATGAGCCGTCGTACTATTCAACGTTTATCAACGGCAGCGCGAGCGGCTCCCTGAGCAAGGGTGCGTCATGGTTTGCGAGCGTATTCGATCGAAACAACCAGTCCAACTCCATTGTCAACGCGGACATTCTCGGCTCCAACGGCGCCGAGGAGAATTACACGCTGGCGGTTCCGAATCCCCAGTCGAGGCTCGACGTCAGCCCACGTTTCGACTTCCAGCTTGGTGCCAACAATACGCTCAGCGTACGCTATATGTTCGACCGGCAGAAGCAGACTAACAGCGGTGTTACTGGGACTGCGCTGCAGAGCCAGGCATATGACGTGCTGAATCATGAAAATACACTGCAGCTCAGCGATACGCAGGTGCTCAGCCCGAAGATTGTGAATGAGACGCGCTTTCAGTACATCGCAGATCGCGATGGACAGGTTGCCTCCTATACCGATCCGACAGTCACGGTGCAAGGAGCCTTTACCGGCGGTGGAAGCAACAATGGTACCGTTCGTGATAACCAGGACCGGTTCGAGCTGCAGGATTACGTCACAGCGGCCGAGGGAAAGCATGCGCTTAATTTCGGCACGCGGTTGCGGCTTACTCATGAGGTGAATTCCTCGACTTCAGGTTTCAACGGCAACTATATCTATCCTTCTCTGACCGCCTACGCTGCCGGCGCGCCTTCGGAATATGACGTCACCGCCGGCAATTCCACTGCTGCGGTTAACCTCTTCGATGCTGCGCTCTTCTTCCAGGACGATTGGCGCGTGCGTCCAAACTTCACGTTTAGTTATGGGGTTCGGTACGAGGGCCAAAACCGCATCAGCGACCATGCTGATTGGGCACCACGTTTCACGCTTTCGTGGGCACCTGCAGCTCGGAACGGGCAGAAAGCAAACACCGTTTTCCGTGCCGGATATGGATGGTTTTTCGACCGCTTCTCTTCTACTTACGTTCTGGATGCTATCCATCAAAACGGAACCAATCAACAGCAATATGTTGTGAAGAATCCAACCTTCACCTCGAACGCGCCTTCGCCATCCGAGCTTGCAGCCAGCAGCACGGCTGCGCCAACACTCTATTCCGTGGCACCTGGCATGAAGGCTTCTGTTAACATGCAGGCCGCGGTCGGAGTCGAGCATCAGTTCGGTAAGATCGCTACGGTCTCGGCAACTTACATCAATTCTCGTGGCGTGCATCAGTATATGAGCGACAACATCAACGCATATATTGCCTCGACCTACGATCCAACAACCGGAACAGGAACACGTCCAAATGGAATTAATGAGAACATCTATCAGTTTCAGTCTGGCGGTGTGTACAACCAGAATCAGCTGATGATCAATTACTCGATCCGGGCCAAGCAGCTTTCCCTCTTTGGGTTTTATCAGTTGGGCTTTGCAAAAGCTGACACGTCGGGCGCCACTTACTTTCCTTCCAACCAGACCAACCCCGGAGCGGATTATGGGCGAGCCAACTTTGATGTGCGCAACCGTTTCCTGCTCGGAGGCAACTACCAGGCTCCTTTTGGAATTTCGGTTAGCCCCTTTCTCGTTACAGATTCCGGCAGCCCATTCAACATTACGGTTGGCTCGGATTTGAATGGCGACAACCAGTACAACGACCGGCCTTCGTATGCGACCGCTGCCAGCACCGACACCATGAAGACGGCATACGGAACCTTTGATCTGAGCCCGAGCGCAAATACTACGCGGATCCCATACAATCTCGGAAACGGTCCAGCGCAGTTCAGCATGAACCTGCGCTTGAGCAAAACCTTTGGCATTGGCCCACGGGCAGAAGGTGGATCGGGCGGTGGTTTCTCTGGCGGCGGACCGGGTGGACCTGGCGGCGGAGGGCGCGGAGGCGGCCCTGGCGGTGGTGGCTCCCCGGGCGGAGGCCTTGGCCCAGGTGGCCTGAGCGGCAACAATAGTCCGCCAAAGCTGGAACAGTTAGCTCCGCGCCGTTATTCATTAACGTTTTCCACAATGGCCCACAACGTCTTCAATCACACGAGCCTGGCAGCTCCGGTTGGTGTGCTGGATTCTCCGTCATTCGGCCAGTCCAAAGCCATCGCTGGAGGTTTCTTCGGGTCTGCGGCTTCCAACCGGAGCATCGATCTGCAGGCGACATTCAGCTTTTGAGGTGGGATTGTGATCTGGATTCAACGCGGTTAGATCCGATGATTGACTGCAATAGAGGTGGTTGAGATAGCACTCTGGAGAGAGTATGAACTAGAAGCGGTCTCATAAATACCTGCGCCGCTTGTGGAAGTGCAAGTGCGACCCGCCTTAAAGCGGGTCGCACGAACTTAGATTTGCCGCAAACTCGTTTATGAGACCGCTTCTAGGCTCGCAACTTGCTGCGCCTATCTTCCGGTTCGGCTTTAACGATGGGACCATCTTTGGAGAGTTCACTTCCCGGCACCTTGGATTTGAAGATAGGCCAGAAAAGCTGGGTATACCATTGATCTTCACGATAGTGAGATATTCCGTAAGTATCTGGGTATTCGCGGGAGATTAGGCCTGTCCCAAAAATCACATCCCATAAGAAGAACATGTTGCCGAAGTTGCCTTTGTAATAGCCGATACCATCGTTGGTGGTTGCGGCGTGGTGAGCATGATGTGTAGCCGGAGTGGAGATAACCCGTTCCACAACCCAGGCGACAGGATGCAATGCACGGTGTTTGTACAGGAATCGATCCCACGGAAGACTTGAATGCACGAGCGTAGTGATCAGGCTCTTGACCACCTGCACAGCCACAACGGCAGCGCCGAGACCAAAATAAACAAGAATTGCGATGAGATAGGTCTGCGAAAAGAAGAGTGTGTAGATTACATTTTGACGGTTGGCCATTGCCATTCCCATGTATGGCGCCGAGTGGTGGGTGCGATGAAAACGCCACAGCCATGGGATTTCGTGATGCAGGCGATGATACCAGTATTGTGTCAGGTCATCAGCCACGCAAATGATGACGACAGCCCACAGGAAGGGAATCCACGCGAGTTCGTTCTTTTGATGAGGAAATAGAAATGGCAGCACTGTGAGGCTGAACCACGCATAGAATGGTGCGAGTATAAATTTCGGCAAAGCTAAAGAAGCGATGTCGAGCATCTTCTCGTTTCCGTTCCATCGCTCGTCATACATGCCGATGGCAAACTCAAGCAAGCCGAGCGCAAAGATAAAGACGACGAGCCAGTTTTCCAGCAGGACATGCACCAGAGTTGAATGTGGATGCGACTCGGCCACAGGTGGAACAGCGGGGTTCTCCCAGGGGTGCGAGTTCGTCAGGTATAGGCTGGCGAACATCAGCAGCACAGGCAATGCATACAGCAGCAGGCTCAACAGTGCATTGCGGATGATGCGCTGGCGAACTGCGGGATCCATCTTCATTGGCCGGTTCCTTTGTTTTGGGTCGGATGCGGCGCGGAGAGAAACTGCCGAGTAAGCCGTAGACCTCCGACCAGAATGAATAGCGGAATCAGGGTGATCGCAACCCCGACAGCGATTTTCTTGACCAGAAGAAAAAAGTCCTGCCAAGTCATCGGGAGAGCTCCGAAAAGTGATGGAAGCCGATATGTGAAATACGGCTTGCTCGACCTGAAAAATAAGAAGAGAAGAAGGCGTTCTGAATCTCTACCCGCGGAAACAAATCGTTGTTATAGAACAACAACAGCCAACTGATGCGATTTGTGTGAGGAGATTCATTTGCAGCCTTGATAAAGGTGTTTCTACCTGAAAGAATGCCGGGAACAAAGCAGTTTGTCAATTGCGCTTGCGTTCTATTCCTCAGGATGAATAAAGCGGCGGGTAGGTTGACACATTCTTAATTTGTAATTAGCGTAAGCATCAAGAGTTATCCATTGATGTGTTCTCTCCAACCCGTGCTTTGTTGTTGTCGGTGCACCTCCAGCGCTGCTGCACAGTGTTGTTAACGCTCGTAGCGTTTCTTTCTTTTCCCATTTGATGAAGTTCGAATAGCAAATCACATTCAGCGCATTTGCTGATGATTGCTTCCTCATCTCTCGCTACGGATTATTCCGCGCAGCGCTATGTGAAGAAGCACGTGGAGAACGAATTCATGCACAGGATGAACAGACGGCAGGCATTGCACACATTGTGTGTACTCACTGTTGGTGCGTGGGCAGTTCCGGCACTTACTTTTCGTGGTTCGGCGTCTGATTCACTGTCGGACTCCGGCGTACGGCTTGGAGCACAGACCAATGCATGGACAATTGATCCGCAAAATTTAGATTCCTTCCTTGCAGTGCTCAATCAGATCAAAAAGATTGGCTATGCGGGATTTGAGACAGGCTATTTCAACCTGACCTCTCAGTTTGACTCACCCTCGGCAGCGCGGCGCAAGATTGACGATACTGGTCTTATTTTTACGGGAATTCACATTGCAATTCCCTTTGACAAGACGGATCCAGTAACCAAGCTCCCGCCCGCTACGCTCTATGAAAAAGTGGCGCACGGTGGCGTAGACCTGGGTGCTCAGCGGCTGATCTTTAGCGGTGCTCCTTCGACGACAGAGGATGAGTTGAAGCGGAAGATTGATGCGTTGAATGCTGCAGGCAAATTTGCGCGCGGTCTTGGATTGCAGTTTCTTTACCACAATCACTGGTGGGAAGTGCAGTCGAAGGTGAACGAACTTGAGACTCTCTATGCGCAAACAGACCCATCTGAGGTTTCATTCCTGCTCGATGCCGGCCACGCTTACCATGGCGGAGCTGATGTGCCAGCCTTTCTGCGGCAGCATGGGAATCGTATTGCCGCTCTGCACTTGCGTGATTACAAAGAAGGTCAGCAGGTGCCTCTCGGCGAAGGAACATTCCCGCTCAAGGAGGTTGTAGCAGTTCTGCGCGAGTCCCATTGGAACGGCTGGGCGATCAATGAAGAGGAACGCCCAAATGGTGTGAAGCTCGGTGTCTCGGTCATCGAGCCAGCGTATCGGGCACTCCATGGAGCGTTTTCAGCATGAACCGGCGCGAGTTTCTGGCTGGATCGGCAACTGCGGCCGCGGCCTTGAGTGCACGGTCGTATGCGCGTGTGATCGGAGCCAACGACCGTGTTGGCCTAGGCGTTATTGGGTTGGGTCGGCGCGGAACCATCGTTTCAAGCGCGTTACTCGCAGATGGGCGTGCACAACTGTCTGCTGTGAGCGATGTGTACGATGCTCAGACGACGCAGTTCCTTGCGCGGGTTGCAGGCAGTGATTCAAAGCCTTCTGGGCATGTTGCGTATCAGGATCTGATTGCACGCAAAGATGTGGAGGCGGTCCTGATTGCGACGCCGGATCATCTGCACGTGACCATCGCCAGAGATTCGCTTGCCGCCGGCAAACATGTCTATCTCGAAAAGCCTACGCTGCACCACTGGGAAGAACGTGCGGTTCTTGTAGAAGCTGTACAGAGCAGCAAGTCCGTTGTGCAGTGCGGGACGCAACAGCGCAGCGGCGCACACTACTTGCGTGCAAAAGAAGAGATATTCGGTCGAGGTAAGCTTGGCAAGATTCTCTTTGCGCGTGCGGTGTGGCATAACTTTCCATGGCAACAACGGCATATCGAGCCCTCGCCGCAGCCTGCCGGGCTGGACTGGGCGCGGTTTCTGGGGCCTGCGCCAAAAGTGCCATACGAAAAAGTGCGCTACACGGCGTGGCGTTATTTTCCCGACTACGGGAACGGACTGCTGGCCGATATCCTGACGCACTGGGCTGATGTAGCGCAGTGGATGCTGGACGATGCACGGCCTCAGTCCGCAACCGCACTCGGAGGTATCTTTCAGTTACGCGATGGACGCCAGAACCCTGATACGGTGAGCGCAATCGTGCGCTATGACAGCTGGAACTTGAGCTTCGAATCCAGCGTTCTATCGATTCGCAATGAAAAGCCGAGCGTCTTTTTCGAAGGCACGGAAGGAACGCTAGATCTATCGCGTGAGGGCTACGTCTTTCGATCGAACACGGGCGCGGAGGAGAGTGTGGCTGCAACCGAGTCGCTCGAAAAGACGCATGCTCGCAACTTCCTGGATTCGATCCTGCGCGGCTCCCGCGTAAGCGCTCCAGTCGAGGCGGGTATTGATGCTTCGCGTCCCGTGCAGATGGCGCTTCGGTCTTACTGGTCGCAGCAGACAGTTTCGAATTCCGACTTTTCTTGAAGCAGGTGCAATGATGCAGATCAATTGGTTTATCCCTACGACGGGCGACGGCCGCTACCTTGGATCGAGCGAACAATCGCGCGCAACGGATTATGTATACCTGCGGCAGATTGCGCAGGCCGTAGATGATCTCGGCTACTATGCTGCTCTCCTGCCTACAGGCAACTCTTGTGAAGATGCGTGGGTGGTGGCTTCCACACTGATGCCGAGCACGCGGAAGCTTAAGTTTCTTGTTGCAGTACGTCCAGGCATCATGTCACCTACTGTGGCGGCGCGCATGACGGCTACGTTTGACCGGCTCTCGGGAGGGCGGCTGCTCATCAATGTTGTGACTGGCGGTGATCCTCACGAAGCGGCTGCGGATGGAGTTTTTCTATCGCATGATGAGCGCTATGAAGTGACAGGCGAGTTTCTTAATATCTGGCGGAGGATTCTTGCCGGTGGGACCTACTCTGTCAATGGCAAGCACCTGCACGTTGAAAATGCGCGTGTGTACTATCCAGCAGTGCAGCAACCGCATCCACCACTCTACCTAGGAGGTTCCTCAGATGCGGCGCTGGAGATTGCTGCCGAGCACATCGACTACTACCTTACATGGGGCGAACCTCCGGCACAGGTTGCTGAAAAAATAGCCTGCGTGCGTAAGCTAGCCGCCAGCAGGGGACGCACGGTAAGTTTCGGGATCAGACTCCACGTGATTGTGCGCAAGACCAATGAGGAAGCATGGAGGGAGGCCAACGAACTGATCAAGTACATTGATCCGGAGACGATTGCGCGTGCGCAGAAAGGGCTGGCCAAGTTTGACTCAGAGGGACAGATGCGCATGGCATCTCTTGTTCAAGGCAGCGGCGTGAATCTGGAAGTAAGCCCGAACTTGTGGGCTGGCATCGGACTGGTTCGCAGTGGCGCCGGTACTGCGCTGGTTGGCAATGCCGAGACTGTGGCACAACGAATGCTTGAATATGCGGACCTGGGTATTAAAAGCTTTATTCTCTCCGGCTATCCGCACTTGGAAGAGGCATACCGTGTTGCGGAACTGCTTTTCCCACTGCTGCCTCTTGACCATACAGATGCAAACGCCGCGCAGGTGCAGATACGTCGCGCAGAGAACTTTGTGGGAAATGAGTTCCGTCCCATCAAGTAGCAATGGACGAGGAGATGGCAGTAATTGCAGAAGTGAAGAGCAGAACGAGTGTGCCTGAACCTGTGGGCAGGGCGCACCCACGCGGACGCATGCGATGGGTTGTGCTCTCCCTACTGTTGGCCGTTACGGTTGTCAACTTCATCGATCGTCAGACGCTAAGTGTCTTGGCGCCGGTACTGAAAGAGATGCTGCATCTGAGCAACGAGCAATATGGGCGCATCGTTGCGGCCTTTCAGTTTGGCATGATGACCGGCGAGTTTCCGATGGGATGGCTGATGGATCGTTGGGGCGTTCGCCTCGGACTTGCCGGAGCAGTTCTGTGGTGGTCCTTCGCGACGGGTGCGCAGGCCGCAACCCGATCCGGTGTGCAACTGGGTATTACGCGCTTTTGGATGGGAACCGGAGAGTGTGGCAATTATTCAGGTGGTATGAAAGCAATCTTCCGTCTTTTTGCTCCACACGAACGGACGCTCGCCATCGGCGTCTTTAACACGGGGAGCATGATTGGAGCTACGCTCGCGCCCCCGCTAATTGTATGGCTTGCACAACGGCATGGCTTTCGTACCGCATTTCTTGTTCCGGCGGTTCTCGGCGCGTTGTGGATCCCGCTCTGGCTTTGGCTCTACCGTGACCCTGGCTCGCCGCAACAGGCACGCGCACAATTCGTCTCGTTGATATCGCTGTTAGGCCAATCTTCAACGTGGGCTGTTATGCTTTGCAGATTTTTCATCGGACCGGTCATGCAGTTCTACTGGTACTGGATTCCAAGCTACCTGTACAGCGTGCGCCATCTGACGCTGACACAGGTGGGCTTCCTGGGATGGATTCCATTCCTGCTAGGCGACTCCGGAGGGGTGGCAGGAGGCTGGGTAGCTAGTGCACTCGCAAAACAAGGATTGAATGCCTACGCTGTGCGACGCATCACGATGTGGACAAGCGCTACGCTGTGTCTTGCGAGTCTTGCTGTACCGTTCCTGCATAATACCGCAGCTGCTTTTTTAGCCATCGGCACGGTAGTCATGGCAGATAATTTTCTTTCTGCCAACATGTTCGGTGCGATCACAGATCTCTTTCTTGATCACACTGTTGGTAGAGCCACTGGTCTAACCGGAGTGGCGGGAGGCCTGAGCGGCCTGCTCTTTCCCCTGCTGACGGGATATCTTGTAGATCGTTTTTCTTATGAGCCGGTCTTTATGATGGTTGCCTTCATGCCGTTGATTGGTACGGCACTATTGTTTTTAATTGGCAGGCAGTATCGTCTTGCGGAGAGGAGCGCGCATTGACATACAAAATAGCCAATGCTACGTTTCTCCTATGACTTTGACACCATACATGTTGCCGATGCTTGAGCATGGCATATCTATGCTGGTCAAGGCTCTTTCTGTTCCCTCCCAACTTTGTGCTTGTTGTTGTCGCTAGTTTTCCGGGTGATACCGGCACGACTTCCCCGTACTGTCTTTGAGAGCTGATCTGGAAACTGGATAAGTTTCTTCTGCTGAACTGACCGCGATGCTTATACGCGGAGTCAGTCCATTCTTCTCTCCGCAGTAATGTGAGAGTTTTCCTCACCTGTCCGCCGGCTTCATTCTTCCGACACAGAAATTCCAAAAACCAAGTTCACGGGTACGTCGTGGGAACAGAACTTCCACTTTGAGGAGCTTATGATTCAAGCCAGACGCAGTTTCTTTGTTTCCCTCTTCCTCTTTCTGCTTGCTGCATCGTTCGGAGCAGATCTGTTTGCGCAGGCAATTGGTACTATTCGCGGGACAGTTACGGACAAGAATGGCGCGCGCGTAACGGATGTCACGGTTACCGCCACAAACGTGGAAACGCGAGCGACGCGCACAGCGGTTACGAATGCCGAAGGTATCTATGATTTCCCTGATCTACCTATCGGGAACTATTCGCTCGAGACGCGCCGTGATGGGTTCGAAACGCAAAAGCGTGAAGGCGTTCGCCTTTTGACCGGCCAGACGGTTGATCTTGCAGTTCAGATTGAGGTAGGCAATGTCACGCAATCAGTGGAGGTATCGGGCGACGCTCCCATTATTCAAACCGCCTCGTCGGCCGTGCAGACATCTGTTGACCAGCAGCAGATACGGGAACTCCCGCTGAACGGACGAAATGCACTGCAGCTTACCGTTCTTACACCCGGCACTACACTCACCAGCGTAGGCACGGAGAGCGGTCAGCAAGATAACACGGGCCTGTCGGTTAATGGACTTCGAGCGACACAGAATAACTTCCAGCTTGATGGGGCTATTTACAACAACCGCTTCTTTGACTCTGTTCCGATTCTGCCTGACCCGGACGCGCTGCAGGAGTTCACGATTCAATCCTCTAATTACAGCGCGCAGTATGGCGGTGCAGGCGCGCTTGTTCAACTCTCAACACGCTCCGGAACCAATCACATTCATGGCACAGCATATGAATTCCTGCGTAATACGGTGCTCAATGCGCGCAATTATTTCCAGCAGACAGTCCCGCCCTTTAAGTTGAACCAGTTTGGCGGAACGGTCGGCGGTCCGATTGTGAAGGATCGCACATTCTTTTTCTTCTCTGCGGAAGACCTGCAACAGCGTTCCTCGCCGAACCCGATTTCGATTACAGTTCCCACTGCGGCTGAGTTGAACGGTGACTTTTCGGCCCTGCTGGCCCAGGGAATTGCCATCTTCAATCCGGTAACGGGATCGCCCTATCCGAACAACCAGATTTCCACGCCCATCAATTCTCTTTCCGGAAAGCTCGCGCAGAAGTACCTGGTGCCCCTAGCTGCTGATCCAGTGACGGGCGTTTTCAACTCGACATCTAATTCGAATATTGATAGTACGCAGTATCTTGCGAAGATCGATCGCGCTGTGAGTCGCAACAATCAGTTCAGTGGCCGCTATTTCTATAACCAGGACAATTTTCAACGCCCCTTCAATGCGCCTCTTGGCTTTTTTGCCGAAAATTACTTCCGCAACCAGTCGCTCATTCTGACCGATACGCAGGTCTTTAGCCCAACCCTGACTGCAAGTTTCTCTGCGAGTGGCGGACGATTCGCACGCACTCAGATTCCAGAGGCTCCGGGACTGCAGTCGCTCCAGGATCTAGGTCAGAACGTACCGCTTGGCAGCTCAGGAGAATCCATCTTTCCCGGCATCCGCGCCAACATTTCAGGATTCGTGGACATCTTCTCCGGCGGAGCACTTACGCAGGATGCAACTTCCTTTGATTACAAGGCTGAGATCGTAAAGGTTCTCCATGCGCATACTCTCAGCTTCGGAGCAGAGTTTGAACGCGACCGCATCGATATGAATGACTATTCCTATACGCCCGGTGACAACACCTTCAGCGGACAGCGTACGGCCGCACCGACAGGAGCAACACTTCCGGCAGGAACGACTAAGAGTGGATCAGCGCTGGCCGACTTCTATCTGGGTCTCGACTCCCAGTTCTTCCAGGACAATGGACGTAAAGCGTATCTTCGCGTGAATAGTCCATCTCTGTATGCGCAGGATGATTGGCGCGTATCGCGTAGCTTGACGCTGAATCTGGGGCTGCGCTGGGATCCGTGGCTTCCGCCGACAGATCTGAATCAGACACTCGTGGGCTTTATTCCCAGCTTTCAATCCAAGATTGCGCCGCATGCGCCAGTGGGGCTTGTCTTCCAAGGAGACTCAGGCCTTCAGAATTCTGTCTTTCAACGGAACTGGAAAGATTTTGCGCCGCGTGTGGGCTTTGCTTACAAAATGAATGGTGCCAGCCGCACTGTTGTACGCGCGAGTTACGGAATCTTCTACGGATTTCCCGAAGGCTTGCTGTACCAGCGCACGGATGCATTGCAGCCGGTCGACCTTTACCTCAGCTATCCTGCTCCGTCTGCCACATGGGACGACATCTATGCCAACTATCCCGGTGGAAGTCCGTTCCCGCGCGGTCATGTGTCGCCAAGTCAGTTCGCTGACTACATCTTCCAGCTACCGGTTTCGGGAGGTGTTCTTGATCCGGGATCGAAGGTTAACTATACGCAGAGCTGGAATTTGACTGTTGAGCAGCAGCTACCTGGTAACGCGGCTTTCTCGCTCGCCTACGTAGGCAACCATGGTGTGCATATCATGGGCTCGCGCCAGTTCAATCCAGCGGTCTATGCTCCAGGTGCAACTGTGGGCAACGAAAATGCTCGCCGTCTCTATCCCGGTCTCGGTGCAGTTGAGCTGGCACAGTCCTACGAATGCTCGATCTTCCACTCCTTACAGGCAAACCTAGTTGTGCGCGCGCAGTACGGTCTCACGGTGCTCACCAACTTCGTGTGGTCCAAGAGCATTGACAACACTTCCAGTGCGACCGAAGGCAACACCGGCCCGCCAAATCCCTTCAATCTTCAGAGCGGGCGCGGAACGGCCGACTTCGATCGCGCTTTCCGCTACAACCTTTCGCTCAACTATCGAACTCCACACGTGGCGGTTGCTGGTTTGCGCGGAGCGTTTGTGAACGATTGGCAGCTCAATGGGATTGTCAGCCTGCAGTCCGGGCTTCCCTTTACTGTGTTGAGTGGTACGGACCGCTCGCTCTCCGGCATTGGAAATGACTTTGCTGATATCGTGGGCAATCCAACGCGGCCTTCGGGTGTAAGCAATGTCAAGGAGTACTTTAATACTGCCGCATTTATTCCTGCCGCAATTGGCACCTTTGGCGACTCCGGCCGTAACAATCTGCGTGGTCCCGGCTATGCCGACGTAGATGCCTCCATATTCAAGGATCTCTTGAGCTATGAGCATCTCCACGCGCAGTTCCGCGCGGAGGCCTTCAATGCCTTCAACCACACTAACTTTTCCAATCCCGTGTCTACCGTCTCATCAGGTACTTATGGGCAGATCACCAGCGCCAACACGCCGCGTGTCTACCAGTTCGGCCTAAAATTGCTCTTTTAGAGAACGTCCGTTCCGGACCGAGGTGTGTGGTAACTGGATGCTTCGGTCCGGAAACGGGAGGATATCCTTGGCAAAAAATCCAGTCACCCTTCCTGTTGCTTTCGGGTCGATTTCAAGACGAAAGTTTTTGCAAAGCTGCGCGCTGGCGGCTCTGGCGCCAGTGCCGGTGCTGCATGGCACGGAAAAACGCGGCGATGCCGATGTAGGCACGCACGGACCTGCACGGCGTATTCTGTCGCTCAATGACAACTGGCTATTTGGTGGAAAGCTCAACCCTGCGGCATTGCAGGCAGATTTCGACGATTCTGGTTTCGCTCGAATTACGCTGCCGCACACAGTAACGACGCTTTCCTGGCAGCAGTGGAATCCGGAGACGTGGGAGGATATATGGTGCTATCGCAGGCGGCTTGAGATTCCTCACGACTTCCGGGGGCTACGGCTTTTTCTACATTTCGATCGAGTCATGTCGGGCGCAACTGTTTATGTCAATGGTCATGCGTTGCCTCAACATTCAGGAGGCTTTCTCCCTGTTGCATACGAAATTACTGACCTTGTTCGTGAGGGGGGTAATGTGCTCGCCGTCGCAGTCGACTCGCGCTGGGTGAATGCGCCTCCCAGCGGATCGGATAAGGGCCCAAGCTCCGTGGATTACATGATTCCAGGCGGCATTACAGGTTCAGTAAGCCTTCATGCTGTCCCCACAGTTTTCATTCGCGATGTTTTCGCAAAACCTGTTCGCGTTCTGGAAGCTGGCCGGAGCATTGAAATACTCTGCGGTATTGACAGCAACAAAACGCTGTCGCTTCCGATTCAAGTCGAGGCAAGACTATCGCATGGCGAACGCATTGTTGCGAGAACTTCACACGAGGGATATCTCACAAGCTCTTCACAGGAAATCCGCTTTAGTCTTGTAGATCTGGGTGACGTTACACTCTGGGATGTCGACAATCCATTTCTCTACGAGCTTACCGTCACACTTTGGATCGATGGCAGGCCGCTACATAACCACACTACTCGCATTGGGTTGCGCGAGGCAGTTTTTAAGCAAGACGGTTTCTTTTTGAACGGTCGTAGATTGCGGCTGTTTGGCTTGAATCGGCACGAGTTGTATCCGTATTACGGCTTTGCTGCACCGCGCCGCGCATTACGAAAAGATGCGGAGATTCTGCGGAACGACTTTAACTGCAATATCGTTCGCTGTTCTCACTATCCGCAATCGGCGGCATTCCTCGATGCGTGTGATGAACTAGGACTCCTGGTGTGGGAGGAAATTCCGGGCTGGCAGTATATTGGCGACGAAGATTGGGAGAAGTTGGCGGTACGCGATGTAGGGGACATGGTACGGCGCGATCGTAACCATCCGTCCATTGTGATTTGGGGCGTACGCATCAATGAGTCGGCGAACAATGTTGATCTCTACCGGGGTACGCGCGAGGTAGCGAGGTCACTGGATGATTCACGGCCAACCTCAGGCTCAATGACGCCGTCATCCCGAAAAAACTGGCAACAGGAATGGCATCAGGACGTTTTTGCGTTTGATGATTATCATGCAGATTCCAGCGGCGGCGTTGGGATTGATGAGCCGCTTCCAGAAGTTCCTTACATGCTTGCAGAAACAGTGGGGCAGTTTGATTACGGCAGCGGAAGAGGCTTCAATCAGAAATATCGACGCGCGGGTGACATTGTCATGCAAGCCAGGCAGGCACTATTGCACGCGCAAGCACACAACCTGGCAGCCAGTTATCCGCGGTGTTCGGGGGTAATCGCCTGGTGCGCATTCGACTATGCAAGTCTCCTCAATTCGTATGAAGGCGTGAAGTGTCCCGGAATTGCGGACACGTTCCGGATACCCAAGCTTGGTGCCGCGTTTTATCAATCGCAAGTTTCGCCCAATCGCAGGCCGGTGATCGAACCGTCCTTTTACTGGGATTTTGGCCCGTCCATGCCACTTGGCCCGGGAGAGCATGCGGCGATCTTCTCGAACTGCGATCGGCTGGAGGTCTCGATCGATGGCAGGCAGCAACTCACCCTTCATCCGGACCATCGTGCGTTTCCTCATCTCCAATATCCACCATTTTTTGTGGATCTTAAATCGGGAGGATCCAGCACGCCGGAGCTCCGCATTGACGGTTTTGTGAACGGCAAGCTGGTACTATCACGCTTGTTCTCATCTGACCGGTTAGCAGACAAACTATGGCTGCATATAGACGATCAAATTCTCTCCGCGGACGGGTCGGATGCCACGCGATTGGCGTTTGGAGTAGTGGACAAATTTGGCAATCCACGTCTCTATGCGGACGGTGATGTAGCTTTCAGCGTTGCCGGCCCAGGCGTGATTGTTGGTGATAACCCGTTTCGTCTGACGCCCAGTGGAGGTATTGGAGCAGTGTGGGTACGCACCATCCGAGGTGGGACCGGAGGCGTTCGGATTGAAGTGACACATTCTTGCCTGGGGAAGAACTTCGTAGAAATCCGCAGTGTATGAGGGCTGGGTGCGTTACGGGCACTCTTTTGCTGTTGCAGTGGGGCCCTGCTTGCAGCAAGGATAGTGACACTGCAATTCAAGATAACTGAGACGAAAAGCGAATAGCAACGCCTGAACGGCGGGATAATTCTTCACGTGTTATGCCATCTGCCAATTCCATGGCGAGGATGCCTTCGGCTGTAATGTCCATTACGCCGATATCGGTGATGACGCGATTGACTACACCGGCTCCGGTAAGCGGAAGCGTACACTGCGGCAGCAGTTTCGGGCTGCCGTCGTTGGCATTGTGCTCCATCACTACCAGAACACGCCGCACGCCCGAGACAATATCCATTGCGCCACCCATACCTTTTACACGCTTACCAGGAATCATCCAGTTCGCCAGATCGCCGCGTTCGGAGACTTGCATGGCGCCAAGGATGGCGAGATCGACGTGACCACCACGAATCATTGCGAAGGAGTCCGCGCTTGAAAAAGTGGATGCACCGGTAAGCAGAGTTACTGTCTCTTTGCCTGCATTGATTAGGTCGGGATCGACTTCGTCTTCAAGTGGATAAGGTCCCATGCCGAGCAGCCCATTTTCCGATTGAAGAATCACTGTCATTCCGTCGGGTATGTAGTTGGCAACCAGTGTTGGCATTCCTATGCCCAGATTGACGTAGTATCCGTCCCGCAGTTCAGCAGCAACTCGCTGAGCCATTTGATTGCGTGTCCAGGGCATAAGCTAAATGCTCCTTTCAGACATTTCGAATCGTTCTGCGTTCAATTCGCTTTTCCGGTGTTGGATTGTGCACAATGCGTTGCACAAAGATGCCTGGTGTGTGCACTTCGTCTGGATCAAGCTCGCCTGGCTCGACAATAATCTCGGCTTCCGCGAGTGTGATTTTTCCGCAAGTGGCCGCCAGTGGATTGAAATTACGTGCGGCGCGGCGGTAGATAAGGTTTCCATGGTGGTCGGCCTTCCATGCTTTCACAAGCGCAACGTCGGCACGCAGTCCGCGCTCCAGAATGTAGGTCAGGCCGTCAAACTCCTTGTGCTCTTTCCCCTCGGCCACTATTGTGCCTACACCGGCGCGAGTATAAAAGCCAGGAATCCCTGCGCCACCAGCGCGCATCCGCTCAGCCAGTGTGCCCTGTGGCACAAATTCCACTTCCAACTCACCCGCAAGAAACTGCCGCTCGAACTCGGCATTCTCGCCAACATAGCTTGCGATCATCTTGCGTATCTGGCGTGTTTCCAGCAACAGGCCAAGGCCCCAGCCATCGACGCCGGCATTGTTGCTGGCTACAGTCAGGTTACGCACGCCCGAGTCGCGCAGCGCAGCAATCAGTGCTTCCGGAATACCGCAGAGACCAAAACCTCCGACGGCGAGCACCATGCCGTTTTGCACAATCCCTTCAAGCGCACTGGATGCGCTGGGCCAGAGTTTGTTCATCGTCTTCTTCTCTCAACGCGAATGGACGATAGCACGTTTCCCCATTGGATGAGAAATGCACATTTTCCAATACCTGCATATTGTGCATCTAAGTCTCGTGGTGCAATACTCATCGGTCGCGCCGGTGTAGGCAAAGGCAGCAGAATACTAGACACAGTTTTCAGCAGAAGAGGTGGGTGATCTTGGAAACCATGAATATGAATTTTGAGTTGACGGAAGAACAACAGGAACTGCAGCGTGAGATTCGCCGCTTTGCGGAGCGTGAAATTGCGCCCCATGTGCGCGAGTGGGATGAATCTAGCACGTTTCCGGAAGATGTTGTGCATCAGCTTGGAAAGATGGGACTGCTCGGCGTGATTTTTCCGCCTGAACTCAATGGGAGTGGCATGAGCTACGTGGATTATGTGCTTGCAATTGAAGAGTTGGCGTGTGTGGACGGGTCTATCGGTATCATTGTTGCGGCTCATAACTCGCTCTGTACAAATCATATTTATCTGGCGGGCAATGACACACAACGAAAACGCTGGGTAACCCGCTTGGCCTCTGGTGAGTGGCTTGGCAGTTGGGCGCTTACCGAAGCAGATTCCGGTTCTGACGCGCTGGGAGCGCGCACTACTGCCGTACGCCGTGATGGCGGTTGGGTCCTCAATGGGAGCAAGACATTCATTACCAACGGCGGACATGCCAATTGTGTCGTTGTGATTGCTGTTACCAACCGTGAAAAGAAAAGTCATGGCATGACGGCATTTCTGGTAGAAAAGGGTACGCCCGGATTTCGTCCAGGCAAGAAGGAAGACAAGCTAGGATTGCGAGCCTCGGACACCTCTGAGCTTATTTTTGAGGATTGCTTTGTTCCCGATGAAAATCGGTTGGGAGAGGAAGGCGAAGGTTTCATTGACGCCATGCGGGTACTTGACGGAGGACGCATCTCGATTGCCGCACTCGCGCTTGGCATTGCACGCGGAGCCTATGAAGCTGCACTCAAATATGCAAAGCAACGGCGGCAGTTCGGCAAAGCGATTAGTGAATTTCAGGCGATTCAGTTCAAGCTGGCCGATATGGCCACGCAGCTTGAAGCGGCGCGTCAGTTGACTCTCAAATCCGCACAGAGAAAGAGTGCAGGGAAAAAGGTAACCATGGAATCTTCAATGGCGAAGCTCTTTGCGAGTGAAGCTGCCGTGCGCATCTGTGACGAGTGTGTGCAGATTCATGGAGGCTATGGGTTCATCAAGGATTATCCAGCCGAAAAATACTATCGGGATGTAAAATTGTGCACGATCGGTGAGGGCACCAGCGAGATTCAACGCATGGTGATTGCACGCGAAATTCTGAAGTAAGCCACTGCGGAGAATGAATGAGCAATACGTTGCCCTCGAAGTTCGATGTAAAAGCTTCGCGTTATCAGAAAAACCGCGAGGCTTTGCTTGTTCTGCTTGAGCAGATGCGCCAGGAGCAGGGATCAATTCTTCTCGGTGGCGGCGCGAAGGCTATCGAAGCGCAGCACGCGAAAAAGAGACTTACTGCGCGCGAACGACTCAATCTTCTACTTGATCGCGATGCACCCTTTCTTGAGCTTGGCCTTTACGCAGGCTATCAAATGTACAAGGAGTGGGGCGGCGCGCCCGCGGCGGGTGTCATTACGGGGCTTGGCCGCGTACACGGCAAGCTGGTAATGATCATTGCCAACGATGCAACGGTAAAGGCCGGCGCATTTTTCCCAATGACAGCAAAAAAGGTGATTCGAGCGCAGACGGTTGCACTCGAAAACCGGATACCAACGATTTATCTTGTTGATTCCTCCGGAGTATTTCTACCCCTGCAGGAAGATGTTTTCCCTGATCAGGATGACTTTGGCCGCGTCTTCCGCAACAACGCCGTCATGTCTGCGCGGAACATTCCGCAAATTACCGCGATCATGGGGATGTGCGTGGCCGGTGGGGCCTATCTTCCCGTTATGACCGACACGGTTTTGATGACAGAAGGCAGCGGCCTTTTTCTCGCAGGCCCAGCGCTTGTGCAGGCAGCTATTGGGCAGAAGGTTGGTGCGGAAGAACTCGGTGGAGCTGCAATGCATGCCGAGATCTCCGGTACTGTGGACTTCAAGGAGCCGGATGATGAAGCGTGCATCACACGTCTGCGCTCGTTAGTTGAAAAGCTTGGGATGCGGAGCAAGGCGCCGTTCGACACCATTCCGTACGACGCGCACGAGGATGCGCCGCTTTATTCTGTCGAAGAATTATATGGGATGCTCGATCCCGATCCAGCGCGCTCAGCTACGAATGTCTATGACGTCCACGATGTCATTGCACGCATGGTCGACCGCTCTGCACTAGACGAGTACCGCGCTGGTTACGGACGCACCGTGGTCTGCGGCTATGCCCGCATTGGTGGTCATGCTGTTGGAATCGTTGCTAATCAAAAACTGCATCAGAGCCTGACCATGCCCTCTGGCGAACGCCGAACCGAGTTCGGCGGCGTCATCTATGCGGAAAGCGCGGAAAAGGCAGCGCGTTTTATCCTCGATTGCAATCAGAGCCTGATTCCGCTCATTTTTCTCCACGATGTCAACGGTTTTATGGTGGGCCGTGACGCAGAACAGAGCGGCATCATCCGCGCTGGAGCCAAGATGGTTTCTGCTGTCTCCAACTCCGTTGTGCCAAAGATCGCCGTTATTTTAGGTGGCAGTTTTGGTGCAGGCCATTATGCCATGTGCGGCAAAGCTTATGATCCACGCTTTATCTTTGCATGGCCTACTGCACGCTACGCAGTGATGAGCGGTGCTTCGGCGGCGAATACTCTCGTCGAAGTGCGCGTCAAGCAACTCGAGCGTAGTGGGCATGCCATTACCGAGGAAGAGCGCAAGCAGGTTTACGACGAGATTAAGAATACCTATGATGCGCAGGCGGATCCTCGCTATGGAGCGGCGCGCCTGTGGATTGACGCCATCCTTGATCCCGTTGAAACACGCTCGGCGCTTATCACTGCACTTGAGGCAGTAAGCCTCAACCCAGATGTTGCGCCGTTCAATCCTGGAGCCATGCAGACTTGATATCTGTTTTTCTGCTATGACGAATTCTGTCCAACTCGTCGAGTGCCCGCGTGATGCCTGGCAAGGGCTGCCTGGAGTGATTCCTGCCGAGGCAAAGGCGAACTATCTGCGCGCTCTCATCCATGCTGGGTTCACACAGATTGACGCTGCCAGCTTCGTCTCGCCGCGTGCGGTTCCTCAAATGGCGGATTCTGAGCAAGTGCTCGCGCTTCTCAGTCCACCGCACCAGGTCGAAATTATCGCCATTGTCGTCAACGTTAAGGGGGCTGAACGTGCCATCGAGACGGAAGCGGTAAACACACTTGGCTTTCCTTATTCCATCTCGCCGGAGTTTCTGCGGCGCAATCAGCATCAATCGCCTGAAGAATCTCTCGATATGCTTGATTCTGTCTTTGCGGCTGCACGTCTGGCTGGACTCCAAACCATCGCATATCTTTCGATGGCCTTCGGTAATCCATACGGCGACCGGTGGAGCATCGCGCATGTTATCGAGGCTTGCCAGTTGCTCATCGGTGCCGGCATCAGCCAACTTTCGCTGGCCGATACCGTTGGCCTTGCTACGCCGGAACAGATTGCCGAGGTCTTTTCGGCTGTATACGATGCTGTCGGTCACGGCATCAAGCTTGGTCTTCATCTCCACGCACGTCCCGAGGACGCGGCTGCAAAGATTCGCGCCGCCTATCTCGCCGGATGTCGTCGCTTTGATACTGCGCTAGGTGGCTTTGGCGGATGCCCGTTCGCGCAGGACGCACTCGTGGGCAATATTGCTACTGAGACTGCTCGCACAGAGCTCGCGCAGATAGGCGCTCGGTTGCCGCAGCTTGCGCCATACGATGATCTCATCGCACAGGCACGCATATTCAATACGCGCTACGGACAGGTCGCAGCGCACTCTTCAATCCAGGAATCGTAATGCACTATAAGACTCTGAGTGTCGAGGAATCTGAGGGTGTTGTTGCTCTTACGCTTGATCGTCCACAGCAGCGCAATGCGCTCACACCTGAGCTGCGCGAGGAGCTGATTGATGCGCTCGAATCTGCGCGGGGAACCAGTGCCATTGTGATTCTCACCGGTGCTGGTCCAGCATTCTGTGCTGGCCTCGATCTCTCTGCACTTAAAACTCTGGCGACCTCTTCGCCCGCCGAACAAGAATCCGACGCGCAACGAATCGCACATCTCTTCTATACGCTCTATACATTCCCTGCGCCTACCATCGCTGCAGTGAATGGGGCGGCTATTGCAGGCGGAACGGGACTGGCTACGCTGTGTGACTTCACTCTTGCAACTCCCGAAGCAAAGTTTGGCTATACCGAGGTGCGCATCGGTTTCGTTCCCGCACTTGTTTCAGCCTATCTCGGCATGCAGATTGGACCCAGGCAGGCAAAAAGCTTTTTACTCTCTGGACGCCTCTTTGACGCCGCACAGGCTCATTTGCTGGGCCTCGTAGATGAAATTGTCGCACCTGCCGAACTGCTTTCACGCGCGCATTCTCTGGCGCGAGAGTTAATGCAGAACAGCCCCGCCGCTATGAGGCAAACCAAGCAGCTCTTTCTGGATGAGACTCTTCCTGAGCTCGACCGGCGCATTGAACAGGCCCTTGTCGCCAACGTTCGCGCGCGGCAGCATCCTGACTTCTTCGAAGGGGTTTCAGCCTTTCTTGAGAAGCGAAAACCCCGCTGGAAGCAGGAACTTCTTTAGAAGTTCCTGATAGACGTAGGAAGCCTGATCTCGGCGCAATATTCAGACGATGCTTACGCGAGGGATGTAGCAGTGGTGATGGCCAGAGACGGCTTTGCTCATCATTACACTATTGCACATTTCTTTGAGCGTTTTTGTCCTTTATCCAACTGCTTAACGCGGGGTTGAGCGAATGAGTTCGCGTGTTTGCACGAAAAGATTTGTATCCGCAATTCTTGAGTTGTGAGTGAATGTAACCACATTATTATCAATGTATTACATGGCTAGACTGCTAACTTTGCTGAGCCTGAGTTGTTGAAAATATATTGAGCGGTCTCTTCCGGCGTGTTGGGAGTAGATTGACGAACCCAAACGTTGCTGGGTCGACAGATTTCTGTCGGTCATCTTGTGAGTGCAAATTAGACGTAAAGAAAAAACAAGAAGTCATAAAGAAAAACCAAAAAAGGCATTGACAACCTTATTCCACTAGCACAAGAATGCTTGTGCTAGTGGAATCGTTACCATTTTGATGGGAACGATTCCACTAGCAATGGGGAACCCTGTCACAAAGGCAAAATAACCTCCTTGATGCGCTGCATCAAGACACTACATTTGTGCGGCGATTCAAGGCGTTTTGGAGGCTAGATGTACCGAACGATGTTGGATCATTTGACGCGGCTTACCTCGTTGGGTAAAGTCGCTGCTTGCTTTCTGTGGATGTTATTCGCGATTTCGTCTCACGCACAGGACTTTCGTGGCACGATCAGCGGGAAGATCACAGACTCACGGGGGGCAATGCTTCCGAATGCAGCAGTTACTGCTGTAGGACCCTCACAAACTTACAAAGCTACCAGTGGAGCAGATGGGGTGTTCACCATTCCGTTTGTTCAGCCAGGTACTTACCAGGTCACAATTGAGGCATCGGGTTTCAAGTCTGAAGTGCGTCCTGGAATCCTGATCGATATCAACTCAAGGATCAATCTTGATGTTGCTCTCCAAGTGGGCGCAAGAACTGAAACTGTTACGGTTCAAGGAACTGCGGGACTAACAGTCAACACCGAGGATGCCTCCGGCGGTACCATCATGGACCCCGAGAAAGTACAACAGTTGCCACTCAATGGCCGTCAGTCTTACATGCTGCTTTCTCTGACGCCAGGTACCCAGTTTACCCAGACTCAGTTCGGCTCAAGCGGCTACTCAGGTACGCGCGGCTGGGATGAGTCCAACTCATACTCGATTAATGGTCAGAGCGGCAGTTTTAACCAGTTCACCCTGGATGGTGCGCCCGTATCCCAGCAGAACGGCGGTGGGTCGGGCACGTGGAACATTGCTCCTAATATTGATGCCATTGAAGAGTTCAAGGTGATGACGAATACCTACGATGCCCAGTACGGGCGCTACGCGGGTGGAACTGTCAACACGATTCTCAAAAGCGGAACACGCCAGTTTCATGGAACCGCGTTTGACTTCTGGCGCAATTCCGTTCTGGATGCTAATACGTTTGATCAGAATCAGGTAGGAGCTGCAAGGCCGTTTCACAACGAACATCAGTTCGGCGGTACGGTTGGCGGCCCGGTCATTCCACATAAAGACAAACTCTATTTCTTCTTCAGCTTTGAAGGGTGGCGTGAGGTTCAGCCCAATGATCATATTTCGAGTGTGCCTACGCCCGATATGTTCCCTGATAGCGCTGGCAACGTAAACCTGGCAGGTTACCAGCAGGCTAAAGGTGATGGCCACATTTACGATCCCGCCACGGTTCACTGCTCCGTTCCGAATCAAAGCCCATGCCAACTGTGGGAACGCGATCCGTTTCCGAACGATACGATTCCCGCCAGCCGCATCAATCCCATTGCCGTTAAAATTATGAACCTGTATCCGAAGCCCAATCTGTCCGGGTACTTTAACAACTATGTTTACAACGGCTCGAGCAGGTATCAGTACAACCAGCCGATGGGGCGTGGCGATTGGACGATCAACGACTCGACAAGGCTGAGCGGAACATTTGCATGGTGGTCCGGTACGGAATACCGCAATGGCAACGGTTATCCAGGGGCGATAGCGAACGGAAATATCAACAACTATCGTTCCACCTTGACCCAGACGCTTGATCTTACGCACACGTTTAATCCGAATCTGTTCGGTGATATACGTGTGTCCTACAACCGCCAGTACAACCTCTCACCGGATGGTGCTATCTCGGCCGGTCTCGCGGATATTTCCGCTGCCGACCTTGGGCTCAAGATGCCGGCGATCCCGACAACCACTAAGGACTGGATGCCAGAGATCGGCGTTGAGCGGTACAACACCCTGGGCGGAAATACAAAGGGGGTTAGCTTCTTTGAAACCTATGTCCTGCAGCCATCGATGACGCAGGTGGTCAAACGCCACAACTTCCATTACGGCTTCGAATACATGTTGTTCCATGACAATGTAAGTGATATCGGTCAGCCTAACGGCAACTTCGGTTTTGGAACTGGGTACACATGGCAATACCCCAAGAACGGTAATAACACCGGTGGTTCGGTTGCCGATCTCTACCTTGGCTATCCGGACTCGGGCAGCGTGCAGGACCACACGTCGACTTATATCAGTTACCGGGAATATGGAGCTTATATCCAGGATGACTGGAAAGCTACGCCCCGCCTTGCTTTCAACTTTGGCGTGCGCTGGGATACGGAGACATCTCCCACAGAGCGGCATCACCGTTTGGCTGCCGGCCTGTGCTTGACATGTGTCAACCCCATTTCCACTGCTCTGGGGACTAACGTTTATGGCACTGCACAGTTTGAAACCAGCAGTCTTACTCCGTATGAAAACACCATGGGAACTTTCCAGCCGAAGGTTGGTGTGAGTTATGCAATTAACGACAAGCTGGTAGTGCGTGGAGGTTACGGACTCGGCACAGCCCTTGGCATCGAATTGGGAGGCGCCTCTCCGTGGAACCAGGACACTGGCTATAACACGCAGATCAACACCGATAACTGGACTCCAACTGAGTATTTCAACCAGGGAAATCCATTCCCCGACGGCTACACGCCGGCGGAGGGAACTTCGCTGGGCGATCTAACCTACGTAGGAGATGGATTGAGCATCGATCAACGGGACCGCAAGATTCCGCTGGTTCAGTCCTTCTCGTTCGGCTTCCAGGGTGAGCTTCCAATGCACATCCTCGCAGATGTTGAATATGTTGGAACACTAACCAACCGCATCAGGACCTCGCGGCAATTGAACGGGCTGAGCGACGCAGACGTTGCCAAGGGCCTGCAGGATGCAAATTACCTGGATCAGCAGGTACCTAACCCGTTCTACGGAGTGTTGCCGAAGACGGTTGGACTGGGACAAAACCCGACAGTTCAAGCCAGCACCCTGATGGTTACGTATCCGCAATTCAATCGGAACCTATACATCTACACCCATGCGGATGGCTACCAGAACTACCACTCGCTGATTGCGAAGGCAGAAAAGCGCATGACCAACAGCTCGGGCCTGAGCAAAGGGCTTAGCTTCCTGGCCTCCTTTACCTGGGCCAAGCTGATGGTTGCTAACGGCTACTTAAACAATAGCGGCGCCTGGAAGGTAGATGACAAGCCTGTCTATCACTGGGATGGCGGCAACGGCGCACCTACCTGGGCACTTTCGTTCAGCGGTCTTTATGGTCTGCCGTTCGGCAGAGGCGCATGGATCGCTCCCAACGTGAATCGTGTTGTTGACACACTGATCGGTGGCTGGACTCTGGACTGGATCTTCCAGAATCGCGCTGGCAATGCTACCGGGGTTCCCAATGGAGACATCTTCAATTGCGGGACGTATGACATCAAGCCGGCACATAAGAGCTGGGCGAGCTACCTCAATAACTCGCAGAATACCTGCTGGGCGAACCACCCGGAGTACTATATCTACACCTTTGACGGCACAACGTCGAGAGTTAGAGAACCCTGGGCGCAGCAAACCCAGCTTGGCATGATGAAGAAATTCCAGCTGAAAGACGCACTTAATCTGCAGTTCAAGGCAGAAGCGTTTAATGCCACGAACACCCCCATCTTCGGCGGAGCGAACGGAGGTGGGCCAGAAGTGGCGCCAACACGCATTACGAGTGTTGCAGATCCCAACCAGCCAGGCGCATGGCAAGGCTATGGAACTGTGGGGTCACAGCAACAGAACTTTCCACGACAGTATCAATTTTCTTTGAAACTCGAGTTCTAAAACCTCAACGAAGTTACAACTGTAGTAAAAACTGCTCTATGTCTAAACGTCACTGGTTCCTGCTTTATTACAAGCTGGGACCAGTGGCGCTAGCATTACTTATTCTCTTTACAGGAAATTTGCAAGTCATTCCGCTTTACTAATTTTTGGAGTTGCAATGAGAAAATTTCGCTCAATTTTGATTCTGGCATCTTTGAGTGTTATGAGTTTGCTTTGGACTATGAATGCGCAGGCGCAAGATAAGCCCGATTTGAGCAAGCAACCGACGCTTTATGTGGTGGGATATGCGCACCTGGATACGGAGTGGCGGTGGGAATATCCGCAGGTGATTGATGAGTATATTCGCAAGACGATGGAAGGCAACTTCAAGCTGTTTGAGAAGTATCCGCACTATGTTTTCAACTTCAGCGGCGCGAACCGCTACCGGTTTATGAAGGAGTATTTTCCGGCTGACTTTGCTCAGGTGAAGAAGTATGTGGATGAGGGACGCTGGTTCCCGGCTGGATCGTCGATGGAAGAAGGCGATGTGAATGCGCCGAATGCGGAAGCGATTATTCGACAGATTCTGTATGGAAATGAGTGGTTCCGCAAGGAGTTTGGCAAGGCGAGTAATGAGTACATGCTGCCGGATTGCTTTGGGTTTCCGGCGTCGTTGCCTACGATCCTGGCCCATTCTGGCGTGAAAGGATTTTCGACGCAGAAGCTGGTATGGGGCTCGTCGGCAGATGGCGGAGGAAGGGAATCGCTGGAGAAGACGCCGGAGGGAACGCCGTTCAATGTAGGCGTCTGGGTTGGGCCGGATGGAGAGACGGTGCTTGCGGGATTGAATCCGGGTTCGTACAACGGCGATATTACGACGGACCTTAGCAAGCCATTGCCGGCAGAGCAGGAAAGTAATTCTGCGCTTGCGGATGTAGAGCAGAAGATTGCGGCACTGCAGCAGAAGTTGCAGCAGGAGCAGCGCGAGAAGAAGGAGTTTGATCCGAAGGAGCTTCAGGAGTACTCTGCGCTGCGGGGCGAGCAGCAGGCACTTATACGGGCGCAGGCGGACCATGGCTTTAACCGGCACCAGGGCGACTGGGCCGCACGGGTGGAACTCAACGGTAAGGTCTCGGGGCTGTTTACGGATTATCACTATTACGGCACGGGCGATATTGGCGGCTTTCCCCGGGAAGATTCCATTAAGCGGCTGGAAGCGATTGTGACGAAGGGCAGCGTGGATTTGCCGGGAGATGGCTTCCGTATGCGCGGATCGCATGAGGGAGAGCCGCAGGTGAAGGTGGGCGATGGGCCGGTGCATGTGATTTCGGCTACTGCTGACCAGATGTTTTTGAATATTACTCCGGAGCAGGCTGCCAAGTTGCCGCGTTATACGGGCGAGATGGAGCTGACGAATCACTCGGCCGGCTCGCTGACTTCGCAGGCGTATCAGAAGCGGTGGATTCGGCATCAAGAATTGCTGGCGGATGCGGCGGAGAAGGCTTCGATTGCCGCAGAGTGGCTGGGTGGACGGAAGTATCCGCTGGAGCGGCTGAATGATGCGTGGACGCTGGCGATGGGCGCGCACTTTCACGATCTTGCGGCGGGTACGGCTACGCCACGGTCGTACGAGTTTGCGTGGAACGATGATGTGATTGCGCTGAACCAGTTTGCGGATGTGCTGAAGAGCGGCACGGAAGCGGTGACGAGCGCGCTGGATACGCAGACGCATGGAGTGCCGCTGGTGGTGTTCAATCCGTTGAATATTGCGCGGCAGGATGTTGTTGAGGCGGATGTGCATTTTGCCGAGGGAACGCCGAAGGAAGTGCATGTTACGGCTCCGGATGGCAAAGAGGTTCCGGCGCAGGTGGTGAACGGCAAGGTGCTGTTTGTGGCGGATGTGCCTTCGGTCAGCTACACGGTTTATGACGTGCAGGCGGGTGCTGGTTCGGCGGGTGGTTCTGCGCTGCGCGTCACGAGCAATGAGCTGGAGAACGAGTATTACCACGTGCGGCTGAATGCAGATGGAGATGTGGAGAGCATCTTTGATAAGCAGACGGGGCATGAGTTGCTTTCGGCTCCGGCGCGGCTGGCGTTTTCCTATGACAATCCGCAGCAGTGGCCGGCGTGGAATATGGACTGGGACCAGGAGCAGGCTGCTCCGCGGGAGTATGTGCATGGGCCGGCGAAGATTCACGTGGTGGAGAACGGGCCGGTACGCGTGGCGATTGAAGTGACGCGCGAGACGGCGGGTTCGCGGTTTGTGCAGACGATTCGGTTGTCGGCGGGAGATGCGGGCAAGCGGGTTGAGTTTGCGAATGTGATTGATTGGAATTCGCGTGAGGTGAATCTGAAGGCGACGTTCCCGCTGACGGCGCAGAATCATGTGGCTACGTACAACTGGGATATTGGGACGATTGACAGGCCAACGGCAGAGCCGAAGAAGTTTGAGGTTCCGTCGCACCAGTGGATTGACCAGACGGATGCGAGCGGCAAGTTTGGCGTGACAATTCTGACGGACAGCAAGAATGGATCGGACAAGCCGAATGATGGCACGCTGCGGTTGACGCTGCTGCGTACGCCGGGTGTAGCGGGTGGGTATCCTGACCAGGCTACACAGGATATTGGACATCATGAATTTGTTTATGGGCTTGCGGGACATGCGGGCGGCTGGCGCGATGCGCAGACGGATTGGCAGGGGCAGAGGCTGAATGCGCCGTTGATTCCGTTTGAGGCTACGAAGCATTCGGGAGCGCTGGGTGCGAGTTTTTCACTACTGAAGGTTAGCAATCCGCGGATTCGCGTGCTGGCGCTGAAGAAGGCGGAACTGAGCGATGAAGTGATTGTGCGGTTGGTGGAGTTGGATGGAAGGCCGCAGAAGGATGTTCGGGTTTCGTTTGCTGCGCCGATTACTGCTGCGCGGGAAGTGAATGGACAGGAACAGCCGGTTGGCGATGCGACGGTGGCGGATGGTGCGCTGACGGCTTCGTTTGGTGCGTATGAGCCGCGGACGTTTGCGGTGAAGCTGGCGCCTGCGAGTGCGAAGGTGGAGGCTGTGGAGTCGGCGGCGGTTCCGCTTTCTTATACCGTGGCTACGGCCAGCAATGATGGCGAGCATGCGGCTGCGGGGTTTGATGGCAAGGGCGATGCGCTGCCAGCGGAGACGCTGCCGGAGCATATTGGTTTTAATGGCGTGGATTTCCAACTGGCGCAGGCGAAGGCTGGCACACCGAATGCGATTGTGGCGCAGGGACAGACGATCAAGCTACCTGCGGGGCAGTTCAATCACGTGTATCTGCTGGCTGCTTCCACGGAGGGTGACCAGAAGGCCGTGTTTGAGGCGGGTGGAAAGACTACTGTGCTCAACATTGAAGACTGGGGCGGATTTATTGGCCAGTGGGATGATCGCGTGTGGAGCTCGAAGGATACTGCGCATGATAACTATGGGCAGATGGTTGGGCTGAAGCCTGGGTTCATCAAGCGTGCGGACCTGGCGTGGTACAGCAGCCATCATCATGACGCTGCGGGACAGAATGTTGCGTATGCGTATTCTTACTTGTTTGCATACGGGATTGATATTAAGCCGGGCACTACGGCGTTGAAGCTGCCGAATAATAATAAGGTCCGCATTCTGGCGATTTCGGTTGCGCGGGAGAATCCGGAGGTTGCGCCGGCGCGGCCGCTCTATGATGTGCTGCCTGTAGAGAATGCTGGGCCTGGCGATTTCTCGCTTTCGACATCTTCACAGAGCGTTTCGGTGTATCAGGGGAATACGGCTGCTACGAATGTGATTGTGATTCCACGTGGCAATGTGAGCGGAGCGGTTCACATGGAGGCAACTGGGTTGCCTGCGGGTGTTACGGCTGCGTTTACTCCTTTGACCTCTACAGGGTCGGCGGCTGTGGTATTCAAGGCGGACAAGAATGTTGCCGCGGGGAAGACGCAGGTTACGATTACGGCAACTGAGGGAAGCGTTTCTCATGCGGCAGCCGTGGAGCTTGAGGTTGCCAAGGTTCTTACAGGAACAGTTCCGGTGGATTTGTCTTCTGCTTACAACGTGCCTGCGATTTATAAGGACGGTGCGAAGTTCTCTCCTTCAGACAGCATTGATAGCGACGGAGCTGCCTTGTCTGCGGAGCAGGCAGGCGCAGAGCAGATCGGTGCGGGAGTTGTATTCAAGTTGGGGCCTGCGAGCGGGTTGAATGGCGTCACTGGCAAGAGCGTGACTTTGCCTTCAGGCAAGTTCCACAGCCTTCGTTTGCTCGCGGTTGGACTGAACGGAACGCAGCGGATGCAGAACTTCTCTGTGAACTATACGGATGGCACGTCGTCCTTGTTTACGCAGACGCTGAGTGACTGGTCCGCGCCGGGCAGAGCGAAGGGGGAATTGGTGGCAAAGGAGATGGAGTATCGCACGATGGGCGATGGCAATAAGGATGCGAATCCGTTTTACACGCACGCTTATTCCTTCCCGCTGGATGCGGCGAAGACGGTGAAGAGCATCAGCCTGCCTGCGAACAGGGATGTTGTGGTTTTAGGCATTACGCTTGTTCCTGCCGAATAACAGCGGCGGGATTTTCATAGCCTCCTGGCAGGCGGTGCTTTGCGGCTGCCTGCCTTCTTTTTCTCTGAGGAGAGGATGGGTGATGGATTTGCGTCCGGTGGTTTCGTTGGCTGTTGTGGTGATGGCTTCGGTTGCACTGTGCAATGCGCAGGGCGCGGCGAAAAGAGATAAGTCGCCGCTTGAGTATGCGAATACGCTTGTGGGCACGGCTGCGCTGGATGATCCCAAGTTGATTGGTAATGCTCCGCCGCCGGGGGAGCAGCTTTACTCCGGGTTTACTTCGCCGGGGGCGCGCTTGCCGCATAGCTCGACGGAGCTTGCGCCGATTAATGCGAATCTCGATTTGAGTTATCCGGCGGGTGTGAGGGCTTCGTATTTTTATCCGAATCGCACGATTTATGGGTTTTCTACTGGCGCCAGCGACACTACGGTAATGCCGGTGGTGGGCGACTGGACTGTGCCGCTGGAGCGCAGCGGTTCTGTGTATGACAAGAAGCAGGAAAAGGCTTCGCCGGGGTATTACAGCGTGTACCTGGAGGACTATCGCACGCGCGTTGAGATGACGGCGACTACGTGGACGGGGATTTTCCGGTTTACTTTTCCGCGGTCAGAGAAGGCGAATATCCTGCTGGACCTTGGCTTCGCCGGTGGTGATGTGGAGGTGGTGAACGACCATACGGTGCGTGGCAAGTCTCGCAATGGCAGGAGGTTTGTGATTGCGGAGTTTTCGAGGCCATTTGCGGCGTTTGGGACTTTCAAGCAAGAGCCGTCGCGCAATGGTCATCCGATTATCGGTTTTAGTGATGTGGAGCCGGAAGTGCGAAATATCAGTGGGCCGTTTGCAGGCACGTATGTGCACTATGCAACGACGGGTGGTGAGCAGGTCCTGATGAAGGTTGCTTCCGGCGTTAGTTATGAGGCGGCCGAGGAGCGGTTGCAGAAGGAAGATGCAGGATGGGACTTTGATGCTGTGAGACGCGAGGCCGAGCACGCGTGGAACGAAAAACTTGGCCAGGTGGAAGTGAAGGGCGGCACGGAGAAAGAGCGGATGCTGTTTTACTCGTGTCTGTATCACTCGTTTGCGAGCCCGCACTTGATTGCGAAGAAGGGCGAAGAATTTACGGGGCTGGATGGCAAGGTGCACACGGCGGAGTACGACCGCTATGACACGGTGCCTTTCTGGGATACGGGACGCAACCAGATTGTGCTGCTTACGCTGATGGAACCGCGGACGAAGGTGGATATTCTGCGCTCGCAACTGGATCGCGCGCATGAGTCGGGGTACATGGCTACTTCATTCCATGGCGACAATGCGGTTTTCATGTATCTGGGTGACTGGAAGCGCGGGCTGGATTTTGATTGGGCATCGGCGTACGAGTATTTGCGCAAGAATGCGATGGATCCGAAGGGGCCGCGCGGTTACCTGGAGGAATATATGCAGAATGGATGGATTGCTGACTTTATTCCCAAGGGCAATCCCAGCCCGCCGTATGCGGGAGGCAAGGCGGGTGCTGCGACGACGCTGGAGTATAGCTGGGATGACTATGCGATGGCGCAATATGCGAAGCGGCTTGGCAAGGAAGATGATTATGCGGTGTTTTTGAAGCGGGCGCATAACTACCAGAATGTGTTTGATTCTTCTGTGGGGTTCATTCGTGGAAAGACGGAAGACGGCAAGTGGATTTCTCCGTTTGATCCGCGTGAACCTTACTACAACTTCATGATGAAGGAAGCTTCGGGGTGGTCTACGCTGTGGCTTGTTCCGCATGATGTGAAGGGGCTTGTTACGCTGCTGGGCGGGCGGGAGAAGTTTGATGCCAAGCTGGATGAGTTTTTCTCTACTCCTTACACCGCCAAGGGAATTTGCCGCGATTGCACGGGCGTGATTGGCCAGTATGTGCAAGGGAACCAGCCGGACCAGCAGGCGGCTTACTACTACGACTGGGGCGGTGAGCCATGGAAGACGCAGAAACAGGTGAGGCAGATTTTGCAGGAGCTGTATGGCAGCGACCGCGCAGGATATGCGTTTCCGGGAATGGATGACCAGGGATCAACTTCGTCGTGGTACGTGATGAGCGCGCTGGGGTTCTACACGGTTGATCCTTCGAGCTCTGCATATATTCTGGGCAGCCCTGTTTTTGATGAAGCGACGATTCACATGGGCAGTGGGAAGGATTTCACGATTGTTGCGCGGAATAATTCTGCGAAGAACATTTATATTCAGTCGGCGACGTTGAATGGCAAGCCGTGGAATAAGCCGTGGTTTGACCATGCAGATATTGCTGCAGGTGGGAGGCTTGTGTTGACGATGGGGCCGGAGCCGAAGAAGAGCTGGGGAAGCAGCCCGGATGCTGCGCCGCCTTCGATGTCAGATAAAGAATAACTGTTTGCAGTGAGACGGGAGAGAGTGCGTGGAATCTATGTGGAAGTGGCGATGGGTTTGCGGGTGTGTTGTGCTTTGCGCGCTGACTGTTGCGGCGTGGGCGCAGGAGGATGTTTCGTACTGGCAGAGGGATGTATTCGGGGTACAGAAGTTGCAGTCGTCCGGGCTGCTGCCCATAGGACGGTAAATGCAAGCACGCAAAAGTCAAGGAAAGATGCGGCGGTTGCTGTCGGTGCGCGTTAGTAGCGGTCTGTCTGCAGAAAGTTTTGTCGCAGAGTTAGGAGACGCTGCATCGTGGCCGGTTCTATGAGTAAATCTCGATCGAGCGTTGACAGTCGGCATGGCCAAGCGATTACTGACGCAAATCGGCGTCCGGACTGGTCATTTTCCTCAATGCGCAAATCTGGACTGCATCCAACTCTCGCCGAAGTTGCGCGCAAAGCTCGAGTCGGTACTACTACCGTGTCGCGCGTTGTCAACGGCGGCGAGCGTGTAAGTCCGCGCACGCTGAAACGTGTGCAGGCGGTGATTGAGCAGCTGGGGTACATGCCGAACCAGGCAGCGCGCATCTTGAAGGGAGAACGCGCCAAGACGATCGGATTGGTGATCCCCAGTATTGCGGATTCGTTTTTTTCTAGCTGTGCTGAAGCAGCGCAGGCGATTGCGCGTGCGAACGACTCGCTGCTGATGGTGACAGTAACCAACAACGATCCACATGTGGAGATTGAAAATCTCAACAGTCTCATGCGCCACCGCACGGATGGCCTGCTGCTGGCGCCGGCGAATTATCAAAGTGATACTCTTGCGGAGTTTCTGCGGCGAATGGGCACGCCGGTAGTTACGTTTGACCGCCCGGTTATCAACTCTGGTATTCCCTGTGTGCTAACGGACAACTATCGTGGTGCGAGGATGGCGACGGAGCACCTGATTGCGCATGGCTATCGGCGCATTTTGTGTCTCGGCGGCGAGCCTACGTTATACACACTGCGCGAGCGCCTGAAAGGCTATCGCGATGCGATGGAAGCGAAGGGGCTGAGACTGCTGGTGGATATGTCGGTAAAGGATTATAAGTCGGCCGAATATGCGATTGAGAGTTCACTGGCTACATCGCAGCCGCCGGATGCGATGTTTACGCTGAAGAACAGCACGACGATTTATGCGTTTGAAACTCTGCAGAAGCTGAAGGTGGCAATTCCAAAGTCAGTGGCTCTGTTGGGATATGACGACTTTGAATTGGCCTCGACGTTGCGTCCTTCTGTCAGTGTGATTCAGCAGCCGATTGAAGATATGGGACGTATTGCTGCAGAGATGCTTTTTGAGAACCTTCTTATTAGAAACCGTGCACCGAAGAAGAAGCAGGCAGAGATTAAGCTGAAAACTAAGCTTGTGCTTCGTCAATCATGTGGATGCAAAGGGTAACAGGGAGCAATGCCCTGACAATCTCGCATCGCCTAGTTGCGACTCCACTCGGCTCCCAATATCGGAGCGGGAGCAGCGCAGAATCGCAACACGGAATACCAATCACCGTAAGTAGGCGTGGCAGAGACAGGAATTAGGCAGTGTGATAGGGCTTGCTATAGTGCGTGGACCATTCCACGAGATTCGAATTCAGGAAGCGCCATGTGCCGCTATCGGGATCGATTTCAAGGAGCATGTAAGCGTTGGGATCATAGCGGGTGGCAGCCATAATGTAGTGCTGGGGGCCATAGGTATGGGCGAAGTCGATCCACTTGTGGACATGGCCGGATACTACAAGCTGAATCGTGTCCTGATATTTGCGCAAAAGCGGATGCAGGCCGTAGTCGTGGAACTCGGTAGCCTGAATAGAGAGCAGCGGATAGTGCACGAAAACGAAGGTGGGCTTGCGCTGCTGAAATTGAGCTTCAAGCCAGTGGAGCTGCTCTTCTCCGATGGAGCCGATGTTGGGATTGAAGTCCGCTGAAGTGTGGTCTTGCGTGCTGCCAAGGAAATTATTTACGTGGATGAACTTATAGCCTTTGTAGTCAAGCGTGGAATATGGTTCCGCGTTGAACTTAGCTTTGAATAGACGGTGGCTCATCTCGCGCGGCACTCGTTTCACATCGTAGTCGTGGTTGCCGAAGCCTAAATGGACAGGCATGTGGAAGGCGTCGGTGATGGCCTTGGCGTTATCGAGGCGTGTAGTGTTCTGGAAGTAGAAATCGTACTCGGTCGAAGGGTAGTTGTGGAAGTAGTCGCCTATGAGGAAGACCTGCTCGATGGCGGGAGAGAGCGAGTTGATGAGGTCGCGGGCGGAGATGAGGCGTGGCGTGGTGGCAAGGATGCTTTCGTTGTCCTCGACGCCGTTCTCACTGCCTTTGACGTAAAAGTTGTCGATGATGTGAGTATCGGCGATGAGCGCGATATAGAAGCGGCGGCTACCAGCATGCGCTGCAACCTCACGCGCCCAGAGCGAGCGCGTGAGGTTGGCGGTTGCGGCGGCAGCGGTCAGCGATCCGAACTGGCGTCGCGTGATGATTGCCATGGGTACTTCTCCTAGAAGCTGAGCTTGCCTGCCACCTGCAACTGGCGTGGCGGAAAGTAGCTGGTGATGGAGCCAAAGCTGCTGCTGCTGGTGTTGGAGGCCGGAGCCTGGTAGTTGACGTGGTTGAAGAGGTTGAAGGCTTCGCCGCGGAGCTCGAAGGACGAACGCTCGCTCCAGAGGCGGAAGCTCTTGTGCAGGCCGAGGTCGAGCTGGTTGAAGGTTGGTGAACGCAGGGTGTTGCGACCGGCGTTGCCGTAGGGCTGATCTGTGAGGGTGCTGCTCGGTGCACGCACAGAGGCGGGGTTAAGATAGCCGCTTAGCGAAGTGGCGGTCTTGACCCAGGCGCTCGATGGATTAGCTACCTTGCCGAGGACGTAGGGCCGCTGCACGAGCAGTGGGCTTACCTGCAACGCAGCTGAGGGGCTGTAGGTGAGGTTGACTGGCTGACCACTGGTGTCGGAGTTGATGGCGGTGAGCTGCCAGCCGCCGATTGCCGCATCGAGAGCGCGGGACATGTGGCCGCCAAACTGGCGTCCAATGCCGACGGGGAGATCCCACACCACGCTGAGCGTCTCGTTGATGGGCTGGTTGTAGGCTGACTGGCCGATTTCACCAGCCATGTTGGCAAGGTTCACGCGGGAATTGTCCCCGTTGGGGGTGTCGAGGTGGCCCGATGCATTGTCGATGGCGTGGGACCAAGTGAAGGAATTGAGGACGTAGACGCCGCCGGAGAAGCGATGCTCGAAGCGGGTCTGGAGGCCGTTGTAGCTCAGGAAGCCCGCGGGGATTGATTCTTCGATAGTGGTGAAGGTGGAGATGGGACGGCGAGCATTCACGCTGAGGTTTGCGCCGGGAGCGTTGGCCGCAGCCTGGTTGTAGTCGGCGAGAACCCAGATGTGCACGCCGTGTTCGCCGATGTAGGAGACGGTGAGCACGGTGTTGCGAGCTAGCTCGCGCTGTACGTCAAAGTGCCAGGACTGCACATAGCCAGTGGGAATGTTCTTGGGAATGTAGCGGCTCTGCGTTACTGACGTGTTGAAGTTGCTGGCGTCTACAAAGTCGCTGGGATAGCCCTGTGCCACGGTGCGGAAGCAGTTGAGGTAGTTGTCGCCCGTGCACTGCTGCTGCGGCGTGCCGCTGAAAGCGTAAGGCGCAACTTGATTGACGGTAGAGTTGATGATGTAAGGGCCGTTGTAGGCGAGGAGGTTTTCGCCGCCTTCGCGGTTGAACTGGTCGAAGCTGAGACCGTATGCCGAGCGAATCACCGTCTTGGGATCCAGCTGGTAAGAGATGCCGAGGCGCGGCGCGAAATCGAGCTTAGGCGTGTGGACCAGGGCGCGGTTGTAAAGCGAGCCGCCGGAGGCCTGGATGAGCGTGTTGTTGTCGGGATTGAAGTTGGCGAGGTGGTTGCCATCGACATACTGCGGCGTGACCAGCTCGTAGCGGAGACCCATGTTTACGGTCAGGTTCGGCAGCAGCTTCCAGTCGTCCTGGATGTAGAAATAATCCATGAGCTGGTGGTAGTTGACGATGCGGAAGTTGTTGAGCTGGTAGCTGTCGCGAGCGCCGGTGAGGAAATCGGCGAGGTAAGCAGCCTGGGCCGCTCCGGAGTCGCTGGTTCCGCTGCCGTTCTGGCTAAAGCCCTGGCTGAAGGTTTCACCGCCGTAGACGGGGTTGAAGTCGTCGATTTCGGTGTTGATGGAGAGGAACTCCCAGCCATATTTCATGCTATGGCGGCCCTTGATCCAGGAGTAGTTGACCTTGGGATTGATGACGAAGGGATTCTGGAACTGTGGGTTGGAGGTTTGTGCGCCCCATGCGTTGAAGTTCTTCACGCTCTCGGAGCTGAGGCGGCGGATAACGGTCTTGTCGGTAGGCAAACCGGGAATACCAGCCTCGGTGTTGAGGCTTTCCTCACCGACGAGATAAGGGGTTTTGCCACCCTGCGTCCAGGTAAAGCCGATGCGGGCGTCGAGCGCGGTGTTGGGGCTGAAGGAGTGCGTTACTCCTGCGGCGATCTGGCGGTTGTAGGCGTGGATGGTGCCGTTGCCGCCGTCGCCCGCGTCGCCGGGGATGGAGGTAGCGTCAACGATGTCACCCTTATGGTCGCTGTAACGGCCGAATAGCGTGGTCTTCGCGCTCATGATGTAGTCGAGACGACCGTCACCCTTGTCGTCCGTCAGCGTTGCGCGCGGGAACGAGGCATAGTTATTCGAGTCACCGGAGAGCGCCCCGGGGACATTAGGAGAAGGAAGTGCGGCAATCACCAGCTTGGCCAGCGGCGTCCAGTCCGACTGCGGCACGATGCCGTCATTGTAGAGCGCGCCTGTAATCGGATTGTGCAGCTTTACGGGAGCACCTGCGTGTGTCTGGAAGGTACCCAGCCGCTGCAGGTCATTGGGGATGGTGGCTGCGGTGTAGGTGGCTTGTACTTGGCGGTTGCCTTCGTAGTCGCCGAAGTAAAAGAGCTTGTCCTTAATGATGGGACCGCCGACTGCGGCGCCGAACTGGTTACGGATCAGCATGGGCTTCTGCTGCTGGCCGGTCACCTTGTTGGTGGGCGCTGCGAAAGGACCGATTGCGTTGAAGATAGTGTTGCGGTGGTATTCCCAGATCTTGCCGTGGAGCTGGTTGGTGCCGCTGTTGATGGAGACGTTGATGACGGCGCCCGATGCGCGGCCGTACTCGGCGCTATAGTTGCTGGTTTCAATGCGGAACTGGTTAATGGCGTCGGGCGAAGGCGGAATGGCTTGGTTGGAAAAGCCTTGGTTCGAAGTGCCGTAGGCATTGTTGTCCAGACCGTCGAGAAGGAAGTTGTTGAACTCGGAGCGCTGGCCGTTGACGTTATAGGAGGCGTCGCGGCTGGTGACTGACTGGTTCTCGAGAGTATTGCGGCGCACGCCGGGAGCGAGGGCCATCAGGTCGCCGTATGCGCGGCCGTTGAGGGGCAGGTCCTGCACCTGGGTCTGGTTAACAGTTGTGCCGGTGCTGCTGGTTTCCGTCTCGAGTTGCGTGGCCGCGCCGGAGACGGTTACCGTTTCGGAGACACTGCCGGGCTTAAGGGTTACGTCCACGCGTTGACGTGTGCTGACGTCAACGGCAAATGGATCTGTGACAGAGTCATTAAATCCGCTTGCCGTAGCTGAAATCTTGTAACGGCCCACATGCACGTCAGAAAACTGGAAATGTCCCTGGTCATCCGTTTGCGTTGCCACAACAACGCCAGTGGCGATATTGGTCAGTGTGACCTTGCTGCCAAGAACCGGGGCGCCGCTGGTGTCACGGACGAAGCCAAGAACCGCAGAGGTTTCAAACTGCGCGAAACTGAGCGCTCCCTGAAGCCACAGAACAACGGCTATGGCCAGAAGGGACAAAAATTTGCCTCTCATAATTTTCACTCCAAGTGTTTTTGCTGTTGTGTTGAAAAGGTTTTTCACAATTGAACCGACGCTGGTCTGAACGAATACCGTCAGGCAGATATCCGCTGGGAAGAAGAAAGGCAAATTGCTGTTTGGGATTTCATCTTCCAGATGGCCCCGGTCCTGCTTGGTTATCTGATTTCCTGAATGTGCCCGGCATGAGAGCCGGCAATGGCCCCTGAAGATGCCTTTTAGGATTCTTCATGTTTCCTATATACGCGATAAGCCGGTGGATTCAGCAGTATCAAGGGGATACAAAGGGAGTCGCGCTGCCTCTTTTTCGATGCAATGACAGGATAATGCCCATAACAATCAACGATGTGACAAAAGTATTATGTTTCATAATTTGCCGTCCACATGCATTCATCCAATTTTCATATTCATCTGGTTTTCATACAGTCCCGTTACAGTTTCTTCAGAATCTGGTGTACGCGTTACGACGCCCGTAGTTTGCATTTTCGGGAACGTAGGTTGTTCTTCCGGGTTTCGTTAGGATCATCGACCCAGAGGCTTCACTGTGCTCTCTTGGGATTCCATTGTCTGCTGTCCGCTCAGACCTAAAGAGTGCGGGACATGGGAAAGCGAGTCGGCATGAAGCTGGCATTACATGCTCTGATCGCGGTACTTTGTATTCTTCCGCTGCAGGCACAGCGCCGTAAAGTTGTGATGATTTCCATCGACGGGTTGCGGGGGACGGAACTGGCGTCAGTATCCGGCCTGAACTGGAATCTTCCCAACCTGACCGAGATTGTGGCTCGGGGCGCTGTTTCCGAAGGAATGATTGGCATATTGCCTACGGTAACAGCTCCCAGCACCGCTTCGATTGTTACGGGTGTATCACCATCTGTTCATGGAATCCCAACCAATTTCCTCTTCGATCCTGAACACACGATGACAGCGGATGACAGTGGAAATGAGTATGCAGAACTCATCCATGTCCCAACTCTATGGACTCTGGCTCATCAAGCCGGGTTGCGAACTGCGAGCGCCTATTGGCCGACGACGATCGGAGCTCCCATCGATGCGGATTTTCCCAACCACGCGCCTATGAAGAATGAGCGTGACCGGATGCTTTTCCGGGCCATCAGCACCCCAGGCCTTGTTGCGGAATACGAAAAAAAGTATGGGGAACTCCCCATTGGGACAAGGGCCTTCGACGATCATGTTGTTACTCAGATGGCCCTTCTGTTGTTGCAGTCGCGAAAACCTGATTTTCTGCTTGTCTATTTTCAAGACTTTGATCATGCCGAGCATAAATATGGTCCGGACAGTCCCGAAGCGATCCGTACTCTGCAAAGCATCGACGCCGATATTGGCATAATACGGAAAGCCATTGCTGCGGCTGGACTGGAAAAACAGACAGATATAGTGATCGTGAGCGATCACGGTTTCCTTCCACTGCGTCAGTCATTCCATCCCAATGCGGTCTTGGCGAGCTTGAATCTGCTGGGACGAAAAGGACATCCGGAGGAGTGGCGGGTCACTTCCTTCGGTGGTGGAGGATCTTTCGGCCTGGTGGTACACGATCCCAACGATCATGCAGCAATTGCTCTCGCCACTAAGGCCTTTCAAAAACTCCAGCAGCAGGGCTGCTGCGGGATCGAGCATATCTTTGATCGTCAACAGCTTAAAGCAGCCAAAGGATACGCTACTTCGTTTCTTGCAATCGGCTTGAAACTAGGATTCTCAGCAGAAGGTGGCGATGACGGCCCTTGGATAACCCCTTCCCAGGGAAGGGGTGCGCATGGCTATCCTCCCGGCCTCAAGAATATGGATGCGGCCTTTGCCGCGGTCGGTCCCGGAATCCCACACTTGCGTCTGCCGCGCGCGCATATTGTCGACGTGGCCCCCACTGTAGCTGCGCTTCTAGGATTGCGCATGGCAAACGTAGAAGGAACAAACATATTGCCCACTGTAGGGAATACGCAGCTTGCCCAGTAGTTTGAGCCAAAAAAGATAGCAGGTGCAAGACAACTCGAAAGACTAGCCTTCGTCCCGAAACCACATCTCGGTCGACGACCATTCATGAATTCTTTACACGTCGCTGTTAGGCTCAGGCTATGGCTAACAGGCAGGAAATACTCGAGCACGTCACCCGATTGCTCGACTCCGAGCAATTTGTTGCCTCCCGGAGCGTTGCCAAACTACTTACTTTCTGCGTGGACGCTGCTCTAGCAGGCAACCAAGAAAATCTGAAAGAGACGACCATCGGTATTTTCTGTTTCGGACGCTCTCCCGGCTATGATACGAAACAGGATCCGATTGTCCGGGTTACTGCCAGGCGCCTGCGCAAAAAACTGGAGCTCTTCTATCAGAATCACGGAGAAGACAACGAACTCCGTATCCTGCTCCCCAAGGGAACGTACGTTCCAAGATTTAGTCACTTATCGAATCCGGCTGCAATTGTAGAGTCATCCCCTGACGACGTGTTGCCTGACGATATGCCGACTCTTCCCGAACCTGTCTCTGCTACCGATGCAGAGCCTGTCCCCTTTGAGAAGATTTCTGTTGAGATCCAGCCAGCTTTGGTTGCGCGAGCTAACTGGCTCAAACCTGCAACGTGGAGCTTCCTGGTCTTTTTGCTGACGGCTTCTAGTGCTGCTTTCCTTGCGCGTATTCCTTTGCATCAGGAGGGGAAGGTCGTAGTGCTCCCGGAACAGCCGCTACGCCTGGACTCATTCGCAGATCATCTGAGCTTAGAACCTCGCATTCCGAGCATCGAGGAACAGATCCAGCTGAAACGCCAGCTTCTCAGCGAACTCTCTTCGCTGGTGAATCCAACGATGACAGAGCCTCACGAAAAGCTTCGCGAGCATCAGATCACAAATAGCACCGAAAAAATAGTGAACTCTGTCGAGCCTCGTCTATAGCGGTTCCACGCCATAGGGGATGGTCCAGTCCGGGTGTGCAGCTCTGCGTACAGGCAGAACGAAGATGTCAACCGTTTCGGCATTGCTCTGCCCGCCTATGCATTTTCCCTCGTATCACGTTCAATGCACGCGGTAAATTGTCATCGACTCTGCAGGGGCACTCACCCGCAGCATCTCAGCATTGCGCTTCACTTCCGTTGGTGCCGTCGCCTGCAGCGGATCAAACGCCGTGCAATCCGCCAGAGTTGTACCTTCCAGCGGAAGCTCTACGCTCTTGCTTTGTTGCGCCTTGTTCACCACAATCAGCAAGCGGTCCGCACTTCTTCCTGCAGCGCAGTTACTAGTATTCTCCGTGCGAACATAAGCAAACACGTCGTTATTTGCCAGCAGATTCTGCTCCACGCCACCGCGCAGTGCTGCATGCGATTTCCGTAACGCCAGCAATGCGGAAGTCCACGCGAAAACATCCTCCTGCACTGCCGTACGTCCGGATGCAACAAACGCATCCTGTTTGTCGCCTGCAAAGCCTCCCGGAAAATCATGCCGGTTATCCGGGTCTGCGCCGCCTGTCATCGCAATCTCATCGCCGGAATAGATCTGCGGCATTCCGCGAAGCGTCGTCACAATCCCTATCGCGAGCTTCAGCTTCGCTACATCCCCGCCTGCCGCCGTCAAAAACCGCGTCGTGTCATGATTGCCGAAGAACGGCACCAGCCGCTCCGGGTGCGGATAGAGCGCATCCTGGCTCAGCACATGCGCCAGGTCCGTCATCGGCTTGTCTTCTGTCAGTACGCGCCGCAACGCAAAGTACACCGGAAAATCAAACGGCGTGTCGAGTCCAGTATCGATTCCCCCATGCGCTGCGCCACCCGCAAAATACGAAGTAATCTCCGCATCGCCGTTAAACACTTCACCCACCGTCGTCAGGTGCGGATACGCCGCATGCAACGTCGCATGAAAGTCATGCCAGAACGAGCGCCCCACATACGGAAACGTATCCAGTCGAATCCCATCGAGATTCACCGTCTCCACCCACCACATCGCATTCTGAATCAAATACTGTTCAACAAGCGGATTCTCCTGGTTCAAATCCGGCATCCCATCCGTAAACCATCCTCGTGTAATATCTCGAGAAGCTCGCGGCGGCGCATGCGGATCTACCAGGTTGCGGAAATCGTCGCCCACATGCGTATGCGAAGCCAGCGTTCCATGAAACCACTCCGGCGCCGGCGGATCCTTCACCCACACATGCTGCACGCCCAGATGGTTCGGCACCATGTCAATCACCAGCTTCATCCCGCGAGCATGGAGCGCATCCGAAAGATGCCGATACTCCGCCACCGTGCCAAAGTGCGCATCCGTCGCATACAAATCGATTGCTGCATATCCGTGATATGAATCCGGCATTGCCCCATTTGAAGCAACAGGCGTAGTCCATAGCGTCGTCATGCCCAATTGCTGTAGATAATCCAGGTGCTGCTCAATGCCAGCAAAATCTCCACCATGCCACCCACGCGACGCAGCACGATTCAAGCCTGGCTCATCATTCGCGGTATTCCCATCCGCAAATCGGTCCGTCATGATCAGGTACATCGCATCTGCTGAAGAAAACCCCAGGTGTGCATTCTCACTCGCATTGCGCTTCGCTAGTACGTAAGAGCTCTTCGCCTCACCACCAGCATTTCGCGCCGTAATCGTCAGCGTCTGCGCCTCTGCATTCTCTGTGCGCAGCCATACAAAAGCCCAGTGCCCATTTCCGGAAGCCTGCGTCCGCGCGATCGCCACACCATGCCCGCTCACAGCAAATTTCGCGTCGCCTAAATGCGCGCCATGTACTAGCAACATCGGCTCCGGCAATCCAATCCACCATCCCGGTGGATCAATCTTGTCGATGTACGGCTTGCCAGCGTTCACTAACTCCGCGGAACAGGCAGACTGCCCCGGCCCGGAAACAAGCATGCCGCAAGCTGAAAAAGATAACACAAGCACAAAGAGCAATCGGACGATTCTCATCAATAGACCCTATATTTTTCGAAGGAAAGATAACGGTAGCGCGCTCTGTGACGCAAGCCCCATGTCAGTAAAAAGCGCCGCAGCGGAAGAATTGCCGCTGCGGCACAGTTATACAAGTTGCAATTAGAAGGTGAAGCGCAGAGCAAGCTGCATTTGCCGCTCAGAGGATTGACGCACACCTTCGATCTGTCCGAAGTGCCCGTTATCCAGTCCGGTACCAATCGCCGGGCAGCCCGCCGTGGTGCCCCCAGTGTACTGGCAGGAGTCCAGGTTGCCGTTCGGATTCGTGAACGCCGGTGTGTTGGACAGGTTAAAGACCTCGGCGCGGAACTGACCCATGACCCGCTCCCAGATGTGGAAGTCCTTGAACAGCGAGGCGTCCACGTCACGGTAAGCCGGACCAACCATGGAATTGCGCGCCAGGTTGCCGGGAGCAATAAACGTGCTCGCCTGCCCATTCGCGTCAATAACTGCCGGGTGCGTGTAGAGCGACGTATCGAACCATGCATGCAGGCTCTTCGTGTACTTTGCTTTGCCGCTGGCGTTGGCAAAGTTGGTCAAACCGCCGCTCTGCAGGGAAGCGCCGCCCCCATTGCTGCCGTCATAGAAGTAGTCCCCGGTAGTGATGGAGAACGGCTGCCCTGTCTGCAATGTAACGATGGTATTCAAATGCCATCCACCGATGACCTCATCCACCGCCGTCGGCACGTGCGAAGCAAATCTCTTGCCCTTGCCGAACGGAAGCTCGCCGAGTGCGGTAAAGCTGAACGTCTGTCTCTGGTCCTGGTCGGAGTTGCCGTAGTTTTCCGCTAGGCTTACATAGCTGGGCAGCGCTTGATTCGCAGAAGGCATCACGCCCGGAGTAAAGTTGCCTGTCGGATGCACGAAGAACAAGCTGCTACCCGTGCCAAACGCGCCTTCCGAGTTGCTCAGCGTGTGCGACCATGTATAAGCCGCCGTCGTCTGAATACCCTTAAAGCCGCGGCTGTTCAGAAAGACCTGCAGGCCGTTGTAGTTCGACATGCCTTCCGCAATTCCCTGATTGATCCCCTCAAAGTTCGGGAACTGGAAAGTATTCGGAGCCTCGCCGAGAACCTGCGCGTTCGGCCCAACCCACGTCATCAGGTGCCGTCCCACCGTGCCAACATAAGCCACGGTCAGTGAAGTCGTCGGCGTAATCTGATGCTGCACCTGCAGATCATACTGCTGGATCATCGAGGTCGGCATGCTCTTCGGAATCGAGATGAGGCTCACGCCCGTCGGATTCGCGCGATCCACCGTGGAGCCAAACGTCGGCAGCGGTAGCGCGCCCGTAGCGCTCGCGTTGGTCTTGTCGCACGCGGCAACATTTCCCGTGCACTGCGGAGCCTGGCCGCTGAACATAATGCGGTAGCCACCATACTGCGGCAAGCTCGAATAGCTCACCGACCCGTTGAAGTCTGCGTTGTTGCTAAGCTGATTGCCCACGCCGCCGCGGTCCATGAAGTAGTAAATGCCGTAGCCGCCGCGAATCGAAGTCTTGCCATTGCCAAACAGGTCGTAAGCAAAACCAAAGCGCGGAGCAAAGTTGCCGAAGTTCGTGTTCACCTGGCTCTTCGACCATCCATTCGTTCCCGCCTGCACCAGTTGCGCAAAGGTCGGCGAGTACGGATTCATATCGAAGTCCGACTGGTAGTTGTGGTCCGTATACGGGAAGGTATACAGGTCGTAGCGCACGCCCAGGTTCAGCGTCAGCCGCGGAGTCACCTTCCAGTCGTCCTGCGCAAAGTAGCCTGTCTCCCAGTTGTGCGTGTTGAAGTAGCTGCTGGCCACGCCGATGCTGTAATCGTCCACGTAACCGACCAATGCATCGGCAACCGAGAAGCCGGTCCATTGATTGCCGCTCCAGTCAAAGTATCCCTTGGCGTTGTTGCCCTGGAAGAATTCGACATAGCGCTTCTCAATGCTGGCTCCAAACCGGAAGCTGTGATGCCCGTGCGTCCAGATCAGCTGATCGACAAACTGGTTGTCGCCCTGCGGCACAGTGTATGCGCCGCCGTCGCCGGTATAAGCCATCCAGCCGCCGTTGATCGCCGCGCCGCCGCCGAGCAGCGAAGTGCGGTTGGCATTCAGGATGCCCAGGTTCGCCGAGACCGGAATGTTATCCATCGGAGGAACATAACCGTAAAAGTCATACAGATGTCCGTAACGGAATTCATTCACAAGGTTCGGCGTGAAGATGCGGGTGTAACCCACGGCTTGGCCGCGCGGATGCACGGGGTTATAGCCGGAGCCATAGCCCGCCGGCAGGTTCGGGAACAGGCTGCCCTTGGTCAGGACATCCTGCCCATAGCTGTAACGAGCAAAGAGGCTGTCCTTGTCGGTCGGCTTCCAGTCGATGCGTACGTCGAAGTCGTTGAAGTGTTGTATTTCCTGCGGATTGGTAAAGTAGTTGCTGCCAATGCTGCCATTGGTGTTGTTCGGCTCCGGGAAGGCATTCAGGTACTTCAGAGCCACCTGGCTGATGCGTCCCGAAGGAATCTTATTGCCGGGGAAAGGCGCGCAGGTTACCGGGTCATAGATGGTACCCATCACCGGCGAGGACGTCGTGTTGCAGCCTGTCACCGGCCCATAAGGCACAGACGGGTTCACCGTGCTGTAGCCGCCGTTCTGCGTGCTGTCGGTAATCAGCTCGGAAAAATCTCCCGTGCGCATCAGATCGGTGGGTACAGACTGATAGGTTTCCCCTTCGGGTGTTACCATGCGCAGTGCCTGGTAGCCGCCGAACATGAACAGCTTGTGATGCAGGAACGGCAAAGGACCGCCGAGCGTGCCGCCGAACTGCTGGCGGCGATACGCTGGCGCCGGATTCTGGCTGTTGCCGAATGAGTAGTTCGGATTGGCGTCGAAGATCTGGTCGCGGTCGAACAAGAAAGCCGATCCGTGATACTGGTTGGTGCCCGACTTGATGGACGACTGAACAATCGCGCCGCCCGCCTTGCCGAACTCCGCCGGAGCAACAGCCGTAGTCACGCGAAACTCATCCGTTTCCTCAACCGGCGGGAAAAAGACGATAGTGTTCACCAGCGCGTCGTTGTTGTCCACGCCGTCCAGCTCAAAGTTGTTCGCCTGCGCGCGCAGTCCGTTTACGGAGAGCGCCGCGCCGCCATTATCGGCATAACGCCATGTCTCAGATTGTCCGCCCTGGCCGGAGGCCTGGCTGCCGTAGCCGCCGCGCGTCACGCCTGGCGTCAGCAGCGCAAGCTGCGTAAAGTTGCGGTCATTCAGCGGCAGGTCGATGACCTGCTTCGGCTCAACCACCGCTCCTATGGAGGATGTCGAGAGATCTACGATCGGTGCCGCGTCCGTAACTTCCACTGTCGTAGAGGTGGACCCCGGCTTCAGCTTGAAGCTGATCGTTTGCACCTGCGAAACGTTGAGCAGAAAATTCTGCGCCGCCGTCTCAAAATTGGCCGCCTTCACCGTAATCGAATAATTACCGCGAAGCACTGCCTCAAAATGGAAATCGCCTGCCGCATCCGAGACGGCATTCTGTGTAAATCCATTGTCACCATTCACCAGGCTGACTGCCGCACCCGGAATCGCCGCACCTGTCTCATCGGCAACCGTGCCGCGGACGCTGCCTGTATCCGACTGCGCGAATAGGCTGGAAGCCATCAACCCAACCAGCAAGGCCACAAAAACCGCGAACGTCCCGCGGATGCGTCCATGCAGGCTGGGAGAAAACCTGCTTTGCTTATACATCTGGTCCTCCGAAAACTTATGCATGTCTTTCTTCTGTCTCAACTGGACTTCGGGGCCGGTTGCTTCCGGCGCTTTTCCCGTATGCCAGCCAACACAAGACACCTCTGCAACAACTACCGTCAATCAACAGCCCGCCTATTCAGCGTCAATTGATGTTCTCCGGATAAGAATTTCGAAATCAATGGCTTATAAGATAGTTTCTCCTCTCAAAGACCCCTTATCACGCCTTCCGTAACAACCAACTATCCCTTTTTGTTAATCTGCCGTAGACTTTTGGTTGGGCCTAAAAGTCCATGCAATGAGCACAGAAGCGCAGTACGAACTACCCATCAAGGTTCAATTCGGAGTATTTGAGGCAGACCTAAAAAGCGGCGAGCTCCGCCGCTCCGGCGTCCGTGTACGCATCCAGGCCCAGCCATTCCGCCTGCTCGTTGAGCTGCTTCGCTTTCCCGGTGAAGTTGTCACTCGTGAGGAGTTGCAGAACGCTCTATGGGGCGCAGACACCACCGTCGACTTTGACCACTCCCTCGGCATTGCCGTCAATAAGCTTCGCGATGCCCTCGGCGACTCCGCCGAAAATCCCCGCTTCGTTGAAACGCTCGCCAAGCGCGGCTATCGTTTCATCGCTCCGGTCAAGGTTCTCGACCCTGCCCCCGAATCAGCCGCACCAGTCATCGGGCTGACCTCGGCGACCGTCCTCGATACACAGCTCACTGATCACTGGCGCCGCGCCGCCATCGGTCTCGCTGTTGGCCTGGCAGCAGTTGCCCTCCTGTTAGGGGGCATCCTTGTATTCCGTCCTCAAAACCGCGAACCCTGGCACATCCGCCAGGTCACCCACACCGGCCGCGTCCTCGAAAACGATGTAGATGTCGAAAGCCTCTCAAGCTCCGCCTCTGACGGCGCGCGTCTTTACTTCTCACATATAGAAAACGGTAGTCCCGTCCTCTCCGAGGCTCTCACTGCTAACGGCGAGCTCTCAATCTTCCCGCTTCCGTCAGAAATTGGTGCCCCGCTCATCGGCTCGCTCTCGCCCGACAACTCGCTCCTCGTTGTCCGCAGTCACCTGCAGGCTGAGCCCGAACAACCTCTCTGGATCGTCCCCACTCTCGGCGGCGATGCCCGCCGCATCCCCAACATCCTTGCCCACGACGCGACATGGATGCACGACGGCAAGCGTCTGCTCATCGCCAGTGGCTCTGACCTGTTCACCGTCACTCTCGACGGCAGCGACCAGAGCAAATTCCTCACCGTCCCCGGCCGCGCCTTCTGGATGCGCTTCTCCCCCGACGGCAAACTTCTTCGCTACACCCTCCGCGATCCCCAGCGCCAGACCATCGAGCTATGGGAAGCTAACGCCGATGGCTCCAACCCGCACCCGCTTCTCCCCAACTGGAGCCAGCCCGCCGGCGAGTGCTGTGGAAGCTGGACCGGCGATGGCCAGCGTTACGTCTTCCAGTCCTGGCATAGCGGCCACAGCGAAATCTGGTCCCTGCGCGAGCATCCGTGGTACGTGCGCAGCTCCATGCCCACCCAGATCACCAATGGCCCACTCGACTACGAAGCCCCCAGCTTGCCGCCCAACAGCCACAAGGTCGATTTCATCGGGGTCAACTCGCAAATCGAACTGCTCGCTGCCACCCCAGGCAGCTCCTCTTTCTCCGCACTCGACCAGAACCTCAGCTCCGCAGCCTTGGCCGTCTACTCCCGCGACGGCCAGTGGGTCGCATGGCTCAACGCCGCCGACGGTTCGCTCTGGCGCAGCCGCGCCGACGGCAAGGAACGCGTCGAAGTCACCACCCCACCGCTCCGCATCTTCAATATGAAGTGGTCGCCCGACAACCGCACACTCGCCCTCATGGCCGAGGAGCCCGGCAAGCCCTGGAAGATCTATCTCGTCAAAGCTGAAGGCGACATTCCCACGCCTATCCTCAAAGAAGACCGCAACGAAGCTGACCCCGATTGGTCCGCCGACGGCAAATCCATCGTCTTTGGCCGTCTGCCCGACCGCATGGAGTTAGGCAAGTCTAAATCCATTTATCTTTTCAACCTTGCCAGCCACCAACTGACAGAAATCCCTGGCTCCGCAGGCCTCTTCAGCCCGCGCCTCTCGCCCGACGGCCGTTACATTGCCGCTATCCGTCTCGACCAGAAGGCGCTCATGCTCTACGACACCACCACGCAGCACTGGACCACGCTCATCGAACATGGTGTTGGTGACCCAACCTGGGCGCACGACAGCCACTCGGTCTATTTTCAAGACTTCCTCGAAACCGGCAAACCCATTTATCGCGTAGCAATTTCGTCAGGTCAGCCCCAATCCATCGCCACCATTCGCAACCTGCAGCCCATCGCTGCGACAGATTTCCGACTCATCGGCCTCGCGCCTGGCGACAGACCGATAGTGAGTGCGAGAACGTCGTCGGTGAACCTCTATGAGGTGGATATGGGGGAGAGATGATGCTTTGGTTGTTAGCCTATTGTTGCCAACTCGGAAGTTGCATACGTTATTTCCGGTCTGCCAGTTAACCGCCAGAAACTCTATCAATGGGTGCTATGGCCGTTAACAACATCGATATTCCGCAGTATCAGCTACCAGTAGACAGAAGTCAGCCTATCATTACTGATTTTCGTGCTGGGCTCGCTAAATTCAGAGGCTCATTTTGGGCAGGATCAGTTCAGCTATGATGGGATGGCAGAATTTCGAGATAGCTAGAGACAGACAAGAAGAGCATCTTCTCCTTGGAAACAGAGAAAAACTTGCTAGGCGCATCCTACGAACTGCCTGAAGCCGCGGCCAGAACTTAAAAATTCCAAGAAATGAAACTTTCCCGACGATTTGTAGAATCTTGGCCTAGCCGCTCGTCGATGTAGTGAAGGCCGGGCAGTCCGCCCGCCTCAAAACCATTCGAAGAGAAGACATGCCGCAATATCTGGTTGCTATTCATCACCCCGATAACTACGACCCATCCTTGGAGGGCGAAGAGATGGTCCGCGATGTCGATGCGCTCAACGAAGAGATGGCGGCTGCCGGTGCCAGGTTCTTCGCCGGCGGCCTGCAATCGGGGCCCCACGCGAAATCACTGCGTAAGCAGCCCGATAGCAAGGTGGTCGTTATGGACGGACCCTACCTTGAAACCAAGGAGCATATGGGCGGTTTCTGGATACTGGAAGCCGCCAATCTGGATGAGGCACTGGCGTGGGGACGCAAAGCCGTCGTCGCTTGCCGGGCACCGGTCGAGGTGCGAGCGTTCCTCGAAATGCCAGCAGAATAGGAACCCACTCAGGCAGAAATCAACGATAAGGAGCAGCTTAATGCGCTTTATGATGATAGTAATCCCCAAAGGATATGAATCCGCAGCACCGGACGCAGTTCCCAGTGCGGAAGCGGTGGCAAAAATGCAGAAGTACAACCAGAGCCTGCAGAAGGCGGGCATCTTGCTCGCACTCGACGGGCTCTTGCCGCCTTCGGCCGGGGCACGCATCTCGTACTTGGACGGCAAAGCCACGGTCATCGACGGACCCTTTGCTGAGGCCAAAGAGGTTATCGGAGGCTACTGGATCATTCAGGCAAGCTCGCGTGAAGAAGCAATCGAATGGGCCACGCGCGCGCCCATGTCCAACAACGAGATCATTGAGGTGCGCCAGATCTTCGAGATAGGCGATTTTCCTGATAATGTGCAGAAGGCAGCCGAAGGCTATGAGAACCTGCCGCACTCGGGCTCGAAGGAATGAAAGACATTCATAGGGCGATTGAGGCCGTGTGGAAGATTGAGTCCACACGGCTCATCGCCGCGATTGCTCGCGTCACCCGCGATATTGGCATTGCAGAGGAACTGGCCTAGGACGCCTTGGTGGCTGCGCTCGAACTCTGGCCCGAAGAAGGTATCCCCGAAAATCCCGGCGCGTGGCTGATGACAGCGGCCAAACAGCGTGCCATCGATTCGTTGCGCCGTGGTCGCTGCTCGTACAAAAGCACGAAGAAATCGCCCGGGAACAGGAATTGCTGGCGAACAGGTTGAAGCAGATTGAGAAGGCTGCTAGCCCAACGCATAAGTATCGAGAGGAACTCGGCCAGTAACAGGATGATAGGGTAGATCAGATGCGGAAAGGCCTTACTGGATGCGAAATTTAGATGTAGCGGTTGAAAGCATCAATTTGTGCAGCGCGATATTCGCGGCGTTTGACCGGTGTCGACAGCACCGTGGAAGTGGATGTGGCGCCGAGGGAATTGAGTTTGTCGATAAGGGTCTCAAGATGGCGGATGGAAACCACATCGGCTTCGATGACAAATGACTCCGCACCTGTGATGCGATGACACCGGCTGATCTCGGCGAGCTCTTTGATCGCAGTGACGGTACGGTTTACCTGTACGTCTCCGCCGCTGATGGTGAGGTGCACAACCACATGGATGGGCACACCGAGCTTGGCCATATTGAGCGACGCATGATAGCCGGTAATGATGCCGGCTTCTTCCAGGCGGTGTACGCGTTCAGCTGTAGCAGGCGCGGATAGGCCTGCTTTGCGTCCCAGTTCCGCGAAGGACAAGCGAGCATCGTGCTGGAGGGCTTCCAGGATCTTCCATGCGATGGGGTCAAGATCAACGGCATCCGGAGCAGTGCGACGCGTCATGGGGAAGAAATCCTTAAGCAACCTTTCTATTATGCCTACGATTACTAAGTAAAGCTGACCTTTTTTCTTTGAATCTCCATTCAAAGTGCTCTTATGAGAGGGCTAGGCTTTGTGCGGTGCCAGTGGTATGGCCGGGCAGTTCCACATTCCCCTCTGTGGCCCGGCGAGGAGGTTTGGCATGAGCCCAGCGCAGCAATCTGCCTCTACGAGGCTTCCCGCACAGTTTGCTTCAAGTCAGGTGATGGAACAGCATGATTTTCTTCCCTTGAAGGGGACAGACCATGTTGAGTTTTATGTCGGTAATGCGCGTCAGGCTGCGTATTTTTATCGCGCGGCATTTGGCATGTCGCTGGTGGCATATGCAGGGCCGGAGACCGGCCAGCGCGACCGCGCATCGTACGTTTTACAACAGGGCAAGATTCGATTTGTGTTTACCACCCCGCTGAATAGCAGTCATCCGATTGCTCCGCATATCCATCGCCACGGAGATGCCGTGCGAGTGATTGCCCTCTGGGTGGATGATGCTCGCCGTGCGTGGAATGATACCGTTGCTCGAGGTGCCATCAGCGCTGAAGAACCGGATACTGTGTCAGACGAGCATGGCACGGTTGTTCTGTCGAGTATTCGCGCTTACGGCGACACAATCCACACCTTTGTGGAGAGGAAGAATTATATGGGGCCGTTTCTGCCGGGATACCGCGCTATTGACAGCGATCCAGTGGCAAGGCCGACGGGACTGCTGCACGTCGACCATATGGTGGGCAATGTGGGCTGGCACCAGATGGACAAGTGGGTGGAGTTTTACTCGCGGGTGATGGGTTTTTCGCTCTATCAGCACTTCGACGATAAGGATATTTCCACCGATTACTCGGCGTTGATGTCGAAGGTGATGGCGAATGACAATGGATTTATTAAATTTCCTATCAATGAGCCGGCTGAGGGAAAGAGGAAGTCACAGGTGGAAGAATTTCTGGACTTTTTCCCAGGCCCAGGGGTACAGCATATTGCTCTGGCTACCGATGACATTCTGCATACCGTAACCCGGCTCCACGAACAGGGAGTGGAGTTTTTGCGTGTGCCGCATACCTACTACACAGAACTGCAGGGCCGTGTAGGAAAAATTGACGAACCGATTGAGAAATTGGAGGAGCTCGGCATTCTTGTAGACCGCGATGATGAGGGCTACATGCTGCAGATCTTTACCCGGCCGGTAGAGGACAGGCCTACGCTCTTCTTTGAGATTATTCAACGCCGTGGGAGCCGCAGCTTTGGCAAAGGCAATTTCAAGGCGCTATTTGAGGCAATTGAGCGCGAGCAGCAGGCGCGCGGAAATCTTTAGCGCCGGAAATTTTCACTGCCAGGACTCTCAGCAAAGGAGAAGTGCGATGCATACCGAGATGCTTTCTGCGGCAGCGCCTTATTTGATTCGCCAGGACTATGTGGCCTACACAAACGAGCAGCATGCCGTGTGGGCGGAGCTTGTTGAGCGTGTGTATCCGGAGCTGGAGAAGCACGCAGCGCGCGAGTATTTAGAAGGATTCGAGATTATTGGCCTGCAGCGGGATTGCCTGCCGCACCTGGGATCAATCAGCGCACGGCTGGAATCGAGAACAGGATGGAACTCGACGCCCGTGAGCGGGTTTCTTCCAGCGCCGGCATTCTTTGAGATGCTGGCAACGCGGCGATTTCCGACAACGACATGGCTGCGCAGCAGGGATTCTCTCGAATATACTCCGGAGCCGGATATCTTTCACGATGTATTTGGGCATGTGCCTATGCACGCTCATGCGGTGTTTGCCGGTTTTCTTGAGCATTATGGCCGTGTTTGTGCAGCGACTACCGATGAGACGCTGCTGGAGAAACTTGGAAGACTTTTCTGGTACACGGTGGAGTTTGGCGTAATCCGGCAGGGCGGCGAGGTCAAGGTATATGGCAGTGGGATCATCAGCTCGCATGGCGAATGCAGAAATGTGATCAGCGGACACTGTGCGATTCGCGATTTCTCGCTGGATGAAGTGCTGCAGACTCCGGTGAAGGTGGATGAATTGCACAAGCTCTTATTTGCAGTGGAAAGCTTTGAGCAGATTTACGATGCAATGCGCGAAACAGGACGAAGGGCGATGCGCGGCACCTTGTGAGAGGACGGGCTCGAGAGGATTAGCAATGGCGAACGAGATTCACTATCAATCGGGTTTCGGCAATGAGTTTGCGACCGAAGCTGTGGCCGGAGGCTTGCCGATTGGGCAGAATGCTCCGCAAAAGCATCCGCTGGGGCTGTACACCGAGCAGTTCAGTGGAACACCGTTTACCGCGCCGCGCGCAACCAATCGCAGGACGTGGACGCATCGTATTCGGCCGTCGGTTACGCACAGACCGTATGAAGAGATTGCGATTGGGATGATTCGCAGCGGGCCGTTTCACGAAGTACCAACCACACCCAATCAGCTTCGTTGGAATCCTCTGCCTATTCCGGAAAAATCGACCGATTTTGTCGATGGCATTGTCACGCTGGGTGGCAATGGCGATCCTGCGATGCAGATGGGCCTTGCAATTCACATGTATGCCGCAAACGCATCCATGAACGAGCGATGCTTTTACAGCGCAGACGGCGAGTTTCTTATCGTGCCCCAGACTGGCGCACTTCGCTTTCATACGGAGCTGGGAATTCTCGAAGCAGCGCCGGGCGAGATTTGTGTGATTCCACGCGGCGTGAAATATCGCGTTGTGCTGCTGAAGAAGGAGGCGCGCGGGTATATCTGCGAGAACTATGGATTGCCGTTCCGTCTGCCGGAGCTTGGTCCAATTGGGGCCAACGGATTAGCCAATGCACGCGACTTTCAGGCGCCTGTAGCCGCGTACGAAGATCGCGATGGCGAGTTCCACATCACGGCAAAGTTTCTGGGGAGATTGTGGTCGGCGCGGATTGACCACTCGCCACTGGACGTGGTGGCGTGGCATGGAAACTACGCGCCTTACAAGTATGACCTTGCGCTGTTCAATTGCATTAACACGGTGTCATTCGATCACCCTGATCCGTCGATTTATACAGTGCTGAGCTCGCCGTCGGCGATTCCGGGCACGGCAAATTGCGACTTCGCAATTTTTCCGCCGCGCTGGATGGTAGCGGAGCATACGTTCCGGCCGCCGTGGTTTCATCGCAATATGATGAATGAATTCATGGGACTGGTTTATGGCGCTTACGATGCAAAGGCAGAGGGGTTTGTACCGGGCGGCGCGAGCCTGCACAACTGCATGGCGGGACATGGACCGGATGCAGAAACATTTGAGCGGGCCAGCAATGCCGAGCTGAAACCGCAGTACCTGGCTAATACGCTGGCTTTTATGTTTGAGACGCAACTAGTGGTGCGGCCAACTGAATTTGCGATGCGAACGAGTCTTTTGCAGCACGAGTACTTTGAATGCTGGCAGGGATTGAAGAAACTTTTCGAAGCGAGGTAAGCAGGTGATGAAGACCCAGCTTATCGCAATGAATTGCGCGCTTGAAGGGCTGTTCGATTACGCGGGGATGTTTCCGCCGGCGGAGTTTGATTTGCAAACAGCCGTGCGAGCTTATCGGGAATATCGACACGGCAGGCACGGATGGGCATTGAAGCGCCTGGTAGTCGATGCGAAGAAGCTGCATACGCTTCGAGATGAGATGAAAAGGGAAATACTGGACCTGCGATTGAGCGTAGTGGCGACGGATGAGGATCTGGAAGCAATTCAGCAGCATTTCGATGAGGGATTGCCGATTGAAATGATCGAGATGAAGACGATGAAGCGGGAGCAGGTCGCTTGCTTGAGGAGTAGACTTCCTGCAGGTGTTGGTACGTATATTGAGCTGCCGGTGGAGTTGAGAGATTTCGAGATGGCGGATGCGATTGCCGCGTCAGGAATGCGCGCCAAGTTGAGAATGGGCGGCGTGGTTGCAGAGGCCTTTCCGGGAGCGGCTTCAGTGGCTGCGATGCTGAAAGAGCTTTCCATGCGGGGCCTGGCGTTCAAGGCGACCGCAGGGCTGCATCACCCGCTAAGATCGCGGCACCCTTTCACCTATCGCGAAGACAGCAAAACCGGGGTGATGCACGGTTTCATGAATCTGCTCTGTGCAGCAGCGCTTATATGGTTTGGTGGTGAGGAAGATGAGGCGGCGCAGCTGCTGGAGGAACAGGACCCGCGGGCATGGCAGATGACTGGAGATGCGATCTCCTGGCGCGAGTGGGACTGGAGTGCAGACGAGTTACGCGAAGTTCGCAAGCGCTTTTTTAAGAGCATTGGATCGTGCTCGTTTGTTGAGCCGATAAGGGATCTGGAGGCAATGGGATGGCTTTGAAAAGCTGGCTTGCCTCAGCCAATGATCCCAACTCAGACTTTCCCATCCAGAATTTGCCGTATGGAGCATTTCATCACCGGGGCCAGACACACCTCGGCATTGCAATCGGCGATCAGATTCTTGACTTATTTCAGTGCGCGAGCAATGGCCTGCTTGCACGATTAGCGGAAGAGATTGAATACGCGTGCCAGATGAAGACACTGAACGACCTCATGAAGCTGGGGCCGGAGGCGTGGTCGCAGTTGCGGGCGCGCGTGACAGATTTGCTGGACGCGGACCACACCAGGAATGAGGCACGTCAAAGGGTGGATGCTGCGCTGGTACCGATGCAAGATGCAGAGATGCAAATGCCGGTGCGAATCGGCGACTATACGGACTTCTACGCATCGATCGACCACGCGAGGCGCATAGGCAAACTATTCCGGCCGGATAATCCTCTCTTGCCTAATTACAAATACGTGCCAATCGGCTATCACGGGCGCGCATCTTCGATTGTGATAAGCGGAACCGGGATTCGTCGCCCTTGTGGACAGACGAAATTGACGGACAGTGAGCCTGTCTTTGGTCCGGCGAAGTTGCTGGACTATGAACTGGAAGTCGGGCTTTTTGTAGGGCAGGGAAATCTACTCGGAGAATCAATCTCAATCAACGAGGCGGAACGTCATGTCTTTGGACTTTGCCTTGTGAATGATTGGTCGGCACGCGATATTCAGTCCTGGGAGTATCAGCCGCTCGGACCATTTCTGGCAAAGAGTTTTGCTACGACGATATCGCCGTGGATTGTGCCGCTGGAGGCGCTGGCTCCTTATCGTGTTTCAGTGCGCAAGCGCGCAGAGGAAGATCCCGAGCCGCTCAAGTATTTACAGAGCGCGGATGAAGAACGAGATGGTATTGACCTCGCAGTGGAGGTGTATCTCGAATCGCGCGCGATGCAGGAAGTGGGTATGCAACCGGAGCAGGTCAGCCGTGGCAATCTGCGTGACCTCTATTGGAGCCTCGCGCAACTGATCGCGCATCACGCGAGCAACGGATGCAATCTGCGCCCAGGGGATTTGCTGGCTACGGGGACTGTGTCGGGGCCGGATGAGGGATCAGAGGGATGCCTGCTTGAGATGCGGCATCGTACAAATGCCGTGTGCCTGGCAACGGGCGAGCGGCGTTCATTTCTGGAAGATGGAGACAGAGTAATTTTGCGCGCTTATGCGCAGCGCCTAGGTCTGCCGCGAATCGGATTTGGAGATTGTTCCGGTTGGGTGATTCCAGCCATACCGAAGAAGTAATGCACTAGTGTCGTTGCAATTCATACCGCAGCTAGGAACACTATGCAGGTCCGCATCTCTGACGATAAACCGTCAATTCACTCATCGAGAGCTCACGATGACGTTTCACAGGACGACTTTGTCGCCACTAATTTATTGGGATTGAGAAGAACGAAAGATCTGTCGCACTGTCTCCCGAAGCCATACGTGGAGTAGATCGCTGTCAAAGCGTGGGTGCCAGACCATCGAGTAGCGTATCGGTGGGATCTCTTTCGGCGCTTTCAGGCGTGGCAAGTCAGGCAGGGCTGGCATCGATTTCGCTATGCGAGCAGGCATCGTCAGCACCAAGTCCGTTGTTTCGAGCATTCGTATCGCTGCGAGGAAATAGGGTAGATGGACAGCCACGCGACGTTGCAGGCCTGCTTCGCCAAGAGAGCGGTCTATCAAGTTCTGTTGGTTTGGTTGTGTTTCTACTGAAATATGGCGAAAGCTCAGGTATTCCTTCGAGGTAATGGGAGCTTTGCCACGCTTCAGTTTGCGGCCGAGAACGCAGAGGAAGGCGTCTTCGAAGAGTGGCTCCACGCGAAACGTTAAGGGAACGGCCAAAGGACTCAGGATCAGATGCGTTGCTGCCGCAAGTCCATTGTCTTCATGAACTCGTTCATGCCAGGGAACTACCTCAAGCGTAATTCCGGGCGCGAGTTGTGCCAGGATCTCTGCAAGCGGCGGTAGAACAACACTGCTTGCGTAGTCCGTCATGGCCAGGCGGACACGCGCCTCGCTTTGCGCGGGCGAAAAAGGCTCTCCTGCCCAAAGTTGAGCCAGCCGAGGCATGATCTGCCCCAACTCATCGAGAAGTGCGCTCCCGCGTGGCGACAGTTCATAATTGCGACCTACCCGCACGAGCAACTCGTCGCCCAGTTCGGAGCGCAGACGGTCGAGCGTACGGCTCATGGCAGATTGGCTCAGGTGGATACGCTCTGCCGCGCGTGTCACATTCCGCTCATGCAGCAGGGCCTTGAGAGGAATGAGGAGGTTCAGGTCAATGTTTCGGAGTTGGACTTTGCTCATGCTATGGGTGCATACCTCCCATTCCAACAATGCATGGTGCGACTGCAAGGTCAGAATACTCCAATTGGTAAAAGGAGAAATGCCCATGCATGACAAACCCGTTGCCCTGGTTACCGGGGCCAATCAAGGAATAGGTCTCCAGACCGCAAAGGACCTCGTGGCACACGGCTTCACTGTCCTGGTCGGGTCGCGCAATCTCGAGCGCGGCGAGGCTGCGGCCAGCGAAGTTGGGTCAGATGCCCACGCGCTTCAACTCGACGTGACGGACCGGACTTCGATCACCGCCGCTGCGAAGCGTGTCCAGAGCGAATTCGGTCGCCTCGATGTGCTCATACAGAACGCGGCGATCTCAAATACCAATAAGCTGCCAGGCCAAACCGTCGCGGAATATGCAGCCACAACCCGTCCGAGCAATGTGTCCCTCGATGAGATGCGTGCGGTGTGGGATACCAACGTGTTCGGCGTCCTCGCCGTTTATCAGGCAATGCTACCGCTCTTGCGCAAGACGCCAGGTGCCCGCATCGTCAATGTGTCGAGCGGCGTTGGCTCGCTGACGACGAATTCGGATCCGGCATCTCGCTGGCGCGCGATCTTCGGCCCCGTCTACCCAGCGTCCAAGACGGCCCTCAACGCCTTGACTGTCGCCATGGCCATTGAGTTGGAGGCGGAAGGGATTAAGGTCAACGCTGTCTCCCCGGGTTTCACAAAAACGAATCTCAATGGGTATGCGGGTACCGAGACTGTCGAGCAGGGAGCTGCCGAAGCCGTGCGTGTTGCACTGCTCGGCCCGGAGGGTCCGACCGGAACGTTCACTCGTTGGGAAAACGAAACGATCCCATGGTGATATCTCCTCGGCGTCTGACTCAAGGAATTACTGAATACTCCAACTAAATATTAAGGACAAATGACTATGCCATTGAACTCGTACGTGACACTAGGCCGGTCCGGTCTTCGCGTGAGTCCCTTCTGTCTCGGAGCCATGACCTTCGGAGAAGATCTGGGTCCCGGTCTTGGGTCAAGCGTCGAGGATTCTGAAGCGATCCTCGCGAGCTATCTCGGACAGGGGGGAAACTTCATCGATACGGCCAACATCTATACCCGAGGACATTCCGAAAAGATCATCGGAGACTTCTTCCATCAGGGCAAGGGCAAGCGCGACCGAGCCGTGATTGCAACCAAGTTCTTTTGCAATCTCTTCGCCGGTGATCCGAATGCTGGCGGCGCTGGAAGAAAGGCCATCGTAGCGCAATGTGAAGAATCGCTGCGGCGGCTGCAGACTGATTACATCGACCTGTACTACCTGCATAACTGGGACTGCTTCACGCCCATCGAAGAGACGATGAGTGCATTGGACGATTTGGTCAAATCGGGCAAGGTGCGTTACGTCGGCATCTCCGATGCTCCGGCGTGGAAGGTTGCGCAGGCGCAGGTCATGGCTCACTTTCGCGGTTGGAATCCTCTGATTGGCTTGCAGATTGAGTATTCGTTAATGGAGCGAACGGTGGAAGGAGAGCTGATTCCGATGGCCTGCGAACTTGGTCTGGGCGTACTTCCGTGGGGATCTCTGAAGAGCGGCGCCTTGACAGGAAAATACACGCGGGCGAATGGCGTGAAAATGCAGGGCCTGCGGGGTACGCGTGTCGGAGAGTTCACAGAAAGGCAGTACGACATCATCGATGTGGTTGCGAAGATCGCGGCGGAGTGCAATGCCAGTTCTTCTACCGTAGCGCTTGCGTGGCTGAAGGTGCAGCCGGGGGTACGCTCTACGATCATTGGTGCCCGAACCCTCGAGCAGTTGGACGCAAATCTCAAAGCGCTTGACCTTGCACTCACACCTGATCAGATTGCATTGTTAGATAACGTGTCCAAACCCGTGCTTAATTTTCCTGCTGATTTTCTTATGCATTCTCCCTCCTATGGCCATGCTGGAGCGACAGTCAATGGCATTCCCAGTCAACAAACGTTCTTGGTTCCGAAGGATGACAGTTCCCGGTGGTGAGAGTCTCATGGCAGAATGGGGACCTCTGTTCCGCTCTCTATCCACCGTCCTTATCCAATCCTCACCCCCGAGAGTGGAATATGAACTTGCCCCTCTCGGGCTCAGCTTGCTGAAATCGATGTGGCATCTGGTTCAGTAGATTGAGAACAACCGTAACGCCATTAAGAAAGCAGGAGAAATTTTCGACAAGCGAGCGCGATGAATGGACATCGAGTTCACAGGAACCTGAGTAGCATGGAACGGCTCGTCTTCTTCTTCTCCGCAAACCAGCGGCAGGGAAAATACAACAAAATTAGACATACGGCATAAACGAGATATAGAAGGCCAAGACTCCATGCGTATCCCGCGGGGACTGGCCCCGGCGCTATAGGATGGTTCGTAAAGAGCCATGGATCAAGCTGACCTTCGCGAATCACAGACACAACACACGCAGCAAGGTGAATGAGTGGAATATGCAGCAGGTAATAGAACATCGGGACACGCCCAAAGATCTCTATCACCGAAGCGATCCGCCCTTTCCACTGCTCTGCCAGAAACCAGACGATGAACATGGGGCCGATGGTCATTAGCAAGTATTCAAGAGAGGCCGGATACTTCGTCGTGTTTAGAAAGCTAAAGAAGGTGCGATGGTCCCACGCACGCGGATCTCCGTAGATGCTAATTGCACGAAGCACGAGAAATAGCCCTGTAAGATATGCTCCGAGCCACAGGTGAACGCGTCGCTTCAATTCCGATGCTCGTTCTATAACATGGCCGAACGCGTAGCCTGCAAACATCAACCCAATCCACGGAACAAGCACGTACAAAATATAAAGTGGTGGTCCTGATTCGCCGATCCTGAAGCCCCCGCCGAAGTAGATAATCCGAAGCAGCCAGTTCGGACCTTCGCTTCCAAACATATGCGCTAGCTGAGGTCGAACAAGGTCGGTGATATTGTGAAGTGCAATCAGACAGATGCCAATTGTTGCTACAAGAACAGTCGGCAGATAGACAGCCGCGGCAAGAGCAATCATGCTCCAGCCAATCATCCAGATCACGCCGGCAAGCAAGTAGTGTTGAAAGTCGAAGTTGAAGGTCCAACAGACGCGGAGGATCGTCAATTCCAGAAAGACCAGCCAGAGGCCTCGGACGGCAAGGAATTTCGACAACGATGCACGATGAAGACACTTCCGCCCGTAGAGGTAGGCTGATGTTCCAGCGAGGAAAACAAACGTCGGCGCAACAAAATTGGTAATCCAGCGAGTAAAGAAGATTCCAAACGTCGGTCCTCCAGCCGGTAGACCGGAGTAGACCCTAACGTGGTCGATTGCCATCAGGATCATGGCAACGCCTCGCACAATATCCAGTGACGCAATCCTGGTTGATTCAGTTGATGTTTTTACATATCTATCTGTGACGTTGCTAACTGCAATATTTTGCATGCGCCCCCACCCTATCGAATGTCTAACAGGCATCCGGTTGCAGCTGCTATCGAGTGGAGGGTAGCAATAGGTCTCGAGAACGCCAAGAATTTGCAGGGAGCGGTCACTAAGTTGCAGCGAACGGTTTCTGCCTCACAAGGCTCTGGACACTTCCCCACAAGCAACAGTATTTTCGCAACATGCCACCTCGTCTGAAAACTAGAGAAGCTCAACACGCGACGGCGCTAATCCCATATATTTCCCTGAAGTGGATATGGGTGGCATGGGCAGTTCCTGCAGTGCTCTCAGGCTTCAACACATTCATGCAGTCTCGACTCTCTCGCGAGGCGCTAGATTGGCACTGGCTGCTCTTCAATTCAGTGGACTGGTTTATCTACGCATTCCTGACGCCATTCGTGTTCCGCTTCAGCAGGCGCTTCCCACTCGTCCGTGAGCAGTTAGGAGCACGTATCTGGTTACATCTTCTTGCTGCTTTGGCTCTGTGCGTAGCTTGGGCAGGAATGGGAACGATTATCCGGTGGGCAATCTTTCCAGCAAGCGCACCGGCTTCCGACTATTTACACGGGTTCATAAGCTGGATCTTTACTACGTTGCCATTCGGCGCAGGCGTGTACTTTGCACTGGTAGGCATCGAGCACTCTCTCTTTTATTTTAGGCAGGTACGCGAACGGGAGATGCAGGCTGCGCAGTTGAAGGCGCAATTATCTGAAGCTCGCCTGAATGCTCTTCAGATGCAGCTCAATCCCCATTTCCTGTTCAATAGCCTCAACGCAATTACCGTGTTGGTGCGCGACAAGGATACGGGGAGCGCATCTCGCATGCTTGAGTTATTGAGCGATGTGCTTCATCAAGTGCTACGAACTGAGACAACACATGAGATCACCCTATCGAAAGAACTGGAATTTCTTAGTCGCTATTTGGAGATCGAACAGATTCGATTTTCCGATCGCCTGCGTCCGCACATTCATGTCAGCACCGAGGTGTTACAGGCCCTCGTGCCGGTATTCTTGTTGCAACTACTTGTTGAAAACGCGATTCGGCACGGAATTGCGGTGCACACGAATGCCGGTTTGCTTGAAATTACGGTAAAGCGTGAGGGAGAGAAGCTGATATTGACTGTCCGCAATGATGGAGGTAAGGAGCCTGCTTCCAGCCAGGAGAACGCTTCTGCGGGAGGAGGAATCGGGCTCGCAAATACCCGGGCACGCCTGCAGACGCTCTACGGAGAGGACGCGGCACTTGAAACCGGATTTGGAGATCAGGGCGACTTTATCGCAATGGTGCGCTTACCCTACAGAGAGGATTCCGATGGAGATGAAGAATATCCGAATCCTCGTGGCTGACGACGAGCCTCTTGCGCGACGCGGCGTGCGGCAACTTCTCGCACCCTACGATGGTATGGAAGTCGTGTGCGAGTGCCGGAATGGTCGAGAAACGTTGTGGGCTATCGAGACACTTTCGCCAGATTTGCTTTTTCTGGACGTGCAGATGCCGGAGATGGATGGCTTTGAAGTGATTCGTGCCACAGGCGTCACTCACTTGCCCATGATTGTTTTCGTAACGGCACATGACAACTTCGCCGTCCGGGCATTTGAGACGCATGCGCTCGACTACCTGGTAAAGCCGATCCACATCGAGCGATTCAAATCGACCATGGCGCGCGTTCGCGAACGATTGAAGCTGAGACACGATGCGAAGTTTGCTGCGCAATTGGAAGCGTTGTTGGATGCTCAACGTTCGGCGCGGAACGAGGGCGGGATTGGGCATCTAATTCTCGCGACAGACTCGGGCAGTCTCGTCATCAATACAAATGAGATCGACTGGATTGAAGCTGACGATTACTACTCGCGTCTGCACATAGGCGCGAAATCGTATCTGATCCGCGAATCGCTGAGTTCTCTCGAAAGCCGCCTGAGTTCGAACCTTTTTGCCCGCATTCATCGTTCGATCATCATTCAGCTAGCGCAAGTGCGTGAGATACACAGAGGAGAGGACAGTTGCGAGGTCATTCTTCATAATGGCCGGCACTTGCCTGTCAGCAGGCGTAACAGGGCTGTCCTTACCAAGCGGTTTCTCAACTCGAACAGAGTTGAAGGCATACACTGAGCGGGGGATTCGCCGGTCAAATTTGGCTGACATTGGTAATGCGACCCCAGTGAGGGGAAGATTCTTCAACAGGGCAGATGATGCTTCCCACCCTGGTGTGGCCATAATCAACCAGGAGCTTGTCCGAAAGTATTTCCATGGTGTTGATCCCATTGGCCAACGCATCGCCGATTATGAAGGAGGGCAATCATCTGTCTGGCAGGTTGTCGGCGTGATCGATGACATTTGTGAGGGCCAGCTTCACGATGACATTGCGCTGGCAGAGTATTTCCCGATCAACCAGACATGCGAGCTCTCTTTCACTCTGGTCGCACGCTCTTCGCAGGATGCAAACGCACTCCTGCCTCAGAGTTGTTGGACTCTATGGAGCAATTGCCTACTCAGTAGGCCATATAGAGCGCAAGATCGGTGTGCGCATGGCGCTCGGGGCACAGCGTGGCTCTGTATATAGTCTTGTCACGCGGCAGGCGGGATGGTTGACTTTGGCAGGGCTGGCCATTGGATTGCTATGCCCCCTGGGAACATCAATACTCTTGCGTAGTCTGTGGTTCGGTGTGTGTGCATGGGACCCGGTAACGTTGCTTTGCGTGGCCGTTTTGCTCGGTCTGGCGTCCATAGCGGTAAGCTTTCTTCCCGCAGGCCGCGCCATGTCGATAGATCCGGTGGAAGATCTTCGCGCCGAATAGCGCTTCCTAACCATAGGATATGTGACTGCCAAATTGCCGAGGCCTCATCTAGTAAGAAATTGTGCTTGAGCGGTTAACCAGTAAACCATCAATAACCATTAAGGCGATAGAAAAACGGGAATGTGTGCAAAACGGTCACTGACGGGCTAACAATGCCCAAAATAGGATTCTGCTGTTAGGAGCACATAGCCTGCCTTGGTTCTTCGATTGTCATCGATTCGGGCACCACTATAGGGTGTTTATTTATGGACATGCTATTCCACAATCGGACACGTCTTACTTCCCTACCGCGCGCAGTCGCTGCTAACTCAGTGATTCCAGAATCTGGAATAGCCCCTCAATTTAGAGCAGGATGGTTCGCAAGCTGGCGTGTATAACGAGGTGCGCTCTATGCAGAAGCTTCTGTTTGATCTTCGCCTGGTAATGCAGCAACTGATTAAGTCGCTTGGATTTTCAGTGACGGCTACTTTGATGCTTGCCTTCGGCATTGGCGCCACTACGGCCATCTTTTCCATCGTCGAAGCAGTCCTGCTCCGCCCACTACCCTTTCCGGAGTCGGATCGCGTTATGGTCCTGGCTGATCGGCTGATAGGAGCGAGCATTGGCGCGGCAGGCTCGTACTGCTGGCGGCGTCGTGCCTGCTGCTGCGGAGCTTTGAGGCGATGCGCTCCGTCGATCTTGGCGTTCGTCCCGATCACGTAACCACCGCATCCTATGCGCTGCCGCAAAAGCAGTAAGAGAAGCAGTCACAGGTCGACACATTCAATTGCTCGGCCGTCGCACCTACGATATGTGGTCGGGCATCTGGCCAAAGGCGTCGAACAGTCCGATGGCGGACGGCATCAATGCAGCAACAAAATATGTCTCTACCCACCGCCCAGAAAGTCTTGAATGGGGCCCGTTCGAGGTCCTTGGGCCGGACTTCGTCGAGGGTGTTCGCCGTATCAAGTCGCAGGACGGCCCGAACCTTATCCTATGGGGCAGTTCCACGCTGACATCGACGCTGCTCGAACATGGGCTTGCGGATGAAGTCCTGCTGATCGTTTATCCGGTCCTGTTGGGTACGGGGAAGCGCTTCTTTGCAGAGGGAACTCCGCCATGCTCATTCGAGCTCATCAGCATAAAAAAGTAATGCCGTCCGGCATCATCCTCAATTTTTACAAGGTCGCCGGACCTTTGAAGACCGCATAGTTCTTGCGGCACGACATCGTCAGTGAATAGCGGAACGCCATAGTCTAGCAGGCATAAGAAATATGCCTAAGAAGATTGAGGCCGTGTGGAAGATCGAGTCCTCACGGCTCATCACTGCCGTTCACGTAGGGATGGCTTTGGCGCCGGCAGCAAATTGGACCATAGCGACGCAGTAGCAGGTCACCGCAGGCGCATGCATTTGTTGACTACAAGAAACAGTCTAATATTCCCTGTAAATCTAGATGTTGAAAAGGGTCATTTGTGGGCTCGATTGGGATCAGGCCAGTGGCCGCTCCCATTCCATTTTGCATTTGCTGTATCCAACGCAATGCGAATAGCGCCCATCAGTTGTGCATCCGCGCCTAGGGCGCTGCGAACCACATGGAGACGACCATGTCGCTTCCACTGGCCTAGAATCTTTTGAGTCGCATCACATAATGCCGGGTGCATACCAACGCTGCCCCCCAACACAAAAAGCGGGCAATCCAAAACCAGTGAAATGTTGTAGATTGTCTGCGCCAGCAAGGTTGCTGATTTTTGAAGAATCGTTTCTGCCAATGAATTTCCCTCCAGCGCGAAATCGAATATCTCCGTCGCATTCAGATATTTTGGCAGCGCATCGTCTCTGAGCTTTTCCCACTGCAATTTGATGCCTTCCCCACCAATCATATTTTCAAGAGCACCGGGCTCACCATCTTGTTTAGGTCCTTCAGTCGTGCCGGGAACAAGCATGTAACCTATTTCGCCAGCGGACCAGTGATTGCCACGATATAGGCGCCCGTTGAGCACAATGCCAGCTCCAAGCCCGGTTCCAATGGCTAGAAAAATAAAGTCCTGCACGTTCTTCGCAGTTCCTGCCCAGTTCTCTCCAATTGCGGCGAGATTGACGTCATTGTCGATAGCGGCAGGTATCTTCAATTCCTCTTCTATAAGAGTGCGTAAAGGCACATTCTGCCAACCCATAAGGTAGGATGTGGCAATAACGGTGCCATTATCAATATTCGTAACGCCAGGCACACCAATGGCGATGGATTTGAGCGCGTCTGCGGAAGCTGCAATCTGCGAGAGCATTTGCATAACGCCTTCGTAGATTCGCTGAATCACGAATTCAGGGTCGCGCACGCCGACAGTGGAGGAAGACCACTTTGCAAGAATGTTGCCTGACATATCCGTGAGTGCCATGCGCAGATTCGTGCCGCCGATGTCGACTCCGGCGACATACCCGGCGTGCCGTGGCCGTAGTGCTGCCTTTGTTTGCAGAGGAACTGCAGTGCTGCATACTTGCTGTAATGTTTCTGAAGTTGTTACGTTGTTATTCTTACGCATGATGGAGTGTTCTCGGTTCGTCCGTTCTGGATGGCGCTGCATTTGTCTCGGAGCTGATGGTTTCCAGCTCACGTCCTTTAGTTTCTGGAACGATGAAGCGCACGAATAGCAGAGTGACAATACAGAACACTCCATAAAGCAAAAAGGTGAAAACAGTACTTGTGGTTTTGATGAGGGAGAGAAAAGTCATAGAAACCAGAAAGTTGGATGCGCCGGATCCGAGAGAGGCTGCTGCAACGCCGCGGCCCCGAACTCGCAGGGGAAAGACCTCCGATACGAGGATCCATGCGATAGGACCCATGCTGAATGCGAAGCACGTAATGTACACCATGAGGCAGATGGTTGCAATCACTCCGGGAGCGGCACCAAATGCAGTTGGCGTATGGAATGAATACGCCAGCAAAGCGAGGCTTGCAGTCATGCCGGTAAGGCCTGCATAGAGAAGCGGCTTGCGCCCGACGCGATCGACCAGCACGAGTGCGATGACCGTGGCGAGCATGTTGGTAATCGCGACGAGCAACGTGGAAAAGATGGCGTTTTTGCTGGAGGTGATGCCAGCGAGTGTAAAAATCTGCGGGCCATAATAAATGATGGTGTTGATGCCGGTGACTTGTTGCAGGACTGTGAAACCCACAGCGATCAGGAGCGATGTGCGCACGGCGGGACTCCACAATTCGCTCCAGCGCTGTTCAATTGGAACGGCAAGCGCGATGCGAATTTCTTCAAGCAGAGATTGTGCGCCAGTCTGGTCGGTATATCTGCTCAGCACGGAGCGCACTTCGTCCATGCGGTTTTGTGCAAAGAGCCAGCGCGGGCTTTCCGGCAGAGTAAGAATGAGTATCAGGAAAAGCGTTGCCGGGACGGCGCCCAGACCGATCATAGCTCGCCATGCGTGTTGTCCGGCCAGCCAGTACCCGACAAGGTCTGCAAGTACAATGCCAACTGTTAGCGCGAATTGATAGAAGCCGATGAGCAGACCGCGCGAGCGAGGTGGTGCGAGCTCCGAGACGTAGACGGGCGCAGTCACGGAGGTGAATCCGACGGCGATGCCAAGCAGGCAACGGGCGACGATGAGCGTTGCCAGATTGGGAGACCAGAAGGCCAGCAAAGAACCAACGAGAAAGATGATGCCGCCCCATACGAGTGTAGTGCGCCGGCCAATTCGGTCTGCGATGCTGCCGCCAGCGAGTGCTCCGGACATGGCGCCGACAAGCACCACACTGACCACAACCTCTTCCATACGCGTGGAGAGAGCAAAGGATTCGCGGACGAAGTTCAGCATCGCTGCGATGATGCCCATATCGAAGCCGTAGAGAATGCCGCCCAGGCCAGCGATGAACGAGATGCGCCAAAGAAACCCGCCGCGCACGCGTGATTCCGGGCTGGGCATTGTGCTGGGTTCGCGGTTCACTCGGCCCTCCATGTGTCGGTTATTGTTCCATCTTTCCATACTGGAAGCGCGGTGGGAGCCGACATCCGTTTCGTTCGATCCATGCCAGCGTTAATGCCTGCGCCACTAACTGAGTAGTGATGCCTTCCCATGGTTCGGGTACTGCTTCTAGGTGAACAGGGAAGAGCTTTTCCGTGGACTGGTGGTTCTCGGTGGAGACGAGAACCACTTTGCCGCCGCGGCGAAGGCACTCCTCGGAGAGTTTGAATCCGAGTTCGGCAGCGCGGCCTACGGCATAGACGATGGCTACATGCGTACTGTCTACGTCAAGGTTGGGGCCATGTTTGAAGCCCGCGCCAGTATGGCCTGCGGCTCGGAAGCCGCTCATCTCGCGAATGCAGAGCGCACTCATTACGGCGCTTCCGTAGGCTGCGCCACGGCCGATAATTTCGATATTGGCTGCGCCGCGGCAGAAGGACTCCAATTCGCTACGCTGGCTGAAGAGGCGGTTCAACGCTTCAGCGTAAATTTTGAGGACATTTTCGGCCTGCCGCTGCCAGGGAAGGCCAAGCATTTCGGATGCGAGAATGATGGAGGCCGCTGCGGTGTTGGTGTAAGTTTTGGTGGCGTTACCGTATTCGGGGCCGGCGAGAACGGGCAAGCGATTTTGAGCTAGGTTCCAGCAGGTGCTGGCTGGATTGTTGCAGATTAATCCCAGGGCCTGCTCCTTGCCAGTTCTAAAAAGCTCAACCAGCTCTGCACTTTCCCCAGAAGCGGTGAGAAGTATAGAGAGGGCTGCTTCTTTCCATGTGGATTGCGCATAGTGCAGCCATTCGCCGGCATCAACTGAAAACGACATTCTGCCATGAGATTGGAGGAGGGTTGAGCCGCTAAAAGAGGAACAGTAAGATGCTCCCATTCCGAGAAACAGGACTGGGCCGCTCTTTTGAAAAAGCTGGCTTAACGTCTGAAGTTGAGAGCGGATTTCGGAATCGCTATTGTAGGCCTGAATCAGGTCATATAGGAGCTGTGGCTGCTGGCGGCATTCGTACTCCAGCACCTCTGTTCCGGTCGCGCTAATAAGCGTGGCGGGAGGCTCAACGCCTCCTATCCAACGCGGTTTTTCTCGTTTTTCTTCCTGCATGATCTAGTTCCCAGACTTTTTATCCGGTTGTATTTTTGGTACGGTGCAAGGCCGATGAGAAAACTTTCCCATTGGCTTCAATGTTGCATGATTTAGATGTAGCAAAACACGGTTAATACCCGAAAATCCCCATGGTGACGGTCGTCGAATTCTCTTACATAACTTCGTAATGTTTATTTAGTATCGTTCCTGCGGTGTTTAGAAAGCAAGTACTTCTTTTATGAGAAATGGTTTAGTGGTTTTATGCCGGTATTGAATACAGTAAGATGCGGGCTACTGCGGCTTGTGCGCAAAATATACTGTCAAGGAACGAAGTGAAGAAAAAGTCCATTCCAATTGGCAGACCCTCAGTTCTCCGTCATACCAATGCTCACAGCATCTTGAAGCTGTTGCGTGAAGGCGGTTCCTGTTCGAGGGCAGATCTTGTCCGCGCCTCGGGGCTCAGTGCTCCGACGGTTACGAATGTCGTTAAGGACCTGCTTTTTGCAGATTTGATTGAGCCGCTTGGCGAGGGGCGTTCTAGTGGCGGGCGGCCACCGGACATGATTCGCTTCAAGGCAGAGCGTGGCTGTCTGCTTGCTGTCCAGATTACGGCGAGAAACATATCCTTTCTGTTCACGGATCTGAACGGCAGTGAGCTGGACCGGGTGGAAGTTTCGCTTGCACAGCGCAAAACTACGCCGGAGGAGATTTGCCGCCTGATTGGGGAGGAGCTGAAGGCTTTTCTGCGCAGGCATAAGAAGGCGCGGGAGAAGCTATTGGCACTGGTGGTTGGTGTCCCAGCCATTACCAATGTGGACGAGGGTAGCGTGCTTTCGATCAGCAATCTTGAGGGGTGGCGTGCAGTACCTTTGCGCGCGATGTTAAGCAAGATTGCCGGCTGCTTGGTGATTGTAGAGAATGACACGAACCTGGGCGCGCAAGGAGAGCATTATTGCGGTTCGGCGCAGGCCGAGAAGGATTTCGTCTTCATCAACATCGGGACCAATGTTGGTGCTGGCATATTTCTAGACGGCAAGATTCATCATGGGACGGGTTGGTCGGCTGGAGAGATTGCATATCTTCGGTTGCCTTCTATTTCTCGCAGGCAGCCGACGATTTATGAGTTTGGCGAACTAGAGGCTGTGTTGACCAGTTCCGGAATTCTGAAAAGCTGGCGTGAGACATGCGGCAAGTCGGCGCGTAGCACAGGGAAGGATGAGCTGGATGCGGTGGAGATTCTGGATATGGCCAGGGCTGGGGATCCATGCGCCGTTAAAATTCTTCGCCAGCATTCGGAGATTGTTACGGACATCATCATAAATCTGTCGCTCATCCTGAATCCAGGGCTGATTTTACTGGGTGGAGAAATCGGCAGCCATCCGGTGCTGATTGATTTTGTGCAGAAACAACTGGAAGGCGGCGAGTTCGCAGTGACTAGGATCGCCTCCAGCGTACCGAATCAGCGAGCAGTGCTTTGGGGGTGCATCTCGCTGGCTTTACAGGCGCTTCCATCGGTTCTTCTTCCACAGCCTGAGATCTGATCTTAGCGCGGAAAAACAGTAGCCTCTTGTAGGCTTGCCTACTTTATTATAAAAGATTATAAACTATTTGACCGCGCATTTTAGACCCTTCTCAATGTCGAAATGCAGTGCCCAAAGCGGTCCGTTATCCAGATTCCGGCGGAGGAATTCCATGCGGAAACTTTTCATTGTTTTGCTAATGACTGTGTTGGCTGCGCCTATTATTGCGGAGTCGCACCCGATTCTTGCGCTGGGGTCGTCTGCGCCTGATTTTGATTTGCCGGGCGTGGACGGAAAGACGCACAAGCTAAGCGATTATGCGGGGAGCGCTATACTGGCGGTGGTTTTTACCTGCAACCATTGCCCGATCGCACAAATGTATGAGCAGCGGATTGAAAAGCTCTATGAGGACTACGGGAAGCGTGGGGTAGCAGTTGTGGCGATTCAGGGCAACGATCCGAAAGCGCTGACCATCGATGAACTGGATTCCTCGGACATGAGCGATACGCTTGACGAGATGAAGGCCCGTGTCGCGTGGAAGCATCTGAACTATCCATATCTCTACGACGGCGAGACGCAGGCGGTGACACGCGCATACGGTCCGCAGGCTACACCGCATATTTTCATCTTTGATAAGGAACGGCGGCTACGCTACGAAGGGCGCTTGGATGACAACTACCGCTTCGAAAAGGTAACGACGCAGAATGCGCGGAATGCGATTGACGCGCTGCTGGCTGGCAAGACGGTTGCGGTTACTCATACGGGGGTCTTTGGCTGTTCGACAAAGTGGCAGGAGAAAGAGGCGCTGCGCGCTGCAGCAGAGCAGAAGCTGAATGCACAGACGGTCTCTGTGGATATGGCGGATGCGGATGAGTTGAAGAAACTGCGCGCGAACGCGGGTGGCAACTATACGCTGGTGAGCTTCTGGGCTACATGGTGCGGCTCGTGCGTGGCGGAGTTTGCCGATATACAGGATTTGTTCCGCATGTACAGTGATCGCGGCTTTAACTTGGTGACGGTTTCTGCGAATGCCCCGGAAGAAAAGGCTGGAGTGTTGAAGTTCCTGCAGCGTAAGCATGCGACCAGTCGCAATTTGCTTTTTGCTTCGGATGATACGGCTGCGATGCAGAAGGCATTTGATCCACAGTGGGAGTCCGCCGTGCCTTATACCGTGCTGCTTGCTCCAGGTGGCAAGGTGCTCTACAGCACGATGGGCTCGGTAGATCAGATAGAGCTGCGCAGGAAGATTCTTGCCTCTGTGCCGGTGGAGTATGAGGGGTTTCAGAAGTACTGGCAGGAAGGCAACTAAGAAGCAGGATAAGCGAAGCGTGGATGCTATCTGATAGCATCCACGCTTTTTCGTTGCGCGGGAGACGATGGATTAGTGCAAGGGCTTCTGTTTTGCGGCCCAGAAGATGGAATTGCGGAAGATGGTGGTGAATGCCTGGTTCTCGAAGAGATCGGCATGATGGCCCATGAAGATGTAGACGTTACGCGCTTTCATGTGTTCATTCGTCCAGATGACGGGATGATCGCTGCCCATCTTGATTTCTGTGCCTGGCTTATAGGTGTTTTCGTCTACAGTGGCCAGGACATGCACGTTAGGACGCGGCGACTTGTCCCACGTATACCACTCTTCATGGAGAACAGGGAACGGACTGGAAACGCCCTTCATGACGGGATCCGTTTTGTCTTCTACAGTTACTGTCCCATCGGCAAAGGATGCGATGTAGTTTTTCCATCGAATACCGCCCATGAACTGCGAAAACCACGGCCACATCTGGAATCCATCGAATTCGCCGAGCAAAGATGCGTGATGAAAGCCGATCCAACCGCCGCGGCCTTCTTCGATGTACTTGATGAAGGCGACCTGTGCTGTCTGCGTCCAGTTGTACGGCGGATAATTCAGCTGAATGAAAAGTTGGTAGTGTGAGAGAAATTCGTCGTTGATTTTGTCGGTGTTCTGGATGTAATCGATGGCAAAGTTCTCATTTGCTGCCAGCTGGTTCAGCCATATCATTGCAGCGTCGACGAACGGGCGGTGAATTCCTCCGGGTTCCGCAATGGCGACTACGCGGAATCGGGGGCTTTCTGGCGCGGGAGCAGCGGCCCATGCGGCTCTTGCTGCAAGGAACAGCAGCGCCGGGATACACAGGCAAATCGCTGTATGGCATAACTCTCTACGTGGCAAACGCATATCCTCTCCCTTCATTCTGTTGTACCCACACTGTGGGTGCGGCAATAGCACTGGTTATTTCGCCCGTGGAGGTGTCATTTCCATTGCCCAGATAGCCATTGGCCGCATATACATTCCAGCGCGGAAATTACCTTCGACATCCCATGCTTCTGGTGTGCGGAACCAGTATCCCCTGGTCTCATAGATGACGTGATAGAGACCGTGGACGGTCTTCCATGATTCGTCGTTCATTCCCTCACTCTGCAACAGAGCCGCGTAGCTGAGCGTTGTGCCTACCCAGACTTCGCGAGCCTCTGGATTGTCGATGATTTTGCCATAGGCTGTCATGCCGTTGGCTGCACCCATTTGGCCGTCGCCATATTTGAGCACACAGAAGTCATAAATCTTCTTCAAGGTTGAAACCTGCATTTCATGCGGGACTATGTCGCCCAGTCCGGTCAATGTTGCATACCACTGTCCGGCAAGTTGGTCGGTCTGGATATCGTCCTTTGATTCGCTGCTTGTGTCGTAGCGGAAGTATTCGCCGTTCCACAGCTGCGAGATGTAAGTCTTTTGCCCCTTCAGGAAGAGCGCATGATATTCTTCGGCGGTCTTAGCATCGCCGACAATATGCGCGGATTCTTCCGCGGCTCGCAGGGCGGCAAGCCAGAGACCACCGGAGTACGCACTGACGCCGCGCACCACCCAGTCGTCATAGGTTTGGTCAGGGTAGCCGCTATTTTCCGGCACGCCGCCTCCGTGGTCGAACTGGCGTAGGTATTCAATCGCGTCTTTTACAGCTGGCCACGTTTCGCGCAGAAAGGATTTATCGGTCTTTCCGGTCAGTACATAGTCGCGGTAGACCATCAGCACGAATTTCGAGTTCAGATCCTTCCAATTATTTGTGTCCTGCCAGCCGGGCTCGTTCACGGCGACAAAGGGGTCGCCTTCGGGAACGCCGAGATCGTGTGGCACAGCGCCGATTTTCTTGCGCTTATGCGTGACAGGATCACCGGTTAGTTGCGACTTCCAAACCCACATTCCCTGCTCCGGCCATTCTTTCGGAACTGTGTCAGCAAACTCGCGCAACACTTGCTTGTCGATCTTTGGCCAGAATTTCAGGAGCGGTAGTGACGCATAGAAACGAACATCAAGTGTGCCGTAGTATGCGTAATCGAAGCATTCGAGCAGCGCAAAGGTTGGTTCTACCTTTGGGTCGCTACCGGCTTGGCGTCCCCAGAAGGTTCCACCGTCCGAGAGCGCATACAGTTCGTTGAAAAGCATTCCGCGATACCAGAGTGGCTTGCTTTCGTCGTTGATGTAGGGAGCTTGCCATCGGTCGATTGCTTCGCTCCAGTCAGTTGCGTGCAGCAGGCCATCGCGGGCAATCTTCCATGCGTTTTCGCCTGAAGTGCCGTAGAAATCCGTATAGCGGCGATTCCATTTACGGCCTTCGCCGAACTGAATGACAGGGAAGTCCCATGCAAGCACCATGGGGATAACTTTCTTTTCGCCGGGCTTGAGGATGAAGCGCAGTGCGATGGCGCCAGCGAGTTTTTCTTTGTCGCTGACCCACGTCTTGGTGTCGTTGGCGAGGCGGCCGTCTTTGGAGAACGGCGTCCATACTTCCTTGCCGTCACCCGAAGCTTGCCATGTGGTTTGATAGGTGACTTCTACGCCGGGCGAATCGAGTGCGGTAATTGCGAACTGACCATCCCAGTCATTCATGCCTATGTGATTACGGCCGAGTACGATGCCCTTCATGGTCCCGGCGCCGGGAATCACCTCGCTCTGATAGTCATTATGATTGCCCTGGTTCGGGGTGCCTGCGAAATCATTGGTGAAGGTACGGAACCAACCCGACATATTGGTCCACGTCAGCATGACGGAAACGGTTACCGTTTTGTTCGTTGGATTTTCGGCGTGCCATCGGTAGACCGCTAACGGATAGCTTGATTCACGATAGTTGTCAGGAAGAATAGGCGAGAACTGCTCGAGTGTTACGTGGGCAGGGAACTTGTCGGAGCGGTAGTCGAACCAGGCTTTCGGATAGAGAGCGTAGTAGGCTCCAGCACCGACGGGGTAATCCCACTTCCAGGTGGACAGTTCGCCATCCTGCGGGTGGCCGTTCATGAGCACCTGCGCTACGCCTTGCGTGTCGCCCTCGGATTTCTGATACATGGCGAATTGATTGGCGTAGACAGGCTCATATTTATGCACAGCGGCCTTGATGTGCCAGCGGGCGAAGTCGCCGCGATAGCTGCGCGAAAATGTTCCTGCGCCAAGCCCGCCTACGGGAACGCCCTGCCAGTATCCATCATCAATGAGGCCGCCTTTCATAGCCTTGCCGGGGTTTTCCAGCGGCTGCCCGAGAGGTCGTTTCCAGGCTGCTGCGGGAATTCCCTGGCTTTGCACCGCACAGACGGCGGCCATGCAGAACGCCAGTGTCATGATGGGCTTCAGTTTGCAGAATCGAATGAGTGCGTAGTTCAGGATGCCCCCCTGCAATTCAGCCCTGACTGCGGGCTTGTCATCAGAAATTGTATGTACAGCATAAGCGCCGAGCCGCGTTGCCGGCTGGCTGACTTCCGCTTCCTAGCGGCATAGGTGGAACGATTTTTGAAACTTTAGAAAAAAAGTCTTGTCAACTGTCCACTGCGAGAGTACATAGTAACTAATCGTTACGAAGGAAGTCTATGAGTTTCTCTCGCCGCGGGTTCCCGGGTTTCGGTGAGGATTGCAGTCTCCCATAGACCGGATAGAAAAGAGGCCAGTTATGGAGTTCATTCAGAGAGGACGAGTGCGCATGCACCGTATATTTTGGGCCTGTTCGATAGTTTGCTGCCTGACATTGTGCACGGGGACGTTTGGGCGTGCGCAGAGCTCGGCAACAGGTGAGATTCGCGGCACCGTCACCGATCCTTCGGGCGCGGTTATTCCAGGCGCCCAGGTTACAGTTGCCAATGTCGCCACTGGCGAAGAGAAGCAGTTCCTCACCAATAAGAGCGGTCTTTACGATACTGTTTCCACACCTCACGGAAACTATACGGTCACCATCACTGCGCCCGGTTTTGAAACTCTGGTGCTAGGTCCCATCACCCTCGATGTCGGAGCCATAACCCTCAACGGCAAACTGCGGGTTGGCAGCGCTAGGCAAGAGATTATGGTAACTGCAGATGAGGCTGCGCTGATCCACACAGAAAGCGGTGAGCAGTCCACGACGCTTGACGAGAAGACGATGCAACAGTTGCCACAGGTTGGTCAGGACTGGGCAAACTTTACTATCCTGCTACCGGGCAGTGCGGGCGCGCCTTCCGCCAATGGCGTCACCAATCCGGGCGCCGCTGTTTCTTTGAACGGCGGTCAGCCTTATAGCGGCAACTTCCTTTCAGATGGAGGCTCGGTTACAAACCCGCACAGCGCGGACGTGGAAACTGACACGTTTGAAACTGTTGCCGAAGTACAAATTCAGGACTCCAACTTCTCAGCCCAGTACGGCATCGGTGGGGCAGTCTTCAATCAGATCACCAAGGGCGGGACGAATCAGTTTCATGGCTCGCTCTACGAACACTTTCAAAATGACGCGCTCAACGCCAGAAGCTATTTTCAGGATCCCACGCAGCCCGTACCACCGTTAAAGTTTAACCAGTTTGGCGGTTCTGTTGGCGGACCAATTTTGCGCAAGCGCCTGTTCTTCTACTTCAATTACGACAAGGCGACAGACAATCAGAACTATACCGGCTTCACGTCGATGCCTACGAATCAGCTCAAAGGTGTCGGCACGCCCAGTGGCCAGTTCGATCTCACGCAATTAATGCCGCTCGATCAAAACGGCAATCCTCTGCCGGTGACCGATTCGAATGGCAACAACATTATCAATCCCTGTACCGGCAACGTCGTCTACCAGGGGCAAATCTTTGACCCGGCCACACAAACCACGGTCAATGGGCAGATGTGCCGTTTCCCCTTCGCGCAGAATAACGTCATTCCCGCAAACAGGGTTGACTCTGTTGCCAAGAACATTCTTCAGTATTTCCAGCAACCCAACCAGCCCACTACCAATGGGGTCAATGGCGACTACTACTATGTCGTTCCCACTCCCTACCCATCCACGCGCATTTATGGCCGCATCGACTATGACTTCAACAGCAGCAATCGTCTGACCTCATCCATTGCCGTCCGGGATGCCAACTCTCCGGTGTATTCGGAATGGAATTGCCCGGTTGCCTGTTACCACGACGACACCGCAGACTACTCAAGCCAGACCTCCGATGTATGGTCGTTCAGCTCTACGTTCGTCAATGAATTCCGTTTCAGCTTCAACCGTCAGGGAAGCTTCCTCACACCATACTCGCTGGGCCTGAATATTCCAGGGACTCTTGGCATGCAATATGCCAAAGCCAATGTTTTTCCGAACATCAGTATCTACGGCAATGTCTGCTGCGATTCTCCCTATGCCGGCACCAACACTATCTACGCCCAGAATGTATATCAACCTTCCGATGTAGTTACGCTGATCCGAGGAAAGCACGTTCTTCATTTTGGCGGAGAACTGATCATGCTTGAGGACAACTCGACAGCATGGGGCAATGTGGATGCGGGCGACTATACCTTCTCAGGCGTCTATACGCAGGCCAGTCTGGCTGCTAGCGGGTCGGGCGCCGGATGGGCGGACTTCCTGCTTGGCGATGTCCAGAGCTGGGGCGCCAACAACTCGCTGCTCTTCGGCGGCCGCCAGAAGAGCCCGCAGGTCTTCATCCAGGATGACTACAAACTCACTCCAACATTGACTCTGAACCTCGGGCTTCGCTATCAGATTCAGGAAGGCTGGAAGGAAGTTCATGGCCGTATGGGTGACTTCGATCCAACCATCTACAACACACTCTCCGGAAACTATGGTGCGATGTGGTTTGCTCCGGCGAATCATCGTACACAAGCGCAAGCCAATGTCTACACTGGCATCCTGCCGCGTTTCGGCTTTGCTTGGACGGTACGCCCGAACACGGTTCTTCGTGGCGGAGTGGGCATTTATACCAGCCCATGGAGCGTGGACCAGTATGGCAATGCCAAGGGTATCGGATACGGACAATCGGGCAATGCCACGGATGAAACAAACGGCATCACTCCGGTCACCACGCTCTCAGGTCCTGGAGTCTTCTATGGCACGAGTACACCGCTGCCATATGTGAATGCCTCGCAGGATCCAACCGCATACAACGGCCAGAACACACCGAACTACGATCCATATCACACGCCGCTCACACGGCTCTATTCATGGTCGCTCAGTGTGGAGCATGAGTTCCGATATGGCATCACCTCGGAGATTGCTTATGTTGGCAAGCACGGAGCCAACCTACAATTCAAGGGCGACATCAATCAGGTGCCGGTGGGCTCTCTCTCGCCAAACGATAATCCGACTAGCCGTCCATATCCGCAGTATCAGTCCATAGGGGGAAGCACATTCAATGCGCTCTCCAACTATCATTCACTGCAGGCGCAGTTGAAGAAACGTCTTGCCAGCGGCATCGCCTTCACTGCAGCCTTTACCTGGTCGAAATTCATGAATGACATGGACGTCTCACCCTTCAACGGCCAGGGCGGCAATGCCAACTTCCAGAACTTCCATGATCCTGGCAGCAACTATGCGCCTTCTAACTTCGATATCAAGAACTCGTTGAAGAGCAGTATCGTTTATCAGTTACCCTTCGGCATCGGAAGACGATGGATGAACAAGAATCGTCTGCTCGACACCGCCATTGGAGGCTGGCAGGTTTCGGCAATCCTGATCGACCAGACCGGCAACCCATTCACCGCCACCTACAACGGGCCGAACAACTCGTATTCACAAGCAGGCAGCTGGTATCCGAATGTCCTGCGCCCAGCGCAGAGCGGTTTCTCAAAGAGCATGAATGAATGGTATGACCCGACCGCCTACGCCATTGCTGCCAATGGAACATTCGGCAACTCGCAACGAAACTCTCTTCGTGAGCCTGCAGTGAATACTCAAAACATGTCGATGGGCAAAGAATTCCATCTCTTCGAAAACACTGTTCTGCAGTTCCGTGCGGACGCAAGTAACGTTTTCAACCACACTACCCTCGGCACACCGGATGGCAACTTCAACGATCCGGTGAACCTGTCCACTCCGCTCCGTCCGCAAGGCGCCGGTACTATCAACAACACTGTGGTTGGTGGCCGTTCCATGCAGATTAGCGCGCACCTGAGCTTCTGATGCACTTTACTGAAGGATGGCGAATCGCCATCCTTCAGTATTTTTCCTTCCGGGTGTATCTGCCACACGCGATACGATCTCTACATGATTCGCCAATGCATCTTCGTTGTATTGCTGGGCCTGTTGTCGTTCCCCTCCGCGCCTTCCGGTTTCGGCCAATCGGCTTCCAATGCGCAGAGCCAGGTGGAAGCTCACCTGCACGAAGCGCATCGGCTCCTAAGTGAAAACAAGCCGGATGCGGCAATCCCGGAATTTCGCGCCATCCTTGCACTCGACCCATCCAATATTGACGCACTCGGCAACCTCGGTGTTCTGTTGTTCTTCCACGGAGATTACACAAGCGCCATTCCGAACCTTCGCGGTGCGCTTGAGCGCAAACCTGATCTCTGGAAGATTCAGGCGTTGCTGGGCATGGCCGAGCGCCGCACAGGGAATCCGCTGGCGGCTCGGGCAGATCTGGAAAATTCCTTTGCACAGTTGCAGGATCAGAAAATCCGCATCGAGGCAGGCCTGGAATTGGTTGAGTTATATACCGGTGCGGAAGAAATGGACAAAGCCTCCGTCATCATCGGCACTCTTCGTGCTCTTGATCCAGAAAACCGGCAGATTATCTACGCGGCCTATCGTGTGCACGCCGATATGGCCCGTGAAGATGCTATGAGCCTCGCGCTTGTTGCTCCTCAGTCTGCGCTGATGTACCAGCTCATGGCGCATGAAGCTGCCCGTCGCGGGGATACCCCTGCTGCAATTCGCGATGACCGGGAGGCTCTCCGGCTCGATCCCAATCTATCCGGCATCCATTTTGAGTTGGCGGAGTTGCTGAACACGTTGCCCTCCACGCCTGAAAATGATGCTGAAACCAAATCTCAATATCAGTTAGCGCTCAGGCAAAATCCACTGGATGAGAAAACCCAATTGCGTCTAGGTATCATCGCCGAACGCAACCGCGACCAGAATGCGGCGTTGGCTCTATATTCACGCGCTGTCACACTGCAGCCGGATGACCCCGAAGCGTGTTACGACCTTGGCAAGCTTCTGTTCTCCATGAATGAGATGGAGAAATCTGAAAAGCTGCTGGCGCATGCAGAACAGATGGATCCCACCAACGCAAACATCCATTTTCGCCTCGCAACCGTATATAAACGCCTTGGTCGCGATGAAGATGCACGACGTGAGGTTGCGCAATATCAGAAATACAAGGACCTGAAAGAAAGGTTACGCGAAACCTTCAGAGAACTGCATGTCGATCCGCAAAAGCTGTCCGAAGAGGAGGGCGATACAGACAGCAAACCCTGAGTACGATTTACACCCACCGAAACACAGCCACCGACTCGAAATGCAATCTGGAGTCTCTATGAGGAAAGCGTTGCTTTTGTTGTCCTTAATGCTCTCTTCGCATTCCATTTTTTTTGCGGCTTCGTATTATCCCGATCGTCCCGCAGACGCAGCTGCCGTCTATGTCACACCTTCCGCGTTTACTGTGCATGGAGATGGAATTGCTAACGATACGCGTGCCCTTCAGCAGGCTATTGATACCCTTGCGAAAACAAAGCGTGAGGGGATTGTGTTTCTTTCTTCCGGCCAGTATCGTCTTACGCGGACGATTCACATTTAGCCCAGCATCCGGCTCATAGGTTATGGAGTTACGCGTCCTGTTCTGATAGTTGCGCCTAACACGCCATACTTCCCAAAGGGGCCGGCGTATATGGTCTTCTTTGCCGGCAATCATCCTGTGTTTCCAGACAATCCAGACGTTGAACCGGAGGTGCATGACGCCAACCCTGGTACGTTCTACTCCGCGATGAGCAATATTGATATCGAGATTCAGGATGGTAATCCGGGAGCAGTTGGTGTGCGCGCCCGCTATGCGCAGCACTGCTATATGTCGCACATGGACTTCCACATTGGCTCAGGAATTGCAGGTATTCACGATGGCGGCAATGTTGCGCAGGACGTTTATTTCTTTGGTGGTCAATACGGCATTTGGACGCGCAAGCCGTCTCCTGGCTGGCAGTTCTCGGTGATTGATGGAACTTTTGAAGGACAGCGCGAGGCTGCAATTCGTGAACATGAGGCCGGCTTGACGCTGATTCGCCCACGATTCTGTAACGTTTCTCGAGCCGCAGCCGTCTACGCCTCGTTCCGGAATGAGTGCTGTTCTTCCTGTTGATTACTGGCGCAGTGAAAATGATTTTGCGCAAGCCATTGTTGCTCCACGGCCCTGGCAGTTTGTTTCTCCAGATCGCAGCATTTTCATTCCAGTCAAGCAGGATTTTATCAACAACGATCTGTATTACGGCATTCGGATGCAGGATATTGTCCGCACTTTCGGCTTATCTCCCGCTACCCCCGGCGTTCTTTTCTATGTTTCGGGTGAATCAGAAGAGAAGATGCGGCGCGTCTCTGTTGGAGTCGATGGTTCTATCTCTACGCAGGTGCTGTTTGCAGAGCAGGGAGGCGAAGGGCTCGCCGTGGACACTCAGGGGAATGTCTACATCGCAACTGGGCAGATCTTAGTGTACAATCCGCAGGGAAGAAAATCGACACAATCGACGTTCCGGAGAGACCTTTGCAGCTGCTCTTTGGCGGCAGTGAGGGCAGGACACCCTACATCCTCACGCATACGGCGTTGTATTCGGTTCGTACCCGCAACAGGGGGCGCTGAGTGCAAGAAATGCAAGTAGGAACTCGCCTGGTCAGTTCCGCCCGCCTAGCCATAGCAATGCGTTTTCAAAGAATTGATTCTGTGTGTCGTTGCTCAGAATCTTTGCACCATGTCCCATATTGGTGTAGAGCATTTTGTATTTAATATTTATCCACGTGACCGGCACATCACCTCCGCCGAGAGTGTCCTTGAATCCAAGGGGATAGTTAGATGGGGCCAGCGTCATCAGCACCTTGATATTGGGATGATTGCGTGGGCTCGGCTGCCAACTGTACCACTCATTATCTGGCGATACAAAGCTCGCGGGCAACCCCTTCGTTGCCGGATGGCTTGTATCATCCACCGCCAGCGTAGCAGGCATAGGAGGCCAGCTGTTGCCATAGAACATTGTTCCAAGAAAGTCCGCAAACCATGGCCAGGTTGCACGACTGTCCATCCAGCCGGCAATGTGGAAACCCATCCATGCACCGCCGTGCTCCATGTAATTTTCAAAGACCTTGCGCTGTGCAGGTGTAGAAGGAGAATCGTCGAGCCACAGCACTACCTGGTAATCCTTTAGCGTTGTGGCGTTCAGGTCATTCCAATTGGACGTGGCCTCAAAGGTAAAATGATCCCGCTCCGCCATGGCCTGAAAAAAAGGAATCGCCTGCATAGCGAAATCTACATGGTCCTGCTCCACGCTTGTGGAGTAAAAAGCGAGCACGCGGAACGGCTTTGCCTGGCCGAATGCTGATGCTGCGCTCAGAGCAAAGAAGACAAGGCAGCAGAGAAAACGCTTGCGCCGCATCGTGGAGAGCCTTTCTCATCCGGCGAGCTCAGAATATTTCTCGACACCGGACTTTCTAATGGTTAATAATATAGTCTCACTGAGGGCTGACGACAACATGATTCCGAGCAATTTTGTAGGTTTTCTTCGCCGCACTGTTCTCCCTGTTGCTATTCTTTCTGCCGTGACTCCACTGCTTGCGTTGCAGACTGAGGGGAATTCGTCATGGGGACGCCTGATTACCAGTGCAGCGATTGCATGCAATCCTTCCACACGCAAAATTTATGCGGTGAATGAAGGAGAAGACTCTGTCACTGTCATGGATGTGGCAACAGGAGCTGTACATATTGTCAAGGTAGGACGGGAGCCTATCGCGCTTGCGATCAATAGCGCCACGAATCGTGTCTATACTGCCAATAATGGCAATGCTTCAGTTAGCGTGATTGACGGCACGAACGATACAGTGGTTGCTACCGTTGCCAGTGCGCCACTTCCTTATACGGTGGCTGTGGATGCGGCAAGCAACAAGGTTTACGTAACGCATACATACAGCGGAACGGTGACGGAGATCAATGGCGCATCGAACGCAGTTCGTACACTCAAGGTGGGCAATGCCGATGGACTTGTCGTGGACCCGGAAACTGGCACGGTCTTTCTAAGCACTTACGAAGATCCAAACATACGCATTCTGAACGAAGCGACCGGCGCCGTGACCAAAGTTGCCGTCGGCCCGCATATCTGGGGCATGGTTTTTGACGAGTCGTCTTCCACATTGTTTCTAGCGCACACGGCAACTGCAGAAGTCGTGGCGATGGATGAAAAAACGCACGTCGTCAGCACCATTCCTGTTGGCAAAATCCCTTGTGCACTTGCCATCGATTCGGCCACGCACAGGCTCTATGTGGTGAATTATGGCGATGAGACTCTCAGCATGATCGATCTGCAGACAGGGAAGGTGATTGCAACTCTGCCTGTCGGTCGGCACCCACAGGGCATAGCCGTGGATTCGGAATCCAGTCATATCTATGTAGCAAATGTACTCGGAAACAGCGTTACCGTCATTGACGGAGCAAAAGAGAAAGTGATCTTCGATTTGAATGCAGGCAGCCATCCATATGCTGTGGCAATCGATCCCATTCTCGGTCATGTCTATGCGGCGAATTACAGTGCGCCTTGGATAACTTCAATTGCGAATCGCAAATAAAGTTGCCTTGACCTGCTTGCCAAAGGAAGGGTTGTTTTAATTGAAGATTGAACATATCCATCGTCAACGTGAAGACGATGCTTTCGTGGCCGCAGCAGGCACAATAAATGTCTCTGCGTAATGCACTACATAAGGACTAAACGCCGTAGTCAAGGCTTTCTATGATTGCTTCTTCCCCTCCACTAGGTTGAGCACATTTACGCCTCCATTGGGATCATGAGGCACCGTGCCTTCAAACATAGAAGGATGACTGTGAGTCAACCCTTTGCACCGGTTGTGCATAAAACTTGCTAACTGGCCTCTTAACTGTGAACGAATATACAATATCCACTCGTATTATGGGAGTTTACGACCATATCGACTGCGCAGCAAAGAATCGCTCCTGGATCTGAGTGCTATCCTCGGCATGTATGCCTCCCAAGACAGACAATTTAGTCGCTCGTCATGAATACATACTTCGCCAACTTCAAGAGGCGGGTTCCGTTGCGGTTGATGAGCTCTGTACGACGCTCAGGGCCTCGATAGCAACAATTCGACGAGATCTGGAGGATCTGGAGAGTAAGTCTCTTCTTCGGCGAACGCGTGGAGGTGCGGTTCCCATTGGTCCGCTCTTTTATGAACCCTTCCGCCATGATGCCTCGTTTCAGGATCGTGTGAGTAGCTTTGCTGAAGAGAAGCGGCGTATCGCCGCGGCAGCAGCGAAGCTGGTAAAGTCCGGTCAGACGATCGCTTTGAGTGGAGGAACCACTACCACAGAAGTCGTCCGCAGCTTAAAGACGCTGAGCGATATTTCCATCATCACGAACACCGTGAATGTGGCGATGGAGCTCAGCAACAGGAAGGATATTGAAGTGATCGTAACCGGCGGGCATCTTCGCGGGAGTTGGTTTACGCTGGTTGGTCCGTTGGCTACAAGTGCGGCGAAGATGCTCTTCGCGGATATTATGTTTATCGGCGTCGACGGAATCGATGCAAAGCATGGATTGACGAGCACAAATCCTGCGGAAGCGGAGCTGCTACGCACACTTGTGCAAAATTCGAAAGTTAAAGTAGCCGTCACAGACCACAGCAAATTGGGAACGGCGAGTAAATATCTTATATGCCCTTCTCAAGAGATCGACAAACTGATTACCGATTCTGGTGCGACGGATAAAGCGATTTCATCTTTTATAAAGATAGGCATTGATGTGGCCCGCGTCTAACCCTTCCCCTTCTATCGCAAATTCATTGTCGACCGAATCTACTTGCCTTGTATTTTTCCTCACTGTGCAAATGGATTGAAGCTGTCTGGAAGAGATCGACGGCTTTATTATTGGGGTCTAATGAATCGTCGCGTCCTCTTTAACGGCTATTCGATTGCAACACCTTGTCCAATCTTGATAGCATCTGCGGCCTGAGTAGTTTGCGGCCATAGAATCAATTGCTTACCTTAAACTGGGATTGTCTTGAAAGCACAATATCTCCATCTCCTATAATGATTTTTTAATCATAAATAACGATTGAAATTATGAATAAAATTGACAATTAATGATTCATCGTGCGAGAACGTTACATGCTCGCCCCAAAGCTTTTCGAGTGCATGAATGATGAGCCTGCCAAATGGCGGAGCAACAAAGGGAGGCAGGTCGCGCGTGTCTATCCCTTCTGAGCAAGTACTTTGTTGAGGAGAAAGTGATGCCGGGATGGAAGTGGAAGAGGCCATTCCTTAGGCCAATCAGCAGGTTGAAGATTGTTGCCTTACTGATAGCGTTTATATGCATAACCACGGTGTATGCCTGCCTTTCGGCAAGGGAGGCTTCTTGCTGACCAAACCGAACCTAAGGAGATTTTGCAGCATATGAAAAGGCGTGAAGTCATGAAGGGACTTGTAGCTGCCGCTGGTTTGGTCTGTGCTGAGCCTCGGATGCTGGTTTTTGGCCAAGGTAGTACTTCGGCAGGGCAACCGAGCTTTGCTTTGCCAATTCGTGGGTTAGCCAAGAGAAATGGGAAAACGGTCCAACCGGTCCAATTGACAGTAGAGCATCGCGGAACAGATGCAACTTTCATTGCACGGATTGATCATCAGGAAGTCGACCGGCGTATCCTCACTGCCGGAATCCACACCTTTAACGTTTATATCAAACCGGCTGAAACACCTCGCCAGGCAGTCATTGAATATGAAATCGCGGGCAAGTCGGAATCGGCCGAAATTCGCTTGGAACCGGTACGCAAACTACAAATCTTCATTCTGCCTCATTCACACCATGACCTTGGATATACGGACCTTCAGGCGGGCGTTGAAGAAAAGCAGATGGCGAATATCACCACGGGAATTGAACTGGCGCGAAAAACAGCTGGCTATCCGCCGGGAGCCCGGTTTGTGTGGAACCTCGAAGTGCTGTGGGGAGCCGATCAGTTTATGCGACGTAAGTCCGAGGCGCAACGCAATGAGTTGATCGATGCCGTAAAGAAAGGCTGGATTGGTTTGAATGGAATGTACGCGAATGAGCTGACTGGTCTATGTCGCCCCGAGGAGCTATTGCAATTATTCCGCTATGCAGGCGAGTTGGGCACTCAATGCGGTGTTCGTGTGGACGCCGCTATGATCAGCGATGTTCCCGGGTACACTTGGGGAACGGTCACCGCGATGGCGCAGGCGGGCATCCGTTATTTCTCAGCTGCTCCCAATTACTTTGATCGTATCGGGACATTCATGCTTGAGCGGCAAGATAAGCCGTTCTGGTGGGTCTCCCCCTCTGGCCACCAAAGGGTGCTTATGTGGGTTCCATGGACAGGCTATGCGATGTCGCACATTATGAAGTTGAACGCCGAATGGGTGAATAAATATCAGGCGAGATTGGATGAGGTCGGCTTCTCATATCAAATCTCTTATATTCGATGGTCGGGTCATGGCGATAACGCTACGCCTGATCCGGATATTTGCGAGTTTGTGAAAACTTGGAATGAGGAATATGAGTGGCCGCGTTTTTCGATCTCGACAACGAGCGATGCATTTGCGGCATTCGAGAAGCAGCATGGTCACCAATTGCCCGAGTACAGCGGTGATCTGACTCCTTATTGGGAAGATGGAGCCGGCTCATCGGCTTTGGAAACACGTATAAATCGCAGGGCTGCAGAGCGCTTGACTCAGGCGGCAACGCTTGCTGCAGTTCTCGCTCCGCAGGCACACAAAGACACCGACTTCAATGAGGCTTGGAGGAATGCCCTGTTGTATTCGGAGCACACTTGGGGCGCATGGAATAGTGTTTCTGATTCTGAAAATCCTTTCGTGACACAGCAGTGGCAGGTGAAACGCCAGTTTGCGATCGATGCGGAGAATGAATCGAAGAAACTCCTAGAGGGGGTCCTCAAAGCATATGAAAGTGGGGAACACGCTTCGGGTGTCGATGTGCACAACTCTTGTTCGTGGCCAAGAACAGAAGTGGTTGTGATTTCGAAGGAGAGGTCTCTTGGAAAAAATCGCGTGAAGGATACTCATGGCTCACTCGTTCCATCGCAGCGCCTTTCCACGGGAGAATTAGCCTTCCTCGCCGTGAATGTTCCTGCACTGGGCAGTGCACGTTTCCATCTTTCGGCAGCCGCGCCGCATCTTCCGGCAAAACGTGTTACAGTACTCGACGGTGTTTTAGATAACGGCCTTGTACGCGTCAAAGTCGATAGCCAAAGCGGCAATATCATAGAGTTGGTGCCTAACGGAAGCGCCCATAATCTTGTAGATACCAGCCAGGGAGAAGCGGTAAACGAGTACCTGTTCCTCGAAGGTAAGGACACTTCGAAGCTGCGCACGAGCGGTCCGGTCCGGATCTCAGTGGAAGAGCCAGGCCCGCTTGTCGCCACGCTGCGTATTGAGTCATCCGCCCCAGGCTGCAATAGCCTGGCACGCCGCGTGAGTCTCAAGACGGGTGCAGACTGGATCGAGATTTCCAACACGATAGACAAAATTTGCGCACCTCTGAATCCGCACCCGGGGCAAGGCGGACCCGGCGATGAGTTCGCTCAATGGGGATCAAAGGAAAGCTTGCAGTTCGCATTCCCATTCGCCGTCAACGGCGGACAGATTCGTGTTGATGTTCCGTTTGCAGTAATGCGTCCTGAAATTGACCAGCTTCCAGGATCCTGCAAGAACTGGATGTCTGTCGGACGATGGGTCGATGTTGCAAATGCTGAGCACGGTGTGACCTGTGCAATACTCGACGCACCGCTGATCGAAGTCGGCGAAGTTTCAGCGACCATGTTGGGCTCACAACGTCATCCTGAGGTTTGGCGCAAACACATTGATTCCACCCAAAAGTTCTATTCCTGGGTTATGAATAATCATTGGGGAACGAATTATCGCGCACACCAGGAAGGACTTGTCGAGTTTCGCTATGCATTGCGCCCGCACAAAGGTTACGATCCTGCAGCCGCCAGCCGCTTTGCGATAGATTTGTCACAGCCTGTTGTGGTTTCGGCAGCAGGGCAGAGTTCTCCATCGGCATTCAACCTTCGCATAGATCCGATAGATGTGCTCCTGCAGGAATGCAAACCCAGTGCAGATGGCAGGGCATGGATTGTTCAGCTTTTCGGCGCCTCCGGAGAAAGTCGTAAAGCCAGCCTCACCAGGGTAGATAACATGCCTATCAAGATCTGGCGGAGCAACCTTAGCGAGAAACCCATTGAGTTGCTGGGCACGCAAGTAGAGGTACCTGCTTGGGAGTTGGTGATTCTGCGCATCGAAAGCGTAAGCTCTTAGCGTCTTGTTTCTGATCGGGATGGAATCGATGGTCTCTTCCAGAATTTATGGAAGCTTTAAAAAATTAGGTTATTAACGATAAAGTGGCTATAGATGGAAAACCGCCTCAGTCGGTGGTCTTTGACACCAAAATCGCGGGGACGGTGAGCTAGGTGGTGGCGGGCCAGCTTTCCATGATTACTTCCGACAAGCCGACTTTCGAAGCCCCGTTCTCGGTGAGCACATTGGCGATTTAGCGTGGATCCAGAAGGATTCCTGGCGACCTGCATGTTTTCCGGTACTCATCACGTACTATGGATAGAAAGTTGGCCACGCGAGAGCCCGCAGTCCGTGTTGGTGACGTTATGCCATGGCCGAGACCGGCAGAAGGACACGGATCATGAGAAAGCTCAAATTCATCAAATGAGACTCTCGCTGTCCTCTGTGCTGCTGGTGTCGCTAGCCTCGTTGTCGCTCTTACTCTGCGAGGCCTCTGGCCTACATGCCCAGACCTTCAACCTGCAAACCAGAGGCGAGCCCGTTGCCTCCCTCAACGGCCTCTGGCGTTTTCACACCGGAGACAATCCCGCATGGGCCGATCCGAATTTCGACGATTCGCAATGGCCTCTGCTCCGCGCTGATGAGGCTTGGGGCCAACAGGAGGGCTACGAGAAGTATGGCGGATTCGCATGGTATCGCTTCACCGTCGCGGTGCCTGAGGGTAGTAGAAACTGGTCCATCTACTTAGGGCCCATGGAAACTGGCTATCAGCTCTTTGTCGACGGACGTCTCGCCGGTTCATTCGGCCCAATCCTCAATTCTCGGAACTACGCCGCGTCAAGTCGCGCCTTCGCCATATCCCCCGCCGCCTCCGGCCCGCGTACGTTTCATATTGCCATCCGCGCCTGGCACGCTCCCGCCTGGGCGGATTATGCGCCGGGAGGGTTTTACGGCAGCAGCTATTTCGGAGACTCCCGCCTCATCGCGCAACGTGCGGCGACAGACAGATCGCTTCAGTGGAATGGAGTCGTCAATGAATACACTTACGCCGTGCTCAGCACACTCGTTGGCCTCGTCGTGCTCGTCTTGTTTTTTATCCGCCGCGAAGAACGTGAGTACCTATGGTTCGCGCTGCTTCTACTGACAAATGCTATAGACATTGGATTAAGTATCAGCCGGCAACTTGCTCAGATCTCTTTGCCGGTCTTTGATTTTATCGATGGCCTAGTGCAATCGGCTGTTCTCTTTGCAGCCCTGGCTTTTTTCTCCGTCGTACTGCGCACCCCGCGTTCCAGAACTTGGTGGCTCGTCGCCGCCTTGTTGTTGATCAATCCACCAATAGTTTTTCTTTACGTCTTCAATATCAGCTCCGTGGCAATCGCTGGCATGCTTGCCGCGCTGGCTGTGCTCCCTGCTACCGTCTGGATTCTCATCACACTGCTTAGGCGTACGCTCCAACGCGATCGCGACGCGCGCATACTGCTTGTTCCTATCCTTCTCTGGCAAGGATTTCCCTTCATCAACAGCATCCTCCTCATCACGTGGCAACTGGGCTGGCAGCGTTGGGCGGTGTACTGGGTTTTCCCATTGCTAAACAAACCGTTCGTACTGATGCCTGCTCCGGCCATCGGTACGATCTTCATCTTTGCCCTTCTTCTATTTCTGATTCGGCGCTTCTCGCTCGGCAGGAGGGAACGCGCCTTGCAAGTGAATTCGAGTCTGCCCGCAACATTCAATCGCTGCTCTTCCCAGCAAAGTCGCCCGTTACCCCCGGTTTTGTCATCGAAAGCGTCTATCTTCCCGCCAGTGAAGTAGGCGGTGACTTCTTCCAGATCATGCCCGCCGACGATGGCTCTCTGCTTGTTGTCGTCGGAGACGTTAGCGGCAAGGGCCTCAAAGCTGCAATGACTGTCGGCGCCATCATCGGCGCGCTGCGCGGCTGCCCGGTACGAAAACCCGCCGAAGTCCTCGCTTACCTCAACCGCGTTCTACATGGCCAGATAACAGGCTTCGTTACTTGTACCGGCGCGCTTATCGCCGCCAACGGCGGCATGACCCTTGCCAACGCCGGAAACCTCCCACCCTACCGCAATGGGCAGGAACTAGATGTAGAATCCGGCTTCCCACTCGGCATCACGCCGGATGCCTGTTACTCCGAAACCACATTCCAGCTTAATCCAAACGACCGTCTCACCTTCGTATCGGACGGAGTCGTAGAAGCCACTAACGACCGTCGCGAGCTCTTCGGTTTCCACCGAACCCAGGCCATCAGCACCCAATCCGCCAGTGCCATCGCCGAAGCTGCAAAGCAATTCGGCCAGCACGACGACATCACCGTACTTACCCTCACGCTCACACCTTCTCTGAAAGCATCCCTCGTATAAAAGAGACGATCCTGGTTTCCCTGTTACTCCTCATATCCGTACCCGTTGCGCTTCGACTGGCAGTATCGACTCGACGTTTACCCTACGCAATTGACCACCAAAAGCGCGAAGCAAGCCTGAAAATCATGGAATTAATGCTACCGCTGGATATGGAAAAATTTCAGCACCCTCGACGCAGTTGGAGGCGGTCGGGTAGTGCGGGTAAATAGTCGGTATTGAAGGGTTATTTGGTGGATCTGATCGGGATCGAACCGATGACCTCTTCCATGCCATACGACTTCCATGTGCGACTTACTGAAACTACATGGCACGGACCGCACCCTGCACCACGTTCCAAGCGTTTTTTCCCCTTATTGGGCCTTTTCAGGATTTCTGGAAAGGCCCCAGAAATTCCGCAAATTGTTATAAAGAAGAGACCTCAATGGATGGGTGGGAAAAAAGAACAGTAGTGAGTGCCGATTTGAGCCATTGCTTGATAGCCAGGATGTGGGGCAAGGCTAATGGGGGTACATTCGAAAACTGTGAAGCGGAGGGCAGGTGAAATCCCTAGTATCAAGTTAGGTAAACTTTGACGGTTCCGCGCTTCTGCGCTGGATTCTTACGTCCAAGAGATAATGTCGAGACAGGATTGATGTGAACTGGTCAATGAGTGACTTGCCCTGTTATCGCGAGGTGATGTCAGAATTACGGAATGGACCTCAAGGACTTCACGGCAGATTCTAGAAGCTGAAACTGGTTGAAAACAGGATAGTGCGGTTGCCCGGTGTCGGTCCGGAATAGGGTCCAGACGCAAGCGACTGTGTTTTTCCAAAGAGCGGTGAGATCATCACGCCGTTGGGAGGACCCCAGTTCACGATATTCAGGCAGTTCAGCGCAATTACCACAAAACCGATATTGTATTTGCGTGGGGTCTTCTCATCTATTTTCACGTTCCCTCCATTGCCGCTCAGGCCGCGCCCGCTCACGCTGTTATTGTTCATCTGGCCTCCGCTGTCACCTTCCTGTTTCATGTGCGGTCCCACACCGAAGGTCTTGCTTGCGCGCATGTGAAGCACCACATTCGCCGGGCCGGTGCCCACGTTGTAGGGAATGATGGTTTCGCCCTTTCCAGCCGGGTTGGTGTCCAGGCATCCGAACGGCGTTGAAATCACATCCGGCGCGCCACAGGTGCCGTATGTCGGGCGTGCATTGAACTGGTTGTTCTGTGTCAGATCATTGCCAATCGTCAGGTTGTATGGCGTACCCGATTGCGCGGCAAGCAATGGAGCAAAAATGATGCCGTGCGGCGCCGTATATGTCAGCAGCAGAAATATGCGATTGCGAATACCGAAGCTGGCGCGGCCATAGTCAAACCCGGGATTCTGTGGAACCATCGGAACCGACGTCACTCCCTGGGTATCGCTTTTAGCGCTGTTCAGCGTGTAGTTCGACGTGAAGCTCAAATGTTTGAAGTGCGCATTTGCCGTGACAATGAGCTGCTGCTGCCGATAAAAACCGCCCGACTGAAACTGGTAGTTATATACATCTGGCGTGCTCCCGCTTACGGTGTATGTGGCCGGATCAAAATCCGGCGCAGTCACGTTGTCTGTCATGTACTGGTGCACACCTTGCGTATAGAGGTATGTCACATTCCCTGTCAGCGCCTCTGTAATCTGCCGGTCCACGCCAATCCCGCCCTGCATGTCCAGTGCGGCATGGAAATGCCGATCGATTGTATGGTAGGAAGGCACGCTCGTGCCGGCCGATTCAAGCACTGGCGCCGGCTGCGGCGCATTGGGGTTGTAGAACTGGGGGTGATCGACAACGTAGCTCTTCTGGTTGATCTGGTTATCGTGAATCGCCTGGACAATATAGGGTGTGCCTGCAAAAGAAGAAAACGAATTAGGCACAGTAAACCGGTTATAAAACCATCCGTAACCACCGCGCACAACTGTCTTTGGCGCACCGTTTCCCTTATATCCCGGACTCCATGCAAACGCTACGCGCGGCCCCCAGTCCGCATGGTCGCGAATCCGGTTTTGCCCCTCGAAGCGGAGCCCTACGCTTATACCAAGATCTCTGCGCGCCTTCCAGTCATCCTGCAGAAACAACGCTCCGTCGAACAGAATTACACGTGCCAGCGGATTACTGATTACAGTTTGTGAATACTGCGTCGGTGTTCCCGCCTCATAGGCTGTAAGCGAGCTGAAGGTGTACGTCCCGTTCGCGCCCGACGTCGACATATTCGCATCGCGCGACGCCCGAAGCCGGGTGCCGAAGCGCAGCACGTGTCTGCCTACTGTAGCCGTGGAATAATTCTGCAGCTCGAAATTGTCTTCGTGATCCTGCGCGATGCCCGAACTGTTTCCGCCATCGGTAAATGCGCCCTGCACCGTTACCGCCGGTGTAAGGTATGCGGCAGTTTGATTGTTGCGAATCCGCCGCCACTGGAAACGGGTCTCATTGACGAGATTGGGATTGACCACAAACGTATCGCCGATCTGCAGCGTGTTTTCCTTGTCATTGAGGTCGTTGGCCTGTGTGGGAAGACTCAGCGTGCCCACTCCGCTGCCTGTCGCCACGGACCGGAAAAAACCATCGCGGATGGTGATGTTGTGCCTGGTCCCGAGTTGAAAATCAAACCGGGGATTGACCTGCAGAATGCTCGATGGATTGGAAAAGGCCTCAATGAAGTTTTCTGCCGGATTTGCGGGATTAAGCGCGTTAATGATGGTCTGCGTCTGCCGGTTCATACCGAACATGTTGAAGAAGAAAGACGCCTTCTTGCCCAGCGATCCGCTCATGTTGCCAAACCCGGAGTAAAAATCGTAGAACGGCTCCTCCGCTACCATCGGATTGCTTGTGTTAAGGCTAGACACGGTTGCAAAACCCGACGCCATGCCATGGAACTTTTGCGTGCCTGCCTTGGTGATAATCTCCACGCGTCCGTAGCCGATGCGGTCGAACTCCGCAGAAAACGGATTTTGATTGACGCGAATTTCCAGGATCGAAGACTTTGGTGGAAGCTGGCCACCTTCAAATCCATCAATAAAAATCTGGCCGCCGTTTGGCCCGGCCGCCGGCCCAGCCAGCGCCTGCAACTCGTTCTGCAATTCGTCCGGGTCGTCGGAGAGCGCATCCAGGTCGCCGCCTTTGATCACCATGGCGCTCGAATTCTGATCGGAGCCCAGGCCCACACTGCGGCTCTCGTCGTTGACTGTCACTTCCTGCTGCTCAACGGCAATGCTCAGCGAGAGCTTCAACTCCTTCGCTGTTCCCGCGCTCAGTGGAACATCCGAGATAGTCAACAGCGCAAATCCTTTTGCTGTGACGCTCACCGTATACGTGCCTGCCGCGAGCGAGGGGAATGCGTAGCGCCCATCCGCGCCGGACTTGGTGTGCTGAGTGTGCGCTCCCTGCGTGAGCGTGATGGCTGCGCCGGGAACCACCGCGCCGCTTGGATCAACCACTACCCCGTGTAGCGCCGCATTATTCTGAGCCTTAACGGGCATGGGCAATAGAAAGCACACAAACACCGGAATGGACGAGATCAGCTTTCTCAGTTTCATGCTTTTCCTGTTCGTTTAGAGATTGGATAAGATTGAAACCCGCTTGCCCTATAGGTGCCTAGACACCGCGCAGGTCTGGAATGTTCCCTCAGTTGGGTGCATGAAGCACGGAACTGTTACGCGATGTAGCATTTCGTATGCCATGCATGGCTCAAACAAAAAGCCAATGAAATCAATTCCGGTACCGCATTATTGCCTAACTTGAACGTTCGGTAACGGACGGGAATGTTCGCAAATGAACAAAGGAATGAAATATCGGAAACGCGTTAAAAAGGCAAAAGAGCACTTCCGTGGAAGTCGTTCTCCATGCGTGACAAATCGCCATGTATGTAAGTCACTTGCCAAGGAAAAGCATGAGGTATCTGGACGCGCTCCGGAGAGCGCGTTGCTTGTCTGGTCAGGGTCCATTGCTGCGCACGTTTGTTTCTTGGCGGTGGTTCCTGCTTCCTTGCAGAACCGGACATCCATTGGCTGCCTTAGGCTTGTATGAGCTCTTGCAGAAGATTGAGTTTGTGTTCTCTGCCGGTCCAGAAACAATGCAAAGAGAGCGAGCTTCTCTCTGGACGGTTTAACGCTTTCTGCCGCGTTAGCCATTGCATATGTAGCCAGGTGAAGTAACAGGTTCAGTCTGCGGCTTGGGTGAGCTTGTCCTGAGCTGACAAGAACTCCTGCGAGCGCTTCACAACCTCTATGCACTTGGGACATTGAGGCAGAACGCTCCTATGGTGCTACGTTGAGTTCATAAGGGCCGTCGGGCAATTTAGACCACCGGCATAGCCCCATTCAGAGCGCAACACCCAGTCGTAGATTTAGAACGGCCACGACTATGGGAACAGCATCAGCTAGTACACGATGATCAAGGAGGTACGATGTAGGTGACTCAAGAGTTAATATGCCTGCCAAACTGTGAAGCGCTTGATGATGAGGGGGTTCTTCGAGGAAGTATTTGAGCCGATTTCTGCGCCGCCCCCAAAAACTTCCAACTCTTGCTGCATCCATCCGGCGTAACAGTACGCCCCGCTCTCCCAGGACGGGTCATCAATCGGTGCAGGGTGGTCCACGACCGGTTTCCCATCGATGTACGCCTGGAACGATCCTTCTTTGCCGAGGTGATCGTTACGCCAAAACAGGCCATAGGTGTGAAAGCCGTCTGACAGGTCGCTGCCCCCCGGCGCACTATAGGTAGTCTCAACCACTGTATGAACTCCCACCGGCTGGTCGTGAACGACGTAATTTGCTTTTGAGCTGTTCGCTTCGCTTAAAATCTTTTCGGCAACATCCACCTCGGATGAATTGTCGCAGCGATGGCGGCTGAGGGTTGAACACCAGAGATCGACGTGCCAGCCATCACCCTCGCCGTGCCGGTCTGTCGGCATCCTGGCTTCCCATTCGACGAAAGAGCCTGGATGGATGGTGATCTTCCCGTAGCTCTGAATGTCGGCCATCTGATTGTCGTAGTATTTGGTGTCGCCGGGCGGGGCGTGTGTGGCCTGAATGGCCAGACCAAGTCCTCGAACGATGGCAGCAAAAGGCGGCTCGGGATACGTGCCGAAGTAACTCTGACAATCTTTGCCGGTGTAACCGCAACTGGTGGCAACTGTGCCGCAGAAGCCTTGAGGCATGCCGCCTCCAGTGCCGCCATTCCAGAGCTCCTGACGAATCGAATTGTCCTTGTCGAAGTGATCGTTCGCCAAAACACGCCATTTCTTTCCAGGCGGTGGTGGAGCGCCAAGCGGAATTGCTCCGTCGCTACCATCCGTGGTGCTTTCAGCATGAGTGCCATTCTGGACGGCCTGACCACTCACGTGAGGAGCTGAATCGGCACCGGTCGCAGCACCGGCTGGTCGGGAGCCGGCTTGCCCCCAGCTCCACGCCGCGAACAATCCAAGACACGCGGACGAGACCAGGACGGTCAAGCGTGCGCCTCTGTTATGCCGCCTGGCAGTTGGTTCGATGTACTTGCAGGAGAAACTGTGTTGCGAATGATTCGTCATAGATTCGTTGGACCTTAGTGGAACGGGAGAACCGGTAGGCGACGTAGGCTCATAAGTTTCATGCTACGCACGCTAGTGAAACGCAAATCCCCTTGTCAATCTTGTATTTCATTCAAAGATTCGACACATTCAAGCTAATTTTTAGATTTTCCTTCGCGCTTGTATTCAGCCACGGCAGAACTCCTTATTGTGCACAGGTGAGTCGCGACGCGGTGCATCTCAAGCAAATCTGCGTTGACCGACAAGCAATCGGATCAATGGTCTGCTGTCGTTGTTTTTTTCAGACATTGAAAAGCAGCCATAGAGCACTAGGGATTTCATCGTCAATGATCCAGACGCGAATTCTGCTGCTGTTTGCTAAACCCACAAACTAACGGCGGAAGCATTTGCAAGAGGATGATTCAATCAATCTAAATTCGAGATGATTTTGGCTACGAGATTCTATTGGACAGAACGAAACGTCAAGCTCAACATTCTTTAAAAACTCGCGAAGAAGTTTTTTTACGGACATCGATTCATGATCCCCCCATCCGTGCCGCTAAGAGTAGTTGCGATAGAGAAGGCGGTTCACGGGAATGAATTCGGATGTTTCAGCAGTTCCATCCGGCGAGAACGAGGAAATAACAAGACCGACTGCTTTAGAGCTGGACTCCGCGTAAGCCGCAGAATTTGCGGATGGCCATCGCGAGACCGAATCTGACAAATCAATTCATTCAAAGGCTGGAGTGAGGCATGAAAAAAACGATACACATGATCCTGTTGGGATGTTGGATGTTTCTTCTTCCTCTGACTGCGCGTGCACAGGTCGGAAGCTCGAGCCTGGCGGGACTGGTTACCGATCCGACAGGAGCGGTAATTCCCGGAGCACAGATTGCCCTCCATGGCGCCGATGGGTCGGTTATTCGCACAGTGGAGTCCAGAGCCGATGGAACCTACCTGATCCCGACACTGATGCCCGGACGCTACCAGCTTACTGTCAGCGCCCCAGGCTTCGATACACAGCAGACGCAACCGTTCGACCTGGTTTCAGGACAGACCGCGGCGATTGATTTCGGCTTGAAGATCGCCAGCTCGTCTACGCAAGTGACCGTGCAGGGTGTCACGCCCGTACTCCAGACGACATCGGAAAGCCTGAGCGCAACGCTGACGGGGGCGGAGATGACGTCGATTCCGCTGCTGGGCCGCAGCTTCCTGAATGCCATCAGCCTTGCTCCCGGAGTTGTGCCGGTGCCTCCGGCGGGCTCCACTACCAATCACAGCGCGGTCAGCCAATCCACCATGCCGTCTGTCTTTGGGCAGCGACAGAAGGACAACAACTTCCTGATGGACGGCGTTGAGAACCGCGATCCAAACCTGCTGGGTGTGGCGATTTATCCTCCACCAGACGCGATCAGGGAAATGACGATTGATTCCGGTGTAGGGTCTTCGGCTTACGGCCATGCATCCGGCGCTACCGTCGACGTTGTCACCAAATCCGGCTCGCCGTCGTACCATGGCACGGCCTGGGAGTATTGGCGCAACAACATTCTGGATGCGACGACCTACTTCACGCCGTCTGTCGGTTCCTACCACTGGAACCAGTTCGGCGCCGAGGGAGGCGGTCCGCTTCTCTTTCCGTGGCTGCTCCACAAGAAGAACAAGTGGTATGTGTACGGCTACTACGAGGGCGTGCGCATTACGTCGCCGGCAAACTATCTGGCTACGGTTCCCACGCCGGCTGAGGCTTCCGGCGACTACAGCGCCGACGCGCCGTCCGATATGACGCAGTGCAAAACCGAGGTTGTTCAGGATTCCTCGGGAAATCCTTTTTGCGCCCTTATCTACAACCCGTTAGTGAAGGCGGATCCTGTTACGGGAACCTATACCCGTACTCCATTCGACGATAACAAGATCCCCGCGAACCTGATCAACGCGTCCGCAGCGGCAATCGCCAATTACTACCCCAAGCCGAATTATTCCCTTGCGGGCCAAAGCGTAAACTGGATCAACCAGGCGGGCACGCACACCAACGGCAATCAGTGGAACGTGCGCGTGGACCATCAGTTCGGCGAGAAACATAGCTTCTTTGCTCGCTACACGGGCGCCAGCAATCCGACCGATTCCGCAGGGCTTCCGGGAGTCAACGGGCACTCTACCGATCAGCTCGTCAACGCCGTTGCCAGCGATACATACGTGCCCACCAGGAACCTGGTTGTGACGGCTCGTTACGGCGTTACCGGCGTCAACTACTTCACCGGCAATTCGAGCCCCGCGGGCCTTGCACAGTCCAGCGGTCTGGGCGCTGTATTTCCCACCTTCCTGGGATCGGAGATTCTTCCTCCGATCAGCTTTGACAGCTATACCGGAATACCGGCCAACGATACGACGATTGGGCCTGTCTTCCAGCACTCCGGCATTGTGGATGTGCAGAAATTGGCAGGACGGCACACTATCAGTTTCGGTGGAGTCATTGTGCATACGCATGAGGTGCAGGGCAGCCTTGCGAGCACATCTCTCAGCTTCCTGAGAGGCCAAACCGGCGATCTCGTCGCCTCGATTCCGACCATGCAGGGAACTACCGGCAATGCTTTCGCCAGCTTCCTGCTAGGGCTTCCTGATTCGGCGAACCGGCAGTTGGGAGGCGCCGTTGTTGACCAGACAACCTATGGCTACGGCTTCTACGTGCAGGACACATGGCGCAATGGCCGGCTGACGCTGAATGGCGGCGTCCGCTATGACTACAACGCGCCGCCAGTCAACTCTTATGGCCTGGGGACTTTCTATTACGAGAAGGGTGACTACGTCTTCGACCAGAAGAATCCCATCACTGGCGCCGCTCCAACTATTCGCAGAGGGGGCATTACTCCGGACCGCAACAACTTCGCCCCACGCTTCGGATTTGCGTATCAGGTCACGTCATCGATGGTTGTGCGCGCTTCCGCCGGCATCTTCTTCGACAGCTTTGGCTCCAACTACATTCAGGCTTCGCAGAGCGCGGCGGGCAACTGGCCCTTTTCTTCGCCGCAGACCATTTCCGGTTTGAACGCCACTGCAGTGAACGCGCAGTTGCCGAATCCTTTCGCGAACTTCGGCAACCCCACCGGACAAGCAACAACGACCGGCTGCAGCCAATGCCTGAATGTGGATCCGGCAACCTCCCGCACGCCGTACGTATCAGAATGGACTCTCTCAATTCAGAAGCAGTTCGGCCAGTCCCTGGGCGTTGAAGTAGCCTACTTCGGCTCCAAGGGGACCAAGCTGACGGCGCAGATGCTCGACAACATTGCGCCAACGCCGAGCGCTGATCCCAACAACCTTCAGACCGTGAGGTTTCCTGGGTGGTCGCCCTGGGTTCTGAACGGCTATAACGAGTACAACTCCGAGTACGACGGGCTCGCGGTTCGGGTCCAGCGCCAATATACGCATGGGCTGAGCTACCTGGTGGCCTATACGTACTCCAAGAACATCGACCAGGTCGACAACCTTTCCAGCGGCAACATCTTCGGTACGGCTACAGAAAACCCGACGCGCTGGAATGGCTACCTTAACCGAGGGCTCGCCGGCTTCGACATGACCCATGTGCTTTCGATGACTGGCACCTGGAAGATTCCCGGACGCACCCGCTATCACCTGCTCAACGGCGTTGTCTCCGGCTGGGAGCTTTCCGACATCCTGGCTCTCCACAGCGGCATGCCGTTCTCTGTCTACATCTCGGGTGACAACGAGAATGTGGGCACCATCTATGGACGCCAATCGCAATTTCCGCAACAGGTCGCCGATACGCATGTTGATCACAGAACTCCGGCGGAATGGTTCAATACGGCTGCCTTCGTAGTGCCGACGTATGGAACGCGGGGTAATGTGATGCGCAATCCTGCGGCACTGAAGTCCGGCGGGCTGGTGAACGACGATATGACGTTCGGCAAGATCTGGAATGTCTATCGCGAGGACACCAAGTTCGAGCTGCGCGGTGAATTCTTCAACTTGTTCAACCATGCCAATCTTGGATTCCCGGGGCAGACGGTGGGATCGTCTAACTTCGGGCAGGTCTCCAGCACCCTCAACTCCGGCAGAACAGTTCAGTTGGCTGCCAAGATCCATTTCTAACTAACAACTATGCGGCGGCATCGAGGTTGATGCCGCCGCACTTCCATGTGCCTCAGCGCGGAGCGTGTCTTTGATTGCCTCACGTTGAGCCGGCGCGCTTGAGATTGCCCGCGTTTGTGTCACTGCCTGGAATAGGCCGGATTCAATCACGCAGTTCTTCGCTTCATTCCTAATCCGGTCTCGCTTTTCATCACAGGGAGAATTTGTGCGCACTCTATGCATTCCTAAATGGTCCGCATCGCTCGGGGTTCTGATTGCCGTTGCTTGCAGCATCTGCGGCGCCCAGGCTGACAAGACTCAGCAGCGTGCGGACGATCATGTTCCTGTTATCTCCAACGATGCACGGGTGGACGAGCTGCTCTCCAGAATGACTCTTGCCGAGAAAATCGCGTTGATTCATGGCGAGAAAGATCCCCCCGAGGAATCACAGGGGCAGGCCGGTTATATGGCGGGAGACGCGAAGCTGGGCATTCCATGGCTGAGGTTAGCTGACGGTCCTCCGGGTGTGCTGACAAGGCAACCGTCTACTGCGCCAACGGGCACGATGGGCCTGGGAGCAACCTTCAGCCGGGAGGACGCACGGTTGAACGGGGTCTTGATTGGCCGCGATGCCAAAGCTGCGGGAATCAATATCAGCTTGCAACCGTTCATCAACATCATGCGCGATCCTGTCTGGTCGCGCGCGTACAACCTTTTCGGAGAGGACCCGCTTCTTGTTGGAGCGATTGGCGCCGCTCAGATTGAAGGCATTCAAAGCCAGGGAGTGATGGCTGAGGCCAAGCACTACCTTGCTTACAACGGAGCGGGAGATGTAGTGGTGGGCCAGCAGGCGCTGCACGAGATTTATGCGGCGCCGTTTGCCGCCGCCGTACAGGCGGGTGTCGCGTCGATTATGTGCTCTTACAACAAGGTGAATGGAGCTTTTGCATGTGGTAATCCTGAGACGCTGCAGACGCTGTTGAAGAAAGAGATTGGATTTCAAGGTTTTGTTGTTTCCGATTGGGGAGCCAATCATGCGCCTACTTTTCTGAATGCCGGTCTTGACCTGGAGATGGCGGGTTACACGGCGGATTACAAGCCCTGCTTCTTCTGCCCTGAGTCCGAGCCTCTGCCTCCGCCGCCTCCGGAAGAGGATGAGAAAAGCAAATCCTATGAGCCGTACGCGTGGCCGGTGCGCACTCCCGAAGAGCCTCCGCGGTTGTATATCGGGCATCGCCACTATGAAGAGCCGCACGGCATGCTTGACGCCGTAAAGACGGGCCAGGTGGACCCGGCGCGCATTACAGCAGCGGCGCGGCGAATCCTGCTTGAGGAAGATCGCTTTGGGTGGCTTGGTGAAGAGCCGAAGCATAGTGTTATCCCGGTTCCTTTCGACGAGGATGTGAAGATTGTCGAAAAAACCTCGGAAGACGCTGCCGTTTTGTTGAAGAACGACGATCATGCCTTGCCGATAACTCCACGTGACTTGAAATCGCTGGCGATTATCGGGCCGGGTGCGGGACAGACCATCACAATTGGCTTATCGATGGAAAAGGCCGTGGGCATTCCCGGCCGCGAACCAAGCCCGCTGGCCGCGCTGAAACAGATCACGCAGGACATTCCGTACCGGCACATCGTTTATGCAGTTGCCGATGATATGACCGGCACTCCGATTCCTGCCGCACGGTTCTTTCATTCAGGCCAGCCCGGGATTGTTCGGGAAGATAGCAAGGGACGGACCTTGAGCATCGACCCGGTGGTGGACTTCACCCTCAAGAGCGGACAGGCGCTGCCAACGGGCAGCAGCTTTACGTGGCGCGGCACACTCGATATTCCCGAGACAGGGACCTACTGGATTTATATGCAACTGCTGGGCTGCTCGGCCCAGCTCAAGATTGACGACATGCCCGCAGGTAACAGCGCGGGGCTTTTCCAGCATGGAGATTTTATCCAGGCCGCAGAGGATAATGTCCTGCCGACTACAGACACGCTGGACGATGTGCGGCGAGCGGTGCATTTCACAAAAGGCTCTCATTCCATCGTGTTAACCGAGCAAGGGGATGCGTCGGGCCGTCCCGTGCAGATCCGGTTGAACTGGATGCCGCCCGCAGCACGGGAGCGCGACTACCAGGCCGCGTTGGATGCCGCGCGCCAGGCGGGAAAGGTTGTTGTCTTTGCATGGGCCAGGGGGCGGCCTGATTACGATCTGCCCGGCGACCAGGATCAGTTGATCGAGGCGATCACAAAGATCAACCCCAACACGATTGTTGTGCTCAACAATGCCCAGCCGATTGCACTGCCGTGGCTGAACAAGGTGAAGGCCGTGCTTGAGATGTGGTATCCGGGCGATGCGGGAGGCGCTGCCACTGCAAATGTTCTTCTGGGCCGCAAGAGTCCTGCGGGACGCTTGCCTTTTACGTGGGCCGAACGGCTGGATCAGTATGTCTCTCACGATCCTGTACATCCCGAGCGCAGCTCGGATGGCGTTGATGGCAAAACGATGTTTTCAGAGGGAGTCCTTGTAGGGTATCGCTGGTTCGACGCGCAAAAGATAAAACCGCTCTTTCCCTTCGGATTTGGCCTCTCGTATACGACGTTCGAATATACCGGACTGAAGATTGAAAGCCCGGAAGATGGCGGTATCGATGTGAGCTTTCGTCTGCGCAACAGCGGTGCGGTTGCGAGCGACGAGGTGCCGCAAATCTACCTGGATGCGCCGGAAAAGCATCAGGACCACTCAGCGCAATTCTCAGCCCACGCCCTTGTTGCGTTTGATCGCGTTTCTTTAAACCCCGATGAAGCTAAGGTACTCACCCTCCACGTGCCCGGCCATGCGTTCGAGTATTGGTCAACAGAAACTAACCGCTGGGTTCGCACGGAAGGTCCGAGAAAACTGCATGTAGGAGCGTCTTCGCGCGATTTCCGACTGGAGGCCGTTGCTACGACTCCAGGCACCTGATCGCGTACGCGTTTGTGTTCCATGAACCCGAGTCACAGTTATCTCAAAGGAGGATTACGGCAATGAAAAGAGCAGTCGTTGCACAATGCAGTGGCATGGTTCTCGCTCTCAGCGCCCTGTGTATGACTCTGTCGAGCGATGCGCAAAATCCACATGAGCAGAGCTACAACCCGAATTATCCGCGCCTTGGCATTATCTCGATTGGTGGTGACCAGACATACCAACCGTCGATGCAGCCCATCCTGGCAAAGTTCAATGTCGCCGTTATTGGCGGGGATTGGGAAGGCTGGGGCGATAATCGTGCCTGGACCCGCGAAGACGTTGTGAATGGCATCCATTCCGCCTCGACCGTCGGCACCAAGGTCTTTCAATACGTGGATTTCGAAAGCGTCAATGACAATGCCAGTTCCGACATCTATCCGACTTATACTGCCACCGTGCAGGCAAACAACTGGTGGCTGTATCAGGTGGGCACTGGCGGAGCGCAGGTAGTGAGTCCGAACAACTCGAGCTACACGATTATCAACCAGACCCATTGGTCGCCTCGCGATCCGACGACCGGCTTTTATCCGTTTGAAGCGGCTGCCAACTACAGCTTCAATGAGTTCATCAGCGGGACATCGGAACATCCGCGCAATGCTGCGCCGGACATGGATGGTATTTATTTGGACAATCTATGGGAGGCTCCGGATGCGGACGGCGACTGGAAGCGCACGGATGGAGTGACCGACTCACAGACAGATCCTGCTGTCATCAATGAGTACCGTCTGGGCAATGCGGATTTTGCAAAGGAGACGCATCGGTTGGGCAAGCTGGTAATTGGCAATAATGGCGACTTCCCGTCGGCATCGACCGCTGTGGATCCAGCTACGAATCCGTGGGCTATTGGACCGTTGTATAAGCAGTACAACGGAGGAGTAGACGAGGCTGTGCTTGGCGCGTCGTGGTCCTACGAAACCTGGGCTGGATTTACCGTTGCCGAGCAGCGTTACCAGACTCTGATGGAACAAGTGGCAGAGCCCAAGCTGGAGATCTTCAACCAGGAAGGCCTCACGAGTACTGGTTCCGATCCATACGACACCACTCCCTATCACGCGATGCGTTACGGGATCACCTGGGCGCTGATGAACGATGGCTACTACTGTGGCGAAACTGCTGCTGACCACATTGGGGCCTCTTATGGCGGGCCGACGTGGTTCGACGAATATGACGCTGGTGGCGTTGGCCAGGGATACCTTGGTCAGCCAACGAAAGACTGGCGCGGCGCGATTCAGACCAAGGCCCGGTGGAACTATGGACCTCTTGGCGTGTGGGCCCGTGAGTTCGAAGGCGGAATTGCGATTATGAATCCCAAGGGGAATGGTCCGGTCACGCTCACCATCCAGGATCTGGGCGGAGAACGCTGGAAGCACATCCTGGGTACGCAGGACCCTGATACGAATAATGGACAGGTTGTGACGGATTCGATTACTCTGGCCGACCGTGATGGCGTCATTTTGCTTCGGCGTCATCCACTGCGCGATGGTAAGAATCGCGTAGCGCCGAACGAGAATTGATCAGCCCTCCCCAGTTAAGAAGCCTTTGTAAGGAGTTGCGCTGACGTAGCTTCTTACAGAGGCATTAAGTAAAGAGATCGATTGCTGTAACTGACAACGCTGTGGCCAGGTAGGCGGTTCTGGTGCTGTGTAGTCAAGCATGGTGCCGTTTGCTTTATGGCTCCGCAGAGTCTTTTGGCCTTCACTTGCCGGGTAAGAATGATAGAGACGCGACAACATGATTTTGTGAGACTACGATGAAGCAATCGATATATGGGCGGAACCCGCAGGACGGACGGCCAATCGAAGTCATTGTGGATGACGGCCGAGTGCAGGCGATTGTGCCGGGACACGATGATCAGGAGGCGTGGCTTTCGCCGGGGTTCATCGATCTGCAGGTGAATGGATACGGCGGGGATGATGTGAACGCCGATGCGATCGATCCTGACGTAATTGATTCGCTGACGAAAAAGATGATTGCGGCGGGAGTGACGACATATCTCCCGACGATTATTACGGCTTCCGAGGAAAAGATTATAGCCGCTCTCCGGGCTGTAGATGAGGCACGCCGCAGCAGCAAGCTGGTTGCAGATGTAGTTCCTTATGTCCATGTCGAGGGGCCGAACATAAGCCCTGTTGATGGTTATCGAGGGGCTCACGCACGAGAGCACATTCGTCCCCCAAGTTTGGCGGAGTTTGCACGCTGGCAACGGGCATCAGGTTGTTTTGTTGGCATGGTTACGCTTTCCCCGCATTGGCAGGGAGCGGAAGAGTACATCTCGACGCTGTCGAAAGATGGCGTCCATGTGGCTATCGGACATACAGATGCTACTTCGGAACAGATTCGCCGTGCCGTTGATGCGGGCGCAACGCTGTCGACGCATCTTGGTAACGGATGCGCTGGAATGATTCCAAGGCATGCAAACGCGCTCTGGCCTCAGCTTGCGGACGACCGTCTGACTGCAACCCTGATCGCTGACGGCCATCACCTTCCCGATGACGTGTTGAAAACCGTGCTGCGTGCCAAAGGGTCCGCGCGCTGCATTCTCATTTCGGATGCTGTTGCAACAGCGGGGCTGCCTCCGGGGCGGTACAGGACATCGGTTGGTGGCGAAGTTGAGCTTCATGAAAGTGGGCGTTTGAGCCTTGCTGGTACGGAGTTTCTTGCCGGCGCGGCGCTTCCAATGAAGGACGGGATTATGCGCGCCGTTTCCTGCGGCGGAATCTCATTGGCTGAGGGCCTGGGCATGGCGACCGTGAATCCCGGCCGTTTTGTTGGAGGCATAGGCATACTTCAGCCTGGAGCTGCGGCTGACCTCATTCGGTTTACGGTCGAAAGAGATTCGGACAGGCTGAACATCGAGCGAATCTGGCTAAAGGGCGTAGAGTGGCCTGGCACGTAAAAGTCTTTTGCCTTAAGGCAGATCGTCAATCTTAGAATTCGATGGATCATGGCAAAACTCAGTATTTGACAGCATAATCTTTGCTGATTAACGTGACAAAGTTAACGTGCGTAACTTGTCCGTCATCGACTGCAAGGGGGATTATGTGCAGCAGATAAGCGCAGAAGGCAAACGCTTCCAAATCGAGAATCTGAAGGTCGAAATTTATCCGACTCGCAAGGAAGCAGGGTTGGCGGCGGCTCAAGCCGCGGCGGAGGAATTCAAAAGGCAGGGCGAGAAAGAAAGGGAAGCAATCGGTGTCATCTTTGCCACCGGAGCCTCTCAACTTGAGACGCTGCGAGCACTTGTTAAGATTCCGGATCTACCCTGGGGCCGCATTTGCGGCTTCCACATGGATGAATATGTGGGAATCGCAAGGGACCATCGGGCTTCATTTCGTCTTTACTTGCGCAATGAACTGACCGGGCAAGTAAAGATGCGCCGGTTTTGCGATGTCGACGGTAATGCGCCGGATCCCGAGAGGGCCTGCCAGGAGTACGCCGACGCTCTGCAGGCGGCGCATCCGCAACTTTGTCTGCTGGGTATTGGAGAGAATGGCCACCTGGCATTTAATGATCCCGGCGTTGCGGATTTTGACGATCCGCGCGATATGAGGATTGTGGCTCTGGATAAGGAATGCAAGCAGCAGCAGGTGGCGGAAGGCTGGTTTGATTCCATTGACGAAGTCCCAACGCAGGCGATGACGCTTACCATTCCAGCGCTGCTTCGCGTGCCGAAACTTATCGCATCGGTTCCGGGATTGCGGAAAGCCAAAATCGTTAAGCGAGCGCTTTACGATCCAATTTCTACGGCATGCCCGGCTACTATTCTTCGAAAGCATCCTGACGCTACTGTTTATCTCGACGAGGAATCCGCGTCGGAGCTGCACCAATGAATTGCAGGATGGATGCCGCGCGAAGACTGGCGAATCGGGATGCTGCTCCGAGCAATGTTGCGGAGCGGGCGAACAGAATACGATTGGCGCGCCGGGGTTTGGGAAGAGCAGCGAGGCTCCTGCTGGCTATTCTGGCAGCCGCCGCACATGCGGAGGCGCCTGCAAAAACCGCCCCTGTTGACTATCGGTATTTTCCGGGCCTGGCCACAATGGATGGGAACTGGGCAGCACTGAAAGCAGGCAGCGACGGCAAGGTCTATGTGGGACTTGCCTGCCATGGCTGCAACGGCCATCTGGTGTTTTACGATTCTCAAAAAGATCGAATGATCGACGTGGGTGACTTGACCGCGCTTGCAGGCGAAAGCGGATCAGGCCTCGGCCCGCAGTCGAAGATTCATGCGAAGTTCGGTGAAGGCAAAGATGGCCGCATTTATTTCGCCACCCATGGAGGGTGGTGGTTCGATTACGCACGCTTCGCTACTTCGGAGGGATATCCGGGATCGCATTACATGGCATACGATCCCAAGACTGGAAAGGTGCAGGATTTCGGCATAGGCCCGAGATTCGAAGGCATGAATACGGGCGCCTATGATCCGAAGTTCAATCGCATTTACGGACTGACCCATCCGCGCGGGCATTTTGTCTATTACGACGTGGCTACCGGAGCCAAGGTTGATAAAGGCAGGATCAATAACTGGGACTCGATTTGCCGCACCCTCGGGATCGACGATCAGGGAAATGTCTACGGCAGCTTCGGCGCGGGACGGATATTTCAATACAATCCGCGCACCGATGCAATTCGTGAGCTCAATGCAAGACTGCCGGTACGCCAGAAAGGCATATCGCTTGGCCGGGATTATGACAAGGCAGAAACGGCCTGGCGCGTGGTGGTGTGGGATTCAGAAAGCCGAAAATTTTATGGAGTAGAAGAAAGCGCAAGCACGCTTTTTTCCTTTAATCCGGCTGCTCCTTCTGAAGAGCAGGTGAAGACTCTCGGGCAGATGTGTATTCCAGAGTTTGCATTGCGGCGCGACGTGCCGTATGCGACGTTGAGCCTCACCATCGGCCCGGACCGGAAGCTTTACTACGCAGCAGCAGGGGCGGAGTTCGACTATGTAAGCAGCAAGAGCGCGACGGCTTCTCACCTCATTACCTACGATCTGCGCAGCGGCAAGATGCAGGACCTGGGCGAGATGCGCTTACCCGATGGCCGCCCAGTCCTGGGAACCAACTCGGCCGACACCGGGCCCGATGGCACAATCTACTTCGTTGGAGCGGTTGGCGCAAAAGAAGATCCGTCCGATCCTGGACATGGTGGGATGATCCAGGGTACTCCGTTCCGTTTGGCTCTGTTTATCTACCATCCAAAGGCAAACTAGAACAGCATGCGATACAGAAACCTTCTGCTCACTGCCGTGTTGTTTTTTTCCTTCACGCTGTCTTACGGACAGCGCGATCGATCTTATGACAACTCGGTTGTGACACAAACCCGCATCGATGCGCGTGATTTGGGCTATGCCCCGGTTGATGTGATTCCAGATGGCGAGTCCGGTATTACGTCGCTCGCCGTTACGCCGAGCGGTGATCTTTATGGCGCCACGAGCGGAGCGCATGCGCACTTGTTTGTGCTGAATCCCCGTTACGGCTATGTGCAGCCACTTGGTGTTATAGGGGAAGCTACCTCGATCACGAACGCCATCGTCGTATCAGCTTCCGGCGATATTTTCCTGGGAACATCTCCGGGTGGGCATCTTCTCAAATACACTCCGCACGAGGAATACGAGCAACAGATCCAAATTGGAAAGCCACTATCCGTCATCGATCTTGGGCAAGCGATACCGGGAGAAAGCATTTTTACGCTGGCAATCGACCGCGATGCCAATGTTATTTATGGCCTGACATCACCGAATGCACATTTCTTCGAATACTCCATTGGCAGCGGAAAGTTTAATGATCTTGGAGTGGTAGCGGAGAAAATTGCTCCCGGGGAAAGATTTCAGAAAGACAAGATGATGTCGCGCATGCTGGTGGTTGACCGGCAGGGAATGGTTTTTGCTTCCGGCGAGAACGGATTGTTTTTCCGGTTCAATTCCAAAACACAGAAACTTGAGAAGCTGGCGATTCAGGCTCCTGCTGTTCCAGGCCGAGAGCCATGGACACGGGTTGATGCTTTTCTTCTCGATCCATCCGGAATCATTTATGGCGGCACTTCCGATGGATATCTCTTCCGTCTCGATCCGGCAACGCTGAGTGTGACCAATCTTGGCAAACCGCTGAACCAATATCGAATCGATGGGCTGGTGCGTGCGCCGAATGGTCAACTCTATGGGGTTGGTGGCGATCAGGACGAGATGGCGCGTTTGTTCCGTTATGATCCATCGACAGGAACCTACGCGATATTAGGGTTTATCGATGTCAATCGCAGGCCCTATTACACATGGCAGGCCTATGTCATTGGAGCGATGGCCTGCGGTTCCGACGGCACAGTGTATGTTGGCGAAGATGAGCGAGTTTCGAAACTCTATCTCTTCTATCCATGACAGCAGACGAAGAAATTGGCAGCAGCACTCGCCTTGTCTCAGCACTTATGAGGAATCCGAATGAAGCTTTTACCTTCTGTTCTCGGCGCGATTGGAGCTACCCCACTTGTCGAGCTTAGCCGGCTTACACGCGGCATGGGCGGGCGGCTTTTCGTCAAGCTCGAATATCTCAATCCCGGCGGGTCGAAGAAAGATCGCGTGGCCTGCCAGATTATCGAGGATGCAGAGGCGGATGGCAGTCTCAAGCCGCATCAACCGGTTGTCGAGATGACAAGCGGAAACACGGGGACTGGTCTTGCGATTGTTTGTGCGGTAAAAGGCTATCCATTCATAGCAGTCATGTCTCGCGGAAACTCGCAGGAACGGGTTCGTATGATGCGAGCGCTAGGCGCTGAGGTCGTGCTGGTAGATCAACTACCGGGCTCAATTCACGGACAGGTCTCCGGAGGCGATCTCGAGCTGGTGAACCAGGAGACTGCGCGCATTGAACGGGAGAGAGGCGCTTTCCGGGCAGACCAGTTTCATCACCAGGGGAATTTCCGGGCACATTATCTGCATACCGCGCGGGAGATACTGGAGCAGACAGACGGGAAGATCGATGCATTCTGTGAGTTTGCAGGGTCAGGAGGCACATTTGCCGGTTGTGCCGCGGCGTTTAAAGAATACAATCCCCGGATTCAGTGCTTCATTGCGGAACCATTCGGCAGCGCAGTCCTGGCAGGCAAGGATGCATCGCAGCCGAATCACAGAATCCAAGGCGGGGGATATTCCATGCCGCAGCTTCCGCTGCTCAAAACAGAGCACATCGACGGATACCTGCGCGTTACGGATGAAGATGCAATGGCCGCTGCACGGTCGCTCGCGAAGCTGGAAGGAATTTTTGCCGGCTTCTCATCGGGAGCCAATGTAGCTGCCGCCAAACAGCTTCTTGCCGGACGTACGGTTGTGACGACGATCAATGACTCCGGCATGAAGTACCTCAGTACGGAGCTATGGGAGTAAGAAGGGGATGCGTGTGCAAACTCAAGAACATCTCGATTCGAGATTGAAATAGAAAAGACCTGCCAATCCTGATATAGTTTCTTCGTGGATCTCAGGCAATTAGAAATGGCGATTGCGGTAGCGGATAACGCCAGCTTCACGCGGGCGAGCCAGGAGCTTTATGTCGCGCAATCCGCTATCAGCCGCAAGATCAAGCTGCTCGAGGAAGAGTTAGGCGAGCCGATCTTCAAGAGAGTCAATAAAAAGGTCTATGTGACGCCTGCGGGGCAGACGCTGCTGCGTTATGCGCGCAAGATCTTTCTGGATATGCGCAACGCCAAGCTGGAGATCTCCGAGATCGCGCATCTCGAACGCGGTGAGTTGCGGGTTGGCGCCGGAATGCTTGCATGTACGTATATTCTGCCGCCGGTGCTTGAGAAGTTTAAGGCGCTGCATCCACGTGTCGAGCTGGGAGTTATTACAGGGCCTACCGATCTTCTTCTTTCCAAGTTGAGCGATAACCTGATCGAGCTTGGGGTTTTTACGCTTCCCATCAAACATGCCGATTTGCAGGTGGTTCCTCTAATTTCTGAAGAAATGGTGGTGATAACAAACCCCAAGCATCCAGTGTTATCTCAAAAGAATTTGATGAACGCGGAAGAGCTTCAGGACTACCCGCTTATCCTTTTTCCCAAAGGGGCGCGCACGCGGAATGTTCTCGAAGGCTTTTTTCACAGTGTTGGGATTGCACCCCGGATTGTCATGGAAGCCGAAAACGTTGCGCTCATCAAGCCGCTCGTGAAGATTGACCTGGGAATCAGTATCGTTCCGATGCGCGCCGTTGCCGAGGAATTGCAGCGGGGAGAGCTGCACTATCTCAAGATCAAGGGCCACAAACTGACTCGCCGGGTAGGGCTGGTCTATCACAAATCTGAGCACGTCCCCAAAATGCTTGCCGAAATGATCCGCCTGTTCAAGGAAAGACAACGCAGCCACAGCTAGCGCGTGCGCGGCAAGGTTGGAGAAGGCCGCAGACATATCGCAAAAGCATCGATCCAATCTCGTCATTCTATTCGACAAAGGGCAGGTCTCCCGGTCAATGTGGAGTGAGCCGGAAGCAGAATCCAAACTAAAGATCAGAACACAGGTAACAGCTGCCCGCCGCGTTGCAGATTGATCGAGGGAATGATGAAGATAACTCGGCGTGAGCTTTTCGAAGGATTGGGCGGGCTCACTCTCTCGGCTGGTCTTCGTTCGTTTCCGGCTGTTGGCGCAGAGATAAAGCCGTATTCTATGGCGAGCCCAAAAAGCCTGCCTTCGCAACTTCCGGGAACAGAGCCATTCACCATGGAGGGTGACATTGCTGCGCACATGGTCGCTGGCATTCACCGCGATTTGCTGCAGCGTACCGCGGCTTCCGTCAGTGCGCGCCAGAAGCTGTGGGAACGCAATTTCTCCAGCCGAAAAGCCTATGAAGCGTCCGTGGCTTCGAATCGCGAGCGGTTCGGGAAAGTGATTGGTCTTATCGACGAGCGGGTTCCCTATAAGGCTCCAGATATGGAAGTCCGGTTGGGAGACTCACTGATTGTTGGCTTGGGGAATGGCTACAAGGTATACAGCGTGCGCTGGCCGGTGCTCGAAGGAGTCGATGCCGAAGGTCTTCTTCTGGAGCCATCGGGCGCCGCAGATGTGCAGGTGGTAGCGTTGTCCGATGCTGACTGGACGCCGGAGATGCTGGCCGGTTTGGCTCCGGGGCTTCCGCCGGAGGCCCAGTTTGCGCGGCGGCTAGCTGAGAATGGGTGCCTCGTCCTGATACCAACCTTGATAAACCGCGAAGCCACATGGTCAGGGAGCGAGCAACTCGGGATACATACCAATCTGACCCACCGCGAATTCATCTATCGCATGGCCTATGAGATGGGACGTCACATCATCGGCTATGAGGTGCAGAAGGTGTTGGCGGCGGTGGATTGGTTTACTCAGAGTCAACGGGCGTCGAAGATTGGCGTGATTGGATACGGGGAAGGCGGCCTGGTGGCGCTTTACAGCGCTGCCGTCGATACCAGGATTGATGCGACGTGTGTAAGCGGATATTTCGCGACACGGCAGAATCTCTGGCAGGAACCGCTCTATCGCAATGTCTGGACACTGCTTCACGAATTCGGCGACGCAGAAATTGCCGGCCTGATCGCTCCACGTGCGTTGACGATTGAAGCTTCGCGAGGGCCGGAGATTCCCAGCCCTCCGCCTGCGACCGAAGGGCGCATGAACTCCGCGGCTTCGGGTAGCCTTGTAAGTCCTCCTGTTGCAGATGTGCGCGAGGAAGTGGAGCGCGTGCGGCCCATCTTTGAGAAGTTGAGTGCTGCAAGCCGTATATCCCTCGTTGTTAGCGCTGATGGCCAGGGCAACCCGGGATCGGAGAAGGCGCTGCAGACTTTCCTGCGCGAGTTGGGCGTACGTACCGGGTTCAGAAGTATGGGCGATGCGCCGGCGGATACGCGAGCAGCTTTCGATCCCTCGGCGCGATTGCACCGGCAGTTCAATCAACTTGTTGAATTCACGCAACACTCCGTCATGGAGTCGGAGTCTGTCCGCAATAAGTATTGGTCGAGGGCGGATCGATCTTCCATTGAGCAATGGGAACGCACGGCAGAGCCGTATCGGCAGTATCTATGGGAAGAGATATTTGGGAAGTTGACGGATCCATTCGAGAACCGGGCCGTTCAGACCCGCAAAAAATATGAGGAGCCAAACTGGACTGGCTACGAAGTTTTTCTTCCGCTTTGGGGTGAGGTCTTTGCCTATGGCATCTTGCTGGTGCCGAATGCGATTGAGCCGAATGAACGCCGCCCGGTAGTAGTATGCCAGCACGGGCTGGAAGAAAAACCTGAAGATGTGATTCGCGGAGACAGCGAGGGTGAGCACTACAATCATGATTTTGCTGCCGACCTTGCTGACCACGGATTTGTGGTGTATTGTCCTCAGAACCCTTATCGGGGCGGAGATAACTTCCGCAAGTTGCAGCGGCTCGCCAATCCGTTGAAGTATTCTCTCTATTCGTTCATCCTGAGCCAGAGCGAGCGCATGCTGGACTGGCTGGCTACTCAGCCCTTTGTAGATCCGAAACGGATCGCCTTTTATGGTCTTTCCTACGGTGGCAAGACCGCTATGCGCGTTCCGCCCCTGTTGAACCGGTATGCGCTTTCTATCTGTTCGGGAGACTTTAATGAATGGATATGGAAGATGACGCGGATAGATGTGCCGTTTAGTTATTGTTTTACAAGAGAGTACGAGGTATGCGAGTTCAACCTGGGCAATACGTTTAATCATAGCGAGATGGCCAATCTGATGGCGCCTCGTCCGTTTATGGTGGAGCGGGGACACAACGATCCGGTATCGCTGGATTCCTGGGTAGCCTATGAATATGCCAAGGTTCAGCACCACTATGAATTGCTGGGATTGTATGACGGCACACGCATTGAGTATTTCAATGGCCCCCACGGCATTCATGGGGTGGGCACATTCGATTTTCTGCACCGCCATCTGAACTGGGGCGAACCCTACCGTTATTGAAGACGCTTCGGCCGATGCGCCTTCAGATGCTTGCATAACAGGATGAGTGGAAATTTCAAGAATCGATAACTAAATTCGATTGATTAAAGCAGAACTTGATATTTGACTGCCTTTATCCCGCCCCATATATTTCGTGTGTGTTCAGGTAAATTCCAGCGGCGCACGAAGAACGCAGCATCCGGAGAAATGGTCTTCCCCAGGCCAGGGAATGGACAATTCCCGAGCTCTGCCATCTGTACCCTGGCAGCGCAATGAGGATGGAGGCAAATGAATCGTAGAGATTTCATGGGGACTGTAGTGGGCGGAATCGCTTACGCGAAGCTCGGAGCAGGAACGGCATTTGCGCTGGACACAGGATCAGCCAAAAGCGAGACTGCGCCACTGGGCTCATGGATTCACAACGGGCTGATTGATGCGGGCGGCACGCATGAGTCATACAGCTTTGTGGTGCGCCGCGGCGGCCATAGCCTGGATGCTCGAAAAGAATACGAGTATCAGCAGAGCGAAGAAGTGATCCGCGGGCTTAAGGACCAGGGGGTGGAGGTCTTTCATACTCACTTATACAAAGGTTTCGGCATGGCCGCCGAAAAGCCGGAGATGGAAGACACAGTGCAGGTTGCAGCCATCGTTCACCGGTTGGGCATGAAAATCGATACGTATATCCAGTGGGAATCTATGATGTACGAGACGTTTTTCGCAGAAGACCCTCGTGCACAGGAGTGGTTCCAGATAGATGCCTTCGGGCAGCCCATCATGCTGGAGTACGGATATCAGCAATCCTTTCGCTATCTTCCATGTTTCTCCAATCAGGAGTATCTTGATTACCTCAAGAAGGTTGTGCGCTATGCTGTGACGGAGGTCAAAACAGACTTCATTCATTTCGATAACTTTGCGCTGAGCGCTGAGCCTTACTCCTGTCATTGCCGCGCCTGTAAGACGGGTTTCCGGAATTTTCTTCGTAAGAAATATTCTGCGGAGCAACGGAAAGAGCGATTTGGGTTCGAGAATATCGACTATGTCAATCCACCGAGATGGAATGCGGACAATCGCCCGGAAAGGCTAAAGACGATTGTGGATCCCGCCTTTCAGGAGTGGATCGATTATCGATGCCAGATGATGGCCGACGCGTTGAGCCAAATGGCCGAGGTTGTGCGGTCTCTCAATCCTGATGTTGTTCTTGAAATCAATTATGGCGGCGTGGTGGGCTACAACGGTGCCTGGATACGAGGCACTGACCACGCCAGGCTGCTGCCGCAGACACAGGTCTTCTGGGATGAATCAGACAGCAAGCCGGAGTTCCTGCCGGATGGAAGGCTGATTACCAGCATCCGTACCTATAAACTGGGCAGAACTTATCGCAATGTTGTGCTGACTTATATTGCGGTCAGCGAAACGGCGATTGCGGAGTGCCTGGCATTCAATCAGACAATCGGCTTTGCCGGCATAAGCCCGCTCACTGCCGATGTGGTGAAATATATTGCGTTTTACCGCAGGCACCGGGAGTTCTATGCAGGGACCGAAGATCTTGCGCCGGTGGCAGTGCTGCGTTCGTATCCGTCGATCACATATAACAATGCAAGCGCCGGGCTAAGCGCAATTCAGGTCGAACAAACTCTCATCCAGGCTAAGGTTCCGTTCCGGATTATCTGTGACGAGCATCTGTTTGAGTTATCGCCGGCAACTTGCAAGGTGCTTATTCTTCCAGACTCAGAGTGTCTCTCGGATGAGCAACTGGGCGCTATTCGCAAATATGTAGCTGCGGGAGGCGCCCTGGTTGCTACGGAAGAAACAGCTTTATACGATACATGGCGCCGCATACGCGTGGAGCCTGGGCTTAAGGATGTGATTGACGGGCAGTTGCCTGCAACTGTCGGACATCGGAGAGAAGCAAAATCGATCTCTGCCAGCCAACCGAAGCGTAAACAGTATGGTAGCGGACGGACAGTTTATCTTCCGGCCCTTGAGTTTGATGGCGTGCAGCCCCCCGACCAGCCTTACTTCACGCTGGAAACAGAGTCCTGGAAGCGCCCCAAAAACTGGACAGATTTGATCGATGCCATTGCATGGACCGCGGGCGATGGACTCCCGGTATCGATTACCGCTCCGGAGTTTGTGGCGATGAACCTGCTTGAACAGGCCGAGAAGCACAGGCGCATTATCCATTTGGTGAACTACGACATTGGAATAAATCCATCCATGGGAAATATTGCAATCCGCTGCACAGTACCGGAAGGCAAGTCTGCAAATGCGGTGCGGCTCTACTCGCCGGAACTCGAAGATGCGAAAGCGCTGGAATTTCGGATGCAGGGCTCACAAGCTGTTTTCATTGTGCCTCCTTTGCGAGCGTATGGATTCGTGACGGTCAGTTGGTAGCTTTGGAGCAATACGCGGGTGCGGCGGAATCCACGCAGACGTGTCCGAACGGCTCATTCGCTGAGTGGGCTTTTCTCCTGGAAGAAGCGGACCTGCGTATAGCCAGAGAGGATGTTATTGCTCGGATTTCTGCTCTAAGCAGGGAAGAGTTTTCGCGGCCCGTGAGGAGAAGGCATGCATAGAAGGAAGTTCATCGCCGGGGTAACGACCTCTGTTCTTTCTCCGGCGCTTCTCCGCATGTGCGGTTATGGTCAAGCGTTGTCCCGGCCAGTAGCTACTCACTCATATGCGGAAGAAATGCCGAATATGCTCGACTCCTATCTTGCCAGAGGGTTGAACCAGCTAGCTGCGCAATGGGATGTGAAGCGAGACCTTTTACAAACCGCTGCAGATGTAAGAGCGCGCAATGTGTTCGTGCGAGAGAAGCTGCTCCAGATGCTTGGAGGTCTTCCGCAGAAATTTCCTTTGCGCAGTGTCACTGTGAAAGCAGCGGAGAAGGACGGGTACCGGGTAGAAAATATTATGTTCTGTAACCACCCTGATTTCTGGGTGACGGGCAATCTTTATCTCCCCACTTCGAGCAGCGGCCCATTTCCTGGCATCATTTCCCCATGCGGGCACTATCCGCTGGCAAGGATGGTTCCGCAATATCAGAGTGCTTACATCAGCCTGGCCAAGAGCGGATTTGCCGTGCTAGCTTACGATCCTATCGGCCAGGGAGAACGGCGCCAATATTGGAATCCTGCTACAGATGTCACCGATGTGGGCGGACCTGTCTTTGAGCACTCGATGGCCGGACAATTGTTGCTGCTCTTGGGCGAGACTCTTACCGGATACCTTGTGTGGGAAGGCATGCGGGCTATCGATTATCTGCTCTCAAGGCCTGAAGTGGACCCCAAGAGGATAGGATGCGCAGGACATTCCGGTGGAGGCACTATGACCAAGTTCATTGCAGTAACGGATGAGCGGGTTCAGTGCGCGGCTATCCTCGAAGGCGGCACGGCGAATCAGTGGCCGAGGCAATCGAACGGCGTTGCGGACATTGAGCAGAACCTGTTTCCTGCTGCACTGTATGGAATCGATAATGTCGATCTGCATGCGGCAATTGCGCCGCGGCCACTGCTTGCGGCTATTGAGCATAACAGCCCGGATTTCGACAGAGCCGCAAATGCCATCCAGAGACGTTACAAGCAGCTTGCAGTTGAGGAGAAATTCGCTACCGTTGTTGCCGATGATCCTCATGCGTGGACTCCCAAACTGCGACTTGCTGCGACAGACTGGTTCTGCCGCTGGTTTTATGGCCGAAGCGGTCCGCTGAAAGAAGAAGCCTATTCCGTCAGCAATCCTGAAGACCTGTACTGCACGCCAGATGGATCACTTCGCTATTCTCAAAAAGGGCAGACAATTTTCTCCATCATCGCGGAGAAACAAGCAAGCCTGCGGCTGTGGCAGGTTCTTCCAAAGACAAAAGGAGAACTCGCTGCGCGCCAGGAGGAGATTCGCAGTCAGGTCCGGAGCCTGTTGCACTATGAGCGGCAGGAGCAGACGCTGAATGAGCGCCCTGTCGTTACTGTGCAAAGGGAAGGCTATCGCATCGAGAAGATTGAATTTCTTTCCGAGCCAGGCATCTATATTCCCGCGTGGGTTTTTGTGCCCGAAGACAGAAACAGCGCATCGTCCACCGTCGTATATTTCAGCGATGAGGGAATGCAAAGTGACGGCATGGAATTCGCAGGCGGAGAAAGCTCGGGATTGACGCATGGCATCCTCGATGAACTGGTGCGCAAGAGATGCCTGGTGATAGCGGCGGATGTGCGCGGCATAGGAGAGACCAGTATTTCGCGCTTCTTATCGCTATCTTCCAGTGAGTTCGGACAACTCTTTGATGCGGATACGAGCATGGCTTATGCCGCATGGTTTATGGACCGGTCGCTGCTGGGCATGCGGGTGCAGGATGTGATCCGGACTGTCGACTATGCGACGCAGCGTGAGGACGTCGACAGACAGAACCTTCATCTGATCGGAAAAGGCGCTGCCGGATTGTGGTGTCTCTATGCAACCGCGCTCGATGTCCGCATTCGGAGCTTAATCTGTGTGCGGAGCCTGCTTTCCTACCAGTCTCTCGCTCAGGCAGATCGTTATCTTTACGGTGCGGACGTATTCGTTCCGCAGATTCTTTTGCATCTCGACCTTCCGCAGGTTGCCGCGGCCATTGCGCCTCGTTCGTTGACGCTGATTGAGCCAGTGGACCCTATGAAGAAAACCGTCGATTGCGCCCGTGCGGAAGAAACGTACCAATGGACGCAGGCAGCTTATGAAGCGACCGCGTCCGGCAAGAATTTTCGAATTGAGTGCGAAGGCCCGAAGCTAGGCACAGCCGCGCATTTTCTCAGTCTCTTGCAAGCTGCAAAATGACTGCCTGAAGATGCTGTGGGCAGTATGAGGAGAAGTAAGAAACCGAATGAGTAACCGCAGGGAATTTTTGAAGAGCGCAGGCTTTCTAGGACTTGCTTCCTGGTCCGGAACTTTGTCCGCCGCTACGCGAGAGCCGAAGTCTCCTGCCGAAGATGCGGGAGAGACCATGGCGAATGGCCAATCCGCTGTCGAGACGAACAATATCGTTCTTGAAAATGCGGAGATGCGCCTGGAGATTAGCCCGACCGGCATTGCCCGCAGTCTCCTTCACAAGGCTTCAGGTCAGGAGTGCCTTGCGCAGAATGTCGATGTGCCCATGTTTGCCGTGACGCAATATAGGCCTTACGACAACGAATTGCAGCTTGCCTATCCGGCTGAAGTAACCCATTTTCCCGGCACGCAAGTCACGCTCCAGGGAAACCGGCTGATAGTGGAGTTTGCCCTTGTCGGTTATAAGGCAGCCATCGAAGTCAGGATTATGGAAGCATATATAGCTTTCCGGCTGGAGCAGTTTACCTATGAGGGCTTCACGTCGCTGCGCATCAAGCGGAAGACTCCGATTGATGAAAGCCTGTTCGTTCAGCTTCCGATCAAGGACAGGAAAAACCTGGGAGAGTGGCTGAATGTAATGTGGGATGATGACGTGGCCGTGAATCTGCTTGCCACAGATCCCTGCGCACGGATCCAGGCGAAGTCGCGACAGGGGCATCATCTCTTCCAGGCTGGAACGGTGGATGACATACAACTTGAAGGAGTGGGAGCAGCGCTGATTGTCACTGCGACGCCGCATCTGCTCGACCGCATTGCCCGCGTGGAAGAAGATTATGGTTTGCCGCAGGGCGTGAAGAGCCGCCGTTCGCGGGAATATGGCTGCTCCTACTATGAGGCGACCACGATCACTCCTGAAGACGCCGAGCGGCATATCCGATATGCGAAGCAATGCGGCTTTCGAGCGATGGATGTATACTACGGCGCCTTTGCCGCCAGCGCTGGACATTTCCCGTGGCGTCCTGAATATCCGCGCGGAATGGAGGACTTGAAGAAAGTTGTTGCGCAGATTAAAAATGCCGGAATCCTTCCGGGAATTCATATCCACTACAGCAAGGCGCATAAGCAGGATCCCTATGTGAGTCCCAAGCCGGATCCACGACTCAACCTTTCTGAGAGCTTTACACTTTCCGAAGATATCAATGATGCAACCACTACCATTCCGGTAGAAGAGAACCCGCGCCAATGCACTCTTGACGATGAGCGCAGAATCCTGAAAATTCAGAACGAGCTCATCACCTATGAGAGCTACACAACCGCGCCTCCCTATCGTTTCGAGAACTGCCGACGCGGCGCATTGGGAACACAAGCGGCTGCGCATGAGATGAGCTCGCGCGTTGGACTGCTCGATGTGGATACCTGGCCGGTATTTGTCCGCTTTACCCAGAACACAAGCATTCAGGAAGAGGTTGCCGAGCGGCTCAAGACGATTTATGAGCAGGCAGGCTTTCAGTTTGTCTATTATGACGGCGCGGAAGATGTTCCGCCACCCTACTGGTACACGGTTTCGCGCGCGCAGTGGATTGTTGGGCGGCATCTGCAGCCACAGCCGCTCTTCGCTGAAGGCGCGTGCAAATCCCACTTCAGTTGGCATATCCTGACGCGCGGCAATGCATTCGATGTGTTCAAGCCCGAGGTGATCAAGGCCGCAACACGTGCTTATCCGGGCGTGGAGGTTGTCCGTGCAGCGAAGGACTTTACCTCCATCAATTTTGGATGGATAGGGTACTGGGCTCCTGATAAAGGCACTATCGGCACGCAGCCCGACATGCTGGAATATGTGACCAGTCGCGCAGCGGCCTGGGATTGTCCGATTGCCCTTAACAGTAATTTGCAGGCGATGGATGCGCATCCACGGACGCCGGACAATCTTGAGGTGATTCGCCGGTGGGAGGAGGCCCGGGCATCGAACTGGCTCACGTATGAACAGAAAGCGATGCTTCGCGATTTGGAACAGGAACACACCTTGTTAGTGGATGAACATGGAAAATTTGTGCTGGCGCCCTGTGTCCAGATCGAAAAGGTTGCTGGCGGGCCTGCTCCAGGCAGGGCTTTTCTCTTCGAGTACCGGGGCAGTGTGTGGGCCGCTTATTGGCATACATCGGGTGAAGGATTTTTGCAGATGTCTCTTCCGGCAAAGCAAGTGACGCTGATGAGGGAACTGGACAAGCCGTTGACGATCCGAACGTCCGGCTCGCATGTAAAGCTCCCGCTGGGTGAAAAGAGATATCTGAGGTTTGGTAATTTGACTCGCCAGGAAGTAATCGCTGCTTTCGAAGGCGCAACCTTGCTGCCGGCATAGTGACGACAGATTAGGATGCAGTTTCAAAAAGGAGAATGTGATGTCTTTTGCGCTCGAGCGTTTTCGCGGAATCTTTCCAGCGGCGCTCACCATGTTCGACAAGGATAACAATCTTGACGAAGTGGCTACGGCCCGTCATTGGGAGTGGCTAATCGAGAAGCAGCGGGTTGATGGGCTCGTGATCGCGGGAACCAGTGGCGAGTTTATTGCGATGGAATCGGAAGAACGCAAGCGCGTTTTTCAACTGGCGCGGGATGTCGTGCGCGGCCGTGTTCCGACTATCTTCGGCTCAGGCCATTACAGCACCAAGATTACGATTGAGCTTTCTGAAGAAGCGGAAAAATGCGGCGCTGACGCAGTGATCGTGATCCTACCCTATTATCAAAAGCCCTCAAAAGCGGCGGTTATCGAGCATTACCGCCGCGTCCGCAAAGCTGTCCATTTGCCTGTGATGCTTTACAACAATCCCGCCAATTCCGCGTGCGTTGACTTCAGCCCCCTTGAAGTTGCCAGGCTGGTCGAAGAGGATCTCGTACACATGGTTAAGTCCACCTATGGAACTGTGGAGCCCGTGCATGAATTGCGATATCTCTTGGACGACAGGATCGCCATTTTTTATGGTTCCTTTCTCGCGGGGTTTGAGGGATTGTGTGGAGGAGCGCATGGATGGATCAGCGGCCTTCTGAACGTGGCGGCCGGTGCGGCAAAGGAACTCTATAAAACCGTGGCTCTCGATAATGACGTGCAACGAGGTTTTCGCATCTGGAAGCAGATTCTTCCTCTAGTCCATCTCTATACCCATCAGCAAATAGGTCCGGTGAGCGACCTGGCCATCTATCGATCCATTCTCGATATCTGGGGTCTCGAGGGAGGGTATAGCCGTGATCCCTTCTTCCCGCTCGATCAGGACCAGGTGAAAAAACTACGCAGCATTCTGGAACAGAGCGACTGGATCGATCCCGACCATGCTCTGGACGGCATTTAATTTCATGGAAGATATCACTCCAATGAAAATTCGGGTTGCCATTATCGGTTGCAGTGCGGTGGGCTCTATTCACGCGGCAAAACTCGCGAAAGAGCTCGGAGTCGAGGTAACGGCTGTTTATAGTCGGGATGCAGAGAGAGCATCGTCTTTTGCCTCGCGGCATGGCATACGAACTTCCTGCAGCAGCATTGCTGAAGCGGCTCGCGAGGCGGATGTCGCAATGATCTGCTCGTCCACCGCGATGCATTTTGAGCAGGCTCGGGAGTGCCTGCGAGCAGGTCTTCATACATTGGTTGAACTCCCGCCGTGCGGCGAATCCAGCGAGGTTGAGGAACTGGGAGCTTTGGCTGATAAGCAAGGTGTGTTGCTAGGATGCGCACACACGTCTCGTTACCTGCTGCCATACACCATGATTCAAGCGGCTCTCGATGCCGGCTCCATCGGAGAGATTCAGGAGATAAGCTATGTTCGTTATCTGCAGCTTCGTGCTTCTCGAACCTGGAATGACAACGCTCTTCTCCATCATGCCGCGCATGCAATTGATCTGGTACTGAGATGGTGCGGCACGCTGGACCCTGTAGCCTGTATCGTATTCCCGGATGCAGATTCTGCTCAGACGGCGTCCATGCTGGCTAGGCTTCCGAGCGGGAAGCCCATATCTATAACCGTAAGCTACGGCGCAAGGCTGCCAGTTGCAGACATGGTGGTGGCTGGCGCCAATCACACTATCGAAACAGACGGCTTCAGCATATTACGGTCTGATCTGGAGGGACTGCAATGTTCCGGCAATGAGCACGCCGTGTATGAACAGGCGATTCACGACCAGGATATGCAATTTATCCGTGCTTGCCGGGGAGAAGATCGCTTTATCCCCTGGGCCGAGACTGTGAAGCTGATCCGGGTCATCAATCAATTTCAATCGTTGAGCAAAGTTTAGTGCAATGTCTGTGCAGTTTTTCGCAGGCGAGAGCCCGATCTTACGTGCTTCCGGTCACGGTTTTGAGACTTGAAAAAGTGCGATGCAGTACAGCTATCTCCCCTGCGGCAATGTCTCAACGGAACTGTCCGAGTCATTGCGGATATCGAACGGACTTTCCTGTTTATGCTTTCAGGCGAGCTGTGCGATTCATCTCGAAATTCGATAGATCAGAGGAGAACTTAATATTTGACTGAAGAAAACTTCTCCAATAAAGTTCACGGTGATATAGCTTTCAATCGCATCATGAGATGAGCTTGGCAAAGACAACATGAACAGCTCAACGCATTCCTGTTGCCACCGAAGGCGGTGCAATTTGCTGAAATTGATGCGGAAAACTGAGCACCTCTGTTCTCCGATTTTTCCTGTGGATTAAGCGTTGCTCTTGAGGCGCAATTAACACGATTACGATGGATGGATCGTAATTCCTCTTTAGGGAACCTGGCATCGAGGCCGTACATGAAAGTAACAGACATCAAAACGCAGATTGTGAATCAGAACTTTCGCAATGCAGTCATCGTCAAGGTTGAAACAGACGAAGGGATTACGGGCCTGGCCGAGACCGTAATGAAGCGGAAGACACACACGGTCGAGCGTTCGATTCTGGAATTAAAGCGTTATCTGGTTGGTAAAGATCCCACTGAAATTGAGACTCACTGGGAAAGAATGTATCGAGATTCCTTTTGGGTTGGCGGGCCTCTGCATAGCACGTCGATCAGCGCAGTCGACTGTGCGCTGTGGGACATTCTCGGCAAAGTCAGCGGGCTTCCGGTTTACAAACTCCTCGGCGGTCCCACGCGCGCCCGCGTGCTGACCTATTCCCACTGTGCGGCGGGAAATTCCCCAGAGGCATTCGCGGCTAATGTGAAGACATGCAAGTCGAAAGGATATCGCGCCATTAAAACGACTCTGCCGCTTTTTTATGGGGAAGGGAATCACGGAGACGACCGGCACACTGTGAATGGCAGCGGCTACTCCGGCACGCAAGGCACGGTGGACTCTCATTGGAAGGAAACCGAATATCTTGATCCGTCGATCTTCAAGCGGATTCGCGAGTTTTTCATCGCGGCTCGCGAGGCGGGCGGTCCGGAGATGGGTCTTTCCGTCGATTGTCACGGGCGTTTGAATTCAAAGATGGCTCTGCGCCTTTGCCGCGAACTGGAAGATCTGGATCTCATGTTTGTGGAAGAGCCAACTCCGCCGGAGAATGTTGAAGCATTAAGTATGGTGCAACGCGAAACGTCGATTCCCATTGCCGCCGGCGAACGTTGGGCGACCATCTACGGGGTTCGCCCTTTTTTGGAAAAGCATGCAGTGGATTATCTGCAATGTGACCTTGTGAACTGCGGCGGGATTACCGGCATGAAAAAAATTGCTGCATTGGCGGAAGCTCACTATATAGGCATGGCGCCGCACAATCCCAATGGGCCATTGGCGACTGTCATGAACCTGCACTATGCTGCAGCGATCTCCAACTTTTTCATTCTGGAGACCATTGGATCGAACGCAGAAGATAAGCTGATGGCGGAGATGCTGACCAATCCGGTGCAGTTTAATGAGGGAGCGCTGGAATTGCCGTCAGGTCCTGGGTTCGGCGTTGAATTGGTTCAGGAGGCGCTCGACGCCCACCCTTACATACCCTTCAGCGGAAACCGCTAAGGGCGTCGATACTGCACTCGTAGCTTGTTGAGGAACCTGTATATGGTGCATCTCTGACGGCTTCATCGCGCGCCGTAATCTTGCACGATAGCGGCTATCTCACAGCTTTGACAGATATGTTCCGGAAAGCAAATATATGAAACATCGGCAAGGGCCTCCTGCCAGGACGTGGTGGATCTGTTTTCTGTTATTTCTGGCGACTGCGATCGTCTACCTAGATCGGCAGGTACTTGCGCTCACAGCTCCCAAAATCATTGCCACGTTTCATCTGAACAAAGAGCAGTTTGGGCAAATCATTGCGGCTTTTCGTTATTCGTATGGGCTGGTCCAGATTGCGGGCGGATTCCTGGTTGATGCCTATGGGCCCCGGATTGTCTTCCCTGTGGCGAGCGGTCTCTGGTCTATGGTCGGAATTCTTACAGGCCTGGCTACGACCGTAGGAATGCTGACGGGGCTTCGATTTCTATTAGGTGCCGGCGAAGCGTTCATCTGGCCCTGCTCGCTGAAGTCCACCAATATGCTTCTGAAGCCCGAGGATCGGCCGCTCGCGAACGGGATATTCAATAGCGGCGCTGCCTTGGGGGCTCTGGTCGCACCCATCATTATTACGGTGATCGCTGTGCGCTGGTCATGGCGAGCCGCCTTTGTGACCACCGGAAGCATGAGTGTGCTATGGCTTGTGGGGTGGCTCTGGGTTACAAGGCACGAGGCTCGGGCATTGAAAGGTGTCCCGTTCCCGGCGAAGAATGTTGTAGCAGTCGTGATACGCCTGGTCACGATGCCGAACTTCTGGATACTTGCTGTTTCCGCGCTCGTGGCGAATGGTGTCAACTACTACCTTGCAGACTGGATACCGCTTTATCTCGTAACGGTGCGAGGATTCAGCTTTACCCACGGGAATGCTCTTTCGATCATTGTTTATGCTGGATCGTTTGCGGGTAATCTGCTCGTAGGGCTATTTGTCCGTGTACTTGTGAAGCGAGGAATGAGTACGAATGCTGCGAAACAATGGGCTCTCTTCATCGCTTGTCTTCTGATGTGCCTGGCTGCTCCTGTAGGGCTTACGCCCAATCGCTATCTTGCTGTACTGTGCCTGTCGCTCACTGCCGTCGGTGTTGGTTCGTTCCTGGTTATCTATCTGACGCTTGTTCAGGATCTGGAGCCTGAGTACGTTGGCATAAGCTCCGGATTGCTGGGCGGGTTAAGCAATATCGCATACGGGCTTATCAGCAGTCGGATAGGCGCTCTTGCCGACCGGCACCATGAGAACTCGATTTTTCTTCTGATTGCGATTCTTCCATGGATGGCATTCTGCCCAATCTTCATGAGATCGAGATTTGTCCGTGATTGATGCCTATACCCATCTCGATATGAGCCTGGAGGATCCGCTGGCTGCTCTCGAACAGCGGATGAACGAGGCCGCTGTCGATCATGCGCTCATTGTTGAAACATGGAGTAAGGACAATCGCAGATGCCTTGACCAACTTGTCGCTTCATCATCACCTCGATTCCGTGTTGTTTTTTGCTTTCGCTCCGAAGAAGGGCAATTTAGTCCTGAGATCTTTGAATCGCGGGTGGTCGGAGGCATACGAATACGAACTGCCGACCTTCGAGCTTTTCGCCCTTTTGCGGAGGCACTGTCGTGTTCCGGCAAATGGCTCATCCCGCACGCTGAAGCGGGAATCGGCGCGCTGACGCATGAACTCCTTCGTCTGACGGGTGATTATCCCGGATTGAGAATCTATCTGCCGCATATAGGCTGGCCCAGGCGAGATAAGCAGGACGATGAAGACTGGGACAAATCTGTATCTGCTTTGAGCGCTTTGCCAAATGTGGTCGCCGGAATATCCGCAATCGCTCATTTTTCACAGATGGCGTTTCCGCATGAAGATGTCCGGCCTGCAGCATTGCGTTTACGTGAACTGTTCGGCCCGGATTTGCTGTTTGCCGGCAGCGATTATCCGTTGTTTGATACAAGCCAGTACGGTGACTACATGAAATTGGCCAATCAATGGATTGGACGCAGGGTCGAAGAGCCCGGCGCACTTGAACTCGCGCTCTTCGGGAATCGGTTAGCTTAGTGATCGTAACGCAGAAGCGTCGGAGGAGTACACGCGGATGGAAAGAATAGGCTTTATCGGAACAGGGGTCATGGGAAAACCCATGGCGGAAAATCTCCTGCGAGCGGGCTACCCTTTATCGATTGTGGATCGCGGCTCGCCGAAGGCTGCGTCACTGATTGCGCTGGGAGCTGTTCAGCAAAAATCATCTGAGGAGCTTGCTCGTGTAAGCGATGTGATCATTCTGATGCTGCCGGATACAAAAACCGTAGAGGAGGTTCTCTTCGGACCTGGCGGCGTGACGCTGGGCCTCAAAGCAGGTTCGATCGTAATTGACATGAGCACAATTTCCCCTGTCGAGGCGGTGAGATTTTCCGGCCGACTTGCGGCGATCAACTGTGACATGCTGGATGCTCCGGTAAGCGGAGGAGAGAAAGGTGCTGAATCTGGCGCCTTAGGGATCATGGTTGGGGGGGCGCAGCGCGCTTTTGAGGCCTGCTACAGGATTTTTTCCACGATGGGTAAGACAATTATTTATACGGGGCCAAGTGGGTGTGGGCAGAAGACAAAGCTTGTGAATCAGTTGGTGGGAGCCACAAATCTACTTGGCGCTGTGGAAGGTATACGTCTTGCGCGGGCCGCCGGTCTGGACCTGGAAGCAACGCTGAAGGCAATTTCGAGTGGTGCAGCCGCATCATGGATGCTGACCAATCTGGGAGCGAAGATATTGCAGGAGGATTTTGTTCCAGGGTTCAGTATGCGTCTTCAATATAAGGACGTCACGCTGTTGAAAGAATTCACTGCGGAGTTAGGTGGAGACTATCCAGCAACAAGTCTTGTCTACGCGCTTTTTCAGCGGGCTATTGAAGCAGGTCTGGCACAACAGGGAAATCAGGGCCTCATCAATTTATGGGGGAACGACGGCAAGCAGAGCGGTTGGAGCTAGTGCCGTGAGTTGCGAGCGTATACGGGAGCAGCGACCCGCTTGGTCGTGAAGTATCCGTCCTGAGCTTCGGCGATCTGATACAGCTCTCTTTCTGGTTTGTTCGCGGTTCGCATAATAAGCCAACTTTCTTGGCTTATTATGCGAACACGACTTGTTCAGTGCAAGGGTGAAAAAGCTGCTGCGTCCCTCCTTTGGGGGGAAGTTCTTGACCGATGAATGTCTGAACATCTATTTCTTGTGGATCAGCTAGCGCATATTTGGGATGATTAAAATTGCGATTTACTCGTTTCTCGAATGGCAGGATTCGTTGAAACAATCAGCCTCTCATGGTTTTGCAGTCCCAATCGGCTGAGGAGGTTGTTGCGGCCAGCCCCCTGCAAGTGACTTGTAGAGGCTGATCGCAGCGCCGGCGCTCTCAAGGTGGCTCGTCGCGTAGGCATCTTCGGCCTGAAGTTCGATGCGTTCCGCATCTAACAGGTCGAGAAGGCCTGTCGCACCTTCCTTGTACCGAACATTTGCGAGATCGGCCGCTTGCTTGCTATCCCCGGCAGCCTGGCGCAACTGGTCATCCTGTTCTCGCGAGCGCGCATACCTCACAAGTGCGTCCTCTACGTCCTGGAGAGCGAGCAGAACCGTCTGCTGGTATTGGGCAATCTGAGCATCTCCATCGGCCCGGCTTGCCGCGATCCTGGCTCGCACCCTTCCTCGATCGAGGAAGGACCAGTCGATGTTGAGCGCAGCTAAATTGGCAGGGCTTATTCCATCGAAGGGCGAGTCGGAATGATATTCGAACATGCCCAAAAGACCTGCAAAGTTCACTCGCGGAAATAGATCGGCTGTCTGTACACCGATCTGTTCTGTGGCCGCATGAAGGCGCTGCTCGGACGCACTGATATCCGGACGCCGCCGAACAACGTCTGCCGGTGTACCTGGATCGATCTTCTCCGGCAGGTCCGGCAAAGGCTTTGCCGGGTCAAGCTCGGTGATGAACGCATCCGGCGACTGCCCACACAGAACGGCCAGTCGGTGCTCATCGAGCGCGATCGCTGATAAGAGCATGGGGATACGAGCGGTCGTGCTTTCATACAATGCACGGGCCCTTGCTATATCGAATTGCGTCCCGCGTCCGGCAGAGTATGTCGCTTCAACGAGCTTGACGGTTCGACCTTCATTCTCGGCGTTCTGCTGCGCCACGCGAAGGCGCTCCTGCTGCCCCCGGAGATCGATGTAAGTCTGCGCAACCTCTCCAACAATTGCTACCTGCATCGTGGCCAGGTCATTGCCGCTTGCAAGCAACTGCTGATGTTCGGACTCGATGTTGTGGCGAACTCGTCCGAAGAAATCGAGTTCCCAACTAGCATTGATAGTTGAGTTCGAGTACCGACTATTCCTCGGATAGCCGAATGCCTGGCTCGCCGCAAGTTTCTGACGCCCGGTGTCCTCACTTGCAGTTACCGTTGGGTAACGATCGAACTTGCTCAAGCGCCACAAAGCATTTGCCGCATCGTAATGGGCGAGAGCTGTCCGCAAGTCGTTGTTCGACGTGAGAGCCCGTTCGACAAGAGCTGTCAGTTCGGGATCATGAAAGCTGTGCCAGAACTGAGGATCGGCAGCCTCGGGCTGTGGTGATGCATTCGCCGAACCAGATATAGCGGGTGCCGTGAACTGAGCCGGAAGGGCTACGTCTGGCCGTTTATAGCGTGGTCCTACAGAGCAAGCCGTGCAGCTCAGGAGCACGATTGACACGAACAGTGCATTAGACAAGCGCATCGACTTCTTCTCCTTCTTCGCGAAGCATGGTCGCCCCACTCCATTTACGCAGCGCGACATAGAACACAGGAGTCAGGAAGAGACCAAAGAGGGTCACACCTAGCATTCCCGAAAACACCGTAACGCCCGTCGCCTTTCTGACTTCGCTACCGGCCCCGTGTCCGAGAAGCAGAGGTACGGAGCCGGCGATAAATGCAATAGAGGTCATGATGATGGGCCGCAGACGCAAATGGCAGGCTTCGAGCGCTGCTTCAATCGTGCTTTTGCCATGAAGCTCCAGCTCACGAGCAAACTCGACGATCAGAATGGCGTTCTTGCATGCGAGTCCCATCAGCACGACGAGTCCTACCTGAACAAAGATGTTGTTGTCACCGCCTGAAAGCCACACGCCGAACAAGGCCGCGAAGATGCAGACGGGAACGATAAGGATCACAGCGAGTGGAAGAGTCCAGCTCTCATACAGCGAGGCCAGGACAAGAAATACGAGGAGAATTGCCAGCGGGAAGACAACAGCCGCAGCATGACTCTGCGTCGTCTGCTGATAACTGAGGTCAGTCCATTCCAGCACCATGCCAGGAGGCAGAACTTTTTTTGCGATCTCGGTCAGCTTGTCGATGACCTGCCCCGACGAAAGAATGCGCGGGTCCGAGTCGCCGATCACATCCGCGGCGGGATAACCGTTGTAACGCATGACGGGGTCCGGTCCGAAGGTCTGTGTCACCGTCGCGACCGAGCCGATCGGCACCATTTCACCACTGCCGTTGCGGACACGGAGATTGGTGATGTCCTCGGGGCGCTGCCTATACTGGCTATCCGCCTGCACCATCACGCGGTAGACACGGCCAAATGTGTTGAAGTCGTTGACATAATCCGAGCCAAGGTACGTTTGCAGCGTATCGAGGACATCTGTGAGAGCGATTCCCTGTGCCTTCGCTTTCTCTCGATCAACGTTTACCTCAAGCTGCGGGATGTTTGATTGGTAGGACGAGATGGGAAACGTCATGCCGGGCGTTTGCGCTACGGTCGCCTGGAATGCTGAGAGTGCATTCTGCAAAGCCCCATAGCCAAGGCCGGCTCGATCCTCAATATAAAGCGAGTAGCCAGAACCATTGCCAAGCCCCTGAATGGGCGGCGGCATGAGCGCAAATGTGATAGCGCCCGGTATCTTCGAGTACTTCTGATTGATCTCCTTGACGATTTGCGATGCAGATTCATGCCGCTGATCGAAGTCCTTGAGGCGGATGTATGAAGTCGCCAGATTTGGAGTATTGGTGACCTGCAGCGCGTTGTAGCCGGACATCGCAGGCAGCATTTCTACTCCGTCCACTTCGTGTGCGGTATGAACCATGTCCCTCAGAATGGCATCCGTGCGGGCAAGTGACGCTCCCTCTGGCAGCTTTGCGCCACCAAAGAGGTAGAGCTTATCCTGGGTCGGAATAAAGCCACCGGGAACGCGATTGAAGAGAACATAGATTGAGCCGAGCAGCATGGCGTACGCAAGGAAGACAACACCACGCATACGAAGACTGCGTCCCACTGCCCCTTGATAGGTCTGGGAGCTGCGCTGAAAGAAGCGATTGAAGAGCCGAAAGAACCAGCCGAGGGCACGATCTATGACGCGGGCCAAGCGGTCTTTTGGTGCACCGCGCTCGCGAAGGAGCTTCGCTGCAAGGGCTGGTGATAACGTCAGCGAATTGATTGCAGAGATGACGGTTGAGATGGCAATCGTGACTGCAAATTGCTTGTAGAACTGACCGGTGATGCCCGTTAAGAACGCCATCGGTACGAAGACCGCACACAGCACAAGCGCAATCGCGATGATTGGCCCGGAAACCTCTTTCATCGCATGATGCGCCGCGTCGCGAGGACTCAGGCCGTGCTCGATGAAGCGTTCGACGTTCTCGACGACTACGATCGCATCATCCACGACAATGCCAATCGCAAGAACTAGGCCGAACAAGGTCAACGTGTTGATGGAGTAGCCCAGCAGATAGAGCCAGGCAAAGGTACCGATAATGGATACGGGGACAGATACCAACGGAATGATCGAAGCTCGCCACGTCTGCAAAAAGACAATGACAACGATGACGACCAGGACTACGGCTTCTATCAGAGTATGCTCAACCGCGGAAACAGATTCCCGCACGAAGACCGTAGGGTCCCAGACGATCCGATAGTCCATGCCTGCTGGAAACGCTTTGGAGAGCTCCGCAAGTTTTGCGTACACATCCTTCGCGACGCCAAGCGCGTTTGCGCCCGGAGACAGAAAAATTCCGATGAATGCCGCTTCGCGCGTGTCAATGTAAGTGTGCAGCGTGTAATCGCTCGAACCGAGCGAAACCCGCGCTACATCGGAAAGATGAACGACCTGGCCGTCTGGACCTGATTTCAGGATGATGTTGGCAAACTCCTGCTCAGTGCTCAGACGCCCGCGAACATTGATGGATGTGAGAAAGTCCGGTTTGTTAGGTGAAGGCTCTGCTCCAAGCTGTCCCGCGGATACCTGCACGTTCTGCTCCCGGATTGCATTGACAACATCGTCTGAAGTCATGCCACGAGAAGCAAGGCGATTCGGATCGAGCCAAACGCGCATTGCGTAATCGCCGGAGCCGAGTAACTGCACGTCACCAATGCCGGTCAGCCGGGAAAGCTCGTCCTTGACGTGAAGCAGGCCATAGTTCCGCAGGTAGAGCGAATCGACCTTTCCGTCTTTCGACTCCAGAGCCACGTACATCAGGGGTGTCGGCGACTGTTTCTGCGTGGTGACGCCGAACTGCCGCACCTCATCCGGAAGACGCGATAGCGCCTGACTGACTCGATTCTGCACACGAACAGCCGCCGTATCCGGATCTACCCCAGGGCGAAAGGTCACGATCACCTGAAGGCTGCCGTCCGAACCCGCGACGGACTTCATGTACATGATGCCCTCGACGCCATTGATGGCTTCCTCAAGTGGCTCGGCCACTGTTTCGGCGATCGCTTTTGGATTGGCGCCAGGGTAGTTGGTGTGAACAACCACACTCGGAGGAACGACTTCGGGATACTCACCCGAGGGAAGAATTGGAATGGCGATCAAGCCAAGGCAGAAGATAATGATCGATAGAACAATGGCGAAGATCGGGCGGTCGATAAAGAACTTGGAAAAATCCATGGCCGTGGTCTCCTTATTTCGTCTCTGCCGCGGCGAGAGTAATTGGGCCCCGGAGCGAAGCATCCATCGTGGTCGCCTTTGGCGAAACCGGAGCACCGGGAAAATAGATCATCTGGAGTCCGCCCACGATCACTCGATCTTGAGGGGACAGTCCGGACTTGATGATGCGTAGTCCAGCGACCATGCCACCGAGGACGATATCCTTGCGTTGGGCAGTATTTCCTGGACCAACTACATACACATATTTGCGGTCCTGATCTGTCAGAACTGCCTTGTCGTCGATCAGTGTGGCCTGCTGCAATGCTGCGCTCTGCAACTGAACGCGCGCAAACAAACCTGGCGTCAACGTATGATTCGGATTTGGAAGGACGACACGAGCCCGAATCGTTCCAGTCGAAGGGTTCAGCGTGTTATCGACAAAGTCAATGTGTCCAGCGTGCGGAAAGTCTTCTTCGTCGGCGAGAGCGACCCGTACCGGATTGTCAGAGCCAACAGCGGCACCGTGCCGAGCGTTCTGTTGAAAGCGCAGGTAGCTTTGCTCGTCGCAATCAAAGTAGACGTAAACTGGGTCGACGCTGACAACCGTAGTCAGAACGGTTTGGTCCGCCTGAGCAAGATTGCCGAGTGTAAGCTGTGTGCGGCTTATCCTGCCGTTAATAGGAGAACGGACTTCGGTATAGGAAAGATTGAGTTCAGCCGATGCCAGGGCGGCCTCCGCCGCCTTGACACGAGCACCACTCTGAAGCAGATCGGAACCACGATTCTGTAACTCTTCCTGAGAAACGGCGTCAGATTTCTTTAACCGCTCCGCGCGATCCGTCTGAATCTTTGCGAAGTCTGCTGCCGCACGTTCGCGGTCGAGCTCCGCCTTCGCGCTGTCTACGGCATCTTTATAAGGCCGCGGATCGATCACATAGAGCAGGTCACCGCGACGGACCATCTGGCCTTCACGGAACGCGATATGGTCGATGTAGCCCGTAACTCTCGGCCGGATATCCACATAGTTCGTCGCCCAAATACGGCCGTTGAATTCATCAGAAACGCGAACTTCCTTGACGACAACCGGGGCTGCGCTCACGGGAGCAGCTGCCGCGGAAGGCTTGGCATCTGGAGGAGCTTGTTTACAACCTGCTACTGAGATAAGGGCAGGCAACGCGAGCGCCCCCAATCCCAGAGCAGCCAGCGTCAGTGCTCGTTTGTGAGTCGTTTGCATCAGGGATCTCCATTTTTAGAACGAACGTTCTTAAAAGATGCCTTGCAAATCCTCACGATGCAACTTTTTTTGAAACGTATACTCCAATAAGCAAGGAGGGCCCCATGTCACAACGCGGGCGTCCTAAATGTTTCGATCGGGAGAAGGCGCTGGACGCGGCGCTGCTTCTGTTCTGGGAACAGGGATTCGAACAGACCAGTGTGGATGAGGCCGCAGCCGCTATGGGGATTGGGACCTCAAGTCTCTATTCTTCATTCGGAGGTAAAGAGGCACTTTTCCTTGCCGCGATAAGGCAATACCTGGCAGGCAGGGGCAGTGTTTACAACAAAGCGGTAACTGAGGGAAAGACGGCACGGGAGGCGTTCTCAAAGCTGCTCGAGGTTTCGGCAATCGAGTTGACCCGTCCCGACCAGCCCCGAGGCTGTTTGCTCTGGCTCGCGCTTCCGACCTGCTCTCCAAAGTACGAAAAGTTTCAGGAGCAGATGAATCAGCTTCGAGATGAGACGGAAGAGGTATGGCTACAGCGGTTGCGAGAGGCCGTCGAATCGAAAGAGCTACCGCAGTCTACCGATATTCATTTGCTCGCTTCCTATTTCCGAACAACCCTTGCGGGGATGTCGCTTCAGTCCCGGTCCGGTGCGACACGGAATCAACTCATTCAGATTGCCAAACTGGCAATGGGGATTTGGCCAGCGCCCTACTTTCACGGCGATGACACAGGTTCAAATCCCGTCGGGGACGCCAATTAAATCAATACCTTAGCAGCGAATCGAAGCTGCCAACCACTGCAAAAATTTAAAAATAGTTGAACAGTGCGGACAATGATAAGTCGCACTGTTCCTTTGTAGTAATCCTGATATTGAGCGCATAGTACGGGATACCGCTTTCCATGGTGATCGATCGCGTGAAGGCCAGCACCAATGAGGTCGGCGGAAGAGTGCTGGATTCGAGCGGCGCCGAGTACATGATCCGCGGTCTGGGCTATCTGCGCTCTCTCGATGACCTGGCAACCGTATCTGTCGGGAGCAAGAACGGGACACCTATCCTGTTGCGGGATCTGGGAACAGTGAGTTTTGGACCTGACATCGGCGAAGGCGTGGCCGAGTGGAATGGCGAAGGAGAAACAGTTGGAGGCATCATAGTGATGCGTCAAGGCATGAACGCCTTAAACGTCTCGCAGGCCTGCCGCAACTGCGTTCGGTTTTCTCGGAAAAGGTTTCGCAGGGATTCTATGTGGATGTCGATGTAAACCGCAGCGAGGCTGCCCGCTATGGGCTTACCATCGCCGATGTGCAGACCGCGGTGGCCTCTGGCATCGGCGGAGAGAACATTGCGGAGAACATCGAAGGCCGAGAGCGGTATCCCATCAATATCCGTTATCAGCGCGACTTCCGGAACGACATCGACAAGATGCGCGGCGTGCTGATCGGGACTTCTGACGGAGCGCAGATTCCTCTCGGCCAGGTTGCGCGCATCTCCTTCAGTCATGGCTGGCGCAGATCCGGGATGAAGACGGTGCTCTGACCGGCTACATCTATAGCCGAGACCGACGACGGTGATGTAGACGGTAGCTGCCGCGGCGAGCTTGGGGGGAGGCCCACCCAACGTCAGAGCGGTCCATGTCAGCGTGACCGTAGCGAGTAGATTTGTCAGGATTGTGAAGAAGCTGAGGTAATTGGCAACAGTGTGAATGGCGAGTTGTCCCTGACTGTGACCAAAAGGGCAAGGTTGAGCCAAAGTTGCGGCAGTAAGGTTCCCCATGCAATGAGGGCGAGTACAGTGGCTGCGAAGCGAACCATGTTTTGGATGTGATCGTTGGCCATACTCGAAACCTAGAGCGCGAACGTATCTCCACGATGGCACTACGTAGCAAACAATCGTAGATATTTCGCTGCTGGCAAAATTAACCTCCTGTCGTCCAGTAAAAGATCTCCTAAGAGCAATCTGTACGCCTTATCGTGGAGATTGACAGATGATAATCCTTGTCAGGAAGTGATCGCTATGGAGTCAGCTTTGAATTATCCACGCATGGTCATGCTTATCTCGTTTCTTGTGCTCTGGCTTGCTGCCTGGGCTGGTGGCCGATTGCAGCAATGGCGAAGGCTCGATGAGGATCTTCGATCGGACTTCAATGTCGTTCAAGGGGCAACGCTGACTCTATTAGGGCTGATCATCGGTTTCACCTTCTCTATGGCGATCTCTCGCTATGACCAGCGCAAGATTTATGAAGAGGCCGAAGCTAATGCCATTGGCACCGAGTACGCCCGTGCGGACCTGCTCCCCAAAACGGACGCGACGAGGGTTCGTAACCTCTTGCGTCAATATATAGATCTCCGCATCGACTTCTATGAAGCACGAGACCACGCGGCTCAGAAAAACATCTCCAGAGACACAACAACCCTTCAGAATCAACTGTGGCAGGCAGTTGTTCATTCTGTCAGTACTCAGTCTACACCCATAACTACGCTTGCCGTTGCAGGTATGAACGATGTTCTCAATTCGCAGGGTTACACGCAGGCTGCATGGTGGAACAGAATTCCAGGGTCCGCGTGGGGACTGATGTTCCTTATCGCCATCTTTGCAAACATGCTGCTTGGTTATGGTGCAAAACGACTGCAACCGAGTCTGTTTGTAATACTTCCTCTTATCGTTTCGATCTCGTTTTTTCTGATAGCCGATATCGACAGCTCTCGACAAGGAATCATTCGTGTTCACGCGCAAAACATTGAAAGCCTGAGGGACAGCTTACATTAACAGGGCAACGGCTAAGATGCGACTGAGATCATCGGCAGGGAGTGGAGCGAGATCGAGAAGGTCACCTTCCACGTTCGGAACACCAGAGAGGGCTTCCTTGCCGGGATGAACGAGTGCGAGGCAATCGACTCCAGCATCCGCGGAACGCCGCAGAAGCCGCGAACCAGGGAGACCTGTTCCACCAGTAACTAAGACTTTCATGCCTTACCAGCGTACGCACAGTATGCGCTTGATCGCAATCGACCGATACTCCGGCGGGTCATCGATATGCCATATACGCGCTTCTCGGCAGTAATCCGCCTCCGCTTTCCGGATCAATGAGTGCTTTGGCCTGTTCGCAGCAATCGAAATCAGGATGAATAAATCCTAGTTGTCTTCACGGATCAGCCGGAAAGTTGGTAGCTGTATATCAACGAATTCCGCGCTGTTCGAAAGCACTGGCACCAAACAGCTGTGTCTCGCCAAACATAAGAATTACTCAACAGACAATTGAGAACTCTCAAATTGTGAATTCAGCTCGGCTTAGGTAGAGTCACGCCATGAAGTGCAAACATCTTTTGTTCCTCGCGATTCTCTGCTTAAGCTCTCTAGTTGCAACTGCACAATCCGGTTCAATTGTGGGCACCTGGACCCTCACCGCCGCCGATAGACTGCTGCCGGATCATACACGGACCTCGGATTTTGGAGAGAGCCCCCACGGTCTCGTCATCTTCACGGTTGACGGGCACTATGCTGTTCAGATTTATCGTGCTGATCGTCCTAAGCTTCCAGCGGATGACCGGCTTAAGGGAACCCCCGATGATTACAAAACAATCTTCCTCGGAATGAGCACCCATTTCGGGCGGTACACGATTGATCCAAATAAGCGCACCATTACTTTCATGATTGATCGCGCTTCTTTTCCTAATTGGGACGACACTACACAGATTCGCAGCTATGAGCTGAAGGGGGACGAACTTTCCTGGAAGGTTCCGGCCAGACCCGACGGTATCATCCCGATCACAGTTCTCCACCGGCTCAAATAGCGTGCGAGTATTGATGGAAGCTAGTTGCTGTCAGACTAGGTGCTCTGGGGATTGCGCGGGCGCTGCGTATACGTGAATTCGGTAAGCACATCTCGTGTCGCCGTAACGAGCAGAGAAAACAAAGCGACAGTGGCGGGTGTCGCGGGTTGGTTCTGGCTCCGGTGTAAGGCAACAGGGACGTTGGGAAGCACAGGGAGGCGGCGCAGCGACTTGTATGCAACAAGTGACGTTGGTATTCGCATCGCCGTGCGTGCCGTGATTCCAAGGCCTCCCAAAAGGGCTGCCCATAGGCCATCTAAACTTGGGCTCGTTGCTGCAATACGGTAGGAGATGCCATTGGCTTCGAGTTGTTGCACCGCAGCTTTGCGGAAGGTGCATTGTGGTCCTAAAACAGCAAGGGGGAGTAAACCATCCTGCATACGGAAAGCTCGACTGGCTATCCAGAGTACGGGGATTTCTCCAAGGAGCGTCGCATCCTTCCGGTCTGCAAAGCCGATCGTCACAGCGAGGTCGAGATCTCCTTTGTCCACTGCCTCTATGAGCGTTCCGTTGCCCTCGATGCGCAGTTCTATCTGCGTCCGCGGATAGTGCGTCGCGAATTGCCGGAGGACGTCAGGCAGCACAGATGCAAAATCCTGCGGAGCGCCGATGCGAACGGTCCCAGCCAATGTCGCCCCCTGAATGGTCTGGAGAAGCTCATCATTCAGGGCCAACATGCGTCGTGCATATCCGAGCGCCGCCTGCCCGGACTCTGTGAGCTTGAAAGTTCGACCATGCTTGCGAAAGAGCGATGTCCCAAGATCCTCTTGTAGACGCTTCATCTGAAGGCTGATCGCAGACGGCGTGCGTCCAAGACGGTCCGCTGCCTGCGCGAAACCACCGGCATCGTGTGCTGTGATCAAGGTCCGGAGGGTATCGAGATCAAGATTGCGCAGGAGCATCGTGCGTTTCGTTACAAAATTCCTTAGTCTGAGGAAAAGGCGGCTTGGAGGAGCTCATCACAAGCGCCTCCTGTGACAAGCGGCTTTACTATATCCCATTTTACGCGAAATCGCTGAGTCACTCATTGACCCGCCGATCGGTCAACATAGTCCAACTTGTGAGGACTGATCCACTGTCGAATAGCCTGATAAAGTGTGGGCATGTTCAGAAGACTGGTTTTCATTGTTCTTCTTTTAGGCACCTACACGCTACACGCCCAAAGCCCTGCCGAGGCGGCTGCCAACGAGGGAATCTGGGAAGGCTATGACGGAGAATGGCGGTATGCTTCACGCCTTCTAGTCTCGATCGCAGAGGCGATCCCGGCTGACAAGTACGGGTGGCGGCCGGGGCCGGGAGTGCGGTCGGTGAGCGAAGTGCTCATGCACATCGCCCAATCGAACTACTACCTCCTCAGCGTAACCGGGCCGAAGATGCCATCCGAACTTGAGTCGAACGATGTGGAGAAAAGGATCGTGTCCAAGCCGGACGTGGTGTCCTACCTGCGGCGGTCTCTTGAGGCGGTCAAGGCGGCGCGCGCCCAACTTAAGCCTGGTGATCTACAACGCAAAGTAAAGATATATGGAAAAACTGTGAATGTAGACGGAATGTATCTGCGGATCATCTGTCACGATAACGAGCACATGGGCCAACTGATCGCTTACGCTCGCATGAACGGCATCGTGCCACCTTGGTCAGCAGGTGCGGTGCTCCCGAAGTAGGTCACGCGGTTCAGTGCAAGAATTTGTTCGGCATCTACAGGCGATTAGTCGCTAGAAACGCGCTTTGTGGAAGAGCTCTGCCCTTTTCCAGGATTCAGTGAGCGCATTGCACGGATGTCATCATTTGACTCTTAGCAGTTCGAGATTTGGGGTATGCATCTATATTTATTTCTCGACATGTATCCGACACAATATCCCGGCTCCTATTGACGCTCTATAAGACCAGTGCTACTGTCTTATAGACAGACGATAGGAGGGTTCATGCCCGCTCCTCAATCCGACCTCCTGCAAGGCACCCTCGATCTGCTCATCCTGAAGGCGCTTGCTCTACAGGAACTGCATGGGATGGGTGTATCGCGCAGAATCGCACAAATCACTGGCGGAGCATTCAACGTAAAAGCCGGATCCTTGTTTCCTGCCTTGCACCGAATGGAACAGGCTGGCTGGCTCACCTCCTTCTGGGGCGAATCGGAAACCTGCCGGCGAGCGAAATTCTATTCTTTGACCAAAGCCGGCAAAAAGCAACTGCACACCGAGTCGGAGCGGTGGGAACGAATATCCCTTGCCATGGCGACTGCCTTGCGCACCATGTAGGAGGCTTTGTGATCAGTCGACTCCGCGCGCTTTGGAACAATGTGCTCCACAGAAAGCAACTCGATCGCGACCTCGATGAGGAACTCCAGGCCTACGTGGAACTGGTATCGGCGGAGAAAGTGCAGACAGGTGTGGACCCTGAAGAGGCGCATCGCTATGCTCGCCGCCAAGCAGGTGGGATAGATCAAGTCGTACAGAGCGTCCGCGATGTCCGCGCGGGGGCCTGGTTGGATAGGCTCGTGCAGGATGTTCGCTATGGTGTTCGAACGCTTGCGAAAAATCCGGGTTTTACCTTCGTAGCTATTGCAACCCTGGCGCTCGGAATCGGCGCCAACACGGCGATGTTCAGCTTGCTGGACCGGGTGGTTCTGCGGCTTTTGCCGGTAAGTCATCCGGAGCAACTCGTGATCGTGCGGGAGACCGGCAACCATTACGGCAACAGTTTCGGCCCCAACACCATCTCCTGGCCGATGTTCGAGGATTTGCGCGACAACAACCAGGTCTTCTCCGGGATGTTCTGCCGCTTCGCGACGAGTGTAACGATTGGCTTCAGCGACCATGCGGTGCAAATCCCCGCGGAGCTGGTCTCCAGCGCATATTTCCAGACATTGGGCGTCAAGGCGGTATTTGGGCGCCTGATAGGCCAAGAGGACGACTCCGTTCCCGACAGCAAGCCGGTCGTAGTGCTCAGCTACAGCTTCTGGCGGAGCTATTTTGACGGAGACCACAACATCGTGGGGCGGACCATCTCGCTGAATGGTTACGCGATGACCGTGATCGGGGTTGCGCAGCCGGACTTCGATGGCGTGGAGCTGGGAGTGCCCGCGAAGGTCTTCGTTCCCATCATGATGAAGACGGAGATGACGCCGCATTCGGACGGGCTCAAGGACCGGCGCCGTCGACTAAGTTGGGTGACCGCATACGGACGGCTCAAGCCCGGCATCAGCACGGAGCAGGCTCAACTTTCGTTGCAGCCGCTCCTGCACAGCATTCTCGAAATAGAGGTGCAGCAGCCTGAATTCACGAGATCCGCGACAGCTGCCGACGGCGAACTGTTTCTGCGTAATCGCGTTGAACTTCTGCCCGGCTCCGATAACGGGCTCCGCGAACAGATGCGCAGACCGCTATGGCTTCTGCTCGCGCTCACCGCTGCGGTGCTTCTGCTTGCCTGCGCCAACCTAGCGAATCTATTGCTGGCGCGCGCCGCAGCGCGAGAGAAGGAATTCGCTGTGCGCCTGGCCATCGGCGCCGGCCGTGCCCGCATCGTTCGCCAGTTGCTGGTAGAAAGTCTGCTTCTCTCCGGCGCTGGAGCGGTTGTAGGCCTTGCGCTGGCCTTTCTGGCGGATCGCGTTTTGCTGCGCATCTATCTGCCTGCGGACGCTGCCGCTGAGTTTGTTATCTCTCCCATCCCGGATGGACGCGTGCTGGCCTTCGTCGTGGGAGCGATGCTCCTTACTTCCCTGGTCTTCGGACTCGTGCCTGCGGTTCGCGGTTCGCGTACGGAAATTACGCTCTCGCTTAAGGACAGGTCCGGGACCCTCTCAGCCGGCGGCATTTCTCTTCGCCGGATGCTGGTTGGCGTTCAGGTGTCGCTGTCTCTGCTGTTGCTTGTCGGCGCTGGACTGTTCGTTCGTACTTTGCGCAATCTCGAGAACCTGGGGCCGGGTTTTCCAACCGACCACCTTCTTACATTCACAACGGCACCTACGCTCACCGGATACTCCTACGCTGAAACGAAGTCATATTATGAGCGATTGAGCGTTGATCTGGAATCCATGCCCGGTGTCACGTCGGTTGGACTTTCGACCATGCCGATCCTGCGGGGCTTTTCATGGCAGAATGCGATTGTGGGCAAGGATTTCGAGGGAACGCCTATTGAGCAACAACCGGTTCTAAGCCAGGTGGACCCGAACTACTTTGCGACGCTCGGTATTCCGGTCATCGCCGGCCGCGCATTTACCGCGCGAGATGTTGCGCCAGCCGACTACGCTATCGTGAATGAGACCTTTGCCAGGGAATATTTCCCTGGCCGCAATCCGATTGGGCAGCGCTTCGGGCTGGTGGACGACATGCGGGCAGTCACACCGAAGACGGAAGTCATTGGTGTGATTCCAGACAAAAAATACCGAGATCTGCGGGAAACACCCCCTCCGCAGGCCTATTTCTCATCTCTCGAAGTGTCCAACATCCGCGGCATGACTGTTTATGTGCGCACGCAGGGTGATCCGCGCCAATTCGAAGACGCGCTGCGCGACCGGATGCGCCAGTTTGACCCGCATGTTCCGGTGGTCGATCTCCAAACTGTGAACGAACAGATTGGGTTTTCGCTGCGCACCGAGCGACTGGTTGCCAGTCTCTCCGGGGTCTTCGGCGGACTTGCGACATTACTCGCCGTCATCGGTCTTTACGGAGTCATGGCTTATGTTGTGATGCGACGCACGCGTGAAATTGGGATCCGCATAGCACTCGGAGCGGCGCGGAGCAACGTAATTGCAATGGTCATGCGCGAAGTGTTCCTTCTCATCGGAGCCGGCCTGGCCGCCGGGTTGGTGCTGGCGCTGACACTCGCTGATCTGATCCGCAGCCAACTCTATGGATTGAGCCCGCGCGATCCGTTGACGTTCCTCGGCTCGGCAATCGTTCTTACTGTGGCTGCGGGATTGGCTGGTTTCATTCCAGCCTTGCGCGCGAGCGGTGTCGATCCGACAATGGCACTAAGACAGGAATGATCTCGCTCGAAATGAGGCTCTCCCGTGCTGCGCGAGCGTTTCAGTTGTTGACAAATCGCCGAGTATCCAATCGAGGTTCTTGGATGAGTGGTAAGGGCTGAAACTGTCAATCCAGAACATAGTTTTAGAATGTACAGTCCAAACTGTTGCGATTGCGAAGTATAGCTACTAGATTCTCTGTTGGTATGCCATGAAAAATGTGAAACTGTTGCCTTGTCTTCATCAACAAAGTTGCGGCTCAGTGACATATCAGGACTTATGTCCGGACATTTCGTGACAGCAATGGCAGCCGGTAACTTCCCACTGGAATGACATGCGGGACATAGGCCAGCGGTCCAAAAGGCGTTCCAGGCATGACCGCATTTGCAGCGCCAGCACGTATCCGCCGGAGGTTGGAAAGAGCACTTGAGGCAACGGATGAGGCGACCTTCGGGACTTCGCATCGCTGGGCTCCCAGATCCCCCACTACGTGGTGCCTGCGACGAAGGAACACTTACGATTAGCCACCGCGGATCTTGGGAGAGCCAGATGGGGTCGGTTATTTTTTGCTGGTAATGTGGCTGATGCCGGCACGCCGGCCAGGGCGGCGGCGAGTTCGATGGATGCGAAGAGACGAAGATCGTCTGACATGGCGTCATGTCTAGCTACTCTAGCCCACATTTGCATGCAAGTTCTCAAGGAACGCAAATTTGCGAATGCACATTTCAAAAGAGTTGGAGTTTGGAAACGCGCATTGGCCTGTAGTCAACAACCCAACTCTGGTTTCAGGATTCCCGGTCGCCGACGCACCACAACAAAGATGATATGGGAAACCACTCGCGGTATACTGACGCTGGCGTATCGGACGCCTCCGTGTCCGCGGGTAGGGCTGAGCCCATCGATGAACCTGTTCACCAATCTACCCAGACCATCTTCTTTGAGCCCGTCACGCGGACACCGGGCAGTGAACCAAAGGAGATTGTCATGTCCGATCCACGCTCCACGCCTGTACCTCCTCGCCGCCTTCCACAGCAGCCAAATCTCGAACAACTTAAGAAACAAGCGAAAGAATTGCTCGAGCGGTTCCGCGCCAGCGAGCTAACTGCAATTGCTGAAGTAGGTCAATTCGAGCGCACTCCTGATCCTTCCCACTTCGCTCTCAACGATGCGCAACGTGTGCTCGCCCGCGCGTATGGCTTCGAGAGCTGGCCGAAGCTTAAAGCCTTTGTCGATGGCGCGACCATCGCTCGCTTCGCCGATGCCGTGAAAGCCGGAGATATGACACAGGTGCGAAGCATGCTGGCGTCGCGTCCTGAATTGGTGGGCATGGACCGGGCCGGCAATGACGAGCACAGAGGCCTGCACTACGCTGTGCTGAGCCGCAACGCGCCGATGGTGAAGCTGTTGATGGAGGCGGGCGCGGATGCACGCAAAGGTATCTGGCCCAACCGCGATGCAACCTCGGCGCTGACCCTGGCACGGGATCGTGGGTACAGCGACATTGTCGCCATCATCGAAGAAGAAGAGCGGTTGCGGCGCGAAGAGATGAGCTGTCCGAATGCAACGGTATCGCCGGTGCAGGATCAGATCAGCGCAGCTATCTTGCAGGGTGACACGGTAACGGCGATGCGCCTGCTTGAAGACGACCGCTCTCTGATTCAGGCCTGCGACCGTAACGGTGCGACGCCGCTGCACCTTGCCGCGCAGGTGGCCGATGTTGGCTTGGTGGCATGGCTACTGGAGCGCAGAGCTAACGTCCACAAGCAGGACATGAGGGACAGTACTGCGCTCGACCGAGCCGCGCAATCTGCCGAGCCGCACAATGACTACGCGCAGCGGTTTCCCGCTCTCGCGCGGTTGCTGCTTGATCACGGAGCGGAGATCACGATTTCCGCAGCGGTTGCGCTGGGCGATGTGGAACGGGTGCGCAAGATGATTGCGGCCGATCCGGCTGCGCTGCGACGGACTCTGCGCAACGGCGGCCTTCTGTCGCTCGCGGTCAATCACAACCAGCTCGAAATGGTGGGGCTACTGCTTGACTTGGGTGCGGACGTGGATGAACGGGTACTGCTGGAAGAGTTGGAGGAGCCGACGCTGAGTTGGGGTGCTCCGCTGTGGTATGCAGCGTTGGGTAATCAGCTGGAGATTGCGCGCGTGTTGATTGATCGCGGTGCCGATCCCAACGCCAATGTCTACGCTTCGGGTTGGCCGCTGAGCAATGCGTGGAATCACGAGGGCGGCGCAGTCAAGCGCCTGCTTCTGGAGCACGGCGCACGCTTGCAGCCTCACACGGTAGCTGCAAATCATGACGTAGGTGAGGCTCGGCGGCTGCTCGAGAACAATCCCAGCCAGCTGGTGGTGGAGGAACTGCTTTGGTCTGCGGCGGACCATGGCTGTCCCCAGATCGTCGCGCTGGCACTGTCCCAGATCCAGTGGCCACTCAATGACCGGACCTCGCACTGGGTACTGATGCAGCCGATTCGGGGCGCAGGTGGCGATCCGGCACAGAATGAGGGATACTTTGCCAGTCTCGATCTGATTCTCCGGAAGGGTGTCGATCCGAACGTAACGCGCATGGGCGCGACCACACTGCACTTTACCGCGGCGCGTAGTGGTCTGGACGATGTCAGCCGGGCTCGCTTCGCTGCCATGCTCATTGACCGCGGAGCACGGCTCGATCTGCGCGATGACCTGCTGAAGTCGACGCCGCTGGGCTGGGCCTGCAGGTGGGGACGGTTGGAGATGGTGGAGGTGCTTATCGCACGTGGCGCTCTGGTCGAAGAACCGGATGCCGAGCCTTGGGCCACGCCTGTCGCCTGGGTCAAAAGAATGAATCACAGCCAAATTCTTTCGCTACTAAACGGCAGTTCACGTGCCGGGCACACATGAGTTGAGGTCATGTGGCTATGCATCAGCTATATCGAGAGAGTGCATAGTCGCCGATACGCACAAGGAGCGCATCGGCCTGTAGGCGCCTGTTGACGTTGCTGCCGGGGGAAATCGGTGAACCCTTGCCGACTTTTCATTAGAAATCACAACTACGCCGTCCTCAATCAACAGTCTCCCGGCAGTTTCCTGACAGTTCTTCTGGACTTGACGTCGAAAGATCGTGCAAATTTCCTGTTGCTTTCCAAAAGGAACCGTGCCATCCTTCCTGTAGATAACCTAAAGGTCGGTCCCTCCATGAAGGAAAAAAACCGACGTTTTGCAAGGAACGCTTGCGCTGATGGTCCTCAAAACTCTCGATGTGCTGGGTCCGCAGCACGGCTACGGCATCGCCCGGCGCATTGAGCAGATCAGCGGAGACATTCTGGCCCTAAACCAGGGCACTCTTTATCCCTTGCTGCTGAAGCTGGAGAATAAAGGCTCGATTGCCTCGCAATGGGGTGCATCGGAAAACAACCGCCGCGCCCGCTTCTATCGCCTTATCGCAACCGGCCGCAACAGCTGCAGCGGCCAGCCCGCGAGCATCGCCTCAAAGTCGGCCTTACCGAGCTACTTTGCCGTGCTCGGCGTCGACGCGCAGTTGGGCAGCACCTTCGATCTGCACGACGCCACACCCGGCTTCAACGGCGAAGTCGTCATCAGCAATGGGCTCTGGAAGCGCGCATTTGGCGCCGACCCGCACATTCTCGGCAAGACTCTGCGCCTTGACAACGATCCCGCTCATATTGTCGGCGTCATGCCCGCCAGCTTTCGCGGCCAGGGCCAAACCAGCGACGAGCGCAGTACCGATTTGTGGGCGGCGGCCGGATTTTCCAACGCCCCGCCGCCGATGCGCGGCACACGTTTACCCTACGAGACCATCGCGCGCCTTCTGCGCCGCAACCGGACGATTCCGAGCATGGAAGAAACGGCCGCCGGCGATCGGGTGACCATTCCTCTCGGCCATAGCCAGAACGATCTCAACATGTTTCCCTTGATCCGCGAAGGCCAGGACGTGCAGAGCAGTCAGCCTCCTCTGATCGATACGTCGATTGTCTCACCCGAATACTTTCACCTGCTCGGCATGACGGTCCTGCGGGGACGCCTCTTCGTCGACCAGGACCTTGAAGATACGCCTTCGATCGCGATCATCAACCAGGCCGCCGCGCACCGAATCGCTCGCGGACGCTGGCATTCCGCAGGTCTACCTCGACATCTACCAGCGCCCAGCCAAGTTTCTTGCGTTTTACCTGCGTGGACAGGTCGATCCCGCCGCCATCCCCGCACAGGTGCGCACACAAATCCAGGCCGTCGATCCGGAGCTTCCCGTCTTCCGCGCGGAAACCTTGGACGACGTTCTCTCCTCTTCGCTTTCTGTGCGGCGGTTCTCCATGGAAATGGTGGCGCTCTTTGCCGCAACAGCTCTGCTGCTCGCGGGCCTGGGAATCTACGGCACCATCTCCTTCCTGGCAAATGAGCAATCGCGCGAGATCGCCATTCGCCTCGCGCTGGGTGCGCAAAGGCGCGATATCCTCAAAATGGTTTTACGCTAGGGCCTTACTCTGGCCGCCGCCGGCGCCTGCGTAGGCCTGGTTGGCGCGCTTATTGTTTCTCATCTCATGGCCAGCCTGCTTTACGGTGTCTCACCCTACGATCTTTCCACCTTCGCCGGCGTAACCGTCGTGCTCACCGCCGTCGCCATCGCCGCAAGTTATGTCCCTGCGCTGCGAGCCACGCGCCTCGATCCGATCACTACACTCCACGCCGAATAACCTTTGGCACTGCTCAAGACTTGTCTTCACAAGTTGTTTCCATCCCAATGATCTCCTTCGGGATGTTGATGAATTCACCCGACAGCGAGCTCCAGAGGATTGGTGCCGAAAAACGCCGATGTAACCGGGAGGAATTCTGGCTTCACGCTAAATCGCCAAAGCACTCACGGAGTCAGGATTCCATAGTCAAACAGACAGGCACGCTCCAATTTCCGGGTGTTTGGGTTTCCCTCATCTGCCGCTCAGCTATGCGTTTCACAGCCCAACTAGCGTTGCTACTCATTGCCAGTTGCTTGGCCGTGCATGCACAGCACTTTCATCAGATCACTATTTCCACCGGGCCCAATCCGCGCTGGATCGCCGTCGCCGACGTCAATCATGATCACAATCCGGACATCATCGTTGCCAATGCTGGTTCAGACAGTACCGACTCAGGCTCCATCACCGTTCTCCTTGGTGATGGCATGGGAGGCTTTCACCCTACGCCCGGTTCCCCTTTTCCCGCCGGTCATCTGCCCAACGATATCGCCGTCGCCGACATGAACAACGATGGCAACTTAGACCTCGTCGTCGCCAACCATCAATCGCCTTTTCTTCGTGTCTTTCTCGGCAACGGTCGCGGTGACTTCCATCTCGCACCCAACTCACCGGCTGATGTCCACTCTTATCCACATCCCCACGGTGTTGTCGTCGCCGACTTTGACTCCGATGGCAAACTAGACGCGGCAACAGACAGCTGGGGTAACAACCAGATCGAAATTCTCCGCGGGGACGGCTCAGGTCGCCTCCTGACGCCCGGCACATTCTTCCCCACCGGGCACCGCCCATACGAACGGCTTCGCACTGCCGATTTCAACCACGACAGCCACCCGGACATCGTTACTACCAATCTTGACGACGGTACCGTATCCATTCTGCTCGGTAATGGCCGTGGCGGCCTGCAGAACGCAATCGGTTCACCGTTCCCGGCCGGCGCTAAACCGTGGGAGATTGCCATCGACGACCTCGACAGCGACGGCAACCTTGATCTCATGGTCATTCCATATCAGCGCGACATTCGAAGCCCAAATGAGAATGCTGTCTCTATCCTGCTGGGTGACGGCCACGGTGGTTTCCGCCCCATGCCCGGTTCACCGCTTCCTCTGGGAGACTGCCGTGGCCCCAACAGCATTGCTGCGGGCGACATTAGCGGAGATGGAACGCAGACAATTGTGGTCGCCTGCGCGGAGAGCCGGACGATTGGTATCTACCATCGGGACACGGCTGGAAGATTCACGGTCATAACGCAGCCCATTGCTGGTGGCTGGGGATCGGTCGCAATCGCGCGCCTCACGGCTGATCGGCGCGCCGAAATTATCACGGCCAACGCCGATGCCGGTACCATCACGATTTACTTTCCTGACTAACACCCTTACTTTGCGCAATCATGGGAACATTGGCGCTGGAAACTCTCCCCATCATGATGTGCAGCCGGGCAACGGCTCGAGCGGAGTTGGATGAGTGCATTCCCTGTTATCGGTAACTGAGATTTCATTGGCTGTGGCGCCAGCGGAATTAACGGAATCAAATGGAATTTGGTTTTACTTTCGCGCAATTCTTTCACCGATAGGCGCGCTACCTTCAGCCTTACTCACAGCGAAGGGCAGTAACTGGATCGACCTTCGCCGCGCGTTGTGCGGGCATGCTGAAGTTGCCGCAGATGATGCGCGTCATCGGCATCGTGGCGGCGACTACGGGACTACGCATCAGCGAAGTGCTCGGCCTGAAATGGCTGGACATCGACTGGAAAGAGTCACAGATGAACGTGACCCGGTCGGTCGTAGACGGCGTTATCGGGAAGTGCAAGACGGAGACATCTCGCAGGCCAGTGCCTCTTGACGCATTCACTCGAAGCGAGTTGCTGGGCTGGCAGCGGGAAACCTGCTATGCCGATGCTGAGGATTGGGTTTTCGCCAGCATACGAGCTGGAGGCAAGATGCCGCCCTGGGCGGATACGCTGTTCGACCGCATCCTGCAACCCGCCGCCAAGAAAGCCGGGATCGAAAAATGGGTGTGCTTCCATACCTTCCGGCACACCTACTCGACGCTGCTCAAAGCCAACAATGAGGATGTGAAGGTGGTGCAGGAATTGATGCGCCACGCCAATCACCACGACGATGAACATCTATACGAAGGCCCTGACGCCCGCCAAGCGGGAGGTACAAAGCCGGGTAGTCGATGTTCTTCTGGACCGCTCTAGGAATGTAGAAGGTGCTGCGGAGAGTGCAGCATGAGAACCAACGTATCGAAAGCGTATCGCGCGCTTTTGATGATTTTGGCTAAGTCGTTGGATTTGTTGGTGGACCTGATCGGGATCGAACCGATGACCTCTTCCATGCCATCTTCCGGGTAATTGGTAACTATTTGATTTTGAAGGTCTTCGTCGCCCTCAAAAGCCCTCAAAGACCCGCTTATTGCTCTGGTATTGCTTCTAACCGATCCTTATTGCTCCGGCGCGATCTCTTGTTTAAAGGCCATCTCATTGTGATATTCGCCCGTTAAATATGGAAGGATATCCGGCCATTACGCACCTTGGGATTCCCTTACAGCAATCGATCTGAATAAGGGTGCCATTGCGTGGAGAATCCCCTTCGGAGAATATCCCGAACTTGCGGCAAAGGGGCTCAAGAACACGGGCTCGGAAAACTATGGTGGAGGAGTTGTTACCGCGGGAGGTCTGTTCTTCATCGGCGCTACACTCTACGATGCCAAATTTCACGCCTTCGACAAGAGCACCGGCAAACTGTTGTGGGAGACCACTCTGCCAGCGGCGGGAAACGCCACACCTGCTGTCTACGAGGCTGGTGGCCGGGAGTTCGTCATCATCGCCGCCGGAGGAATCCACAATAAATAAAGATCAGCCCAGCACGAAGTATATTGCCTTCACGCTTCCGAAAAAGTAGACCGCCGCTGGATAGGCGGCTTGCTATGTGCGATCGAATGTCGGTTTCGCTGCTTGCTAATTCACGCGATTGCTTCCATTGTTTCCTGTCGCTGGTGGAGAGGACAGGTTGGAATAGTAACCCGTCCGTGTGTGTACTGTAAGCTTTTCTGACTTGTGCGCACGCGCTTCTACCTTGATGGTGTGAAAGCCTTCCTTAGGCGCCTGCATGGAGTGATACGCAATCGTATATTGATTTCGAATATCACGGGCTACTTCGGCTGCGACAGCCTGAATGTCCTGAAGCGAGCTGGGAAAGAAGGAGATTCCCCCTGTCTCGTTTGAAAGCTCTTCCAGTGCATGCCGTGCGCTGTGCGATCCACTGCCCTCCATATCAAAGAGCAGACCAATGGAGTAGAGGATGGGGCCTTGCATGCTCTGTACGCGTTGGATGGCTTTCTCTAGGCTGAGAGCGGATGCGTTGTCTGCGCCGTCTGTAATGACGATTAATACCTGTCGCGGATGTTTTGCCGTCTTCTCCAGTTTGTCGGCGGCCGTTACGACGGTGTCGTAGAGTGCGGTGCCACGCGACTCTCCCTGATGAGCAAGCGCACTTTGCAGCTTCGATGTGTCCGCTGTGAAATCCTGGTCGAGATAAGCCTGATCGGAGAAGTTGATGACAAATGTCTCATCCTGAGGATTGGATGCCTGGATGAGATCGAGCGCGGCAGCGGCAACGGCTGCCCGCTTTGTGCGCATCGAGCCGGAGCCGTCGACAAGAAGCCCGATAGAAACCGGTGTGTCCTGATGCTGGAGGGAAATAATCTTCTGAGGCGCTTTGTCCTCCAAGACCTTGAAATCGGATGTTGTCAGATCATTGACGGGCTGTCCCCTGTTATCGAGAACGGTGCAGTTGAGCACCACTTCTTCTGCGTCAATACGAAGAGTATAAGAATTGGAGGGCTCCTGAGCTTCTGACTGATTTTGTTGAGATTGCCTTCTGGCTATATATGTGCCAAGTGCAGCGCGAATCCCCAGACTAGTGGGAGTATGCAATTCTGCAGCGCATTGAAGGCTGCTCAGGAGAAACAGAGTAAGGACACACCTTGCAGCAGATTGAAACCCCATCATTGCTCTCCGCCTGTGGTGCCTGGCATCGGTAGTGTTGTTCGATCACCAAATCCTATCTCCATGGTTGTATCCCGTGGAAAGACGATATTGCGTCCTCGGCTTAGAAAATTGTTGTAGATGGAGCGGCCGCCGCCATAGGCGCTCATGAGAATGCCGTATGCGTGAGAGCGGAATGTGAGGCCTACGATGAGCCCAATCAGCTTGAAGCCGGTAGCGCCGCCCGCAGCAGGACTGGCATCTCCCACGTCATCCCGGCCACCGCTGCCCACCAATGCCAGGCTCAGGGACATGCCGGTTGTCAGATACCGCGACTTGGGAGAAGTTGCCTTCGCGGCGCCTTCGGAATCGAGCTGAACATTGTCGGCTGAATCGGATGTGACTCCGCGCAAACTTGTATCCACTGTCTGAACAGTCCCGTTGGGAAGAACGACTTCTCGAAATGCAATTCGTAGCTGGCCGTTGCGATGCATCCACCGAGCGGGACGCACCTGAAGAACAGAGCCGCGAAGCCGAGTGCCTGCTGGAAGGATTAAGTGTTCCTTATCGATGAGCGGCTGCGATAGCGCGGCTTGCACATCGGCGCCCTTCGGCGTGGTTTTCGAATCAAGTGGAGAGATCAGCGTGGCATGGACAAGGCTTCCCGGAGGAGGCTGAGAGCCAATCGACGAGAGACTTTGTACAGAGATAGATTCTGTCCCAAAATCGAGCGGCTGTGTGAGGTCGGCTGAGTACAAGGTTCCTGCATCAATGTATTGCGGATGGACAGGTAACTGGGCAACTGCATAGCGCAGGATGCGGTGTGTGCGGCCGGGCATTTGAATCTGCTTCATCGCACTGTTCCACTGCGAGCGGACCTCATCCATTTTTTGCGCAGCGGCATCTTTCACAGCATTTTTCTTCTGGTGCTCGTCTGCGCTTGCGAGCCGTAGCACCTGGCCTGATCCGGGAACCACATTGGCATGCAGCGCGATGTGCTGTCCGCTGGAAAGAATCAACTCATCGAAGACAACGCTAAGTTGATGCGTGGGCGTGAAATTTGTATTGAGTGCGTCGAGCACGCGAACTCCGCCGGAAACTGGATGAATCGTAGAGATGTGGCCGAGTGCTTTTGTTCCGACAGGGACTACGAGCCTGTCAAATGCAAAGACCGGCTGCATCACGCGACCTTCAATTGCCTGGCCTACACTGCGAATGCGTACTTCATGGTCCAGCGCGATTTGTATTGGTGTGCCTTCCGACAATGTCAAAGGAATCGTGTGTCCTTCGGAAGCTGACTGCATAGAAGAATTTTCAGCTTGTGCCAACGACCGCGTTTGACAGGCCAGCATAAGAGTGCAAAGAGCAGCAAAGCGAAACAAGAGCATTGCAGCAATAGACTCAGAACCTGAGCATTCGTTTTTGGAAATATGCATGGTCATGCAATAAAGCATCCTGTCATTGCGCTCGCGTAGATATGCAGTCACTGCATACGGCTTTCATGACGCACCCCCCCCCTCGCGGATTGGCCTGCAAAAATCCGCATCGCTCCAAGCTCATGTAGGTTGATTAGACGACCTGAACATTAAGCGAAGCTGAAGGTCTGTGCTGATGCGCAGTCTGGAAGAGAATGCCGTATTCGCAATTCATTTGTCGTCTTCGACAGCAAAACCTTCATAGTGCCTTAAGGCGATGAATTCTTTACGGAGTCTGCGTGAATTGTGAATGAGGGCAAGTGTTTTCAAAGGGATTTTTAAGATGCGCGGATTTGAATGAAGCCAGCAGAATTCAACCGGAAGCAGGGGATACAGAACGACTGCGAGCGCATTGAGAATGCTTGTCAGAATTGTTGTTTTCTATCTTGTTGTCTTCTGCCTCAATAGAAACACTCAGGTCCGAGATGTATGCAGGTCAATTTCTTCAAGGGAGAAAACCACACCCATGCCTCGATCGATTCATGGAGCTCTTCTCTTTATTGCTTCGATGTGTTTTTTTGCAGGCCCAGCCATGATGCAGGCCCAGGAGCAAAAGGCACCCGCGAAAACCTCTTCGAATTATGTTCATGTCCGTACGCCCTTGCGCAGCCGACCATCATCAGGATCAAAGCGCATCACGATGACATCGTCAAGCTCGGTCTGCACGCTGTTCCGCCCGGCATTAAGGACAACGTAATCATCGCCAGTGATGCTCCGGAAAAAGTTGGCAAGAAATCATCGGCTGCGGATCTGGAGAAGTTGACTCAGAGCAAGGCGATCATAGTTCCGCTCGAGAAGTCAAAGACTTTTGATCTGCTGATTCCCATCACTGCAGCCAACGGAGACGACTTGGGGGGCGGATTCGTTGTCATGGAAGTCCCGTACTCCAAGGCTGCAAATGAAGGGGAGGCTTTGAAAATCGGTATGAGAATCCGGGATGAAGTGCAGAGCAAGATTCCCAGTAAAGCGGCTCTCTACCAGTAATAAGCAGTCCACACATCTGTAATAGCTGGCCCACCACATAGTACGTGACTAACCCAACGCATCCTGGAATGCGTGTAAGGAGTTGCTGTGAAAAAGCTATGGACGCTATCGCTATTTGCCTTGCTTTCAGCCGTCACGCTGAAGGCACAAACGGACCGCGGAACAATCACCGGAACGATAAGGGATCAACAGGGAAGAGTGATTGTTGGCGCACGTCTCACAGTCCGTTCCCTTGCAACAGGCGTAGAACACAAAACCGTAACCGAAGGTGCCGGTATTTATGTTGTAACAGCGCTGGCGACAGGGCTCTATCAAGTGACAGTAGAGTCTGATGGTTTCACTCGCCAGCAGTTTAACGACGTCAATCTCGATGTGGGGCAGACTCGCACTCTGGATGCAAAGCTCACCGTGGCCGGAGGCGTCACACAGGTCGAAGTACAACCGGACGCTGGTCTGTCGAAATCATCCGCTGAGATTGGCGGCGTGTTTGACTACAAGCAAGCTGCGGATCTCCCCGTGAATGGACGTAGCTTTATTGGTCTGCTTGACCTCATTCCAGGAGCTATCGACTCCGGCACCGGACAGATGCAGGACCTTCGCTTCGGCGGTTTGTCGGACGAAGATAACACCTGGCATCTTGACGGCGTGGATAACTCCGGTATCAACAACCCCTTCGTGGACGTGAATATGCGGCTGGAGGTTTCAACGGAAGCACTTGCCGAAGTGCGCGCGAATGGCGTTGCCTACAGTGCGGATCAAGGCGGCGCGCCTGGCGGTCAGATTGAAGAAGTGTCGAAAACCGGCGGTGATAAATTCAGTGGCTCCGCGTGGGAGTTCATTCGCAACAGCGTATTCGATGCCTCTCCCTGGGATGCGGCAGGTCAGCTTCCCGGTTTGCACTACAACGACTTCGGCGGCAATCTCGGCGGCCCAATTAGAAAGAAGAAGCTCTTTTTCTTCGTCAACTACGAGGGTTCTCGGGAAACGATCAACCAAGTTCTCTCCGGCATTGTACCAACGCAGGCATTCAAGGACCAGGTGGCGGCCGAGCAGCCAGTTCTGGCTCCTCTCATCAACGCATTTCCTGCAGGGCAGGTTCCCATTGATATAGATTCGATGCAGTGGTTTGGCAGCGGCCCCGAGGCGATCACGGAGAATTCGGGACTGGCGCGTGTGGATTGGAAGATCAACGATAAGATGAGCGCCTTCGCCCGGTTTAACGACGACGCATTCACCGAGTCGCGTCCCGACCAGATCAATCCTCTGACAGGGTTTCACAATGAAAGCCAGCCGAGTGCGGTGGTTGATATTCAAAATAGCTTTACGCCGAGCATTCTGAACGACTTCCGGTACGGCTTCAACCGAACTGTTTCGCTTGAGGGGCAGACCACGCAGCTTCCTTTCCTGCTGAGCATTTCACCTTTCACAACTCTAGACACTTCAAGCGGCACGACGCGTAATGACAACAGCTTCTCCTTCGTTGACAACGCCACCTTCCTGCACGGACGGCACACCATCAAAGCGGGCGTCAGCTTTATTGCGATGCAGGAAAACAAAGCCTCGCCGAACAGCCCTGACTGGGAACTGTCGTTTAACAGCGCCGATGACTTCCTCAACAATCTCATCGCTACGGACTATTTCCGCGGCGCGAATCCGCTGACCGGCGCTCGCATGAAGTGGACCTTTGGCTATGTGCTGGACGAGTTTAAGGCGAGTCCGTCGCTGACCATGAACGTTGGCCTGCGCTATGAATACTTCGGCCAGGACCATGAGGTATTCGGCCGTGGCGTCAACGTTGATCCGCTGCATTGCGCCAATGTTGTCTGCCCGAATTCAGTTCCGTGGTACTATCCGGTCCTTCTGGACTTCTCGCCGCGTGTGAGCGTGACATGGGCTCCTGAGTACCTGCATGGAAAGACTGTGATTCGCGCAGGCTACGGAATCTACTATGGCGACGGCCAGTTTGGCAGTCTGGGCGATCCGATTGGCAATATCAGCACAGCCTACACGCTCTATAACCAGCACTATCCGGTATCCGAGAACGCTGGCACTGGCACCAATACAAGTCCGACAGGGGCTGACATCCATCGTAAGGACACTGGTTCTAACGAATGGACCTTGTCGGTTCAACAGCAGATGGGCTCTCGCACCACTTTTCAACTCGCTTATTTCGGAACCGCGGTGGAACATGTCTTCAACGACACAGTGACCAACCCCTACAACCCCGCCACTCAACAGGCTACATATCCTGGCTACGATGTTGGTTTCGAGTACAAGGAGTTTACGAACCACGCTAGCACAAATGGACTCCAGACAAGCATCCGGCGCAACTTCTCAACCGGTCTGCAACTGTCTGTCAATTACGAGTGGTCTCACTCGATTAACAACGGCGGTATCGGGGGCGGCGAATCGGATACTCCGCAAAATCCGAATTGCATGCCCTGCGAGCGCGCATCGAGCGACCAGGACATGCGCCACTATTTCACAGCGAGCACGGTGTGGGAAGTTCCGGTCGGCAAGGGCCGCGCTTTCCTTAGCACTGCTTCCGCACCTGTCGATGCAGTCCTCGGCGGCTGGCAGCTCAGCGCCATTGGCTACGACCGTAGCGGCCTTCCGCTCAACGTTAACATTAACCGCAATAACACGGACCTTCCGAACCAGATCAATCAGAATCAGCGCCCTGATCGTATTCCGGGTGTGCCGCTCTATCCGAAGCACAAGACAACAGATATCTGGTTGAACCCAGCGGCCTTTGCGGTTCCTTTCTCATGCCCAGCCACTGGTCCTTGCGTTGTTCCACCGGGTGTTTCCCCCTGGGGCAACCTTGGCCGTAACGCAGTCCGCGCACCGGGAGTGTGGCAGATCGATCCATCTCTGCAGAAGCACTTCAAGTTTGCAGATCGAGTTACTCTCACATTCCGTGCCGAAGCCTTTAACGCTCTGAACGTCGCCCAGTACGGACAACCAAATACCAGTTGGGCGCCGCCGCAGTTGGGAGTTTCAGACAATCCTAATTCCTATGGCCTCATCAGCAGTTCCTACAACAACAATCCAACCGGAACTGGAACCCCTCGCGAGCTGCAGTTCGGTACGAAGATCGAGTTCTAGAGGAAAAAGACAAGGGCTATGCCGATGGCGGCGTAGCCCCTTGTTCTTCCTGGCTGAGAGCAAACTCAGTAGTTGATGCGCACGGAGAATTCGAGAACGCGCGGAGTGCCGGTTCCTACGAGTCCCGCAGAATTAACTGTCGAAGTAATCTTCCCGAAGCTGGACGGCACGGTAAGCGTACGGGTCCCATCGGAACTTGTCGTTACACTCAACGAGCTGGAAGGCTGGCTGTATTGAGCCCGGTTGAAGATATTGAATGCCTCGGCGCGGAAGGTTACATTGTTACGCTCCATGATGCGAAAATTCTTCTCAACAGCGGAATCATCCTGCCAGAGCGGAGGCCCAGTAAGAGTGTTGCGGCTTGAGTTGCCCCACGCTCCTACTGCGGGAAGAGCAAATGCAGCGGGGTTAATCCAATGGGAGATGCCTCGGCCAGGCAGGTAGAGCGGAACGCCGGGAACGCGGTCAGGGCGTTGGTCAACGTTATTGCCATCAGGCAACTCCGTGCTGCTGCGGCTCAGCGTTACATTTACTGGCAGCCCGGCTCTCGCACTCAGCAACGTATTTACACCCCATCCGCCAACAAGCAGATCTGCTGCAGTGTTGCTGTTGAGAAATTGTTTACCGCGGCCAAAGGGAAGCTCATAAACAGCACTGAAGGTTCCGCTGTGGCGGGCATCGTAGTCGCTGCTTGCATAATCACAACTGAAGCATGCGATATTCTGCGCAGCATCGGCATCGCCGGCTCCTACTGAGCCATCGTTGATGGCGTGCGAATACATGTAGTTGCCGCCGAAGAAAAGGCCATTATGGAAACGGCGCGTTATGCTCGCGACAGCGGCATCAAAGTTCGACATGCCTTCGTTGTATTTTGTGTCGATCTCGCTGGGATATTGCGGCAGAGGACGAGTCTGGGTTGCCGGATCGATGAGGTTTGTATATCCGCGGCGAAAGAGATGCACACCATGAGCGCCGAGATACGTAAGCGTGAGCACCGTCTGCCCCGGAAGACCCTGCTGAACAGAAGCGGTCCATTGTTCGACGTAGGAATCAGGATGATTCCGCGCCATGGAACGCGGGGTGAGCGCCAGCCCGGTGGAAGGAGTCAGAGAAGGAGGAACAGGATAGGAATACTGAACATAAGTTCCGTTCGATTGCACGCCGCTTGTGAGCAATGTGGATGGCTCGGTATTGACTACCGGGCTATCCTCGTCGCCAAGCTGAACTTCGCCGTGATAGGTTCCAAAGCCTGCGCGGAAGACGGTCTTCCCGCCGAGTGATTCGGGCGAATAAGCAACGGAAGCGCGCGGGTCGAAGCTCAGATAGTTGGGATGGTAGAACTCCGCCCCAATGCCGCAATATCCACCACAGTCGGCAATATCGAACGGATCCTCGCTGTCGTGGACCTCAATGAAAGGCGAGAAGTAGTTGTAGCGCAGCCCGTAGTTGATAGTCAGGTTTCGTGTTGCTTTCCACTCGTCCTGAGCATAACTGGCCACATGAATCTTGTGCATGCCCTTGTCGGGTAGTGCAGCTGTTGTCTGGAATGTATTTAACTGATTTGCGAGCAGAGTAGATGTATTGAGATAGCTGGCCGTGCCGTCTACGGAATTCTGCTCGTTAAACCACGGAAACTTGACTTCCGCTCCAAATTTCAATGTGTGGTATCCCCTCGTCCAGGTGACGGTATCGTTCACCGATTCCGATTGGCCGACCTGCTCCTTCGTGTAGTTTTCCGACAACGATGTAAATCCGGTAATAGAAAAGTTGAATGGGAGTCCCGTCTGCTGTCCTTGGATATAGGTGTTGCGGTTGAATCCAAACTGCGCTTCGTTAATGGTGTGAGGATTAAAGATATGTGTTTCTTCCAGCACAAAGTTCTGCACGCGCGACGTTACAGTAATCCCTTGCGCCAATGCATTGAGCGCGCTTGTCGAGACGCCATCATCAATGTTGTAGCGGATATAGCCAGAGTCATTTTGCGAAATGCGATGATCGACGCGAATAGTGCCTGCGTTTTCGCTATTGGGACTGGGCACAACGCCGGTAAAGGTATCGACATTCGGGTCTGAAGTGGACGCCTGCCCGGCGGGATACGCATTGGTAAGAAAAGCCAATCCCGGCTGCTGCGCTGCAAGCTCTTTGCGAAAGGCCTGGCTCGGAACAAATCCTGTCTGAGGAACTCCGCCAAGCTGCTGCCGGAACCCTTCATAGTTCGCAAAGAAGAAAGTGCGGTCTTTGAAGATGGGGCCGCCGAGGCTGCCGCCAAACTGGTTCAGTTGAAACACCGGCCTCTTCGTCGAGCTCTGGATCGGTCCAAGCGCGTCGAAGTAGTTATTGCGAAGATAATCAAAAACACTGCCATGAAACGCATTGGTGCCGGTCTTGGAGATGAGACTGACCTGGCCGCCGGCAGAACCGCCGGTGTCGGCAGTGTACGCACCCGAGTCTACTTTGAATTCGGCAATTGCTTCGGTGGAAAACTGCAGCCGTAGCGCAGATTTCAGCGAGGCATGAAAAACGCCGCTGGCATCCACGCCATCCAGGCGGAAGTTGTTGTCATCCGTTCCGTTTCCCGCAAAGCGGATAGAAGACTGTGCGCCGGAACCGGAATCGATTGCGCCCGGAGCAAGCAGTTCGAGGTTCGTGATGTTGCGTCCGTTCAGAGGGATTTTTGCAATCTGCACCGATTGCACAGTTCCGCCGAATGTCGCGTCACTCTTGTTCAGTTGCGCTCCACCCTTATCTGCTTCAACGCCGATTGTTTGTGCAACTTCGCCAATCATCAACTGTGCGTTCACTGTGCGTACATCGCCGGAGTGCAGGTCCACATCGGCAACGCGCATCTCTTTGAATCCGCCGCGTGAGAAAACAATCGTGAACCGGCCAATCGGCAGGGACGAAACCACGTACTGGCCGTGCGCATCGGTAGTGACGGATCGGACCTGGTTCGTGCCTGCCTGTGTCACTGTGACCAGCGCTCCAGTCAAGACTGCTCCGGAGGGGTCGGTCACGGTGCCATTAAGTTCGGTGCGGTCGATCTGCGACCACGATTTTGCAGGAAAGAAAAGCGCAGAAATCAATAGCAGATAGACCATCATGCGTTTCATACTGGTTCTCCTGAAATTGTGTGATGGTTTAGAGCACACGTATGCCGGATGACGCGGAACGTCATAGTTATCGCCGAATTTTGAAGCTTGCGTTCTAACTAGAGATTGACAGGAGCAAAAAGTGATTCCAGGTTTGGAATTTTCTGTTCGATCTCCTGGCGTATCGCATCTGCTTTACGTGCGGCATCTTCTTCGCTCACCGCATCCGTGCAGGCGATTTCCATTACCAGGATTCCGATTCGGCGATGTTGTGCGTCGAACATTTGCATCTTCATGTTGTAGAACTGTCCGTCTTCGATTTTTGGGCCGTAGATGATGCCCTCTTTTACCGCGGCAAAGTCACTCTTGGAAGTATGGATTCCAATGCGAGTGGCGTTGCCGTTGGCAACAATGACCATCGTGTTGCCTCCTGGAGGGATGACATGCAGGCCGACCTTGCGCAAGAGCGGATGTGCGGAAAGGGTTTCAAGAATGATTTGCTCAGCACGGGGAGCATCGACTTTCTCTTTAATTTCCACCGATGCCGTCTTGACCTCCGGGGTGTGAGCAGGTTGATATACAAGGATGCTTGCCGGCTGCTTGCCGTGCTGTGGCACAGCCACGAAGAGGCGATTGAGCTGCGGCACAAACTTCGCGGTCTTGCCGTTGATGCCTGTGTGTACGCTGCCAAGATCGACGTAGTGATCCAGGTCTTTCTGTTCATACACATTCACTTCGCCATTTGCGGCAGCATAGATGCGCCTGCTGCCTGGGTCGTAAATGAGATCGTCGATACCGCTTGCAATAGGAAGCGCCTGCAGTTCTTTGCCGCTATTGGAATCGAGAACGACAATCTGTCCGCTCCTGCAACCGACAAAGAGCCGTTGGCGCTGTTCATCCAGTGCAATAGCCACATTCTGCTTGCCAAGCGTAATCGGCCAGTTCGCAATCTGCTGATTGCGAAAACGGTCAATCACAGCCACATGATTTGTTGCTTTATTGTTGAGATAGATACGAGGGCGATAGTTGTCCAGGGCCATCGCCTCCAGCGTGTCGCCGTCAATCTTCATCTCATTCCGCTTGGAATCGCTGCCCGTATCGATCACGCTCAACATTGAATACTTCTGGCCTGCATCTCCGCCGCCATTGTCGACGTAAAGATATTTGCGTGAGATATCGAAGCCGATAGCATCCGCATCCTTCAACAAAGGAATCCGGGCAATCTGCTTATAGGTGCCTCCGTCAAAGACTTTCACGGAGCCATCGGAGCCATCGGTGACATAAAGACGATCTGTATCTGGCCGGTACAGAACAGCGTGAGGGCGGGCGATACCGTCAATCCTGTGGATAACCTGGCCGCCATCGATGTCGAGTACAAGCACTGCTTTGAAATCTTCAGGGGTAACGAAAAGACGATTCCGCCTGAGGTCAACTTCAAGATGATCGAAGTTTCCCGTCACACCAGAAGCCATCTGATATGTTTTCACCAATTCCAGGGGAGCCGTTTGAGAAATCTGGCACGAGGCAGTTGTGGGCAGGCATAGTGTGATGCCAAAGAACAAGTTACGTAGAGTTTCGGCGCTCATTTTCGAGACAAATCGTGTATTGGCTGTTATGTCATTCATAGCGGATTAGGGCGAGAATACGATGCCTGTCTATGCAGAATCATGACAAGGCAATCAACGGCACAAAAAAACGGATTCAGGCAATCTTCAGGTTTCCTTAAAGTAGAAAGGGTTTCGCCGGCACCTAGAAGGGCCGCCGCACTATTGGGCTAAGTTTGGTGGACGGGGATGAGGCCTGTGCTTACACGACCTTCAGCAAATCTTCATCTTCAGTGGCCTATCTTCGTAGATAGAAATTGTGCGTGTATGCGAATACTTGTAGTGGAAGATGACGCAAAGATGTCCCGGCTTTTGCGGGACGCGCTTGAAAAACAGGCGTATCGGCTTGTCTTGGCTTCTACCGGAACAGAGGGCCGCGACATTGCCTTGAGCCATCAGTTTGAGTCCATCATTCTGGACGCCATGCTGCCCGGCATGGATGGATTCACCGTAGCAAAATCTCTGCGGAATGCAAAAGTAGCCACACCGATTCTCATGCTTACTGCTCGCGACGCAACAGGAGACAAAGTAAGAGGGCTGGATTCCGGAGTTGATGATTACCTGACGAAGCCTTTTGCATTCGATGAGCTTTTTGCGCGCCTGCGAGCTCTCAGCAGAAGGGCTGCAGTATCGCGAACGCTGTCCTATCAGCTTGAAGATCTGGAATTGAATCCGCTCACCCACGTTGCCTCCAGGGCCGGGCGAGAAATTGGTCTGACTCGCACGGAGTTTTTACTGCTCGAGTTCCTGATGCGAAATCCCCATATTGTTCTGCGGCGGGACGCGATCATCGATGCGGTATGGGGATATGAGCGTACCGTTGAAAACAACACCCTGGACGCTTTCATGAAGCAGTTGCGATCCAAGATTGACAGCGATTTTGAAACCAAGCTCATTCACACTGTGCGGGGCTTTGGATACAAGCTCACATCGGTTCGCATTCTATGATGCTCTCAATAAGAATACGACTTACGATTTGGTATGCGAGCCTGATCGCAGTCATTCTCGTGCTTCTTGGATATGGTGTTCTGGTCTCCGCAGCGTGGGGACTGCGCAGGGCCGCGGACAAGGAATTGAATGCGGGAATCGATGGAGTGACCGCTTTCCTGCGGCACAAGCTCGACATCCACGAGATGAATGATCTGAACGACGAACTGCGTGAGCACTCCGCTCTTCTTCCTCGTGAAAAGATGTTTCGCGTGAGCACTCCGGATGGAGCGATCGTCTACCAACCAGACTTAATGACCGCCGTTCCTTCCATCGTGCCGCCACCAAATGGATTACGCACGGAAAGCCTTGTCCTCAAAGGACGCTCCTATCGCACAACAAGCAGCTATGCCACGGTCGGCCCATATCGGTTTCTGATCCAGGTAGCAGTCGATCAAACAGAATATCGAGAGTTGTTGACTGGCTTGGCCGGTATTCTGATTTTCAGCGTACCCATTGCAGGGGTGTTGGCTGCGTTTACCGGATACTGGATGAGCGGACGTGCTCTCGCACCCATTGATCAGATCACAAAAACAGCCAACTCGATTGACGCAGGGAGTCTCTCGCGGCGGCTTCCGCTGCTGGGGACGAATGATGAACTGGACCAGCTCTCCGCAACGATCAATCATATGCTCGATCGCATTGCTGTATCCTACGAACGCATTGAGCAATTTACGGCGGATGCTTCGCATGAGCTACGGACGCCTGTTGCGCTGATTCGATCCAATGCGGAGTTGCTGTTGATGGGGCAGGACAACCCTCCTCGGATTCAGCAGGGGATTTCTGACATCCTGGCAGAGAGCACCTATATGACGGATCTGATTCGCGATTTGCTAACCCTTGCGCGCGGCAGCGGCGAATGCGTATCTGCACCGGCAGAACTCATCGAGCTCAACGAACCTGCGCGTGCGATCCTGGAACGGGCGCAATCTCTGGCGCACACGCGCGGCATAACCCTCAAGTTCACGCCCTCTTCCCAGGTTGTTCCTCTATGCACGGATCAGGCCATCATTGAGCGGGTGCTCATGATTCTTATCGACAATGCCATTCGATACACTCCACGCGGCGGAAAAGTCTGGATAGAGACGTGGGTAAGGCAGGAGTTTTGCGGATTCCTCGTGCGCGATAACGGGATTGGAATTGCCCCTGCCGACCAAGGGAAGATCTTTGAGCGCTTTTTCCGCGTGGATACGGCTCGCACGCACAGCGACGGAGGATGCGGGCTTGGCTTATCGATTGCCCGGCGCCTTGTTGAAGACCATCACGGATCGATCCGCGTGGATAGCGAACAGGGGAAAGGCGCCAGCTTCACCATCTCCTTTCAACGAGCGGACCTTCCCGTGCCGTCCCATCAACTGCAGAACATTCATCAATAGCCTGTTGCGTGACCTTCAGTGAAAATTCAGGCATCCTGAATTACATATAGGCAATGAAGCCTCGATTGCTGTTTCAAGTGAGAGTACTTGTAGTTCTTTCTGCTCTCTTGAATTGCTGTTGCCTGCTTGCCCAGGTCAATGTGTCGGGAACAGTGGTTGATCCGGATGGAGCCGCTGTGCCCAGTATTGATATCGCTCTTAGAACCCTCAGCGGGCATGAGATGACCGGCACTAACACCGTGTCGGATGCGGCCGGCCGCTTTCATATTGTGCGAGTGATCCCCGGAGACTATGCACTTCACGTCTCCGCAAAATATGGATTTGACGAGTATCTTGCCCCAGTTCATGTTGCACAGGGCATGCAGGAGCTGCGGATCCAGCTCAGCACTCCTAAAGTGACAGAAACAGTGACAGTGGCGCCGGATACGCCGCAATTAGAGCTTGATGGCAGCACCAACCGGGACCAGGTATCCACAACTGCGAACCTGATGGAAAAGGTTCCGGTTTTTGATCAGGACTACATCGCAGCGTTAACACCGTTCCTCGATCAAACCGGTGTGGCAACTGGCGGCGTGTCGATTGTTGTGGATGGTGTCGAGATGAAGGGGACGGGAGTCTCCGCATCTGCGATCGCGGAAGCTCACATTAACAACGATCCATATAGCGCGGAAACAAATCGCCCAGGGAAGGGCAGAATTGAAATCATCACCAAATCAGGCACGCCGGACGTTCACGGCACGCTGAACCTTACATATCGCGACTCACTCTTCGACGCGAAGAACTATTTCGCAATTACAAAGCCATTTGAGCAGAAGCGTATCTATGAGGGCTCAATCACCGGACCAGTCCGGATTGATACTAAAACGACGTTTCTTCTTTCCGGTAGCAGGCAAGAGGATAATCTCCAGGCTATCGTTCATGCGAACACCGAATCAGGCATCCTCTCAGAGAATGTCCCAGCCCCGATCCATAACACCCAGTTTGCTGCGCGAATCGCGCATGATTTTTCTCCAACTCAAAGCGCATCTCTTCAGTACAACGTGACAGATACGATTTCGAGAAACTCCGGTGTAGGCGGCCTGGTGCTACCGGAAGCCGGTGTCAACTCCCAGGCGCGCGAAGATGATGGGATTTTCAACTACCGATGGATTATTTCCCCAATGCTTATCAACCAATTGCAGCTCTTCTTTGAAAAAGATCACAACCCGGCGCGTAGCGCGCGGAATGCGCAAAAGATTGTCATTGACGGCACGTTTACCGGCGGAGGAGCACAGGGAGATGTGCTTAATACCGAGAACAACGGCAAGATTAACGACATTGTGAGCTGGAATACTAAGCATCATTTCGTGAAATTCGGCATTAATATACCCAACCTCAGCCGTCGTGCATGGGAAGATCATTCCAATCGCCTCGGCACCTATAATTTCGCGAGCCTGGCGGACTATGAGTCTAACGCGCCCTATTCTTTTACTCAGCAGGAAGGGGTGGGACGTGCAGTTTTCTGGATGAATGAAATCGGCGCATTCGTTCAAGACCAGGTTCAGCTGCGCCCCAATCTTCAGGTGTCGGCTGGATTGCGTTACGATTGGCAAACCTACTTCCGCTCTGTACTGGACTTTGCTCCACGGTTCTCTATCGCCTACGCCGCGCCAAACCACAAAACGATTTTCCGCGGCGGCGCGGGACTTTTCTATGACCGTTCGGGCTCGCTCCCGATGGCCGATCTCAAGCGGTACAACGGAGTAATTCTTCGTTCCTTTACACTTTTAAACCCCTCGTATCCAGAGCCATATCCTTCTGGCACAGATCTCTCCACTCTGCCAACCAATTTAGTCATAGAGGCAAAGAGTACCCGGCTCCCCTACACAACAAACTTCAGCGTAGGAATCGAGAGGGAAGTCACCCACGGAATCACACTTGCGGCGACATATCGGGGCACGATCGGAGTTCACCTGTTCCGCTCGCGGGATGTAAATGCGCCGCTTCCGCCGTCCTTCAACACTAACCGCCCAGATTCTGACTTCGGAACGATACGGCAAATCGAGTCAGAAGGCCGGCAACTGGGTAATGCATTGGATATCACGCTGCAGGGAAAAGCCAAGAAATGGTTCTCCGGCATGGCGCAATATACATTCAGCCATACCAATAACAACACGGGAGGCGTTACATGGTTTCCCGCAAATCAGTATTCCCTCCAGGGAGAGTGGGGCCGCGCGGATTTCGACCAACGTCATCGCTTCAATCTCCTGGCCACTTTTAATGAAGACCATTGGCTGAATCTTGGAGCCGCGGTGAAGCTTTACTCAGGCCTTCCGTATACGGAGACTTCAGGCAACGACACCTTTAATACAGGGTTCCTCAACGCACGACCAACTGGCGTAAGCAGAAATACCCTCGAAGGCGGAGGGAACTCAGAACTCGATCTTCGCTGGAGTCACGATTTGTTTGCGTTTCACAGAGAGACGAAGAAATTTGCTGCATTTACGTTCGCCGTCGATGCCTTCAATGTCACCAACAGCACGAACTTTACATCCTATGTGGGTAACGTCCAGTCTGGATTTTTTGGACAGCCCACTGCCGCGGCTTCTGCAAGAAAGCTTCAATTTACAGGCCGATTCAAATTCTGATTGCCGCGCCGGCTGCCAGTCCGGTGAGGCGCGGCTACTCTGGACATCGATGGGCACGGCAAGAGCCAGGGATGATTTGTAACTTATGTGCGGCTGGAGAATCAACCGAACACTAAAGCGCGGGCAGAAGCCGCAGACATTCGAGGAACTCGTAGACGCCCATCCATTCTTTGCTGAGCTGATACGCTCATGCTCCAAATGGATTGGAAGAATTGGTGTTTCAAACCGTTCAGTTCATCGAAGATCGTTTATGAAAATACGCTGAATAAATCCAAAACCTGCCCAATGCGCCGCTTCTTCTAAGGCGGAATTAAGGTTCATTCGTTTGAATAGCTCTACTACCGTTTCCCGGATTGCTTACCTCAGTGCAGCCTGTATTCCGGTGGGCGTGAGCGTATTCGGAATTGGCTATTCGCGGAGCTATTGAGGCAAATGAGAAGTTACACGAGCTCTTGTATGTGCGCTCACTCGCTCGCTGCAAAGCCAATTCACCATCCAGTCATCTGCTACGCAAAGTTCTAAAGGAGCCTCATCATGTTGAAGTTGTCCGCAAAGTTCATTCTCATTAGCTCTCTGTTGCTGGCACCAATGGCCACCCAATCCCTGCACTCCCAGACCGCGAAGACCGCTTCCGCCCAGATCCAGGTCAACGCGCCTCTCGCCCAGTCGATCGTCGATAAGACGATGACGAGCCACAATGACATCAGCAAGCTGGGCATTCATGCAGTTCCTCCGGGCGTCACGGACAATGTCATCATTGCCTGCAACATCCGCTCCAAGAATGGCAAGAAGTCCTCTCTCGCCGATCTCGAAAAGCTTGCTACAGCCAAGCCGCTAGCTGCTCGGATCGATAAAGAGCATATCTTCGATCTTCTGATCCCGATGACCGATGCCCACGGTGGCGACCTGAACGGCGGATTCGTGGTGATGGAAGTTCCGTTCGCGAAGGCGACCAATGAAGAGGAAGCCCTCAAGATCGGTATTTCCGTTCGCAATGAAATCCAGAAGCAGATCCCCAGCAGGGACGCTCTGTATCGCTAAGCCAGCGTCGGCCGGAAGTGCCGCTCAGCGCGCACTCGTGGCCGGATTCATAACCAATCTGCAGTCAAAATGCAAAACCAGGTACGAAAGAGGGAGAGACACTATGAAGCGCATCACGTCCTTTTCGATTGCGATGACTCTGTTGTGCGGCAGCATCTCTGCATGGGCAGCAGACTACAAGGTTCAGACTCGTTACTCGGTCGCAGGCCAGGATGGCTGGGATTACATCAGCGTGGACAGCGAAGCGCGCAGGATCTATGTGTCGCACGGCGTGCGGGTGAACGTTCTCAATGCCGATACCGGAGCGCAGGTTGGCACAATCGAGGACACACCCGGCGTGCACGGCATTGCCATCGCCGGCAAGCTGAAGCATGGTTTCACCAGCAACGGCAAGGAAGACAAGGTCACGATGTTTGATACCGGCATCTTGTCCGTCATCAAGAAGATCGATGTGGGCAAAGGGCCTGACGGCATCTACTTTAACGGCGAAACGCAGCGGATCTTCACCAACAACCATAAGTCGCATGACATTACCGCGATTGATGCTACGACCGGAAACGTCGTGGGCACGGTGAATGTCGGCGGTGACGGGGAAGGCGCAGCGTCCGGCAAGAATGGCCTGGTTTATGTGGCGCTCGAAGACAAGAACGAGATCGCGGTTTTTGACGCCAAGACGCTCGAAGTCAAACAGCATTTCCCGCTGGAGAGCATCAAGGCTCCGACAGGCCTTGCTCTGGACGCCAAGAACAACCGCATCTTCGTCGGCGGCCACAACAAGACGATGGCTGTACTGGACGCCACAACCGGCAAGCAGATCACGACGCTTCCCACCGGCGGCGGAACAGATGCCGCAGGCTTCGACGCGAAGGACGGACTGATCTTCTTCTCCAACGGCGAAGGCATCCTGACCGTGATTCAGCAGAAGGGACCGGACGAGTACGTTGGGCTTGATCCCGTGACCACGCAGGCCGGTGCGAAGACGATGGCCTTCGACAAGAAGACCGGAAAAATATTCCTGCCAACCGCCACCGTGAACGTAACTCCCGCTGCCGATCCGTCGCAGAAACCGAAGAAGACCATCGTCGATGGTACCTTCTGCGTGCTCGTCGTCGGCAAATAACTGGAACGGCCGGTACATCCGCCGAGATTGAAAACCATAAGAACATAGGAGAAAACCAGCATGGCATGGCGTCAAAGAATCACGCCAATGAAGGCCGCATTTGTGTCAGTTGTCATTTTCGGCGGGTTATACCAGGGAGTAAGCGCGCAGGAGTTGTCGCAGAAGATGGGGCCGGTCGGTCAACAGGAGGCCAAGCCTTCCAAAGCCGTCCCGCCCGTCAACACGGTTGTTGATCCGGGAGTCATTCCAAGCCGTCAGTTCATTACTCCCGCCGGCTTGCAGAGCGTCTTCGAAAGCCGCGTCAATGGAGTAGCTTTCAACCAGGATGGCAGCTCTATCTACGCTGCCACGCTCGGACAGACCGGCTCGCATATTTTCGAGATCGATCTGAAGAGCAACCGCATGACCGGCGTTATCGACTCGGCGCTCAGCACGGGCATGCAAGGGCTTGTCTACGATCCCGTGACGCATGCAGCCCTGATGAGCGGCATGCCGGGCGGGGCGAAATCGAAGAGCGCCGATGTGCAGCTCGCGACGCTCGGCGATCACAAGAGCACCATTCTTGCGGAACATCTTGGCGAGCATCAGGCTGGCAGCGTCGGCCTTGGCTTGGAGAAGAATGCGCACGGCCAGCGTCTCGCGATAGTTGCCCTTACATTCAATGATGAGGCCGCGATTGTCGATGTGGATACGAAGCAGATCGTCGCAAAGGTCAAGACCGGCATTGCCCCGTTCGGCGTTGCCGTCAGCCATGACAGTTCCTTAGCGTATGTCAGCAACTGGGGCGGACGCTTCCCCAAGGCGGGTGAAAGAACAGCCGCCACGGGTCCGGACGAGGGTGCGGACCAGATGCTGGTGGATGCGAATGGCCTGCCTGCAAGCGGCACGGTCACGCGCATTGATCTCGTAACGGGGCAGGTGACAGCGAACATATCCGTCGGCGGTCATCCTTCCGGCATGGCCTGGGACGAAGAACATAAGCGGTTGTATGTCGCGAACAGCAATTCCGATACCGTATCTGTCGTGGATACGGCAACCAGCCGCGTGATCGAGACCATCGCCATCCAGCCGTTCAACAAAAAAGTGGCAGGCGTTGCTCCGGAGTCGGTTGCACTCGCTCCCGATCATTCCACGCTGTATATTGCGTGCGCCGGAATCAACGCAGTCGGCGTGATGAACCTCAAGGGCGCGCATCCGCGCATCGAAGGGTTTATTCCCACGGGCTGGTATCCCGATGATGTCGTCGTCAGCCCCAATGGCAGGTACATCGCGGTTTCCACCATGCTAGGCGTGGGCACGGGCTGGAACAGCCCCAACCTGCTGGCCCGCGAAAAGCGCGATGGCATGAAGCCGGAGTTGAATGACCATCGCCGCTACGTGCACGCGGACCGCGGAACGGTTCACATCATCCCCGTACCGGACGAGGACGAACTCGAGCGTTACAGCGTTGCGGTCGCGGAAGACAATCATCTCGGAATTCCCGGCCAAGTCATGCCGAATCTTCCGGCCCGTGCGAATGCAGTTCCCAAACCGGTTCCTGCGCGCCTGGGTGAGCCTTCCACAATTGAGCACGTCATCTACATCATCAAAGAGAACCGCAGCTACGACCAGTTCTTCGGTTCTCTCGGCATCGGCAATGGCGATCCCAGCCTGAATCAATATGAGGACGATGTCATTCCGAATCATCGCAAGCTTGCCCGCGAGTTTGTACTGCTCGATAACTTCTTCGCGAATGGCGGCAACAGCGCCGACGGGCATCAGTGGCTCACCCAGGCTTCGGAGACGGATTACGCGTACTGGCCCGGCTACAACGGCCGCAGCTATCCGAAAAATGGAGATGATCCGCTGGCTTTTGCCGGCTCGGGCTTCCTGTGGGATCACCTGATCGCCAACCACAAAACATTTGCTGACTTTGGAGAGTACGTTGGCGAAATGGGCGGAAAGAATGGTGACATGCGCGTCAAGCTACTGGACCAGTACAAGCAGGGAAGCGATTTTGTGGACACTTTCCACACGAAGGCTCCCATTGCGAAGCTGGACCAGTACCTCATTCCTGAGTTTCCGTCCTATGGCCTGAAGGTGCCGGACGTTGTGCGCGCCCGCATCTTCCTGCGACACCTGAAGCAGTGGGAGGGCGAAGGAAAGATGCCGAACCTTGTGATGTTGCAAATACCGTCGGATCACACGGAGGGCACAACGCCAGGCTTCTCCACGCCCAAGGCCTGCCTCGCGGATAACGATCTCGCCGTCGGGCAAATCGTCGAGGGCGTGTCGCATTCGAAGTTCTGGAAGTCCACGCTCATTCTGATTGTGGAAGATGATGCGCAGGATGGACTCGACCATGTGGACGGGCATCGCACCGTAGCCTTGGCAGTTAGCCCATATACCAAGCGCGGCTCTGTCGATTCGACCTTTTACTCGCAGGTGAGCATGGTCAAGACCATCGAGATGATCTTTGGTGTACAACCGATGTCGGTGTTTGACCTGATCGCCAACGATATGCGCGCCAGCTTCCAAAGCACGCCGGACCTCGCGCCCTACCAGGCCGTCGAGCCTAAGCAGTCCATCTACGAGCTCAATCCACAACTCAACGCATTGAGCGGACAGCAGAAGCAGGACGCCATCGCCTCCGGCAAGATGAACTGGATAGAGCCGGACGATGTGCCAACCGCGAAGCTCAATGCAATCCTGTGGCGGAATAGTAATGGCACCGAATACCCCGTGTGGAAGAAGCAATCCGCAGCGTTCCAGCCGGTAACGGGCAAATAGCAGGAAAATTCCGCCGCATCGAAATAGAGGAGATTATGAAAACACAACATGCGGCTGTCATTGTCGGGAGACTATGGCAGCCGTTCTTATCAAGAAAGAGCCACGCAGCAAAGTGCTGCGTGGCTCTTGGAAAGTACTTCCTTGCCGCGGTCCGTGTGTCGAGAGATTATTGGTAAAGAGCCTTTTTGCTAGGAATCTGCTTCTGAAGATCGTCACGGATCGCGACGCCGATTTGAATCGCTTCTTCTTCGTTGTTGGCTTTGGTGAAGGGAACTTCCATCACCACGAACCCGCCGTCCAGATCGCGGCCCTTGGCGTCCGTCAGGGGAATAAGCAAGTCGAAGGTCTTGTCCTTATCGAGGCGCTTGGCCACGGGTTTGCCGGTAGCAAGGTTCTTCATGTCGCCATCGGAAGACTTCTTGCCGATCTTTGAAGGAGTGATATTCGCAATGATGACATTGTCCTTTTCGCCGGGAGGAACGGCATGAATCCCCAACTTCACAATCTGGTCATCATGTGCGGCCTTCACCTTCATCACAAGGTTCTCGGCAAACGGAGCGTTAACGTGCATATAGGTGGAAGGGTCCTGTGCGGGAGCCTTGGCCGGCTTGTCCTGCGCATAGCTCACGAGCGAAGCCATACACAGCGAGCAAAAGAAGATGCTTCTTGCGGTGGAAAGGGACATTGGGATGCACTCCTGGTACGGGTTGAGATGGCCAAATTCCTCAGACCATTTGTCATGCCGGCGCGGAACGCCTGTACAAACTCGCCTGGGATCCGGTAGGAAGAATTAGACAGGAGCTGTCTTAGGGATTGCTTAGGAAATAAGGGGAATCATCTCTATTTCATATTGCAGGAGTTTACTTTTAACAGTCGTAGTTTTCTAATGGGGATGCATGAACATCCTGATCGTGGAAGACAATAAGAGGATTGGCAACATCCTTCGCCAGGGGCTAATGGAAGAGGGGCACCAGATTGTGCTTTCCGAGCGCGGAGACGAGGGGAAGGATCTCCTGTTGAGTATGTCCTTTGATCTCGCGGTCCTGGATGTGATGTTGCCGGGGCTGGATGGATTCAGCGTCCTCCAGCATGCGCGCGCACAGAAATGCGATATTCCCGTTCTGATGCTTACGGCAAAAGACACCATGCCCGATATTGTTCACGGTCTGAATCTTGGAGCCGACGATTACCTTACCAAGCCGTTTCAGATCCAGGTCTTCATTGCGCGCGTGCGGGCCATCGGGCGGCGAAGGCCGGTGCTCGCGCCGATGCGCTTGACGGCCGGCGAGCTGGCTCTGGATACAACGAATCGTTCGGTAACGCGCGGCGATCATCCCATCAGCCTCACCAAGAAGGAATACACGTTGCTTGAGCTGCTGATGCGGCGCAAGAATCAGTTGGTTACGCGCAATCAGGTGCGTGAAGTCGGATGGTCGTATGATTCGGATGTAAGCGACAGCAGCATCGATTTCTATATCCATAGCCTGCGCTCCAAGGTTGATAGAAAGGGCGAAGAAAGCCTGATTAGAACCGTGCGTTCTCTGGGTTACACGCTGGTTGCGGACAAATGAAGATGAATCACCGGTCTCTGCGCATACGTCTCTGTATCCTGTACATCGTGTTCTGTTCGGCCACGATGCTTATTCTCACGGCGTTCTCGTATTGGGCTCTCGACCATGCGCTGGCAAGCTCGCGTAAGCACACGATGGAATTGCGAGAGGAGCGCCTCATCCGCTTTGTAAACGAGTGGCCGCAAAGCGAATCTGCTGCGACTCTGGCAGAAAGGCTGCGTCAGCTCAACATAGCAAGCGCTTCAACCGATTGGATTCAAGTGCGTGAGATGGATGGGAGAACGGTGTATTCTTCTCCGGGCCTCACATATCCCATAGATCAATGGCCGGAGAAAGACTGTTCGCAGAGATGCTACGGCATTATCGAGTTCGAAGGGCATCCTATCCGGATATTGGAGCACGTCGCTACGCTGCAAGACCGTCCATACCGTATTCTCCTGTTTGGAAAAATCGACGAGCATTTTGACCTGCTGGTGATCGTTCGCAATTCGTATCTTTTTTTATGCCCTTTGATGCTGTTAATTTCCGTTGGTGGTGGGTTTGTGTTGAGTGGGCGCGCGCTGGAGCCTGTCAATCGCATTACAGTGGAAGCAAGAAGCATAGGTATCCAGGATTTGAAGCGGCGGCTTCCCGTTCCAGAGACCGGGGATGAACTGCAGGAGCTTGCGGAGACTTGGAACCAGTTGCTGGAGCGCCTCGAGAGTGCTGTTGATCGCCTGACTCAATTTACAAGCGATATCTCACATGACCTGAGCACAACCATCACCATCATGATGACGACATCCGGACTTGCTCTCAGCCGGAACAGGACACCGGAAGAATATCGCTCCGCGTTGCGCTCCATTAACGTGGAGTGTGAAGCAACGGCGCAGTTACTCGATACGCTGCTTATTATTGCAAGGGCAGACCTGGTCGATCAGAAAATCGAGTGGCGAGCCGTCAATCTGACCGAAATGGTCGAAGAGATTTCCTTGCAGTTTGAAGCTCGCGCTATGCTCAAGGAGCAAACCATCGACCTGCAGGTGGAAAACAACGTCTTTGTTGATGGGGATTTATCGTTACTGCGCCGGGTGGTGTCGATCCTGCTGGATAATGCGATTAAATACACTCCCGAAAAAGGTTTCATCCGCGCATCGCTGACGAAAGAAGAGAGCAAAGTGAAGATTCAGGTGAGCGATACGGGCATCGGCATTCCCGCCCACGCCCTGCCAAAAATCTTTGACAGGTTTTATCGCGTCGATGAGTCTCGTGCTGACAGTGGAGAGAGCAGTGGACTCGGCCTTGCCATCGCCAAGTGGGTTGTGGAAGCGCATCACGCGACTATTGATGTCGCATCCACACCGGGCATGGGAAGCACCTTTACGGTTTCAATTCCGGCGAGCGGACAGCGGCAGCTTCCGGAACTGGCTCACGAATCGGTCGCCTGATCGCATTCCTGCGGAATTATTGCCGAGGCCCCCGGCATTCTTCAGGGAGTCTTAAGGTTGGCTATTTATAGTCAGAATGCTGTTTAGTACTCCAGATTCCAATCTGCAACTCGATCCTGCAAAAGGAGCAGTGAAATGCGTTTTGTTCGTAGTACCTTGTTGGCTTCTTTCGTGGCATCTTGCTCTTTCTTTCTGTCCGCTCATGCGCAATCCCCGTGGGGAGTTTCGAAGACATTTTCCATCGGTGGTGAAGGCGGATGGGACTACGTGACCGTGGATGCTCCGAGCCATCGCTTGTTCGTTACCCGGACCACTCACACCATGATCATTGATGCGAACACCGGCAAGACGCTCGGCGACATCCCCGGACAGAAGCGGGCACACGGCGTTGCCATCGTGCCGGCGCTCAACCGCGGATTTATCTCGGACGGTGACGGCAACGGCGCAATCGTCGTCTTCAACCTCAAGACCTACGCTGTGCTCGGCACGCTCACGGCAGTGCCCGATACAGACGGAATCATCTATGACGCGGGCAGCAACCTGATTCTTGCTTCCGCCGGCGACAGCAGTGCTCTGCTGGCCTTCAGGCCAGATATTGATCCGGTGCATGGCAAAGTAGGTGCGCCCATCGACCTTGGCGGCAAGCCGGAGTTTCTCGCGGCAGACGGCCATGGAAAGGCGTTCATCAATCTGGAAGACAAAGATCTCGTCGCGGTTGTTGACCTGAATGCGCGCAAGGTTCTTCAGAAGTGGCCTGTCGCTCCGGGAGGTCATCCCGTGGGCTTGTCGATTGATGCCAAATCACACCATCTCTTCATCGGAGCCCGCAATCCGCAGAAACTGGTGGTCATCAATATCGAAACCGGCAAAGTGGAAACCGCACTTCCCATTGGAGCCGGTGTGGATGCAACAGCTTTCTCCGGCGGCGAGGCATTTGCAAGCTGTGGCGACGGCGCGCTTGTCGTGGCCGAAGAGAAGGCCGGCAAGTTTGCGCTCGGGCAGACGGTCAAAACCCCGGCAGGCGCAAGAACGCTTGGCCTGGACGCGTTGAACCATCGCATCTATCTCCCGACTGCGGAGCTTGAGCCTGTCACCTCGGGACGTCCGAAGCCAAAGCCTGGCACGTTCAAAATCGTTGTCGTAGAACGTCACTAGACAGACACGGGGGATGCTGCCTGCGCTGCATTCCCCATCCTCTTGCGCCAGGATGCTCTCTGCTTGCTAGCCTATCGGGGAGGGTCGATACGTGCGCATCTTACTTAGTAGTGGAAGATGACTTGCGGTTGGCGCAGAACATTGCTGCAGCGCTTCGGGAAGGGCGCGGCTACGCGGTAGATATTTGTCATGACGGCGAGGATGCGCTGCTGCTCTGCGGAACCGCCAGCTACGACCTGGTCATTCTTGACCTTTGGAACACGTGCCGGCCGCTCTGATTTCTCTCCAGGGAGAGGGCTTCCGCAACACAACCGTGGATCATCATTTCTACCGCGTGATGCAGGAACACGCCATGCGATCATTGATCGTGAGGAGACGGGTGGGGTGGGCCGTAAGCGCCCTGTCATCGTTGTTTACGCCGGGCCACTGTGTTAGTCGGCCCGGCGTATCGTAGATCGCGCCTATTTCTTCAGCGAAGCAAGCACTTCCGAGAGCTGCTCATATTGATCCGTCGAGATGAAGTCCGCCTTCGCGCGTGCCGCGGCCTTCCAGCGCGTCTCAGCCGCTTCCCGCGAGCCAAAGTTGTATTCCTTATCCCAGCCCTCATTATCCGCATCGGAGAAGCCGTCGATGCAGTAAACGCCGACAAGATAACCAAGTTTGTGACCGTATGAGAGAAACTCTTTCAGGCGAGCATCGTCCTCGGCTGTCCAGTCTCCTGCATTGGCCTCGCCACCTTTTTCAATGAAGGCCCAGTCAAAGCCGATCCAGCGATGGTAGTTGTCTGCGCGTCCCTGGATCAGCTCCGCCGGCGTCGCGTTGAACTGCAGGTTAACCGCTTCCTGCGGCGGCAGTTTGCGCCCCGGATTCGGATCCAGCTTGGGCACGCTTCCAAAGACGCGGATCTTTCCGCCTACCTGTACCGTGTCATAAAAAGCCTGCTGCTTGTTCAGGTCGTTCTGCTTGTCTTCCACCAGGACCATCATCGGCTTTACATTCAGCGGAGAGACCTTCAGGATATCGTCCGTCTTCACCGCGGTCGTGAGCCAGTCTTGGTACTTGTCGAGAACCGCGTTGATGGCGGCAAGATGCTCCGGCGGGTCGTTCTTGATATCGAGATAAAGAGTGACAACTGGCCAGTTGCCCTTATTGCCTTCCTTCAAAGCTCTCTCAATCACTGGACGAATCTTCGGAAAGAAGTAGCTCTCAAGCGTCGGATCGTCACCGCCCACATTCTTCGCTCCGTGAATCATGAGCGACTTTCCATCGGTCCATGACAGATCCTCTTCGACGGCGAAAGGCTGCCCGGACGAGATCGCGCGGTCCAGACGGTCAGCATACTTGCCGTGGTCAGGATACGCATTGTGCGCCAGCATAATCGTGCGTGCGCCCGGCGCTACTGTTCCGTGCTGGGCATAGGCAACAGCGGCCAGCGCAAAGACTGCCATCAATAGCAACTTCATCATTGAAGACTCCCCCGAAAATATGTCGTAATTCATCCATCGTGGCGCAGAACTCTTCCCCGCCGGCACACACCGGCACGACCAACTGGCCAGCCTGCGCTTCACTGGAGAGACAAGCAGGTGGAGCTTCCGCATTTGGCTTATGCGTTGGATTGGAGCATTCCGCTCTTAAGAAAACCTTAGAGATTTCCGGATGTCACAGAATTTTCACGCAGAGTGGCTATGATTAGCGCAAACACTAGAGAACGGAACATGTCTTATGAGAGTCCTGGTTGCCGAGGATAAACCCGCGATGGCTGATTTGCTGACACGCGCGCTACGCCGTGATGGACACTCGGTCGTGGTTGCCTATGACGGTCAGGAGGCACTCGAGCTGGGGCGCTTTGGCGATTGCGACATCATTCTGCTCGACCTGATGCTGCCCCGCGTCGATGGCTTTACCATCATCCAGACTCTGCGCGCAGAGCGACGTTCCACGCCCACTCTGATTGTCAGCGCTCGAGATGACATGAAAGACATTGTGCGATGCCTCGACCTGGGCGCTGACGATTATCTGACCAAGCCATTCGCGCTCGATATTCTCCTTGCTAGGGTTCGCGCACTTTGCCGCCGCCTGCCGCAGAGCGTCATGACTAACCTTGTGTATGAAGATGTGGAGCTTGACGTAAACACGCATGAGCTGCGCCGTAACGGCAATATCAGCTCGCTCACTCGCACTGAGTTTGCACTCATGGAACTCCTGATGCGGCGCGCGGGCTCCGTCGTGCCGCGCGATGCGCTGATTGAAACCGGATGGGGCTGCGGCGTAGAGGTCAGCGAGAGCACCCTTTATGTCTTCATCAGTATGCTGCGCACAAAAATTGGCGACCCGCAGTATCTCCATACGGTTCGCAGCATAGGATATTCCCTTCGTAAGTGAAATTCGGTTTTTCCATCTCGCTGAGGCTGACCCTCTGGTTTTCCGTGATCTTTCTGTGCGGATTCATCGTCTTCGGCGCGCTTCTGTTGTATTCCATGAACGCGTCGGTAAATAGTGCAAGAGACCAGAAGCTTAAACAGCGCGCAGAACATCTGCTGGGAGTGATTCGTAGCACGCATCAAGGCGCAGTCGATCTCTCTAAGAAGGAAGAAGACACTCTCGTGCCGTCCTTGGATGGGCGTATGTTGCAGGTGTACTCGCTCGACGGAAAAATCCTCAAGCGGGACAAAATCGCGGAGGCGCGCTTTCCGTGGCCCACCGTTCCCGAAGGACTGCCCGAACTCCGCGAGAGCTCAACATACAACGGGCAGACCTATCGTGTCTATGCTCTTACCGCATCGCTGAATGGAGTGCCGCTTCGTGTTTTTGTCGCCAGGGTGCTAATGGATAACCCAAGTCTTTTGGATCAGCCAGCCTTAATTCTGATTCGCTTCATACCGGGGATGCTCTTGGTGTCGGCACTGGCGGGCTATTTCATCAGCCGCCGCGCGCTCATGCCGGTCGTGCGTCTTATGGAGTCCGCTCGTTCCATTACCGTAGGAAATCTGTCCGCACGTATTCCGGTTTCGCCGGTCGGCGATGAGTTGGCGCGCCTCGCAGAAACCTGCAACGAGATGCTGAGCCGTCTTGAGGAGGCCTTCAGGCGCCTAACGCAATTCACCGCGGACGCATCGCACGAATTGCGCAGTCCCATCGCATTCATTCGCATTGCCTCGGAAGATGCGCTGCACATTCCCAATCTTCCCGCAGAAGCTGTTGAAACGTTCAAGAGCATCATCAGTGAGACCGTGCATTCTTCGCAGTTGCTGGAAGACATGCTTCTGCTGGCCCGCTTCGATGCGGGCCGCGCGCCGCTCGGCTTCGATGACATCTTCCCCATCGAGCTTGTTGAGTCCGTCATTGACAGAATGAAAGTTCTAGCCGCGCAGAAGCATCAGCATCTCGTAGCGCAGCTCACTGACGAAGACATGCAATCGACAGGCGATGCGCAGATGTTCCGCCGCCTTGTCTGGATTCTTGTGGAGAACGCAATTAAGTACACACCATATGAGAGCGTCATCACGGTCAAGCTCGCCCGCGACGGCCAGCAGGCGCGGCTGACAGTCTCGGACAACGGTCCAGGAATAGCGAAAGCGCATCTGCCTCATCTCTTTGATCGTTTTTTTCGCGTTGATCCTTCGCGCGGAGAACAGAACGGGACTGGGCTTGGACTGGCAATTGCGAAACGGATAGCTGAGACTCATCACGCGGAAATTACCGTTCAAAGCAGGGAAGGAAGCGGGACAACGTTCGATGTGAAATTCCCACTTATAAATCCAGCGAAATCAATCACAACTTCCTTCCGAAAGCCAGTTACAACTTAGCAGTAAGACACACATCCTGTTCATATTCGCGTGCATATTCGTGCATCCTGCTTGCGCCTCTGTGAAAACCAGTTAAATCCGAATTCTCTCTAAGGATTCCTTTAGAGTGGTTTGCTCTACTGAGCCTGTTCCGCTTACATGTCTCGCGCCGCGCTGCCTTTCGCTAGTGCTCGATGAGCGCATATGCAGCGGAATAGGAAAGTCTCACTTGCATTTTTTCGCCTTCGCCCCGTTGTTTCATGGAGCCGTGAGCACGAGCAGGCAGGGGCTGCATTTGTCTTGGGCGGCATCGAACCAATCCGTAAGAGGGAGTTGGAAACCATCGTGACAAAAATCATTCGCTCCAAAAAACTGGCATTAAGTGCGTTGCTTGTCTTAGTCGTGGCCGTTGCTTCTCATGCGCAGTCGAAGCCTTGGAAATTTGGCGTCATGGCTGATACTCAGTGGAGCAAGGATGACGGCAGGAATCCCGGTGCATGCGCCGTTGATATGGTGAAGGCCGTCAACCAGGAGTTCATCAAGCACAAGGTAGATTTCGTCATTGAAGTCGGAGACCTTGTCGATAAGACGGGCAACACAGTCGACTCTGTTGCCGCTTCGGAAGGCGTTCGCGCAGCCTTTGCGCAGGAGCTCTATAACGCCGGAATCGGTTTCTTTCCTGTCCGCGGCAACCATGATTCGCATCCCCTGGCTGCTGCGGAATTCAGGCGCATTTATCCGCAGTCGCAAGATGGCAGAATGAATGCAACGCCCACGAATGTTTTTACCATCCCCAACCCTGATGCGGCAGTGCAGCCTTTCCCCACGCCTTCTGGCTCACCGTTCACATTGGGAACAAATTTCAGCTCACCCGACCCCGGCTCGACCGGCGGTCTTGACTGGCGAGGCCTGAGCTATTCGTTTGACTACAAGGGATCGAAGTTTGTGCTGATCGATCAGTTCGCTCCCGCCGACCGTGACCCCGCAAAAGAACAGCAGCTGACCATTGCACCGCAGGAGTCATGGATCGAGTCCACGCTTGCTACGAAGCTTGCTGGCGGCCACGCATTCGTCTTCGCGCACAAGGGCCTGATCAGCGAGCAGCACATCGATACGCTCTTTGGCAAAGACCCCTCGCAGGACGCCACTGCACAGGATGCTTTTATCACCGCGATGTATAAGAACGGCGTCCGTTATTACATCCAGGGCCATGATCATCTGCACAACCGCGCGCTCGTCTCGGTAACGAGCGGCTCCCCGTTGGATGGAGTTTCACCCAAGGTCGAGAACATCGTCAGCCAGTCAGTCAGCCACAAGTTCTACACGCCGAACATTCCTTCGAACGATGACAAGTATGACGTCCCTGCCTTCGGCCACAAACGCGAAGCGGAGATCTCGCAGGATCTGCACCAGGTCGGCTTCTACATCTACACGGTGGATGGGCCGCGCGTAACCGTGAAGTACTACGCCGCGCCGGTGCCGAATGCCGCTCCGATTTCAAACTGCAAGCTGGCGTCGCCGGAGATGTGCGAATACACCGCGCCCACTACGCCACCGCTCAAATTCGCCAAGCTCGAAACCTTTGGCTATAGCCTGAACGGCCAAGAGTTCCAGATCTGCCAGGCCGTTCAGGAGAAATGCGGCAACTCCTATACAAAGATCGCGGACAGCTACAAGGGAACGTCCATGAAGATCCTGAGCGGCACCAACGGCAGCTCAGCGCAGGACTTCCAGAAGCGTGCCTTCATTAAGACCGTGGACACGGGTTGGACTGATCAGTCTACCAATACGTTGAGCGACATTCTCACGCTGTGGGGAATGGAAGACTTCAACAAGAAGAATACGGATACTTACACGCTGTCTCTCGCCTACTCCGGTGCGGACTCTAACGATGCGAACAACCTGCCGGTGCTGGCCACCAAGGGCAAGCAGGGCAAGTGGATCAACGCAGTGGAGAAGAACGATGGGGGCAGCAAGAAGTTCGTCAACGGCTCCTGGAAGGCGGGATACGAACTCGGAACCTACGGCTTTGACAGGAAGACGAAGTCCGCATGGGCCGTGGTGAATTACACAGGAGATTTTGCGGTGGCGCACCCCAGCAAATAAAACTTTCCCCGGTACGGCTCAGTTACGGCCGCGCGCAGCACACAGAAGAGTTTCAGGGGCAGGTTGCATCGGGCCTATGAATGGAGCGAGAGAAGTCAACATCGCGGCGAGTTAACAGGTTGCTTCAACTCATCCTCGTTAACAAGCAACACACTGGCAATTTTACTGGTAACGAGCACATTTAGGAGGCTAATATGCGCCGTTTAATCTTCGTTCTTGCTGTCTTCGTCTTGTCGGTGCTTCATGCAGGAGCACAGGCGGACAGGGCTGCAGTGACTGGCACTATTCTAGACCCGACACAAAAGGCCATTGCAGGGGCCAAAGTTACACTGTTTGCTGTCGCCACGGGAGTCGTGCACTCCCAGGCAACGAACACAAGCGGCGTTTATACCTTCAGCTCGCTCCCCCTCGGGCAGTACACGCTTGCGGTGGACGCGACCGGCTTCGAGACCACGAAGGTTGACGCCTTCATGCTCGAAGTGGGTGAAACTCGTACGCTGAACGTCGCCATGCGCGTCGGCGCGGCACATGAGGAGGTCGCCGTTATCTCTGCGGCGCCGGCTCTCGACATCAACTCCGCAGTTGTCGGTGACACGATCACCAACTCGCAGACGCAGTCTCTGCCGGTGAACGGCCGCTACCTTGCCAACCTGGAAGCGCTGCTTCCCGGCGCGATCACATCTGGCTCAGGTGGTCAGTCCAACGTCCGCTTCAGCGGCAATTCACAGGAAGATAACAACTTTCGCCTGGACGGCACGGACGCCACCGGCCTGAACCACGCGTATGAAAAGGCTCCGCTGGTAGTGCAGTTCCCGATGGAGTCCATCGCCGAGCTCAAGGGCAGCAGCGCTCTCTACAGCGCGGATGTAGGCGGTATGTCCGGCGGCCAAATCAACATGTCTTCGAAGAGCGGTACCAACAACTTCCACGGTTCGTTCTACGAGTATCTGCGTAACAGCTACTTTGACGCGTTGCCGGCCTTCACAGGCACGGGGCAGTCGGCTCCGTTCAAGATGAACAACTTTGGCGCCAGCTTTGGCGGACCTATCCTTCGCAACCGGCTCTTCTTCTTTGCGAATTACGAAGGCGTGCGCCAGGCATACGATCAGCCGTTCAATGCTTATGTGCCGAGTGCTGCTTTCATTGCGCAGGTACAGCAAAAGTCGCCCCAGCTTGTGCCGCTGCTCCAGGCATTCCCCAAGGGCATGCAGTCGACTAATGATCCGAACGTTGATGAGTGGTTCTCGGGCGGCGCGAATCCGACGAGCGAGGATGGCGGCCTGGTTCGCTTCGACTATGCGCTCTCGCAGAAGACGGACCTCTCTTTCCGCTTCAACACGGACTGGTACAACACCACCGCGCCAGCCCTGGAGCAGAACGTGCTTACCACGTACTCCACGCCGAACGCCGTATTTGACGTGGTTCATCGCTTCTCGCCGTCTATCCTGAACGACGCGAAGGTTGGCTACAATCGTCAGGCGTTCTGGAACCCCAGCAGTGGCAACACGAGCCCCTACTCGCTCACGATTTCGCCCGACATCAGCTACTCGCTCAACGATGACTCCTGGCGTATCGACAACTCTTTCAGCTTCCTGGATGATGCGAGCTTCTACCACGGCCGGCACACCATCAAGTTCGGCGTGGAAATCCGCGGTATGCAGGAAAACAAGCTGCACCCGCTGCTTGAGCAGTCCCTGACATTCAATACAGAGCAGGACTTCATCAACGACAATCTGCAGGAATACACCTATCAGCCGATCGGTGTAGAAACCGCGGCCCGCAAGAAGAACTACTACGGCTATATTCTGGATGAATTCAAGGCAAGGCCGAACCTTACGATCAACTACGGCCTGCGCTATGAATACTATGGCGTGGACAGAGAAGAGAACCCGTCTATCGGCCAAGGTTTCGATCCCTTTACCTGCGGCCTGCAGTTCTGCCCCATCGGTGCTCCGATGTATATGCCCAACGTGTTGGGCTTTGAGCCGCGCATCAGCATCGGGTGGACTCCAGAGATTATGCACGGCAAGACCGCAATCCGCGCGGGCTTCGGCAGCGTGGAGAGCGACGGTCAGTTCGGCGGCCTGTATGCTCTGGAGACGCAGATCGGTCAGAACTACACCCTGCAGGTTCCCAACCCCTGCTTCGCGTCGGGATTAACCTGGCCGCTTACGCCTGCGATGCAGGCTTGTGCAAAGGGCAGCATTACATACTCAGGCAGCGACCGGAAGCGCAAGAATCTGCAGGTGAACCAGTGGACGCTCTCGGTTCAGCACGAAATTCTCAAGAACACGATCCTCTCTGCTACCTACGTGGGCAGCAAGAGCACGCACCTGTTCGACAAGAACATTCTGCTCAATGGCATTGACCCCGCCACCGGCACACGCCCATACGTCAGCCTGACTAACGCAACGATTGGCTGGACGGCCTGGATTGACAACAGCAGCTACAACGCACTGCAGATCGGTCTTAAGAGGAACATGTTCAACGGACTTCTGATCTCCGCCAACTACCAGTACGGGCACATCCTTAGCGATGGCTCGAATGGCGGCGGTGAATCGGATAGCTGGGAAAACAACAACTGCCGTTCCTGCGAATGGGGCTCCACAGACTACGACGTCACGCACAACTTCTCGGGCAGCGCAATCTGGACACTGCCGATCGGCAGGGGACAGGCGTTCCTCGGTAATATCAACCCAATCGTTAACAACATCATTGGCGGGTGGCAGCTCAGCGGGGTTGGAATCGCGCAAAGCGGATTCCCTCTGAATATCACGATGAGCCGCAAGACCACCGACCTTCCGGACGGTATCAACAAGAGTCAGCGCCCTGACCGCGTTCCGGGTGTGCCGCTCTACGCGGAGCACAAGAGCAGGATCGACTGGTTTAACCCGGCCGCCTTTACAACTCCTTTTTCATGCCCAGCCAAGGGTACATGCGTGGTCCCGGAAGGAGTTTCCCCCTGGGGCGACCTTGGCCGCAACGGTGTGCGCGGCCTTCCCTTCAGCCAGGCGGACATGGGAATGCAGAAGCAGTTTGCTATTCGCGAGTCGATGGCGCTTCAGTTCCGCGCAGATTTCTTCAACATCTTCAACTATGACCAGATCGGAAGTCCCAACACCACATGGGCGGCCGCCAATCCCGGCAACTTTGGGGTCGTTAGCAAGGCTTATAACTCCAGTCCTACGGGTGTGGGAACACCGCGCCAGATGCAGTTCTCGCTGCGCTTTTCCTACTGATCTGAACCTGTAAAACGACGAAACTGCGCTCTGCACGCCGAAGTTCTATCCGGCGTGCATAGCGTAGCCGCAAGTACCCCGATTTCTCAGACAAACACCCTTGGAAAATTAGAATGGCTAGCAATTTGACACTCAAGACCATCCGCCTGCTACATCGGTATCTCGGCCTGTTTTTCGCGCCGGCAATCCTATTTTTTGCATTGACTGGCGCGATTCAAACCGTCGGCTGGCATGAGACCTCGCGTAGCAGCAACTATGAGCCTCCTGCCTGGATTGTGCGAATGGCGCAGCTTCATAAGAAGCAGACGCTTGTCATTCCTCTTGCCAAAAAGAAAGCTTCAGACGCTTCTACCACTGGAGCGCATGCCGACGCCTCGCCGGACAAAAAGCTCGCCAGCGATCGCACAACGAAGTTCGCGATGAAGTGCTTCGTCTTCCTCATGTCAATCGGAGTAATCGTGTCTACGCTTCTCGGAGTAGTCATGGCGCTGCTGTATGGCGGAGATTCGCGTATCGTTTGGGCTGTTATTCTCGCAGGCTTCCTGCTGCCGGCTGCCATCCTGCTGCTATAAGAAAAGTGCTGCTTCTTCTCGCACGCTCAGCACACAAAAAGGCGCTTGTGGAATGCTACCCGCACACTCTGCTTCAACGTCGCCCCAACGGTTTGCTTATCTCATCACCGGCACATTTTATTTACATTACGGTTTGTAAATCGTATCAATCTGGTGCACCATGCCCCTGTTGGTTTCAAATGAATCAAGAGATTTGAAGAAAATGATTTCCGCCTCTAAAACTCGTCCTCGTGGTCGTCCACGTTCCGAAGCTGCCGAGAAGGCAGTGATGGACGCGATCTATGCCTTTCTGCAGAAGCGGTCAGTGCGAGAGTTAGAGTTAACCATGGAAGGCATCGCTGAGAGGGCCAATGTGGGCAAACCTGCCCTGCACCATCGGTTCAGCATATGTTCCCGCCCGCAATCAAAGATATGGCCTTGCGCCGACAGGGCCTGCGAGTTCAGTCGATCGCCTCGGTATCACGAGACGATCGACTGAATTTTGCACCTCAATAATCCACGGCATCCTCTCAAGCAATCTTCTTCCCGAATAAAGTGTTGAATTTTCCGAACATGACATCTAGCCGATAGACGTGCGCGGGATAGGCCAGCATTTCTTCCAACTCTACCGAACGGAGGAAGTTCTGTCCGCCGGGGCCGACGTCATGCGCGTTTCGTGCCGCAATGTCGGGGAATGCTTCAAAGATTCCAAAGGTAGTTTCTGAGAATCGAGTACCAAACCAGGGGCCTGTCCCTGGTTCCTGCTCGACGCCGGCCAAGATGTCCCGTAGGAACCGCTCTACCTTGTCGCCGTTGCCAGGCTTGGCTTCAAGATTGATGTAGTAGGCTTTCTGGCCCGGGGTGCCGTCCTGGCCACTTCGCACCCAGCCTGGGTGGACTTCGAGTTGTGCGTTGTGGGGGGAGTTGGGACCGGGTGATTGGGTATCGTTGCTCATTTTGCGTCTCCATTCTGTTTGGGTTGTCGTGAACGGCTGAGCTTGGGGCTATGAGCTCGGCCAGGGAGTAGCGGCAGGAAGAGTGCCCGCCGCTTTTTTCTACCTAACACTTGGTAGGTATATTCATGAGAGTCTACCTGCCATATGGTAGATTCAATATCTAAGCAGTTTTTTTCAGCAGCGGTCTACACGTTGGCCGGGCAGTAAACCTGCAACGAAGGTGTCTCATGATTGAGAATTCACACGAGAAAATCCTGCTCGCCGCCACTAAGATCGCGCAGGCGCATGGCTACAACGGACTCAACTTTCGTGATCTCGCAGATGATGTGGGCATCAAGGCTGCGAGCATCTATTACTACTTCCCGGGCAAGGCAGATCTTGCAGCCGCGGTAGCCAAGCGCTATTGGGAGAACGCCGCGGCTGCTCTCGAGACACTGTTGGCCGAATCCTCCGGTCCGGCTAATGCCCTGCGCCGCTATCCTGAGACGTTTCGCCGGGCGCTTGAGAATGAGAACCGTATGTGCCTGAGCGGATTTATGGCTGCGGAATATGACGATCTGCCGCAAGCGGTGAAGAAAGAGGTCCAGACCTTTGCGGACGTCAATGTGGCGTGGCTAAGCAAGGTTCTCTCAGCCGCGAAAATAGTTAGCCCGAAGAAGAGTGAGTTGCGGGCACGCGCCATCTTTGCTGCAGTCGGCGGAGCACAGCTCATGGCGAGGAGCCGCTCGGATATTGCGCTCTATGACACGCTGATAAACAGCTACCGCGCGGCGGGTCTGCTGCCGGCGTAAGAGGCTTGGTCTTCTGTGGTAGCCGAGCGGCATGGGAGTGCAAGGATTAGCGATGGGGAACGCGCATCTCGTCATTTGGTTCCCGGTTTGTCGTCAATTCGGAAGCCGCGCTGATGACGATCGACGTCCGATCAAAGAGTTGAGGAATAGACTCGCCTGCGGATGTGAGGTTACGGAGCGAATTGGGAAGACGAAGACCGAGGCGTCTCCCACTTCACCTTGTCGTCCTGAATGCTCTTCTGGAGTGGCGCGCACAATCGCCCTATGCTGCGGATCTGGATTTTCTATTCCCCCTCAACCCGGTCCAAAGGCGCCAAGCCTCTTAGTCCCGACAGCATTTTGGAGAAGAGTATTCGCCCGGCGTTGGCAAGAATCGGAGTCACTGGAAAACAGATCGGCTGGCATAGCTTCCGTCATTCGCTGGCGACGAATATGAGGTCTCTCGGCGTTGATATCAAAGTAGCTCAGGAGTTGATGCGCCATTCCAGCAGCCGCACGACGCTCGATGTTTACACCCGTGCGGTCTATCAGCAAAAGCGCGAAGCGAGCCTGAAAGTCATGGAATTGATGCTGCCGCTGGAGGTGCAAAAAAATCAGCACCTTTCCGCACCCTCGGGGGAGCCGCCGGAAAAATGGCGATGCCGTAAGTTTATGTTGCGAAAGGAGTTATTGGTGGACCTGATCGGGATCGAACCGATGACCTCTTCCATGCCATCCAAATAATAGACGGCACAGTACTTACGAACCGGCACAACCGGCAGAATTGCCACTATGGGCGCTATTTGCCCACAAAATGCCCCCAAATTTCTGGGAAGCGGGCCATGGGCTGATTCGTGTGGGATCAGCCTGTTTCATTGTCTCCGTCCCATTTCTCCAGGTGCCATGTAGCCTCCGATCATTGACGTAGGCTGAACGTGGCGAACGGCCCAATCAAAGTCTCTGCTCTTGACTCTCGACCATGCATGATGATTCTCGGTGGCAATCGGTCTTCGACGTCAAATAATCTTCTCAGGGCCTGCTCACGCCTCGTGCACCGGCGTTTTAGGTGACCCTCTGAGTAATTTTGGTTCGGAAATACTAAGCAGGATGCCAGCCAGACCGAATCCGCTCCTACCAGACTCTGGGGAGAGTGCGCGACTGATCATTCAGGGCCGCCACTATTCTTTCATGCCATTCCTCTACGGATATGGAAATGTCGCGAGACTTGCCCACAGGGTTGGCCAGACGCCCCTCCGGTGAATCGACCGATGCGGTAGTCGCCCTCGAGATTGCTGGCAGATGCGCATCCTTCTTGTTCACTTCAGACCTCATGGCGAGCAACAATCTCATCCCGCCAAGTAGAGTTTACGGGATTCCTTCTCCAATCGACATCCACTACATCACTGAGAATGGCGTCTGACTCACCGGCATGCCCGCGATGCACTCGCAGTCGTCGTCCGGAAGCTGGAAGCCAGATTTGATTCCTACCAATGGCACGCCTTAGTCCGGCGATCCTCAACGGAGCGAAAGTGAGCGCAAAAATATCCGCAGCACTCCTCGAATGTCGTTTTGTAATAGGGGACGAGTGACTCGGCCTGTAGGCGGCAGTTGAGAGCCCAACCTCAGGCCAGATTCCTCGACATCAGCCAACATCCCAGCATTGACCTGCTAGCAAGAAAGAGCAGGATGAAAAATCTGACGCACTGTCTCTCTAAGCCACATATGCAGCGGATCGCTTTCGAAGCGTGGGTGCCAGACCATGGAGTAACGTATCGGCGGGATCTCTTTCGGCGCTTTCAGGCTTACCAAACCATGAAGTGCTGCCACAGATGCTGCGATGCGAGCGGGCATAGTTAACGCCAGGTCTGTTGTTTCCAGCATGCGAATTGCCGCGAGAAGGTAAGGAAGCCTGACAGCCAGGCGGCGCTGGAAACCAGCTTCTCCGAGAGGTCGATCAATGAGGCTCTGCTGGTTGGGCTGCGTTTCCACCGAGATATGGTGAAAGCTCAGATAATCCTTCATCGTGAGAGAAGCTTTACGATGCTTTAGTTTTCGGCCGAGAACGCAGACGAAGACATCTTCGAACAGAGGTTCCACGCGAAACGTCGAGGGCACGGATAGTGGACTTAGAATCAGGTGCGTTGTCACCAGTCCGCTCTCTTCATGAAACCGTTCGTGCCACGGAACCGCCTCCAACGTAATTCCAGGCGCGAGCCGTCCACAGATTTCAGCAAGGGGCGACAACACGACGCTGCTCGCATAGTCATTCATCGCCAAGCGAATGTGTCCTTCGCTTTGCGCCGGAGAGAAGGTCTCGCCGGCCCATAGTCGAGCCAGTCGAGGCATGACTTGCGCCAGCTCATCGAGCAGTTCGCTGCCGCGCGGTGTCAGCTCATAGTTCCGTCCCACTCGGACCAGCAGTTCGTCTCGGAGCTCGGAACGCAGGCGTTCCAGCGCGCGGCTCATGGCGGATTGGCTGAGATGGATGCGCTCAGCTGCCCGAGTCACATTGCGCTCATGAAGCAACGCCTTGAGAGGGATTAATAGGTTCAAGTCGATGTTTCGGAACTGGACTTTGCTCATGCTGCGGGCGCATACCTTCCATTCCAACAATGCATGGTGCGACTACATTCTCAGATTACTCCAATGGGAAAGGAGAAACGCTCATGCAAGAAAAACCTATCGCTCTAATCACTGGCGCCAATCAAGGGATCGGTTTACAAATCGCAAAAGATCTCGTCAAGCACGGCTTCACAGTGCTGGTTGGCTCGCGAGACTTCGAGCGCGGAGGCGCCGCGGCGAAGGAAATCGGTCCAGACGCCCATGCCCTTCAGCTCGACGTAACGGATCAGGTTTCGATCACGGCCGCGGCGAGGCGCGTCCGTAGTGAGTTTGGACGCTTGGATGTGCTCATAAATAATGCGGCGATCTCAAACACGAGTAAACAGCCTGGACAGTCGGTGGAAGAGTACTCCAAACTGAACCGCCCCAGTAAGGTCTCGCTCGATGAAGTGCGCAGCATATGGGAGACCAACGTATTCGGCACACTGGCCGTATACCAGGCAATGCTGCCTCTACTACGTGAGTCCCCGGCAGCGCGGATAGTCAACGTCTCAAGCGGTGCAGGTTCTTTAGCGAGGGTCGCGGAGCCGACCTTTCCCCATCGCCAGATCTTCGGGCCCGGATACTCTGCGTCCAAGACAGCCATGAACGCTATGACTCTGGCTATGGCGATTGAACTGGAGTCGACCAATATCAAGGTGAATGCCTGTTCCCCCGGCTTCATCAAGACCAACCTGAACGCCTACGAGGGCACAGGCTCGGTCGAAGAGGGTGCGCTCGAACCGGTGCGCCTGGCTTTGCTCGGACCCGACGGTCAGACGGGCACCTTCACTCGCTGGGAAAATGAAACGATCCCGTGGTGACTGGATACTTCAATTTTTGAACGTAGATAGCCTTTGATTGCACACGAGAGACGAAAGGAAACACACATGAATTACCGCACGTTAGGCCGGACCGGTATTAAAGTTAGCCCATATTGCTTAGGCGCAATGATGCTCGGCGGCATCGCCAACTCCGATCACGAGGAATGTATCCGCATTATCCACAAGGCCCTGGATTCCGGGATCAACTTCGTCGACACTGCCGATCGATACAGCAACGGCGAGTCCGAGGAGATCGTCGGGAAGGCGCTCAAGGGACGTCGCCAAAATGTAGTGCTGGCTACCAAGGTGAACGGCGCGATGGGCGAGGATCCCAACCAGCAGGGCAATTCGCGACGTTGGATTACGCAATCAGTAGAGGCGTCACTGCGCCGTCTGCAGACCGACCATATAGATCTTTATCAAATTCACCGGCCTTCGCCAGACACCGACATTGAGGAGACTCTTTCCGTGCTGACAGATTTGATGCGTGCAGGCAAGGTACGCGCCATTGGGTCATCGACTTTCCCTGCTTCCGAGATCGTAGAGGCACAATGGGTGGCGGAGCGCCGCGGTCTCGCCCGCTTCCGCACCGAGCAGCCGCCTTATTCGATTCTCAACCGTAGTATCGAACAGGAGGTTCTGCCCGTCTGCCAGAAGTACGGTATGGGCGCGCTGGTTTGGAGTCCGCTGGCGAAGGGCATGCTTACCGGGCGTTACCGCAAAGGTCAGCCGCCACCCGAAAGCCTGCGCGTTAAGGTGTTTCCCAAGCAGATCTCCGACGAGCGCAACCTCGACGCAGTCGAACGCCTCATCCCCATCGCGGAGCAAGCTGGGATGTCGTTGACGCATATGGCGATGGCGTTTGTGATGGCGCACCCGGGCGTCACCTCGGCCATCCTGGGTCCTCGCACGATGCAGCAACTCGACGATCTGCTCGCAGGCGCTGAATTCGCGCTTACCGACGAAATCCTAGATCGGATCGACGAAGTCGTTGAGCCGGGAAGCAACGCGGGGTCGATGGGCGCACTCTACACTCCGCCCGCAGTGACTCAGGCGAGCTTGCGGCGTCGCCCAGATCGGGTTGCGGTTTAGCCGAAGATTTATACAAAATCGCCAAATCACTTATCCAGAGGTGCAGATCACTTCCGACTTGCCGACTTCTGAGGACCTGGCATTACGCCTCGTCGGCTCGCGGAACCGTCTGTCCTCCAGCGAAGCTACGGAACAGAGCCACCACGCGTTCACTGGCATCCGGCGCATAAAACATCTCCGTGTTCACCATTGTGTCCGCGGTCATGGATCGTATGCGCGAGAACATCTCTGTCTCGTACGCGGCGATTGCATCCCCAGGCGTGTCTTCGCTGAGGAGAAACTTTGACAGGACCAGAGCATCGAGCATCGCCATATTCACGCCTTCGCCTGCGTAGGGCGGCATTACGTGCGCGGCATCCCCAATCAGCGTGGCGTTTGACTTCGGCCTCCAATGCTGATCCGCGGGGCAAACAAGGAGCGGGCGCCAGACCATCGAGACGGCCTCCCTGAAGAGCGGTTCCCATAGGTCACTCCACCCTTTGAAGTTGGATCGGAACCATCTCACTCGCTGGTCTGGAGTAATTGCTTCTTCAAGGGTCTGCCTGGCCGCGGGGTCATCGGTCTTCAATCCCGCGTAGAACAGCACGCTTCCGTCAGGCTTCGTTCCCATGCCGATCGTCCGTTCGCCTCCCAAAGCGATCAACGCCGAACCTCCGAGAAGGGCCCACAACTCGGGTATTGCGTCTTTTGCGGCAGGAACGAGGGCCTCTACAAGCGAAACTCCGACATACCGTGGCCGAATAGGAGTTACCAGTTCACGCAAGCGAGAGTTTTGCTTTCCCAAGCACGTTAATGGCGGCACCATCAGTCCTGCTAAACGCCCTTTGCGGAAGTTGGCTCGTCACTGACGATATGCCGACTTCTCAGGACCAATAGCGTTTGGGCATCCTGCGAGCGTCTTAAAATTACGCGGGACTAACGATCGATTAGCTTCGCGTGGGTTGCAGGGTATCGCTCGCCTTCGACCTTGATCGCAGAAGAAGCCTCTTCCAGGGAGTGCATGTCCGCTGCAGTAAGTCCGATAGCCGTGCTTCCAAGATTTTCTTCCAATCGTGAAAGCTTGGTCGTGCCTGGAACCGGAACGATCCATGGTGCCTTGGCGAGCAGCCACGCGAGCGCGGTCTGTGCGGGCGTAGCCTGCCTCTGATCCGCGAACTTAGTGATGACATCGACTAGAGCCTGGTTCGCCTTGCGATTGTCTTCACTAAAGCGAGGTACGATGGCGCGGAAGTCGTTGCTGTCGAACTTCGTAGAGGAATCAATCTTGCCAGTGAGAAAGCCTTTGCCGAGAGGACTGAAAGGGACGAAGCCGATACCGAACTCTTCGAGTGTTGGCATGACAGACTCTTCCGGTTCACGCCAGAAGAGTGAGTATTCACTCTGGAGGGCGGTCACAGGTTGCACTGCATGAGCGCGACGGATCGTCTTTGCGCCTGCCTCAGAAAGGCCGAAGTGCTTCACCTTGCCTGCCTGGATCAGATCCTTTACGGCGCCCGCGGTTTCCTCAATCGGCGTGTTGGGATCGACGCGGTGTTGGTAGAGAAGATCGATAGTGTCCGTTTGCAGACGCTTCAGCGAGCCTTCGACGGCCTGCTTGATATGGGCGGGCCGACTGTTAGTTGCTGTCCACTTGCTATCGTTGCCGGGATCGGGTTCGAACCCGAACTTGGTAGCGATCACGACGTCTTTGCGAAAGGGAGCGAGAGCTTCACCGACGACTTCTTCATTGACAAACGGGCCGTACACTTCCGCAGTGTCGAAGAAGGTGACGCCGAGTTCAACGGCGGCACGGATGAGCTTGATGGCTTCGCCCTTCTCCGTGGCGGGGCCAAGACCGAAGCTCAAGCCCATACAGCCTAGGCCGAGTGCTGAGACTTCGAGGCCGCTCTTTCCTAATGTGCGCTTTTGCATGATTTCTCCTATCACTACTGAATCGTTTGATGCTGGCGAGCTACTTTACTTCAGTACTCTGCAGGTCTTGCCCTTCTACGTTGGAATGACCGCTGCCTAGATTCCGGTCATTTTGAGCATCGCCTCTGGCAGGCGAGTACCTTCGAGCGACAGCTTCGAGGTGGCCTCTTCAATCTGCTTGAGGTCATCCTCGGTCAACCGAACATCGACCGCTCCAATGTTCTCTTCCATCCGTGAGATCTTCGTGGTGCCAGGAATGGGAACGATCCACGGCTTCTGCGCCAACAACCACGCTAAAGCGATCTGCGCTGGCGTTGCACCCTTACGTTGTGCTGCTGCCTGCACGGCATGAACGAGCACCATATTCGCTTTGCGAGCCTCAGGCGAGAAGCGTGGCACATGATTGCGGAAGTCGCTTGGGTCGAACTTCGTGTTCTCGTCGATCTGTCCAGTCAGAAAGCCGGCACCGAGAGGGCTAAACGGAACAAAGCCGATACCAAGCTCTTCGAGCACAGGCAAAACATCGTTTTCTGGTCCGCGCCAGAAAAGCGAGTATTCACTCTGCAGCGCTGTGACCGGCTGCACGGCGTGGGCCTTGCGGACGGTGCCTATGCCCGCTTCCGACAAGCCAAAGTGCCTCACCTTACCCTCGGCAATCAGATCCTTTACCGCACCGGCGACTTCCTCGATCGGCACGTTGGGATCGACACGATGCTGGTAGAAGAGGTCGATATGGTCGGTGCGAAGCCGCTTCAGACTAGCCTCAGCCGCAGCCTTGATATGCTCGGGACGGCTGTTTGTGCCAGGACCGCGCTTGCCGGTCTCGGGATCGATATCGAAGCCGAACTTCGTAGCAATCACAACTTGTTCGCGAATCGGCTCCAGTGCTTCGCCCACCAATTCCTCGTTAGCGAACGGTCCATAGGCTTCAGCCGTGTCGAAGAAAGTTATTCCCCTGTCGTGAGCGGAGTGAATCAATTGGATCATCTCGCTCTTGTCCGCGGGGGGACCATAAGCCGAGGTCATACTCATGCATCCGAGTCCCAAGGCTGAGACTTCAAGGCCGCTATTTCCTAATGTTCTTTTCTTCATGATTGTTCACCCTTCCTACTGCGGTTGTGAAACGCTTCACTTGAGCATCCCGATTGTCCTTAGCCAGTTTTCTACTTCCGTGCGGACTTCTTCTGCTCTGGCATCTTCGATGGTGAGAAGTTGTCCATCTCTTTCCGATCCTCCCCGAGTGGAGAAGCCCTCCAGCACCGTACTTTGCGGACACAGTTCCCGCACGGTCTGAAAGGTGTTCCCTGGGCCGTATCCGCCATTGGTGTTGAACGGGAGGATTGTCTTTCCCTGAAAACTGTACTGGTGCAGGAAACTCTTCATGGGCGGCGGAAGCTTCATATCCCAAGTTGGAAAGCCGACAAAGACGGCATCGTATTGGTCCGGTCCGTCGATCACTGTCTTGAGAGGCGGCAGATAGCCGGTCTCATTCTCGCGGACGACTTGCTGCACTGTGGCGTGATAGTCCGCCGGATACGGCGTTTGCAATTCAAGAGCGACCAGTTTGCCGCCAATCTTTTCGTGGATCATGTCCGCGACGGCCTTGGTGTTGTTCGTTCGAGACAAATAAACGATCAGAATCTTCTTCTCCGCGAGAGGTCCTTGGGGTTTCACTGGCCGTTGCTGCACCCCAGCGGCCCCAGACAGAGAACAAACCACCACGAAGACGATCATCAACCGGGCATATGTTCGTCTCATCTCTCCCTCTCGATGCCTGCGGCTAATTCTTGGTGCTATCCGCTTTTAACGGCCTAAGCAGATGCGAGAACGTGAGTTGGGCAAGCTTCCACTTGCCGTTTTCCTTGCTATAAACCTCAGTCACCATGAAAGGATTGGTAACTTCGTGCGCACCGACTACTGCCTGCAAATCCATGTCTTCCAGCACGACGGCCGTGTTGCCAAATATGCGAACGTCAACTGCGTAAACGAAAGCTTTCTTGTACCAGATACCGCCGCTCTTGATTGTTGCTAGTTCCTGGGCTTTTCCCCAGGTTCCGCCCATGTGAGTAAACATCGCTTTGTCATCAAAGAGTGTCTCTAAGGAATCGACCTTCTTGTCAGCCATCCAATCCCACTTCATGTTTGAGAGGTTGATGACTTCCTGTTGCTCGGGTGTATGAGTCGCGGCGGTTTTAATCGTTTCCGTGGGTGGGGCTGGCGATTGCTGTGCGTAGTACGACTGCGCGATCAGTGCCGATAGAAACAGACCTAACATTATGCTTTTCATGGCTCTCCCTCGATATGTGTGGTGGTGCCCTGTTGAGGAACTTGAAGTAGTGTGGCTGCTCGTTCGCGCTACGCGGATGCAAGAAGAATCCTGCACTCAGGATTTCGGCGGAGCTTCGACGCCCGAAAATGCGAGTACGCTGTCCGGCAGACGTTTTCCTTGAATCTGAATACTGGATACCGACGCGTTCAGCTCCTTGAGTTCATCCTGGCTGAACGTAACCGAGCTGCCGCCGACATTTTCGATCATGTGCGCCATCTGCGTTGTGCCTGGGATGGGCACGATCCAGGGCTTCTGCGCCAACAGCCAAGCGAGCGCAATCTGGCCGGGAGCGGCCTGTTTCCGTTCAGCCCACGTCTTCACGAGCTTTACGAGCTCAAGGTTGTGCTTCAGGTTTTCCGGGGAGAATCGAGGTTCCACCGCGCGAATGTCGCCGGGAGCGAAACGAGTGTTTTCGTCAATGGCGCCAGTGAGGAACTGCACACCCAGCGGGCTCCATGGCACGAACCCGATACCTAGCTCCTGGCAGATGGGAATGACAACCTCTTCCGGTTCGCGCCAAAGCATTGAGTACTCGTTCTGCACGGCAGTGACGGGTAACGCCGCATGCGCGCGGCGAAGAGTGTTCGGTCCCATCTCACAAAGGCCCCAGTGCAGAATCTTGCCCTCCGACATAAGATCCTTGACTGCTCCGGCGACATCCTCGATGGGCACCTGTGGGTCGACACGGTGCTGATACAAAAGATCGATTCGGTCAGTCCGGAGCCGCTTGAGCATCCCCTCGACGGCCCTCTTGATGTGGTCAGGCTTGCTGTTGAGCCCCATTTGGCGCTGGCCGGTGTCAGGGTCTATGTTCCAACCGAACTTCGACGTGATCACGACCTTATTGCGGAACGGCGCTATGCTTTCACCGAGAATCCGTTCGCATTCGAAAGGCCCATAGGCCTCAGCTGTATCGAAAAAGGTGACGCCGTGATCGTAGGCTGCCCGAATGATGTCGATCATCTCCGGACGATACGGCACGGTCGTCTCATATTTACGGCTCATGTTCTGGACGCCAAGGCCCACTGTCGAGACCTCGAGCGAACCCAGCTTGCGTCGTCCACTTATGTGCGCTTGTACGCTTGGCTCAGCAACTGCGGGCGTCGAAAGCACCCCTGCAAGAGTTGCGGCTGCAGCAGCTCCACTAATGCCTAAGAAGGAGCGACGGTCGATGCTGATTTTCTTTTCGCTGTCGTCTAAATTCCGCATAATTTGAGCCTCTGATCGGGTTTCCGCGTCGTCTACCTCTTCAAGCTAAGCCCCAATGCCCCAGGTTGGCCCTGCCGGACACGACAACATCTCTGCAAATCACGACAATTTGTAATCGTAGAAATGACGCCTTTCGCAGCGACCTTGACGCTTTTTGCATGGCACGGCTTGGAGCACTTCGATATCGTTGGAAAAGGAGTGAGTGATGCTCAAGCATTTCCGGGTTCCGGGACGTCTCGCCGTCAAGCTGGAAGAATTGGGGATATCTGTTCCCGTAGTGCTTCGCAAGGCAGGTCTTCCGCGCGACCTCTTCCAGCAAACCCGAGTGCTTGTCTCCACGGGAGAGCTTTTTGCACTGTGGCGCGCGATCGACCAAGTGAGCTCTGACCCGCTCATCGGTGTGAAGCTGGGCATAGAAACAAAGACCGAGCGCTTTCACCCGATGGCGATCGCCGCACTCTCGACCGAAAACCTCGTTGCAGCTTCAGAGCACATGGCCCGGTATAAGAAGCTGACCGCACCGGAAGAGATTCTTGTGGAACTCAATGAGGAAGAATTCACCGTCGGCTTCCGTTGGCTGCTCGCCGTTGATGATGAGCCATCGAACCTCACAGACTACTGTTTCTCGTGGATGCGCTCTCTTGCTCGACATGGAATTGGCGCGGCGGTCAATCCGCTCAGAGTCGAATATGTTCAGCAGCGCTCGAATCTTCGTCAGATCGAACGCAGCCTTGGCTGCGATATCGTCGTGGGCGCGCCACGGAATGTGATTGTTTTTCGTGCGGACGACGCTACGAAGCCGTTCGTCACGCGGAACGAAGAGCTTCTCGATTTACTCGCACCGCAGTTCGAGGAACAGTTGCGCCAGTACAAAGAAGAGGGCACTTTCTTGGAGTTGGTTCGCCGCACGATTCAGGACAAGCTTACAGGCCATCGTCCCTCAATCGACACAATATCGAAGGCACTGCACATGGGTCCTCGCACCTTACAACGGAGGCTACAGGACTCGGGATCGAGCTTTCAGCGCGTCCTGGACGAAGCACGTCATCAGATGGCGCGTTACTACCTCAGCAACTCAGCCTTGGAACTGAACGAGGCTGCCTATCTTTTGGGCTTTGAGGATCCCAACTCTTTCGGACGTGCTTTTCGGAACTGGGAGGGCGTGCCGCCGAGCGACTGGCGCGAAGCGCACCGACCAACAAAGGTGATGTGATCGGAGCTCAGAGTCCTGGAGCTAGAGATAGGAATCCCCCTCATCTGCGTCTTCCGGATTCATATCTTCAAAGAATCTGTCGATGTGCGTGATGTCTTCATCCGTTCTTGGCCTGGGCATGAAGTGGTTGAGCATCTGGTCCGGGCTCGAGTCGAACCAATCCAGTTCGTTGCCCCCCCCCCGGACAGGTATTCAAAGCCGTAATTGATGCGATTGCGCTGTTCCGGGCTGAAAACCAGTCGGCTGAGGATGAAAGAGAGATGTTCAACCGGGTACTCAGGCGTCTTCATCGCCTCCATGACGCTCCACCACAACTCGTGCGAGCTCTTGCGAAACGCTTTCGGTAACTTGTTCACAGGGATGTGCCGGATGCTCTTGCCATCGAAGTAAAGCACAGCCGCTGCGTTTCCTTTTGGCTCAATGGGCACGTTCAGGCATGTGCAGCCGCACAGATTCAGCAGCGCCTGAAGGAAATAGAAGCGCGAGTAGTATGCCGTCACCTGGGACCAGGTCCGGTAGCAATGACGGTCCAGGGTCAAGAATCCCGAGAACAGTTGCAGCGCTCGATGAAACGCAGTTGCACTCCGGTAGAACATTCACTGCTTGAACCACGGAAGGCTCGGGTCTCGGTTGAGCTGTGCCACGAAGTCTTCGAGCGAGATTGTCTTGAGCGACTCTTGTATCCGCACCTCGAAGGAGTCGCGATGGCTTTCCCACTTCGGCGTGAAATCTGAGTAGAAGCCCTTGAGAGCCTCGAAGGTAGGAGGAAAGTCGGGCAACACGGGATACGCGGACGAGGTATCGACCGGGCCCTGGCATCGCGGGCATGTTTCAGTCTTGCCCGGCGGTTCACTCCAAGAGGCATAGAAATCATTCGCCGGGGCATAGTCAGATCCGGATGAGGTGCCGAATCCCGCATGGATCTTCGCGCCGCAGTGAGTGCATACGATCGGTGGTCGGGTAAATTCTCGCATCGTTCCGCCTCCTCCAGTTAAGTCAAACCCCGCTCTCCTCAGCGCTGGATTGCGTTAGAAAATCCCCCGCCTGACTTCTCGTGGGCTTGCGAGATTCGATGTCGGGTCTTAATTCACTGCGGTGTACCATGCTTCCGGAACCAGCTTCTCGTGACCGCGCCATCGGGCGATAATGCTCTCGACAAACCAATCCGTTTTCAAATCAGCGTGATCGGTAACAATGATCTGCATATCTGGCGCCATCTCCAGTGCTGCATCGTAGATCAATTTGAACAAGTTCATTACCGCCGTCTGATCCTCATCCTTCAGGCCGTCAATTGCTCCGTTTGCGTCCTTCTCGGGAGGATAGTGTGCCTGCGATGGTTGATCCAAGAACAGAAAGCCTGGGACTGGACGTTCCTTCTGACGGAACCACTTGTGTAGCGCCAGGTGCGCAAGTACGTGGTAACCGACCCAGTTCTCCCCGCTCCCCATGCGGGACAGAGGTACCGGACCGTTCACGGTGTCTGCTACAACTGTCAGCGCGCGGAGGTCCAAGCGCAACTGGCTTCCGCGATGCTCCAGATCGAGCCGATCCGAGTAGTCCGTCATGTAGTGTGCAACGAGGTTGAGGAACGTCGCCAGGCGCTCCTCCGCTGCATCCGGATCGAGTTCCTGTTCGAGGACTGCAACGCGGCCCCGAGCCATCTCCACCTTCGAGCGCAAGGAGCTGCTGGTGTCAGCAGAATTCACTGATTCGACGTACTGCGTGATTTTGCCGATGATTCTTGCCTGGAGGACATAGGTGTCCTGTTGGCTCTTCATCAGCTCATTCTCCCGCACGCGCGTTGCGATGCGTTGTTGATTATCTTGTAGCCGCTCCTGCACCAGGGCCGCCTGCTGCTCAAGACTGGCCAACCGTTGTAACAGTCGTGGGTTCTCCGCCTCGACGGCCTCGAGCTGCACACTGAGCGATTGCAGCGCCTCGTCGATCTGCTGCGCGGTCGGGACGGGCTCAGCCAGATGGCTACGGCATACTGGGCATTCTGCATGCCCGGCATCTTCGCGAGCAATCAACCCAACGGTGCTCAGCCGGGCACGTTGTTCCTTCACCTCGTGCTCGTAGCCACGGGTTTCCGTCGTGAAGTTTCGAGTCGAGCGAATCTCCGCGTTGATCTGTTCAAGCTCGGTACGCAGTCCCTGCCGCTCGGCACGCATTTGCGAAAGCAGCTCTGCCTCATCCGAGATGACCATTTCATCTTGCCATCGGGACTCCTCCGCGACGCGATGGAGCAGCGTCAGGATGGCCTCATAGGTGCTCGCCGAGGTGCGGTCATCTAGCAGACCCACCGCTTTGGCCTCATCCATCAATGCGCGCGCGCGCGGAAATGTACTCGTGTCGACCGCTTCCACGTCGCGCAACTCACGTTCCAATACTCGTAACTCGCGACGCGCCTGATCCAACTGCGATTGCTTCAGGAGATGGAACTCGTCGAAAGCCCCGAGAAAGTATGGCAGCGTGTCTTTGATGGCAGTCCCCATGAAGTCTTCACCTTGTCGGTGAAAGAGCCGTTGTTTGCTGTCGATGTCGTTCTGATCCTGAACACACAGCAGCAGTGCATGGCGGAACGTAGCCTCTAAAGGTGGCCGCGTAAAGCCCACCGGACGGTGCTCGTTTTCGCTAATTCCAAGAATGCCGCCGAGGAACTTCTCAAGTCCGTCCGTGGTGGTGTTCTTGATCAATGCGTCCATAGGGGGCGTCTCGATCACCGAGCCACGAAGCAGATAGACGTCGGGATTCGTCTTGTCTCCCAGCGCGGGATTGCGGCGCGCAACAAAGATCTGTCCATCGCCCAGTTGGAACAACACGGCGTACCAGGCAACGTGCTCTCGGATCTTGCCATCGGGAACAAGACATTCGCTCCTTCCGGTGCAGTAGTCGACGATATCGACAATGGCAGATTTGCCCGTCTTCGACGCTCCCGTAATGATGTTCAAGCGGCCGAGTTCGAAGAGCAGTTCCCGAATCATGCCCTGTTTACTGTAAAGAATGATCTTGCGGATCTGAAGGCTCATGGCGCGACGCTCCAGGCTGAAAAGATGTTGGAGATTGGACCCGCAGCCGCAAACCACCGGCCGAGGAACCCGCATCGCTCCACGCACTCGTTCACTTCGTCAGTGAAGTAGGGCGCACGTTTACTCGTTACGGTCTTACGGCGGCTGCCGATCTTCACCAGTCCCTGCTCGTCGATCCGCAAGACCTCCGTCTGGAGTCCAAACAGGAGTGCCTCACGGCTAACGTCCTGCAACTGGCGCACACGTTCGGAGAATCCGACCAGGCTTTCACGGTGCTCCTGCACCCACGGCAACAGCGCCGTTAGCGTTGTCTTAGGCAGAGAACGCCGCGTGTTCTCGTGCAACACGATCGGCAACACGAGGAAGGCCAAGGCGAAGGGAAACCCATGATGAGCCTTGTCATCATAGTGGGATACCGCCTCGGCTAGAAGCACCGCGCCGAAGGCGGGATTCAGCAGGTTCGCCTCTTCAACGACCCGATCGCTCCAATTCCTCATTGTCTGTCCCTTTCGGGGGCGTCGACCTTCTCCGGTTCTTTGAAGTCAGGATGCCAACCCACAACATTGCGATTGGCAAGCATCTGGAAGCTCCCGTGTGTCAGAAACCGTTCGCGTACTGTCCGCAGCGGAAAGTCAGCATCCTGCTCGGCCCACTGAAAGATCTTCTGGCCGCCTGAGACTTTGACCTCGGCGTCACACGGCTTCGGCAAGCTATCCAGCAGCGTGAGAAAACGCGGCTCCCATGCCTCCTTCAGATCCTCTTCATAACGCTCAAGCTCACCATCTACGAGAAGCTCTTGGCGCGTCCAGCGCGAACGCTGCTCATAGGCGCGATAGTAGTCCCGAATGGCGAGTTCGATCCGCTGCGTTCCGATCTTGATCCGTCGCAATTGCTGCACGAACGGACGTTTGTCCAAGTCCGCAATGACCTCCGGGCTGGGGTGACTACCTTTCACATCCACGGGAAGCGCGTCACGCCGGAACTCTTCGCGCAGTTCGTCGATGCGCTGGTCGAGGGCGAGCAGCGAGATCGACTTCTTGTTGACCAGCCCGTCGATGACTCGTCCGAACCACCAGCCTTCCAACCGCTCTACAAAGTTAGCGATCTGAGTTTTCGGAGCTGCCATGTACAAACATTGCCGAATCTCGTCGACGACATCGATGATATTCGGTGCATTGTCCAGCACCGTAATCGAACGTAATAGGCTGAGGCGAACTTCCTGGGATAGCCCGTTGTAAATTCCATACGCCTCGGAGTGATCCACGTTTTTCGAGTTGGTGGCCGCCGCAGCAAGAAGCTTATCGGCTTCTGCTTCGTTGCGTTCGTTCGCGATGGCTCGCAGGTAGGAAGCGGCGGAGCCCTCAGGTGCACTTCCTGTCGTCATCAGGAAAAACTTCATGCGAAATGGCAGTTGTCCGTCCGCCTTGATCGCCTTCAACCAGATCAGCAGCGTCTTCCACAGATCACTGCTCGCGTCTGTGAGGCTTCCGCTTTTCTCGATATGATGCTTCGTCTGGATCAATTCTGAGGGCGTTCCAGTGACGTCAAACGCGACGTCGTCGAAGCGTTCCACCGAAATCTCCTGGTTCACATTAAGAGGGATCGCCCTGAGCGCCATCAGCAAAGCGATGCGGCATTGGTACAGGTAGCCCGTCGCTGACGCGCTCGCTTCGTGACTCTTCTTCCCGCCCGTCATGGAACAGCTCCTCGCGACGATTGTGAACCGATTTGAGATTGAAGAAACATCATAATCGGGCAGGGGAGGTTCTTGTAGTTTCTGAGGACAGATGTACCTAAGTATTTATCTGACCTCTCTGAGGGATAGGCCGTTGTTAGTGCGGGCTTGGGATGATCTGCAGCCTACTTCCGGACGTCTGACTAGATCCCTGCGCCTTACGTTTTCCCGCTTCGCTGGTGTCGTACTTTTTGCATTTGAGTGCAAGCTCCCCGGAGTGTTCGTAGACAAACAAAAAAAAACGGCAGCTTACTTCAATGCATTCTTGTTCGTGCCATATTTCTGAATCCACTCGGCCACATCTGCATAATCTCGCAGCGAGAGCTGGTACTTGTGTCTTTGCTGGAAAACGCGTGCATCGCTTGAAAAGCTGGATGTCGTCACGAGCATCGCGCTGTTCGCCTGATAATCATGAAGCGTTCCATAGAGAGTTCGTACCAGCTCAACACCTACCTTTCGATCCTGTCGATATTTCTTGGCTTCGACAAGCACGAGCAAGTCGCCTGCGGGAGTCCGCAGCGATGCCAGAATGTCCTTGCCACCATCACGGGTCGCGAGAGTCAGTTCAACTTCATATCCCATGTCCTGCAATAATTCAGCGACCATATGTTCATATTCCCGTGATGACAACCGGAAGATGTCATTCGGGGCTTTCTTCAGACGTTCCACTATTGCTTGATTGGCCGTGACGATGATGGGTTTTGCGACGGAGATGAGTTCCCGTCTCTCAGGGAGAGAGAGGTCTTTTATGTCGAAGAGATTGCCGGCAAGGGTCCGGCTAAGCTGGTCGACAGTCATCGAACCAGCCATCGCTGCGAACAGTACGATAGTCAGAGGATGACCGTTTGCCAGTTGAAGTATCTTCTCGGCCGATTCATCACTCACCTCTCGGTTTCGTTGGGTGCCAAATTGTCCGAACCGAATCGAGTGCCTCAACAATTCTCGCGCTTCTCGAGGCGAGAGACGGTTTAGCTGAAGCAGTCTTTGACCTCTGGGAAAAGTGAGCTCTCTCCGGCTTGTGACGATGACTGTGCCAATGCGTTTGTAATTCATTGCACGGAGATAGATCTCCAGTACACGAGGCTCTGGCAAAGCATCGGCGCAATCCAAAACCACCGTGGCCCCGCGACGGTCGCGAACCGCATTGCCCCGAGAATCGAGCGCCCGCTCATAATCCGGATCGTCTCTTTCCCATTCTCGACAATCGACCCATAGTGGTGGCGTCCGGGAACGCTGATGGTCTAGAAACTCAGCTACGAGGGAGGTCTTTCCGATTCCTGCTTCACCCACAACGACGACAGGCGGGGATGAAAATGGACGATCGTCTCCATTAATCTCTCGATCGAGCCAGTCAAGCTCATCTTCCCGCCCGACAAGCAGTTGCTTCATTCTCGGGATGGACAACAGTCGATCGGCCATAGCACCAAAGCAATGACAAAATTCGGAACCTAGATTCCGAGGTGTCCTGTCACGAGGTTGACGAAATCGGGGACAATTCTGGAGAGAGTTTTGAGTATATCTGACAGGTCTCTGTTGATGTCCGCGGCCTGCTCGTGCAGTGAATGGATAACGAGTTCCGGGCTTAAATCGTAGAGCTCGATGAGGAATCCATCCGGGTGCCTCGCCTCAACATGGAATGGCAGCAAAGCAGACCTGGGAAAGTCCTTCAAGTTCAGGGTTACGATGACTTCAGCTCCAGCTCGCACAGCGGCGGCGACGACATGTCGATCCTTTTCGTCGTTGAGCATTGCCGGGAGGAGAACTTCTGAACCGCTAACGATCGCATCTTGGAAGTGATCCATGATTGCTGCGGTGCGCTTTCTTGCCTTTTCTGGAGTCAAGCCGATCTTCGCGATCAATGCGCGTTCCAATTCGACGGTCGTTTGCATCGACCACCGAGGCAAGTAAAGGCGGCGCTCCGCGAGACGCAGTAGCGTGTCACAGAGCGCCGCCGGTACAAGAACACACGTGTCTAGAACTACCGGGAAATCGGCATTCACTGAACTTTCCTATTCAGAAGGCGGAATTACGTCGTATGTTCCATCCTCGACAGCTTCCCTCGCAATTTCACCCAGCATTTGTTTGCGGCGGGTGTCTCGCTTTCGACGGAATTCCAGCACATCCTTCATCGAAACACGCCTGTGTGTTCCCACCTTGTGAAATGGGATCTTTCCCTCTTCAAGGAGCTGCACCACGTATTGGCGCGAGACGCCGAGAAGATCGGCAGCACTTTGGGTGGTCATCTCCTGAGTTGAAGGAAGAATCATGACACCCTCTCCGCGTTCCAGGAAGCGCAGAGCGCTCACCAAAACCTTATAGATAGGGCCTGGCAGCGGTATTTTACCTCCGCTGGGACCGATGAGAGCTGCTTGGTGACTTTCCAGCATGCGCGCGAATTCACGAAGCTGCAGTTCTTCATTGGCAGACGCAGTGATTTCAGGCAGTACGGCTGATGTAGCCATCACGACACCTCCTTCCTCAAATTCATCTGTATATAGGATTAATCGTCATAAACGCAAGTTGCTTCAGTAACCACATGCCTCATGGAGGCAGCGCAAGCACTTGATTTTGGGAGAGATCACCAAAACGGGTCGAAGACAGGGGAAATAATCGCTACAAACACAACTTTATGATACTCTAATAATCGCTATAATCGCAAGCGAAGAATCGACGTATCGCTTGGGTGGAAGGAAATGCGCATGGCTACACGGACCTGGAACAAGGACAGAGCTGCACGACGAATCGATGCTCGGATAGGCGGCCTCCCGGCAAAAGATATCGAGATCAAGGAGTATGTACGCGACACCAATCTGGCGGAATTGCCGAACAATGTCGCCTACAGGGTGAATGGAGTGCATCTCTACGCAGACATATTGAATGTCGCAGAGATGCTGGATGTGACCTCGTATGAGGGGGAACTCTGCCACAAGCGCACACTGCGGTTTCTCAACCTGCACTATTGAGCGGTGTATCGGATCTTGCAGCGCACCGAATCGATCTTCGTCGACTTCCATAATCAGAGGCTGCATTCCGTCATCGCGAAGCCTTACGACGAAGCCGCAGCCCGCGTTCGGAAAGCGGTTGCGGTAGCGAAACTAATCATCGACGTCCTCGCGCAAACGGGAGATGGTGCAGACCATCCACCGGCGAAGGTGCGCGTTGGTATCGACACCGGAATAGCCCTGGCTGTGAACAATGGTAGGCGAGGACACCGGGAGCCGTTGTTCTTGGGCGAGCCGGCGAACCACGCTGCAAAGCGCGCGGGGGGCGGGCGCTCTCCTGGGATCTTCCTCACAAACAAAGCGAGGCAGGCGATAGGACTTTCATTGGTGCCGGTTGAGGACGCGACTGCTCTCAGCATCGCTGAAATCCAGGATTGCCAGAGAAGAGCCAATCTGAGCGTCACTGCGGACCAGATCGTCAAAGAATGGAAGGAAGACCTCAACAATCTCCCGATCGGAACATTTGAGTTCTCCGCACATACTCCGCCCTTCCAGACTCTCGACATCGAACAGCTGTCGGCCAGGAACTCACGGCGTCAGGATGCAGGAACTCTCTACGCCGACCTCGATGGATTCACCGCCTACGTCGCAAAGAACGTCGGAACCGATGCGTCCGCCAAGAATGTCGTTCGTGTTCTCCACGTCCTGCGTAGCGAGCTCGACGCCGTCCTGCACACCGACTTCTATGGCCGCAAGGTTCGATTCATCGGAGACTGCGTCCACGGATTGATGGTCGAGGGAACAGCACAGACGACGGACGAGGAGGAGACAGTCAGCAACATGACACTCTGCGCAGCGGCCATGCGCAGTAGTTTCAATCTTGCCCTCCAGAAACTCAAAGCGGCAAGCGCGGATGCAAGCAGCCTTGGTCTACAGATCGGATTCGAATTCGGCCCGATCAATGTGACGCGGCTCGGAATGAAGGGAGGGCTCATTCGCTGCTCTGTTAGCCGGGCAGTGTTATGGGCAGAGGCGGAACAAGGCGGATGCAGGGGCAACGAAACGGCGATAGGACGGACAGCTTATTTGCGTGGATCGCAGGCGGTTCGTGAACTGTTTGGGACTGCGCGGAAACGAGCGGCTCTGGATTACGACACCGCTGTAGACGAACTCAGCAGGCAGAATGACAAAGCTGCCAAGGCAGCCCGCTCAATGGAGTCGAGCTTACTCAAGCCGGCTACCGCGGCAACAGGTGCCTTCACGTTCCCACCGCAACGGACTGGGCCAAAGAAGCCGGATGGTTTCGCATGATCTGGTTCTTCCAGGATGTCGCGCGCAGCAAACTTGAGCGCCGCGAGTTGGAGCAACTGGTTGGGAGCGTCGATTGGTTAGTCGGGTTGGGTTGGAGGTTTGATTCGATACGGCTCGCATGGGACGCTGACATTCTTGTCGGCGAACGTATCTATCCAATTACGCTTCGATATCCAAATCACTTTCCATACTCGCCACCCCTTGTATTGCCGCGCGGAGACACCAGCTGGTGGTCCTCGCATCAGTATGGTGCGGGCGGCGAGCTCTGCTTGGAATACGGTCCTGATAACTGGCACCCGGATATAACTGGCGCTGAAATGATTCGGAGCGCACACAGGTTGCTGCTTGGGGAGAACGACCTCTCGGACGGCGGCCCTGCTCTACCATCGCGGCACCGTTCCAGCGTTGCGGAGCAAATCGGCGGGAAACGCAGGCGCTTCTTCTTGGATGTCGATGCGCAGGGAGTGCTGATTGGGCTTGTCGACGATCAACTGATTACCGCAACAATCGTGATCGAATACAATTCCAACGCTTCGGTAAGGTTCTTGGCATCCGCCAAAGCAGGTGATACCGCTTGGAAAGGAACAGTTCCACCGGCCATTCTCAAAATGGCCTATGAAAAACCTGCCGTCTTGCTGCGCTGGCCCGAGGCGGAAGATCGTCCCCTCTCCGACAGCGCGCGGCGATTGCGTGAAGCAATCGCCGCACGGGGTATGGATCCGGGAACAGCAGATCACATCGTTCTGATCCATGGATCGACTGTTCTCGCGTTTCAAGTTGATGACGAAGACGACTCGGTCGTGGAGCTCAGCGTCATCCTCGAGGATGAGAGACGGCTGCGTCTAGCGACTGGGCACGAGGCGCTTACACAGCGAAAGGTTGCGATTGCCGGATGCGGTTCGATGGGAAGCAAGATTGCGGCTATCCTTGCTCGCTCTGGTGTTTGTCAGTTCGTCCTTGTCGATACAGATATTTTTCTGCCTGAAAATCTGGTCCGGAACGATCTCGATTGGCGCGACGTTGGCACGCATAAGGTCGATGCGGTGGCGAACAGAATTGGCCTGGTCAATCTTGCGGCAAATGTAATCCGCTATCGGCGTGATCTTGGAGGCCAGGGATCGAGTGGTGGTATTGAAGGATTGATTGAAGTCCTCGAAGAGTGCGACCTGTTGATCGACGCTACTGCCTCGACCGCAGCTTTCGAAGTCTTGAGTTCAGTACGCGGATTCGCCCAGCGTCCCATGGTATGGGGAGAAGTTTTCGCTGGCGGTATCGGTGGCTTTATCGCCCGTTCGCGTCCTGGTTCGGAACCGAATCCTATGACGATCCGGCGCACGATTGAATCCTGGTGTGCCGAAAACGGAAGAATCATCTCTCCGGCTCCGGCCCCCTATGAAGGCGGCGAGGACGTGCCCTTCATTGCTGGCGATGCCGAGGTATCGATCATCGCAAGCCATTTAGCGGCATTTGCCATCGATACACTGATCCCGAGGATTCCATCTTCGTATTTGCATTCGGTTTATCTTATCGGCTTGCAGGCGGAGTGGATATTTGACCAGGCCTTCGAAGTTCGACCCATCACCGTTGGACCGCCTGACGACGATGCTCCCGTGAACATCGATACAGAAGCCTTGCGTGACGAGATAGTCGAACTTGGGAGGCTGTTGAAGGAGCACCCCGATGCAAATACTCCTGAATCTTGAGATCGTGAGTGGATTTTTGACAGAGCTACGGTCGGCGGGCTCGCGTGAGATCGGCGGGCTGCTGTTCGGAGAGCATATTGGTGGCGATGCTTTCCGCGTCGTGGAGTTCACGGTACAAAAGCGAGGCGGAAACCACGGAAGTTTTGTTCGCAATCCCGACGAACATAACGAAGAGCTACAACGGTTCTTCGAGAAAACGGGCGAAAATCATACTCGATTCAACTACCTGGGAGAATGGCATTCTCACCCAAGTTTCCCGCCTGTCCCGAGTGTGCAGGACGTCGAGACCATGCACGGTATCGTGAATAACCCGGAGGTCGGTGCGAACTTCCTTGTGCTGCTCATATTGCGCCGTAAGGCCGACGCATTGGCGATGTCCGCGATGGTGTTTCGGAGCGGATATGTGCCGGAGCCAGTTCAGGTTTATACGGAATTGAGGCCGGAGTCTCCCCCAGCACGGCGGAGGATCAGGACACTGTGATCTACGGAAGTGTTTTTTGGTGCAATTCTGAAGGTAAGGAGTCGGAATGATCGAGCGCTTTCAAGGCGAAACTGGATTGCTGAACTTATTGGAGGCTCTTCGAGCCCAGAAAATTGTGGCAGGTAATGAAGAATTGGCCAAGCGGATCGCTGAGACTGGCTCACTCGTCGAGGTGGATCCGGGAACCTCTGTGATCGAGCAGGGAGCGGAGGATACGGATGTGTACCTCATCATCTCCGGAGCCTTCGATGTTGTGGTGAATGGTCGCAAGGTAAACCGTCGATTTGCCAATGATCATGTGGGAGAGATGGCGGCGATTCAACCGACGCAGCGACGGTCCGCCACGATAACAGCCACCGAGAAATCCGTGCTCTTCAAACTGACAGAACCGCAGTTGACCGAGATTGCAAAACAATTCCCTGACGTTTGGCGTTTCTTAGCAAAAGAGCTAGCTCGCCGGCTCGAGCAACGAAACGCGCATGTCACTTCGACGCACGCAAAAATCCGTATGTTCATCATTTCGTCCGCCGAGGCGCTGGAGATCGCTCGCACCATCCAAAATGCGTTTGAGCATGACTTCACCGTCGTAGTCTGGACAGATGGCGTATTCAGGGCTTCCTGGTATCCAATTGAAAGTCTCGAGCACGAACTCGATCAATCCGATTTTGCCGTCGCTATCGCCCAGCCGGATGACATAACAGAAGTTCGCGGCAAGTCATCTGCAACAGCCCGAGACAATGTCATTTTTGAGTTGGGGCTGTTCGTCGGTCGCATCGGAAGAAAGCGGTCACTACTGGTGGAACCACGAGGCGAAGAAGTAAAACTGCCATCAGATTTGGGTGGCATTACCACTCTAGGCTACAAATATGACAAAGATAACCTTGCCGCGGGGCTGGGGCCCGCCTGCAATCGAATCAGAGCCATTGTTCGCGAACTCGGTCCAAACAACTGAATCGGGAGTGAACCTGTAACTCCTTCGGGGCCAGGAAAACCTCTAGTAGCTTCTGCGCGCTCAAATCTCCTACCGTTTATTCATGTGCTCCGGCAACGGAGCGAATCTAGTAAACGGGAGATTTTATGAAAAGGTTCCAGCAAGGTAGCCTCTTGAGAACAAAGAGGAAGGGTGGTGCAGACGTATGGGTGTTCAGATGGTATGACTATTCGTCCGGAAAGAGAGTTTACAAGAAACAAATCATCGGAAACGTTGAGCAGATGCAAAGCAAACGAGATGCGGAAAAGTCGGTCGTTGCACTTCGTAGTTCGATCAACGTAGACACAGGGACTCCACGCACAGTAGCCGACCTTGATGCCCATTACCGGAAGTACGAACTGACACAGGACAAAAAGTCGTTCTCAACGATTGAGAACCATCGTCTACTTTACAAGCGCTACATAGAACCGCGATGGGGCCAGCTGCGACTTTATGCAGTTCGAACGGTTGAAGTTGAGGGATGGCTTCATTCTCTGGCGTTGGCACCTGCTTCAAAAGCAAAAATAAAGTGCGTTTTATCCTTGATGTATAACCATGCGATTCGTAACGAGTGGTTGATGTTCAACCCGATCAGCAGGGTCAGAACATCGCAGAAGCGCCTACGAGACAAGGATGTGCTCGAACCCGAAGAATTCCAGAAATTAGTACGGCTACTTGCAGTCCGTGAACGGGCGATGGTCTTGTTGGCTGGCAGCACGGGGATACGCCGCTCTGAAATGATTGCACTGACTTGGTCAGATCTCGACACTGTTCGAATGGAAATCAACATCTTAAGATCCTGCGTGCGCAACCGAATCGGGAAGACGAAAACGGAATCATCCTGTCGACCTGTTCCGCTGCATCCTTTGGTGCTCCATGCATTATTGGAGTGGCGAGCGAAATCAGCGTATGCAGAAAAACTGGACTTCTTGTTCCCCTCGCCACGCTTCAAAGGGAAGCGGCCACTGAGCCCCGACTGCATTCTGGAGAAAAGCATTCGCCCCGCCCTCGCAGCCGTAGGAGTCGTTGGAAAGCAGATAGGGTGGCATAGCTTTCGCCATTCTCTGGCAACTAATTTAAGAACGCTCGGCGTGGACATTAAAGTCACACAAGAGTTAATGCGACATGCAAGTAGCCGCACAACACTCGACGTCTATACTCACACTGTTGATCGGCGGAAGCGCGAAGCGAATGAAAAGGTTGTTGAGTTGATGCTCCCGCTGGAGCTAGAGAAGGTTCTGAATTCTTCAGAGCTCTCTAGAATCCATTCTCAAATTCGGCAGCGCCGACGATCTCCCACCCAATTAGGGTCTTAATAACACCCAATCTGCACCCATTCTGTTGGCGTACTTATGAGCGAAGAGGGGCGAAAACATTGGAGATTTGCATGTTGCTCCGCAGATCTGAAAGTTCAGCACCCTTCCACACCTTCGAGCAATGTCGCGCTAGGGACAATGCAGCTCGTAAGTATTTGATATGCGAAGAGTTGTTTGGTGGACCTGATCGGGATCGAACCGATGACCTCTTCCATGCCATGGAAGCGCGCTCCCAGCTGCGCCACAGGCCCACATAAGGAGGGGGGTACAACTTCTCTATTTTCTCTGTTCGTGGCGGATTCGTCAATCTGCTCGGCCTTTATTTCTCAAAGCCTCTTCTAATCCGGTCACAATCAGCGCAACGCCGTCGGTAAATCGCAAATCGTAGTTCGTAAACATCTCCACGCCAACGGCCGCGGCAAGCGGATAAAGCTCCTTGTTGACGCGCTGTTCCCGCGCCTCCAGCGTGTACTCCACGCGCATCGTGCCCGCCACCGGCAGAATGGCTTGTTCCTCAATCACAAAGCCCACCGTATAGCTGTAAAGCGCGCCAATCCCCACAGCCGCCTGTCGCAGCGTAAATCCAGCATCGGTAAACTTGCGCAGGCTCCTGTCCATCGCGGCATACATTTTCGTGTCGGTCAAAAGTGTGCCGCTCGCCATTTTTGCCCCATCGCGATAGCGCAAAAACGTTTGCCGAAGTCCCGTGCAATACGTGCAAGCCCACTCCCGCCAGGTGAGATGTTCCCACGATGCCGTATTGCCCACAGCCGCTTCCTGCAGGACTCTCGTACCCATCTCATCCAGCAGTTCCTGTTTGTTTTTGAAATGCCAGTAAATCGCAGGCGCCTGCACGTCCAGCCGAGCCGCCAGCCTCCGCAGAGTCAGGCCATCCAACCCGGCTTCATTCAAAACTGTAAATGCGCTGTGCAAAATCATCTCTCGGTCGAGCGGCATAAAAATACTCTAGCATTTTTCATTTAACAGTGTTAAGTTAAATTTAACGTTGTTAAGGAGGAGCAGGAAATGAAGGCTGCTGTCGTCAACACTCTGGGTCAACCCCCTAAATTTGAAGAATTTGCCGTCCCCACATCTATCGACGGCGAAGCTCTGGTTAAGGTCCGCGCCGCTGGACTGCATCCGATTGTCAAATCCATCACTGCCGGCGCGCATTACTCTGCAAGCGGCGAACTGCCCGTAGTCCCCGGCATTGATGGCGTTGGTGTACTCGAAGATGGAAGGCGGGTCTACTTTGGCCTGGTCCGCAAGCCATGGGGAACTATGGCTGAGTTCGCTACGGCAAAACACGCCAACTGCGTTCCCTTGCCGGACGGAATTGACGACGCGACAGCGGCGGCAATTGCCAATCCGGGAATGTCCGCTTTGGTTTCGCAGAAGCGCGCGGGATTGCAGGCTGGCGAGACGGTGCTGATTCTTGGCGCAACAGGCGTTGCGGGGCAGCTAGCAATTCAGACGGCACGGCTTCAGGGAGCCAAACGCGTGATCGCCGTTGGCCGCAATGTGGAAGCGCTGCGTGGAGCGGACGTGGATGCCGTCGTTGCGCTCGGCCAGTCGGAAGACGCGATTCGCGACGCCTTTATAGAAGAAGCGGCAGCGGGAATTGATGTCGTGATTGACTACCTGTGGGGACGGCCAACAGAGCTTCTGCTGGAAGCGCTTGCCAAGGGTTTCAAAGCTAGCGCAACGCATCCCACGCGTCTGGTGGAAGTAGGGCAAAGTGCGGGCGCTAACATCGCGCTTCCCGGCGCCGTATTGCGTAGCGTTGACTTGACCATTCTCGGAAGCGGATTTGGTGCCGCCAGGCTGGATGAGATTTTCGCGGCGGTTCCAAAGCTCTTTGAGGCTGCAGCAAAAGGCTCTCTCACAATTGATGTCGAGAAAATCCCACTCACCGACGTGGAAACCGCCTGGGGCCGCGCAGACAAGGGGCGCCGCATCGTTTTCACGCTCTGAAAATCATTCCACCCTCCACCTGGGCTGTCGCCGGGAACCCTTTGCCGCATTTTGGTGTCTAACTTGAAAGGAGTTAGAGACGCGTACTGCAAAGCACGCGTCTGTTGCGATAAGGTGGAGGGAACAAACTTTGCAGGCGGACCTCACCATGGGCAATCTGGCCAGCGCTATCGCGCTCCACTCTGACGAAGCAGCTCTTGTAGAGGAGTTGCGCGCCGGCTCAGAAGAAGCCTTTGCATGGCTCATCGCGCGCTACCATCAGCCTATTTATTCGCTTCTCGCCCGCACCGTGCAGAACCGCGCTGACGCCGCTGATCTCACGCAGGAAGTCTTCGTCAAAGTCTTCCGCGGAGTCTCTAGCTTTCACGGTGAGTCGTCTCTCCGCACCTGGATTTACCGCATCGCCCTGCGGGAAGCCTCCAACCAGCGCCGCTGGTGGATGCGCCATAAGCAGCAGGAAGTGCCCATCGAGATGGAGATCAACGAAGGAGACTCCACCACGCCCACGCGCTTGAAGGAAATGCTCGTGGACCCGTCGGAATCCCCGTACGATCTCGCGCTGCACGCGGAAAACCGCGCCCGCGTGGAAGCTGCACTGGCGCAGGTTCCCGAGCCATATCGCACCACGCTCATCCTGCGCGATATTGAAGGTTTTGTTTACGAAGAAGTAGCCGAAATGCAGGGGGTCAATCTCGGTACGGTCAAATCACGCATCGTACGCGGCAGAGCCTGCCTTAAAACGATTCTCACCGGCCAAAATCGAGTCCACTCTGCCGCCAGTAACGAAGGCGATCACGCTTTCACTTTAGGAGAGGAGGCGCAATGAACGGCTGCAACGCCATGCAGGCAAAGTTTTCCGAGTATCTGGACAGCCGTCTCACCGGCGTTGAGATGCAACGCATCTCCTCTCATATTGAGAGCTGTGCACAGTGCTTTGCGGAGTTCAGCGCGTTGCGCCGCACACAGGCCTCGCTGGCCGCGCTTGGTTCCGTGCCTGAGCCTGCGGACCTGCTCCTGCGCATCCGCGTAGCCGTCAGCCATGAGCGCGCCCGCAGCCGCCAGAGCCGTTTCCAAAGCCTCAAACTTATATGGAGCAACACCGTCGGCCCGTTCCTTCTGCAAGCCTCGGCCGGCTTTGCCAGCGCCGTGCTGCTGCTTGGCACAGTCGCCGTCATGGTCGGCATCGTCAGCAATCCACCCGTAGCGCAGGCCGGTGATGTGCCGCTCGGCGACTCCACCGCTCCGCGCATGCTCTACTCCATTGGAGACACAGGCGATAGCGAAATCGCCGCTCTGCCAGCCCCCATCGTCGTCGAGGCCTATATCAGCGGCGAAGGCGCAGTTTACGATTTTCGCATCGTCTCCGGTCCCGATGACACCGCCACCCGCGCCAAAATCGCCGATATCCTGCTCGTCCGCAAATTCGAGCCTGCCCGCTTCTTCGGCCAGCCCGTCCGCGGCCTTGCGGTGCTGTCCTTCTCCGGCGTCTCGGTCCGCGGATAAGTTAGAAGCCTCTCATCTCTGGCCCGGTTGTGACAGGCGGTAAAGTCCTTCTTTGCTGGGGCCGATGAGCCCATCAGTAACACGCATCTCTCTGGCGGAACCACCGAGAGCCAGTCCCGTAAAGGCTCGCAGTCCGTTTTGAGGCGAAAATCCGCGTGTCAGAGGGCGACCGTGAACAAGTTGAGTTTGCGCAAGAAGCTATGGGTCGGTTTTGGCAGCCTGCTGCTCGTAGTGCTTTTTATAGGCGGCGCGGGAATCTGGAGTAGCATTACAACCGCATCGCTCATCCGCACGGCCGAGTTCAACGTCCACAAGCAGAACCTTGTCAGTCAGATCGAGCTTGCCATCGAAAAAGAAAAAGTAGGCAGCCGCGACGCGCTTCTGCACGATGACACTAAGGGCCTGATAGCCGCCCGCGAAGAGTTCCGCGAAAAGATGGCTGAGCTTCAGCCGCTGCTGACTTCCACCACCAGCCATCAGCTCTTTGCGGAGATTGAACGCACCAATACAAATTACTGCCAGGGCGCAGACCGCGAGCTTGAGCTGCACAACCACGGCGATCAGGCCGGTGCTCTCGAGCTTGCCTATGGCGCGTCAATGCAAAGCACGCGCACCGAGCTGAAAACCGCCACGGAGAACCTCGTCAACTGGTATGGCAAGCTTGCCGCAGACGCGGAAACAGAAGCGATTGACGCCGGCAACCGCGCCATCCTGCTTATAGCCATTGGCTCTGCCGCGGGTCTTGTTCTTGCTGCCATCGTAGCCATCTTCACAATCCGCTCGCTCATTGTCGCCATCACGCCCATCGTCGTCGCCATGAACGCCATTGCGCGCCACGACCTTTCCATCGCAGACGTGCAGGCGGAAACAAACGACGAGCTCGGCGAAGCAGGTCGCTCGCTCAACCTCATGAAGTCGAGCATGACCACGATGGTTCGCTCAATCCTGCAATCCTCCGAGCAGCTCGCTGCCGCTACGGAAGAGATCGCCCGGGGCGCGCGCGAGTCCTCCACCGGCGCGCATCATCAGTCTGACCAGGCCGCGCAGGTTGCCTCTGCCATGGAAGAGATGACCGCGGCGGTTGCGGAAATCGCCGGCCATGCCAATCGTGCCTCCGAGTCGTCCTCGGAGTCTGCAGTCTCGGCCCGAGAAGGCGGCAAGGTGGCCGATGAAACGCTGGCGGCCATGAACAGCGTAGCCGTCTCCACAACCCAGGCCGCCGAGCGCATCCAGGAACTTGGCCGCAGCTCGGAAAAAATCGGCGCCATCGTCTACACCATCACCGAAATCGCCAGCAAGACTAACTTGCTTGCGCTCAACGCAGCCATTGAGGCTGCCCGCGCCGGAGAGCAGGGCAAAGGCTTTGCTGTCGTGGCCGCAGAGGTTCGCCGCCTCGCCGAGCGCACCAGCGAAGCCACGCAGGAAATCTCCTCCATCGTCGGCTCCATCCAGTCCGAAACGCAGAATGCCGTCGAAGCCATCGGCAGGGGCACTGGGGAAGTCGAGCAGGGCGTCAGCAAGACCAGGGATTCCCACCGCTCCCTGATGGAGATCATCTCCCGCTCTGACGAAGTGGGTCAGATGGTCTCGCAGATTGCCGCGGCAGCCTCGCAGCAGGAGTCTGCCACGCAGCAGATCAACCGCAACGTGGCCGAAATCTCCAGGAGCGTCATGGCCTCAACCGCAGCCGCCGACCAGACCTCCGCTGCCTGTAACCATCTCTCTTCACTCGCCTCTGATCTGCACCGGACGGTCGGCGAATTCCGCCTCGCGGACTCCAGATCCTACTCCGAATCACCCAGATGGGCCTCCGCCGGGGCAGTCCCCGCGCTCCACCCGGTTCAAGTCAATTGAAAACTCCCGTTTGACCCTGCTTCCTCGTCTAAATAGACTGCAAAGCAGGGTCAAATCATGTCGTTTCGCACGCTTTCTTTCTCCACTGCGCTTCTATTGCTCTCCGCTGCTCCGGTTCTCTCCCACGGGCAATCGTCTTCGAGCTCGCAGAGCTCGTCCTCATCCGCGTCTGCGCCCGGCATGCAGCGCGAAAAAGCCCCGTCGCTCATCGACCCGGCAGGCCCGACCATCTCGCTTATCAGCTCCGAGCCGGTCTTCTTCATGGCCTCTGCGCTCAACATGTGCGGGTACGACGAGGGCCTCGAAAACAGCTCGCCCATCCGCAAGAAAATCCGCGACGAGATCAACTCCGCTCTCGCACAGAGTGAAGACGCCCGCAAGAAGCGCGACGCCGTCTGCCTCTTCATCGCGCAGCACCGCCTCACCGGCACCGAGCACGATATCTCGCAGTACATCTCGCTCGCGCTCTATCTCACGCAGCCGCCCGAGCTCGAAACCTCCGTCGAGCTGACAGAGATGCCGCCCGATGCCACGCAGGTTGCCGAAGTTGCGCCCCTGCTCAAGGACTTCGCCAACTCCGTCGATTTGCACGGAATCTGGCTCACCCTCCGCCGCTCCTACGATGACGAAATCAACTCCATCCACGATCCGCTTTCAAAAATGATCGTCGAGACAAACCTCTATCTCAAGATGCCAGCCTCCACCTATGATGGCCGTCGTTTCATCGTTGTCGTCGAGCCCATGCTCTCGCCCAGCATCACCAACGCCCGCGTCTACGGCACCGATTACGTCATCGTTCTCTCGCCCGTCGATGGCAAGATTCGCATGAACGACGTGCGCCACACCTACCTGCACTATGTCATCGAGCCGCTGCTCTTCTCCCGCGCCAACGCCGTGGACCGCACGCAGCCCATCCTCAAGGTCATCCGCGACGCGCCGCTCGACTTCCGCTACAAATCCGACACCGTGCCGCTCACCATCGAGTGCCTCATCAAGGCTGTTGAAGCGCGCACCATGGACACCGGCATCCCCGATTACAAAATCCCCGCTGGCGTAGACCGTTCCAATCTGCCGAAATATGAAGGCGAACGCCACGCCGTCGAGCTCAAGCAGGAAGCCGTGCGCCAGGCCACAGTGCGCCATGACATGACACAGGGCTTCGTACTTACGCAGTACTTCTATGAGCAGATGATTCAGTTCGAGAAAGACCCCGCAAGCCTCCGCGACACCATGGGCGAAATGGTCTACTCCATGGACGTGGATCAGCAGGTCAACCGCGCCAAGCATCTCGAATTCGACCAGCAGGCAGACGAAGATGTGCTTAGCCGCTCCAAGCCCCGCAAGCTCGAAGGCCTCGACTTAGCTGAGGCCAAGCTGCAAGCCGGCGACGCCAAAGGCGCAGCCGCGCTCGCCACGCCTTACTTGAACGAGAACAACCCCAACAGCCTGCAGGCAACCGCGGACGCCGCTCGCGCCAACTTCGTCCTTGCTCGAGTCGCCATCATGAACGGCCGCGCCGACGAAGCCGCCTCGCGCTTCAAGACCACCGTCGACACCAGCAAGGAACCGCGCCTGCTCGCCTGGTCGCACATCTATCTCGGCCGCATGCTTGACCTTTCCTGCAAGCGTGACGAAGCCGTAGAGGAGTACAAGCAAGCGCTTGCTGACCGCGACGGCCAGCAGGACACCCGCATCGCCGCCGAGCGCGGAGTCAAAACCGCCTACGCCGTCAAAGGCCACACCTGCCAGGACGACGACGCCGACGATACAGACCCAAAAGCCGACCCCAAGGCCGCACCGACAACCAAACCAGCCACACCTAACCCGCAATAAGCCATCTGGATACGCCAGGAAGCATTCTCCCTTCCCGGCGCGTCCATCCATGTACACTGGCATTCGCCTGGCAGTGCCAAGAACAGTCGAGGGAGAGCGCATGGAAGCACTCGTAAGCGAACTGGAAGCCGCGCTGGGCCACACATTTGCCCGGCAGGACTTCCTGGTGCGCGCGCTCACCCACCGGTCTTTGGCTCATGAGAAGCAAGGGGCTCATGAAAAGACGGGCGCCCATGAAAAATCCGGCCAGCACGTTCCCGGCGACAACGAACGCCTTGAATTCCTCGGCGACGCCGTCCTCGGCCTCGTCGTGGCGGAAACGCTCTTTGCTAAGAACCCCGACTGGACCGAAGGCGAGCTCACCCGCATGCGCGCCCAGCTAGTGAGCCGCCAGCACATGGCGCAGGTTGCCACGGACATCGATCTGGGGCGCCATATCCGCCTCAGCAAGGGCGAAGACCGCAGCGGCCTCCGCCGCAAGGGAACCGTCCTCTCCAACACCATGGAAGCCGTCCTCGGCGCACTCTTCCTTGACGGCGGCCTGGAGCCAGTCCGCATTTTTGTCCGCCGCTCCGTCATGGGAGAAGCTGCGGAACAACTTGCCCGCGAGCTTCGTTCCGGCGCCGCTCTCGGCAACTACAAATCTGCCCTGCAGGAGCACCTGCAAGCCACCCACGCCGGAACCCCCGTTTACCGCGTCAAAAGCGAGTCTGGCCCCGACCACCGCAAGCGCTTCCTCGTAGAAGTCCGCCTCAAGCCGCCCACGCCGGAAAACGGTACCGGATCGAGTCCAGGCGAACCCGGCAAGGCCTTGGCCCGAGGCACAGGCGGCACCAAGAAGCACGCCGAACAGGACGCCGCCCGCCGCGCTCTCACCAAGCTCACTGGAGCCAAAACAACCACCGCCACCAAAATCGGAGCCGCACCGGAAGCAGAGGCAGAGGGCCTCGCGGAATGACCGCCGCCGAGTGGAAACATCTGCGCCTCCATCTGCCCACCGTGCCGGAGGCCTTCGCCTCGCTCCTGCGCACCATGGTCGTAGCGCTCTTCCTGCTCACGTTCCTTCTGCAACCATTCTTAATCCCCTCCGAAAGCATGGAGCACACACTCCTTGTCGGCGACTTCCTCCTCGTAGACAAGCAGATCTTCGCCCCCGCCGGCCGTCTCACCCACTGGCTCATGCCCTACCGCGACATCCAGCGCGGCGATATCGTCGTCTTCCACCACCCCCGTCCTCCGCTGCTCGTCAAGCGCGTCGTAGGCCTTCCCGGCGACCGCATCCGCATTCGCGACGGCCGCGTCGTCGTCAACGGCGCCGCGCTCAACGAGCCCTACGCCGCCTTCGAGCCCGCAGCCCTCAACCCTTCGCTCAGCAATTTCCCGGCTACGCTCTACTCTGACCCCAGCATTGACCTCGACTGGTGGCACGCGCAACAGGCGCTCATCCGCAACGGCGAACTCGTCGTCCCCGCCGGCCGCTACTTCGTCCTCGGCGACAACCGCAACCACTCCAGTGACTCGCGATTCTGGGGACTCGTCCCGCGCCAGGCCGTCGTCGCCCGTCCACTTGTCATCTACTTCTCACTCACCCGGCCATCCACCACCGATGTCCAGCAAGTAACGGATGGGCAGTCCGCCGATGATAAACTCAACCACGACAGCGAACTTACTGCAAAGCTTGCCGGATTCGCGCGCTGGAACCGTATCTTTCGCGTCATCCGTTAAGGAACTTCTTTGCAATCACAGCCGTAAAGAACAGGGAAGCACTCCAACCCGAGTACCGAATGCCGAAGAAAAACACCGCAGCTGAACAGCAAACCGGAGAAACCTTCTTCGAGGCCATCGCCAGCTATGCAGCGGTTCTTGTCGCAGGCCTCTTTATCCTCACCTTCCTCGGCCAGAACTTTGTCATCCCCTCAGGCTCCATGGAGAACACGCTTCTCGTCGGCGACCACCTGCTCGTAGACCGCATCACGCTCTCGCCCGGCCATAACTGGTTTCCGCTCGTCCACTACCGCGAGCCAAAGCGCGGCGACATCATCGTCTTCTACAAACCCGTGCCGGACCCAGTCCCTGGCCGGGACAAGCTGGAGTATCTCCCGCTAGTTAAACGCCTCATCGGCGTGCCGGGTGATCATATTCATCTCCAGGACGGCGTGGTCTATGTCAACGGTGTGGCACAACAGTTTCCCAGGACATGGCTCGATACGCCGCCTAACGATCCGAGCGAACTGCCATTCCTCGACCAATTTCCTACCTTCCCGCCGGTCCCCGACAGCCAATACAAGACCGAAGAATGGGCCGTTGAGTTTCCCTCCCATATTCAAAACGGTGAACTCGTTGTACCACCCGGCAAGTACTTCATGATGGGCGACCACCGTCACGACTCTGCTGATTCCCGCTTCTGGGGCTTCGTTCCCCGCGAAAATATAATCGGCCGTCCGCTCTTCAACTACTGGTCCTTCAAAACGCCAGACGGCCAGTTGGAGCAGCCTGGCGCCGGCAACAAGCTTTCGTGGATTGGCCACGTCATTGTGCGCTTCTTCCCAGATACCCGTTGGTTCCGCACCTTCAAGGTTGTTAGCTAGTTATACTGGAACCACAAATGCCGAAGAATACAGCCACAGAAGCCGCCGCCGAACAGCAAACCGGAGAAACCTTCTTCGAAGCCATCGCCAGCTACGCGGCGGTCCTTGTCGTAGGCCTTTTCATCCTCACCTTCCTCGGCCAGAACTTCGTCATCCCCTCCGGCTCCATGGAGAACACACTTCTCGTCGGCGACCATCTTCTCGTCGACCGCATCACGCTTTCGCCTGGCCACAACTGGTTCCCGCTCGTCCACTACCGTGAGCCCCAGCGCGGCGACATCATCGTCTTCATCAAGCCCGTGCCCGATGAAGTCCCCGGCCAGGACCAACCGCAGTATCTCTACCTTGTGAAGCGCCTCGTCGGCGTCCCCGGCGACCACATTCATCTTCACGACGGCATGGTCTACGTCAACGGAGTCGCACAGCCGCAGGTAAAAACCGCGCTCGAATCCCCGGCCTACCCGGAAGAGCAGGTCTTCCTCGACGAATTCCCATCCGTGCCGCCCGTCCCCGAGGCTGGCAACTACAAAACCGAGCAGTGGGCCCAGGAGTTCGCCAGCCACCTTGAAAATGGTGACATCGTCGTCCCTGCCGGCAAGTACTTCATGATGGGCGACAACCGCCACAACTCCGCAGACTCGCGTTTCTGGGGCTTCGTTCCGCGCGAAAACATCATTGGCCGCCCGCTCTTCAACTACTGGTCTTTCAAAACCCCTGACGGCCAGCTAGAACAGCCCGGCACCGGCAACCAGCTCTCCTGGATCGGCCACGTTGCCCTGCATTTCTTCTCAGACACCCGCTGGGCGCGCACCCTGAAAGTAGTCCGGTAACCTGAAGGCGCCAGGTAGATCGACGGCATCGGGTAGGCCGGGGATTTATCCCCGGCAATAAAATTAAATAGTGCAAAAGAGAGAAGGGGGCTTTAACCCCTGGGGCTTGCTTTTGTTTTTCAATCGGCACAAGCGCAACACAACCCTCGTTCTCCCGCAACCTACTAGGAGCTAAGAGCTAAGAGCTGAACCCCGCTCCACCATTTACGATTAAAAACGAATGACCCTAACACCCAAGCCAGAGTCTCCGGCAGCCACTCAATCCTGGCTTCAGCGCCACCAGCGCCTCTCCACCATCCTGCTCGCTCTGGCCATCTTTCTTCTTCTGCTCATTGTCCCGCCATTCATCAGCATTAGCCGCTATAAAAACCACATCACGCAGCTCGTCTCCGCCACGCTTGGCCGTCCCGTGCACCTCTCCTCGGTGGAGTTGCGCCTGCTCCCGCGCCCTGGTTTCGTCCTCTCAGACCTCACAGTAGACGAAGACCCCGCCTACGGCTACGAGCCAGTCCTGCACGCCAGCACGGTCGTTGCTTACGTCCGTCTCTGGTCGCTCTGGCGCGGCGAGCTCTCGCTCGACAAAATCTCCGTCGATGAAGCCAGCCTGAATCTCGTCCGCTCCGCCAACGGTCACTGGAACGTGGACAGCCTCTTCCGCACCACGTCTCCAAGCACATCCTCCAGCGCCGCACCCGACAAACAGCCCCTGCCTTACCTTGAAGCCAGCAACTCCCGCATCAACCTCAAGTCCGGCGCGGAAAAACTACCCTACTCGCTCACCAGCACGGACGCCTCGCTCTGGCAGGATGACGGCGCATGGCACGTCCGCCTGCGTGGCCAGCCCGTCCGCACAGACCTGAGCCTCAATGCAGCCGACACCGGCACCGTACGCCTCGAAGCCACGCTCCACCCCGCAACGGAACGGAACCAGATGCCGCTCCACCAGTCTCAAATTCATCTGGACCTCGACTGGAGCGAAGCCCAGTTGGGCCAGCTCACCCGCCTCATCCTCGGCTCGGACGAGGACTGGCGCGGCGCCCTCACCGGAGAACTGCATCTCGACGGCACCGTCGCCGCTGCTAAGGTCACCACCCGCCTCCGCGCCACCGGCGTCCACCGCATCGAGTTCCAGCCCGCCTCACCGCTCGACTTCGACGCCACCTGCTCGTTCCTCTACCACTCGGCGAATAACGAAACGGGGCGCACGATCGAAAACATCGCCTGCAACTCGCCCATCGGCCAGGGCCACGCCCGTCTCACCGGCAATCTGCCCTCCGCGCCCGCGCAGCCCAATCTCACGCTCGAGCTCGACCGCATTCCTGCACAGGCCCCCATCGACCTGCTCCGCACCCTCCGCGGCAATCTCGACCAGGACCTCTCCGCAGAAGGCGCCTTCAGCGGCAAAATGACCTACGCGCCCGCTGAAGTAGTCCCCGCTCCAGCCCGGCACACTGCTCACGCCAAAAAATCCACCCGTCCCGCGCCCGCCTTCAATCCGCTCACCGGCCTCTTCACGGCGGAAGACGTAAAAATCTCCGGAGAGGGAATCTCCACTCCCATCGACATCTCCAAAATCTCGCTGGAGCCCGCGCCATCCGAACCAAACCAGCCTCCGGCCCTGGCCGCTGCTATCTCCATCCCCGCCGGAGTCGAAGCACCGCTCGCCGTCAACGCGCGCCTCATGCAATCTGGCTTTGCCGTAGCCATTCACGGCTCGGCATCTTTGCCACGCCTGCGAGAGCTCGCCAGCATTGCTGGAATCGCGCAGTCCGCAGCCCTTAGCCAGCTCACCGGCGACCCCGCCGTGCTCGATCTCCGCATCGAAGGCCCTTGGCTCGCAAACTCGACGTCACAATCGGCAACTTCACCCACACCGGACGACTCCGCCAAAAAGCTCACCGGCACCATTGCCTTCCGCAACGCCGTCTGGAAGCCGAGCTTCCTGGCCAGCCCTGTAGAAATCACCACTGCCACGCTGCATCTCGAAGACGGACAGCACCGCTGGGACCCGGTAGTCTTCACCTACGGCCCAGCCGGAACACCGGTGAAGGGAACTGCCACGCTTTCGCAGCCCGCCGTCTGCACAGCAGCCGTAGTTTGCACGCCGCACTTTACGCTGCACTTTGCCTCACTCGATGCAGCAGAGCTGCAATCAGCCCTGCTTGGCGCGGCCAGCCTCGACGGAAAAGACAAGGGAACCCTGCTCACCACTCTCCTCGATCGCTTTCGCTCCAACTCCGCGCCCAACTGGCCCACACTTCAGGGCAACATCCAGGCTGATGGCTTCAAGGCCGGCATCTTTACCTTCAGCGCAGCCTCCGCCGACCTCCACATCGAGTCATCCACGGCAGATATCACCGCCTTCACCGCCCACATCTTCGGCGGCCAGCTTCACGGCACAGGCTCTTTGACTATTCCAGCCAAACAGGACGGCAAGCCCGCCTACACGCTCGACGCCACCTTCGCCGGCATCAGCCCTAAGGAGCTCGCCCCGCTCATCGGAGAAAAGTGGAGCGGCGGACCCATCAGCGGCTCCGGCACGCTCATGCTCACCGGCTTCACTGCCGCCGAGCTCACTTCCACCGCTAAAGGCGCACTGAACTTCGACTGGCGCAACGGCACCATCGCGCAGCCCGGGACAGTTCCTGCACTTTCTAACTTCACCCGTTGGAGCGGCGCCGCAAAGATCGAAAAATCCGCTCTCACACTTGGCGAAAACAAGATAAGCCATGGAGCCAGGCCTGTCGCAGTGGAAGGCGCACTCACCTTCGGAGCAGATCCGAAGTTCGAGCTCACCACCCCGCGTCGCTAAGCTTGGCTTGTCAATCCAGCTACAATCGGACTATGCCCTCTTCCGTCTCGTCTTCCCCCGTTATCATCCGCTGCCAGGGCCTTCTCTTCGATATGGACGGCATCCTCATCTCGTCTCTCGGCTCGGTCGAGCGCAGTTGGACCAAGTGGGCCAACATGCGCGGTTTAGATCCGGTGCATGTTCTGAGCGTCATCCACGGCCGCCGCGCCATTGAATCTGCCGCCGAGCTCCGCCCCGACCTCGACGCCGAACAGGAGCTTAAGCTGCTTGAAGAAATCGAAGTAGCCGACGGCGACGGCATCGAAGTTCTTCCTGGCGTAAAAGAGCTGCTGGCCAAACTCCCTGCCAATCGCTGGACCGTCGTAACCAGCGCCACGGAAAAATTGGCCCGCTCGCGCCTCGCTGGCCAGGGCCTTCCAGTTCCTGAGCGCATCATCACCGCGGACTCCGTTCCGCAAGGCAAGCCCCACCCCATGCCGTACATCGAAGGGGCAAAGCTCCTCGGCTTTGCCCCGGAAACCTGCGTAGTCTTCGAAGACTCCGCCTCCGGTGTAAAAGCTGGCGAAGCCGCCGGCTGCACGGTGATCGGCACCACCTTCTCTCACGACCCTGCCGATCTGAAAGCCGCCGACTACCTTGTGACCGACTTGACCGGCCTTCAGGTTGCGATATCCGATGCTGGTTTGGAGTTAGGCTTCCAGCCGCTTAGCTTCTGAAAATCTCATGATGTGGTAAGGATTGCAGTAATCCGGCCGGAATTTTGTCAGAGGAAATTCGAGGCGACTCGCTTGTTTGTCTAATCAAATCAAGGGCTTTGCTTCGGATTTCGCAAATATTCCATCTGGACAAGGTCGTCTCAGTCGGAGGGAGCAGGGGCCTTCAGGCCCCTGGATTAGGAGGGCCACAAAAGCTGCCTGACGCGGAGCGCTGTCGCCAGCCAGCCCTGAGCGTAGTCGAAGGGGCCAGTCCTACTCCGACGCTTCAATCTTCCGTCCATGCAAATCCTGCAGCGGACGCGAGCTAATCGGAAACATCGTCGCAAGGATTTTGAGCTGGCCGCGGCCAATCGTCAAAGGCTGCTGCATCACAAACCACTTCACGCCCTCGGTGCAGGGCGGAACCGTCAGCGAGCCGGTATAAGTCCAGTAAGCGCGACTGCCCGGCAGCAGTCCACCGGCATTCAGGCTGTCGCTAATCTTCTCCGTCTGCCCGGCAGCCTTGGGAAGATTGGTCCACAGCGTAGAGATCAGCGCATTCGGCGTGTTGATGTCCTCATTCAGCAGCACCGCAATGACGGCGTACTTGCCATCCGCGCTCTTGTGCACAAAATGCACTGAAACATCCGAAAGGCGGCCCTTGATAGCCTCCTCGCCGGGATGGTGAAAGTTGAACTCTGTCAGGTCATAGCGCACGCCGTCGGACACAATGTAGCTGCCCGGAGCCACGTTCACGTGAATGGTGTGCCCGTCGTTAACCACCTCCACCGGCCCGGATATGTAATGAAACTCAATCGGCTGCAGAGCCTTGTTCCGCTTCGCTCCGCGCAGGTCTACCGGAGACTGCTCCTTGCCATTGCCGCACGCCTTGAAGGACGGGTCCAGCTTGCCCCAGTTGATCGGCCCGTACTTGCCCACATAATCCCAGTGCACCGCATCTGCCGCATTTTGGGCCTGAACCGCAGTTGCCGAACTCACTACCGCCATTCCAAGCGCCGCCACTGCGGCCAGCCAATTCACACGCATCCTTACACTCCTCTTGCAGACAGGGAAATACCCGCGAAAATTCTAGTCGATAGACGCACAGGCACGAAAAATATCCCGCGGGCTACGACTAAAACGTCAATTTGATTTCAATCCGCCTTTTTGAACAACGAACGCGTCTGTATAGATGATCTGTTGCCCTTCGGGAGCTTTCGAAACGGATGTATGAATGGCAATGCGTACTAGTTCTCCAGTTGTAACCCAATCTTTGTATACCCAGGCTACTTTACGGCTTTGAAGTGGCTGAAGGTGCGTCAATTCGGGATCGATACACGGCTCTTCATCATTCCAGCTCCCGCCGAAGGCTTTAGGCACCCAGTTATCCGCACCGTGCAGACTCATCCACTGCTTATTTGAGATGTTCCATTTCTGAATATCCCAGTTGTAAACAACAGAGCTTCCTGCGCCAGGCACATCGCTTGCAAACGGACAGCCTTCTATATCGAAAGGAGAGGTCGTCAAGTTCCAAAGGCGAGCATAATACGTATCGTTTGAGCCGATATCTAAGTTGCCGCGCAGGATGTCAGTGTGGAGTCCATACCCGACGAAATGACCGAATCTCAGGTAGTGGTAAACCTCTATCACGCCGGGTGTGAATAGGGCTAGGGCCACCAGGATAACGAGCACTCGTCTGATGCGTTTCACAATCTCAGTTGTATACCAGAAAAATGGGACCCTCTTTTGAGGATCCCATTTTTTTAAGTGGTAGTACTTACTTCGCAGTAGCAACCGCTGCAGCCTGTTCCTTCAGAGCAGCGGCCTTATCGGTAGCTTCCCACGTGAACTCGGGCTCCGTGCGGCCAAAGTGCCCATAAGCAGCCGTCTTCTGGTAAATCGGACGGCGCAGGTTCAGGCTCTCGATAATGCCCTTCGGCGTCAGCTGGAAGTTCGCGCGAATCAGCTTCGTCAGTTCCGTCGAGCTGATCTTGCCCGTGCCAAAGGTGTCAACCAGAACCGAAACCGGCTCCGCGACGCCAATCGCATAAGCAAGCTGAACCTCGGCACGGTCAGCCAGGCCCGCAGCCACAATGTTCTTCGCAATATAGCGAGCCATGTAAGCCGCCGAGCGGTCCACCTTCGTCGGATCCTTGCCGGAGAACGCACCGCCGCCGTGACGGCCCGCGCCACCGTAGGTGTCCACGATGATCTTGCGGCCCGTGAGGCCCGTGTCGCCCATCGGTCCGCCGATAACAAAGCGGCCCGTCGGGTTGATGTGATACTTGGTGTTCTCGTCCAGCAGCTCGGGCGGAAGCACAGCCTGGATCACGTACTTCAGAATGTCAGCGCGCAACTCTTCGGTCGAGATGTTTTCCGCGTGCTGCGTGCTGATAACCACCGCATCAATGCGGACAGGCTTGCGGTTCTCGTCATACTCCACCGAAACCTGGCTCTTGCCGTCGGGGCGCAGGTACGAAAGCTTGCCGTTCTTGCGAACCTCGGTAAGGCGGCGGGTAAGCTTGTGCGCCAGCGAGATGGCAGTCGGCATCAGCTCAGGCGTCTCGTTCGACGCATAGCCGAACATCATGCCCTGGTCGCCCGCGCCGCCCGTGTCCACGCCCTGTGCAATGTCACCCGACTGCTTGTTGATCGTTGAAATCACTGCGCAGGTATTCGAGTCAAAACCGTACACAGCGTTGTCGTAGCCAATCGAAGCTACCACGCCGCGCACCAGTGACTGGAAGTCCACATACGCCTTCGTCGTAATCTCACCGGCGATGACCACCAGACCGGTCGCGGTCAGGGTCTCAGCGGCTACACGGCTGTAAGGATCCTGCTCCAGGCACGCATCCAGAATCGCGTCCGAAACCTGGTCGGCAATTTTGTCCGGATGACCTTCCGTCACGGACTCAGAAGTAAACAAAAAACGGTCGCTCAATTTCGATTCCTCCCCATTGAAGGGACATTCTCTTTCAGGGCCAGCAGGCCGGCCTTTGCCACGCGACAAATTGTGCCTTGGGCAACGTAACAATGGTAATTGGCAAGGGTGGGGTAAGCCAAAGGGCAGCAGCGAATGGGGCAGGGGAGCGGTTAAAGCGGGCAAAGCCGTATTTAAGCGGGAGAATCAGCTAACCTCAGGCCGGTCCGGCGCAAACTCCTGATGCGACTGCGAAGGAGCAGTCTGGGCTGGTGCATGCGAGCCCGGCATAACATTGGACCACCACCCGGCGCGCACACCGTAATAACGCACAGCCAGGAACGCTCCCGCCAGCACCGCGGCCAGCAGCAGCGCTGCGCCCAGCCACTTCAGCCGCGCTTCCTGCAACTCATGCCGCTGAATCCGCGCCTTGCCCACGTTCGAGGCAAACTCGGTCCAGTTCCGGTCATCATCCAGAATCTGGCCGCTGGCCTGGTAAGCCCGCATAAAGCGTTCTGTCCAGGCTTCCTGATCGAGACCGACGGCGCCGGCATAGCCGCGCACAATACCTTTGTTGAGGATTCCACCGGGAAGCTGGCGAAAAGCCTCCTGCTCCAGCGCCTGGAGATGGTGCTGGCTGATCTTGGTCACTGCCGTGATTTCTTCTAGCGCAATTTTGCGGTTCATCCGCTCCTTGCGCAGGTCTTCACCGAAGCTGCCCATTCGCCGCCTTTGCGAAGTCTGGCTGAATTCTCTGCCCGGACTCATTTTTCTGTGCCCGTACAGCCCTTCAAACCCTGCCCGACTGCTCAAAAGTGAGGTTTTTCGCCTCTGCTGAGGATTATCCCCCAACCTTAAATGCTGGTCCAGTTCCCGTCAAAGTTCTTCGGCTTATTTTGATGCATTCTTTACCACTTTGGGAGGAGACCAATTTGGTTCCATGCTAAAGAGCAGAGGACAGTTGCCTGTCGCTGCGCAGGCCGCGTTCCATGCGGATGCCTTCTGTACCCTGCACCCCGTACCCTGTTACCCTCGTCTTCAGATGAACAAGCTAGTCTTCGCCAATCTGCTTCACCGCCCCATGCGCTCCATCATCAGCGTGCTCGCCGTCGCCATTGAGGTCATCATGATCCTCTCCATTGCCGGCATCTTCATGGGCATGCTCAACGATCAGAAGACGCGCACCAACGGCATCGGCGCCGACCTGCTACTCTGGCCCTCGAACGCTAGCTATATGAATGGCGTCGGCGGCGCGCCCATGCCGGCCAAAATTGCAGACGTTCTCCGCAAGCTGCCTCACGTCGAGGCAGCTTCGCCCGCGATTCAAAAGCTCAACACCAACGGCAAAATCGAAGTTCTCTATGGCATCGACTACGACAGCTTTAACGCGCTCAGGCCCTTCCAGTTCATCGCCGGAGGGCCATTCCAGGGGCCAAACGATGTGATCGTCGATGATATCCAGGCCAACTCCAAGCCCGCGCTTCACGTCGGCGACACCATCCAGATTCTCGATCACCCTTTCCGCATCTGCGGTATCGTGCAGCATGGCAAGGGCGGCCGCAAGCTTATTCCGATTGACACCATGGCTGATCTGACCGGCTCCACCGGCAAAGCATCACTCTTCTATATCAAGGTGGACGATAAGGCCAACATCGACACTGTCAGGAACGAGATCCATTCCACCAAGGGACTCGAAGACTATCCCGTGCAGCCCATCGACGAATGGCTCGCAACCATGACGCCCGACAAGCTCCCCGGCTTTAACATTGCGCTCGGCACCGTCACAGGCATTGCCGTCATCGTCGGTTTCCTGGTTATCTTCCAGACTATGTACACAGCCGTGCTCGAGCGTACCCGCGAAATCGGCATTCTCAAATCGATGGGAGCATCGAAGCCCACAATCGTCACCATGATCCTGCGCGAAACCTCGCTGCTTGCCGTGGCAGGCGTACTGCTCGGCATCGTCGGAGCCTTTGGCGTCAAGCTGCTGCTCGCGCACCTCTTCCCGACTTTGAATTTCGAAGTAACATCGCGGTGGATTGCGCAGGGCGCCGTCATCGCTTTCCTCGGTTCACTCCTCGGCGCGGTTTACCCCGGATGGATGGCCGCCCGCAAGGACCCCATCGACGCACTGGCGTACGAATAACCGGTAACTCAGTCCATAGAGAACAGCCCGGGTGCCCCACATCTCCCGAATTTGGAGATGTGGGGCACCACGAGAGCCAGCCAATCCGGAACCTCTGCTTTTGCAGTTGCTTTTCCCTGTGCCTTTGGTCCCTTATACTTCTGTCATCCCCCTAAAACTCCGCACGTCTCCGGGAGACATATTTAATTTTGGCCAAAAGCATCAACCGCATCGCTATAGTCGTCTGGGTTCTGCTCATCGCAGCCTTCGCGGCGCTTCATGCCTTGCACCTCCGCGCCGATTTCCCAAATCACTCCCCCTGGCACATGGACTATGCCAAGTACACCGATGAAGGCTGGTACGGCAACGCCGCCGTCCGTTCTCATCTCTTCGGCTCGTGGTACATTCCCGGCGACTTCAACGTTGCGCCCGCCGTTCCCGTCTGGCCGTTCCTTGAGTGGATTCTCTTCTTCTTCACCGGCGTAAGCATGGTGGCCGCGCGCGGCCTCGCCGTCGCCTTCTTCATCGTCAACCTGCTCCTCAGCTACACGCTTCTCCGCGTTCGCAGCACGTGCTGGACGGCGCTCCTCGCGCTCACGCTCATCGTCACCAACCCGTTCCTCTACGCCTTCAGCCGCCTCGCCATTCTTGAGCCGCTTTTGACCGCCTGCTTCCTCGCCGCGCTCAACCTCGCCGTGCGCCTGCCGCGCTCGAAGCGCCCCATCGTCACCTCAGCCGTTATCGGCCTGCTCTACACGATGATGCTCTTCACCAAGACCTCGGCAGCCTTCCTGCTTCCCGCGCTCGCATGGGCCATCCTCGCCGCGCTGCATGAAACCTCCGAAGGCTGGCGTCCATCTCCCGTCGCAATCCGCAGCCTCATCGCCGCTGCAGCCAGCGCTGCCATCTCCACTGCTGTATGGATGGCCTTCATCATCCACCGCGGCCTGCTCGCCGACTTCAAATACCTCTTCTTCGTCAACAAGTACGTCAAGCCACCCGAGTGGTACTGGCCGTTCTGGAGTTTCTGGTGGTCCTTTCACGGCAGCCTGTGGATCGACACCATCCTCATCCCGCTCGCCGGAATCCTCTTCCTGCTCGCGCTGGCGTTGCTTCGCTCCAAAGAGTTAAAAAATCTCTTCCTCAACCCGGTCTACGGCGCGTCCATTCTCGCCATCGCCGGCTACATCCTCTTCATGACCTACCAGAACCACCCGCAGCCGCGTTACTACGTAGTCGTCGCGGTGTTCGCCATCTTTGCTCTGGTCCTTGCAGCAGAAGCTCTCGTCACCGCGCCCTCCAGGATGCAGCTCCGTATCCCGCGCCTGCTCGGCATCACCGTTATCGCCGCCGCTCTCATCGCCGCCTGCTTCAACGCCTTCACAACCATCACCTGGGCCACCCATCCCGAGTACACCTGGTTCACCGCCGCGAAGAATCTCACGCATTACATTGACAAGCATCCCAACGGCAAGCGCCTCATGGTCTCCATCAGCGGCGACGAAATCACAATGATGACGCACCTGCCTACACTTTGTGACGACTTCGGCACCATGGAGCTTCCCGACAAGATGGCGAAGTACCAGCCCGGCTGGTGGGCCACATGGAATGAAATTGACGGCGGCACACTTGAAGACATCCACACGCATTTCAATCTCGAGCAGGTAGCCAGCTTCCCAGCCTTCGACGATCCCGAGCGCGACATGCTCGTCCTCTTCAAACTGCACCCGCTGCCCAACGGCGAAACCCGCGACCCCGGCGTCCAAAACCTGAGAGTCAAACTCCCCGGCGACACTTTCGATCTGGACGTCAACAACGAGCCGTAAAAAACAGGGAGTAGAAAACAACAGCGGGTACCCCAGGTCCCTCGCATTTGGGGACCTGGGATAGCACGAACCTATCCTTGAGTTTTGTATCAGGACACGACTTTAGTCGTGCCGCAAACGGCCAAAGAAGAGCACTGGGCTTTAGCCCCTGAGGTTTTGCTCTTTATAGCCTTTGCTGTTTATCTAAAAGCCCTGGTTCCTAATCTCTGTCCTTTTCAACTCCAATCGCTGCTATCCTATACACGAGTGAACCCCGTAAGTCCAACCCGGAGAAACGACCAGTGAGCATGCAGCGCTGGGGCGCAGGATTCACCGCAACAGGCCGCTTCGTCTCCGAAGTTGAAGCCGCCGCCAAAAACTCTGGGCAGTTGAAGCCGGGCTATGTCCTCGCCGGCGACGAAATCTTCCTGCAGGAGCGTTGCCGCGCAGCAGTCCTAAAATCTTTCGTCCCCGAAGACCTCAAAGACTTCTGCCTTTCCGATCTCGACCTCAGCACGGCAAGCATCTTCGAAATCCTCGACCGCGCGCAGACGCCATCGCTCATGGCCCCGTTCCAGGTTCTTTTCGTCCGCAACGTGCGCCAGCTCTACACTCGCGGCGCCAAGAAGGACGAGTTCGCCGCGCTCGACCGCTACTTCAAATCGCCAAATCCACAAGCGCTGCTAATCTTCGTCGCCGACTTCCTACGCATCCCCGCTGACACGCGCCGCATGGAGATGGACGACAAGAGCAAGTACGAGCGCATCACGGAAACGCTAGGCGAACACTGCGGCGTGGTCGAGCTAGCCCGCGTCACCGAAGAAGACGCCATGCGCTGGGCCTTAACCACCTCGCAAGACGGCGGCTCCAAACTCGACCCCGACGCCGCCCGCGAGCTCGTAGACGCCCTCGGCGCCGACATGATGCTCATCGCCTCCGAAATCGAAAAGCTTCTCCTCTACACCGAAGGCAAAGGCCGCATCACTTTAGGCGACGTAGAAACCATGGTCCTCGGAGCCAAGCAGCGTTCCCTCTACGAGCTCACCGACGCCATCAGCGCCCGCCAGCCCGCCCGCGCTCTCGCGTTGCTCCACGGGCTGCTCAACTCTTCTGACGCAGGCGAAGACGCAGCCATCGGCCATCTCTACATGCTGGCCCGCACCTTCCGCCAGATGCTCGTCATCCTCGAAAAGAACGTCCGCGACCAGCGTGCCATCTGGCAAGCGCTGTGGCAGGGCTTCCGCATCCCGCCCTTCGCCGCGGATGACCTCATCCGCCAGGCCCGCCGCTACAAATCCCGTCGCGACCTCACGCGCAACCTGCGCCTGATCGCCCGCGCCGATCTGGAGCTTCGTTCCTCACCACCTGACAAGCGCCTCGTCCTGGAACGCCTCATCTACGATCTCGCCTCCGAGCCCAAGCCGCCCTCCGCATGGGCAAGCACACAGCTTTCCTTCGAAGGCTAGCCAAGGACGAGTGACGGAAAAGCGCATCATTGCGTAGCGAAAATCAGGAAAGCCGCATCCGTCTTTTCTCGTTCTTCGTCCCTATTCCAGCACCACTTCCGGCGCCGAGCTCCGCGCCGTCATCACCACCGCCGCGCCCACAATCATCGTCCCGCCCAGCCACGCATACGGCCCCAGATGCTCGCCCAGCAGCTTCACGCCCAACACACTTCCCAACGCCGGCTCAATATTCAAAAACACTCCCGCACGCGAAGCCGGCACATGATGAATCCCCCAGTTCCAAAGCATCGTAGTCGCCGCCGTGCAGAAAATCCCGCTTACCGCGCTCGCCACCCACGCCGTCGCGCTCAGATGCGCAAAGGGCATCGGTGCACTGTTATTCGGAATACCGAATTGTAGACAAAGGGGCTTCACCACCACCGGCCCCAGAATCACCACCGCCAGCATCACCGTTCCCGTCAGCAGCAGATACGCCGTAACCACCGGCGGACTATGCAGCTCCATCAGCCGCTTGTTCATCAAAATCGAAACCAGCGCCGCAAACAGGCTCACCACCACAAGCAGATCCCCAGTCAACGTAGGCCCGCCACGCGTCGTCGCATGGTTGCCGCCCACCACCACCAGCACTACACCTGCAGTGGAAGCAGCAATCGCCACCCATCCCACCCAATCCAGCCGCTCATGCGCAAACAACGTCGCGCCCGCCGCCAGCATCACCGGCATCGCACCCACCATCAGCGCAGCATGGCTCACCGTAGTCCGCGCCAGCCCATGAAACTGCAGCAGAAACTGAATCGGAATCCACATCGCCGCCGAAGTCAGCAGCAGCCGCAGTTCCTCGCGCTGAAAGCTCACGCGATTCCGCACGAGCACCGGCAGCATCCCCACCATCGCAAACAGAAAGCGGTAGAGCACCATGTACTCCACGCTCATCTCATTCAGCGCCAGCCGCCCAAAGTAAAACCCCGTGCCCCATAAACACCCCGCCGCCGCGCACGCCGCATATCCCATCCAGTGCGTTGCGCCAACACTCTTGCCTGTCTCGCTCATCTATTTCTACTGTCGCATGAAAGACAGGGGACAGCATCGGATGCAATTCGACAAAGCTTGGGTGTCCCGCTTATGCGCGGCTTCATCGCGCATGGATGGGATATCTATAGGCCTTTTATAGTTTTGCTTTTTATCTAAAACCCCGTACCCCGCACCCTGTACCCTATACCCTGTCCCCTGCGAAAATATCTCCGAATGTTCCGCAGCCTCCGAGCAGCGAATCTCTCCACGCCGGCCCTCTTCGCGCTGGCCGTTACGCTATTCCCATCCACTGCCCAGGCCAAAAAGAAACCTGCTCCCGCCGGGCCTCCGCCCGTTCGCGCCACGCTGCCACCCTCAGCCACCATCCCCGTCGCGCCACTTGGCTTCGCCGCCCCCGGAGACTTCTACCTCGGCACACGCCAGGCGATAGCCTCGCTCGACTTCCTCGACGAGGACCATCTTCTCTTCACCTTCCGCGTCCCCGGCCTCTTCCACCGCGACCATTACGGCGAGCCCGCCGAAACCGAGCGCCACATCCGCGCCGTCGTCCTCAACATCTCCGACGGAGCCGTGCAATCGGAAGCTCTCTGGACCGTGCACGACCGCGCGCGTTATCTCTACATGCTCGACAACGGCCAGTTCGCCTTCCGTGACCGCGACACCCTGCAGATCGGTGACGCGTCCCTGCAGCCCCGCCCCTGGCTGCACTTTCCCGGCGCGCTCCTCTACATCGAGTTCGACCCCACCCTTCAGTACCTCGTCGCCAGCTCCCGCGAGCCCGAGTCTGCACAGCCCAAACCCGACGAAGTCCCCAGTCCCTCCGCCGCGCAGGCCAGCGTAACCTCCGACGACGCGCTCCCGGCTTCCGTAAGCGACAACTCCAAACCAGAAGTCGTCCTCCGCATTCTCAGCCGCTCCTCCGGCAAGGTCATGCTCGTCAGCCGCTACCGCTCTGTCATGCACGTACCGCTCAATGCTGATGGCTACCTCGAAACCCTCCGCGGTCGAGGCGGGCAGTGGGTGCTCAACCTTGACTACTTCACCGGAGGCACCACGCGCGTCGGCGCCGTGGACTCCACCTGCCTGCCTTCGCTCAACTTCCTCTCGGAACGTGAGTTCATCGCCACCGCCTGCGCCGCCTCTGGTGCAAACTGGCTCGTCGCCTTCACAACCGACGGCCGCATGCTCTGGCAGTCGTCTAGCACAGACACCATCATCTGGCCCCTCCTGCTCACCAGCCGCAACGGAGCCCGCGTCGCGCATGAAGCCCTGCAGGCCTCTCACCCGGTCAGCGCCACTCTCCCGTTCAGCAACACCGACATCGAGAGCCAGCAGGTAACCGTCTATGACGCCGCCACTGGCAAACAGGTTCTCCATGCCACCACCGGCCCCATCCTCGACGCAGGCGGCAACGTAGCGCTCTCCCCCTCCGGCCGCCGCGCAGCCGTCCTCATGGACGGCAACATCCAGATATTCGATCTGGGAGAAGCGCCACCCGCACCGTGACAGGGAACAGGGAACAGGGAACAGGGAACAGGGAACAGGGAACAGGGAACGGATGCAGCTCCACAAACTTTGGGTGCCCCAGGTCCCTGGTGTTGGGACCTGGGGCACCTCTACTGTCCGTTCACCCGATCAAGTTCTCCCACCAAACGTGTATGTCATCCTGAACGAACGGGGGGGTGAGTCGAAGGACCCGCTTTTGTTCTTTATAGCCGTTGCTTTATATCTAAAACCCTGTCCCCTGCACCCTAGTCCCTGCCTTTTACCGTTCCCAATTGACTTCTCACGGGTATAAACTATTTGGCGGGAGTTTCTACACCGTGGCCACCGCAACTGTGCGCTTCGCCGCCGCCGCTCTTACGGATCGTGGCCGCAAGCGTCCCTCCAATGAAGACGCATTCGGTTACTCCGTCGAAGACGGCGTCTATGTCGTCTGTGACGGTATGGGGGGAGCCGCAGCCGGTGAAGTCGCCAGCTCTCTCGCCGTGGATGAGGTGCTCCGCGTCTTCAGCGAGCGCAACGGTTCTGCTGTCCTGCCCAAGGACGCAGAAGAAGCCATCTGCATCGCCAACGAGGCCATCTTTACCCGCGCCCAGCGCAATTACAAGCTCAACGGCATGGGCACCACGCTCGTTGCCGCCATCATCCGCAACCAGCACGTCTGGATCATGAACATCGGCGACAGCCGTTGTTACCGTCTCCGCGCCGGCAGCTTTGAGCAGATTACGTTCGATCACTCGCTCGTAGAAGAGCAGGTCCGTATGGGCCGCATGACCCACGCCGAAGCCCTCCGCTCGCCCCTCCGCAACATGATCACCCGCGCCCTGGGCACCCAGGACCGTGTCACGCCGGATTGTTTCGACTTTGACGCCGCGCCCGGCGACCTCCTGCTGCTCTGCTCCGACGGCCTGACCCGCGAGCTCCCCGACCCGCTGATCCAATCCCTCCTCGCCACCGACGTATCCCTGGAAGAGCGCTGTACCCACCTCATAGAAGCCGCCAAAAAAGCCGGCGGCCACGACAACATTACCTGCCTCCTGGTGCAAGCGAACTAGCTCACCTCCAGCCCATCACAAAACCACGCATTGTCATCCCGAGCGAAGCGCTTTTCAGCGGAGTGAAGGATCTGCGGTTGCTTTTCGTAAGTTCTCCCACAAGCCATGGGTGCCCCACATCTCCTGCAGTTGGAGATGTGGGAAAGCACTCCCGCCAACTCCCCGCAAAATAAACTCCCAATCTGTGGAAAAACTTTGCGGGGAATTAACCCCATCTATGCCACACTCAAAATAAGCAAAAGGATAGCGGCCCGATTCCAAATGGAGTCGGGCCGTAGCTTTTTGAGGCAAAAACATACCCCCTACCCCCCCCCCCACGGTTTTTTCAAGAGAAATTCTCCCGTAAACTATTGATTTATAATTGTTTATAAAGATTTTTACCGCAAAAATTATCGATCAAAAGTCGATACAGAATCGGTGAAAAGTCGAAAAGGGCGACCCTGCACCAGGATCAGTGCAAAATCGCCCATTGAAGTACGAATGGCGCGCAACGCGCGCGTCCGCCAGTCTCGCGTCCGGTTAAGACTCGAAGGACTTCTCGATTTCTTCCAGCGTCTTACCCTTCGTCTCCGGCAGAAAGAACAGCACCGCCAGGAAGTAGACAACCGTAAAACCCGCGAAGAGATAAAACATCGTCGAGTAGCCATACTTGCCGACAACCGGCAGAAAGATAGCAGCCAGCGCCGTAGAAACTGACTGGTTCAGTACCAGGGCAATGCTCATGCCGTTCGACCGGATGCGCGTCGGCATCAGCTCGCTCAGCGCCAGCCACACCGCCACGCCGGGTCCCATCGCATAGAAGCCGACAAACAGGTAGACAAAAACCGCCACAAGCCAGCCATTTGACGTGCTGGGCACAGGCATCACATACGCATGCAGAATCTTCAGCGGAGCCGTCCGCGCCGCATCCAGGTCTGCAAAGGGATTCTGGAAGAACGCCGCTACCTTCGTCTCCGGAATCGCCGACTCGCGGCTCACCGAGATAGGCGCCGAGTCGCTCGCTGCAACCACCGGCGTCGTGCTCGAAGAAAAGTCGCCATAGGAGTAGATAACCGCCAACGTCTGCGGCCCGTTCGTAGCTGGCGCGCCAAGCTTCTGCAGGGCGTCCGCATCAAACTTCAAATCCAGCTTGTCGCCTGCAACCAGCGCCTGCACCGTGTCCCGCGCATCGTAGCGTCCCTTCTCCATCCGCAGAAACAGCGTGCCCACGGTCAGCATCGCCACAATAATGCCGGACGTTCCCGTCAGGAAGAGAAACTTGCGTCCCTTCTTGTCCACCAGCTGCATTCCCACCACCGTCATGAAAAAGTTGACGAAGGTAAAGATCACGTAACCCCAGTGCGCCATCACGTCGCTAAGGCCGCTCTGGATAAGAATGTCCACGTTGTAGCCAATAACCGAGTTGATGCCCGTAGCCGTATTGCACGACAGGATGACGCAAGCCAGCAGGAAGGGAATCACATAGCGTCGGCTGAACAGAGAGTCCTTCTGCACAACTCCGGAAGCCGACTTGCCTTCTGCCGCAGTCTGCGCCATCTCATCCAGTTCGGTCTGCGCCTGCTCCGGCATACGCGAGCGCAACAGCGCCGTCCGCGCCGCATCCACGCGTCCCTTGCGGAACAGCCACCGCGGCGACTCCGAAATAAACAGCGCCGTGATCACAAACAGAATCCCCGGCGGCAGCGACGACCAGAAGATGCTGCGCCACGCCACATCCTTCGCATGGAACAAAGCATCCGGCGTGCCCGTGCGGGCAATATCCGCCACGTGATAGCTGATGAACATGCCCATCAGCGCCGCGGCAAAGATGCCCAGCGTCAGCAGCCATTGAAAGACACCCGTGCCCTTGCCGCGAGTCTTCGCGCCCAGGCACTCAGCCAGGTACAGCGGAACAACTACGCCGATCAGTCCACCGCTCACGCCCTGCAGCAGCCGTCCCATAAACAGCGCAGCAAAACTCTGCGACAGCGCAATGATCGGCACGCTGATGGCAAACGCTGCGCCGCTTACCAGCATTAGCGGCTTGCGCCCCATCCAGTCCGCCAGCAGACCGGCAAAGAGCGTCGAAAAGACCGAGCCCAGCAGCACCGCCGCCACGATAATCGAGATCGCGCTGCGGCTCAGCCCCGATGTGGCCTCGAGATAAGGAAGCGCACCGCCGATGATGCCTACATCAATGCCGTAAAGCAGTCCGCCCAGCCCGGCAACGAGCAGCAAAAAACGGTTATAGCGGGCAAGGTTCGAGGATTGGGTCGATTCAACGGCAGACGGCATCAGGCGTGCTCCGGCGGGGATAGGAATATTGCGAAACGAAGATTCAGCTTATCAAGCCATCCCTGCCCAAAGACATCAATTTAAGCTGCCGTCTCCCGCCAGAACTGCGCCGCGCCAACAAGAGCAGCCTGGTCGTCGAGCGTGTCCAGCACAACGCCAAAGCCAAGCTCTTGAACCTGGCGTTCCACCGCGGGAAGAAAGAGGCTGGCCGACCGCGCAATGCCGCCGCCAATCATCACCCGCTCCGGCTTAAATGGAGCAATCACATCGCGCAGCACATTGCCCAGGTTGTGGCCGAACTCTTCAAAGGTTTCGCGCGCAACGGCGTACGAGGAGGCCGCCTCCGCAATCTCGAGAACCTCTTTCTTCGCGCCCGTCTTCACGGTGTAAGCGGTCTGAATCCAGCGCGTCGAAATCAGGTCTTCAACGGTGCCGCCCTCATAGGGAAAGTTCCATATCTCCCCGCCCGGCGGTACACCTTCGCCGCTCGTAACATGCCGCCCGTTCACAACAAACGCGCAGCCAACACCGGTGCCCAGCGTAAGCCCCGCCGAGCGGGCAGTCCCTTTCAGACTTCCCGCGCCAACTTCACCCAACACATACGCGGCGGCGTCATTCAGAAAGCGAACCTGCTGCGGCGTCCATCCAAAGCGCGTAGCAAGCGCATTGCGCATGTCCTGTTTGTAGAGATATTCCAGCTTGTGCTGCATCAGGCTGATGCCCGCGTCGTAATCAAACGGCCCCGGCGCAGCAATCGAAGCGCCGATCGGCGTTTCACCGGCCGCAGCCTCTGTGCCAAGCTCATGCAGCAGTGTCACAAAGCCGTCAAAACTTGCAATATTCTTAAGCAGCCCGGAGCTGCGACGTACAATCGCAAGGTCCGAGAGCCGGCACAGTCCGGCACCAACATGGCTTCCGCCAACGTCAAAGGTGACAACATATTTCGTTTCCAACTCACTCATGGGGGGAGGCCTCTTTTTCTTGTGCTCCGAACTCTTTGTAGCACATGCAATTCCGCCCTGGCGAAAGAGACCGCTCTTACTGCTTGTGGCCGCGTTTGGTGGATAGTTTAGAGATTGGAGGGCAGATGGATAGATTGTGTCGGTCTGTTGGAACTATGCGGGGACCAGCGGGAACCCCACAAACGCTGATTGGCACGCGAAGCGTGCAGTGGCTCCATGCAATGGTCGGGGCGGAGGGATTCGAACCCGCAACCCAAGCGGCCGCTATGCCTTTTCCTTTGTTCAAGTTGATAAGAGCATTCAGCTCCAACTGTTACCAAAATTCTCAGGCGTGCTCTTCTGTCACGAATTTTCTCACCAGCCGACAATTTTTCGCAAGAAACTCGTATCAACTTGAATACATAATGAGCGAACCTTCCCACAGAACTCTTCAACCCAAACCAGGTAGCTTTGGAAAACGCTAAACCTGAAATATGAGCAGTTCACGCAACGTATGTACCTTTGCGTTTTTCGAGCGCCCTCAAGAGATCATTGCCGCGATCCAGAGCGTCTTTAGGTGCGACGGCTTTGGCGCCTTCCGATCCGGACTCCACGATCCATCCATTTGGATAATGGAACCACGCGGCGATCTTCCATGTGTCTGGCTCGGTTCCAAAAGCCACAAGGATATCCCGCATCAGCGGCAAAGGTTGATAGGCTGCATCGAATTGATAGCGCGGAAAATACTCCTTCCTATCGAACGTGACACTGAAGATTTTGCCGCGTTGTCTCCAGTCGCTCGCAGGTAGTGATCGGTTCGATGGGGGCTCTGGTTGCTGGCGGTTCAGCATTTCTGCTGTGAGCCACTCATCCTCTCGGAAGATTTCCCGGATAGTCTGTATACGCCGCAAGGGCCCTCCACCAATCCTGAGCCAGTTTTAATGCAGTCCTTCGGGTGTTTGGCAAACTAGTCCGCCCTTCTCAAGGATTGTCACCTTTCCTGAATTGACAATTCAGCAATATCACATCCTCACTTTCACATGCAGCCATCCTTTGGTGGGGAATGACTCTATCTTCCGCACCGTCTCGTGAATCTCCGTACACGAAGATCAATGACGCTCTGTTTTGCGAATCACCGCGGCAATTTATCGAAGAGGCGAGTGGCCTGTCGCCCATTATTCGCGCGCAGGACTCTCCGAGAATGGCATACGCAGAGTACGATGCGACCACTCTGCTTCTTTTTGGTTGCTGAAGATGAACTTTAGTTCTCCACCGTGCATGAGTTCTTCATGCGTGACGTAGCTCCGGTCCAGCGACTTGCCATTGAGGAGAATGTCCCTTATAAAACCATGCTCCTCATTCATGTTCACACTCTCAACGGTCAGCAACTTGCCATTGGGTATTCGAGAATGGTCATCAACGGCTGTTCGGCGCGATAGATGTCCCACAGGGAAAGCGTCGATACAAAATGGAACCCTTCCGCGTGATGGACCTGATTATCGGGACCGCGATACTCTCCATTAACGTCCATGCTAATGCTCGGCGCCAGAAGAGAGTGGTAGAGAGCTGTGTAGAACGACTTTCGCATCGTGGGAGAAGCTTCGAGCTCAACACGCGCCAACTCGTCGCGCCACATGTGTTGCGTTCTGGCGCGCACCTGATCGAAGTCAAACCCAGGCACCTCGGCATCCATGTTTTCGATTGCATTCTGCTCACTGACGGATGACAGCGCCACCTTTACGATGAGCGGGTTGGAGGAAGGGGCGAAATCGAATACGGCTTCCAGTCCTCGCCCTTCGATGCTTTGCGTATCCTGCGGTGAGCTTCCCGGTGTTTTGAAACCGCGGTACGGCGGAGGATTTGCTTCCCGGTTATAGAGTGCGTGGCCTGTCATATCGGCAGAGAAACGGATCGCAAAATATAGCTGCCGTCCGGGCGCCCATCCTCGGGTCTCGCGCATTCCGGTGATTGTGCCATCTTTGCGAATGCGTATGCGCGACTGGATTGCCCGATGATTTGAACCGAAGAGATAGTTAGTGTAACGCAGCGGCTTCTGAGTTCAAGTAGCCGCCGTCGGGGGTGTGGAGAAGTGGGAAGCGCGAAGCGGTTTCCACTTCTCCA